>Ga0308163_10000759_pt1 | contig 45646 bp, 25 predicted proteins | sample PhyTR1_FD_201037 | JGI IMG/M metagenome (GOLD analysis project Ga0308163, IMG submission 201037) | Phyllosphere microbial communities from UC Gill Tract Community Farm, Albany, California, United States - DLSLT.R1 | ecosystem: Host-associated > Plants > Phyllosphere > Unclassified | place: USA... | reverse complement strand
TGATAAATCACCCCTGTACATATAATGAGGCAAACAGCAAATACAAACTGGAACACAACTAAAACCTGTCTCACTGAAAGCGATGCTTTGCCAGCTACCTTAAAACCTTTCAATACCTGTAGTGGCTGGAAGGAAGAAAGATAAAAGGCAGGATAACTTCCCGCTACCATTCCGGTAAATGCCGTTAAGCCAACAAACATGCCCCAGAACTGCCAGTTCCGGTAATCAATCTCCAGATCTATTTTCAGTAAAGTGCTGAAATAGGGCAAACTAACCTCTATCAATACAAAAGCTACCAGCATTGCCAGGAATGAGAGTAAGACTGACTCGAGCATAAACTGTCCTATTAAAGATTTTCTGCTTGAGCCTATAGCTTTACGGACGCCCACTTCTTTGGCACGCTTCTCAGATCTCGCTGTAGAGAGGTTCATGAAGTTTACACAGGCAATCAGCAGGATACAGAAAGCCAGTAAAAAGAAGATCTTTACCTGGTCAATCTTTCCACCAACAGATTTGCCATTCTCAAAATCACTGTATAAATGCCATTTCCCAAGGGGATGCAGACCATATTGTGCCCAGTCGTCTTTTTGATGCTTTTCATAAATGCCATGTACAATCTGATCTGCTTTCTCAAAGAACTGCCTACCTTGTAGCTGCACAATAGTCTGGCAGTAGTTGTTTCCAAACCCACTATCCAGAAGACCTGGGTTATGCTGACCGAAAAGTGCCCAGCTCAGCAGGTAGTCGAACTGTATAGTGCTGTTTTTTGGTAAATCAGCAATCACGGCATCCACTTTTAGTGGTTCAAGATTATCTAACTTTACAATCTTATTGATAGGATCTTCATCGCCAAACAGGTTTTTGGCCATGCTCTCCGTCAAAACAACCGTATTCACTTCTCTCAGCGCCTTCTTCGGATTACCTTTTAAATATTGGTAATCCATAACTGCAGTAAATGCTGTGTCTGCATAAATAGCCAGCTTTTTAAAAGAATGCGTTCCTAAACTCAGCAAACGTTCTTCGGCATAACTAAAATGAGAGGTACTAATCACCCCTGGGATAGTGGCCTTAATTTCTTCAGCCAATGCACCGGGAGTAGTATTATGGCTGTTAACTCCACTGGCAGATTTTTGATGGTTATATACTACATAGGTATTTTCATAGTTTTTACCCTGCTTATCATAGCTCCACTCGTAGGCTACATATAAAAGCAATATCATACAGCTGGCTAATCCAATAGCAAGTCCGCCTACATTTATCAAAGTATAACCTTTATTTTTCCAAAGGTTTCTGAGCGCAATTTTAAAATTCAGTTTGAACATGGTCTGTAGATTTAATTATTCGTACTTCAATGCCGTTACCGGATTGGTTTTCGCCGCTTTGACGGCCTGAAAACTTACTGTTAATATGGCAATAGCTATAGTGCCAAGACAGGCCATGGCAATAACTACCCAGCTTACATTGGTATGGAACTCGAAACCCTTCAGCCAGCTGTTCATAATATAGCTTGCCACCGGAATAGCAATCACGATTGCTATAATCACCATTTTAAGAAAACTCAATGACAGCAGCTGCACCAGGTTCATTACTGATGCCCCCAATACTTTTCTCACACCAATTTCTTTGGTACGCTGCTCTGCACTGTAAGCAGCAAGTCCAAATAAGCCCAGGCAGGAAATAAAAATTGCAAGTCCCCCAAAAAGGTTAGACAAAATCCCTAACACTTTTTGTTTGTCTAGCTTTTTACTATATGCCTCATCTACAAATTTTACTTCTGCCGGGTAGGCAGGATTGATTTCTTTCACAATTTTCTCAATAGCGGCTATGTTTTCATTGGCAGAACGTTTATTGTTCAAGCGCATCGTGATGGTCCCGTTCCACTCTTTGTTGAAAGTGATCACCATCGGATCGTCTGTTACATAAGGAGACCCCCATATAAAATCTTCAAATACGCCTATGATTGTGCGGGGCTCGCCCTGATACTTAATTACCTGACCAATTGGATTTACCAGGTTCATCCGCTTAACTGCCGATTTGCCTAGCAGCACGGCAGCTGTATCTGAAGCAAACTTTTCTGAGAAATCTCTTCCCTCTATCAGCTTCACTCCATTGGTCTTTATAAAGTTGTAGGTAGTGGCAAGTTGATTAAACACCACTTCTTTATCTGCCACTGTAGATCCCGGCCATTCCATTCCCCAGAAATTAGAGCCTATAACGGCCATACTGCCAGACGACTGGTATAGGGAAGTTACGGCACCAGATTTAATGAGCCTATCCTTCAGGAGATCAAACTTTTCTAATAGTGCGCCTTCCTGAGCTACCTCTACAAGTTCGTTAATGGAATATCCAACCGGCCGGTTTTTAATATATTGAATCTGCTTATAGATAACAGTGGTGGCTATAATTAGAATCACCGCAAAGCTGAACTGACCAACTACTAAAAACTGCCTTAAACTTAAAGCGCCAAATCCGCGTCTGGTATTTTTCTTCTTTAGCACCTGTATCGGATTAAATGACGACAGGTAAAAAGCAGGATAACTTCCGGCAACCAATCCCGTCAAAAGAATTACTGATACTAGGCTAACCCACAATACCGGATTGGTATAGGATACGCTGAGCTCTATTCCCAGCAGGTTGTTAAAAACCGGTAAACAAAGTTCTATCAAGGCAATAGACAGTATGCTGCTGCAAAAGGTGAGCACTAAAGATTCCATTAAAAACTGGCTCACCAAACTTCCTCTCGTTGCACCAATTGTTTTCTTTATGCCCACCTCTTTAGCTCTCTTCTCAGATTTAGCAGTGGCCATATTCATAAAATTGATGCAGGCTATCAATAAAATACCTATGGCCAAACCCATAAATAATCTTACCTGCTCAATATCCCCTCCGGTGCTCTCGCCTTTTGTAAACTGACCATACAAATGCATTTTGCTTAATGGGAACAAAAATGGAGATGCTTTCGACTCTTTTTCGTGGCTTCTTATCAGTCCGGCAATTTTTTTATTAATGCCATCTACGTCAGCGCCCTTATCCAGTTTTACAAGAGTCATCCAGTTGTTATTGGTCCAGCCTAATTCCTTTGCCCAATCAAAATTCTGCTCGTGGTAGGTCCATGGCAGCAGGAAATCAAACCGTACGCTGTTATTTTTAGGGATGTCTTTTATCACCCCCGTAATTTTAAGATCTACCTTATCCTGATGACGGATAGTTCTGTTTAACACATCAGCAGTACCAAATAATAGCTTAGCCATAGACTCAGTAAGAACTACATTATGTGGTTCATCTAATGCTTTGTCTTTGTTACCATACAAAAAGGTGTAATCAAACAGCTGCAGAATATCTTTATCCGCATATTTAACGTCCTTCTTAAAACTTGTCTCTCCGTTCGCAATTAGTTCCTGCCAGCCATGCGTCATACGGCTCATTGCCTTTACTTCCGGATATTCTTCCTTTAATACAAGTCCAATGGCATTACCCGTATTTTTCCCGGTTCCACTAATTACTCCGTTCTGGTCAGTATAATTAGTCAGTATCTGATATACCTGATCCGCCTCTTTGCCCTGCTTATCAAAATTCCATTCATAAGATACATACAGCAACAATAGCAGGCAGGCAGCCAAACCAATGGCCAATCCGCTGATATTAATAAGCGATGATGTTTTATTCTTCCAGATATTTCTTAAGGCAATTTTAAAGTTAAGCTTAAACATGTTGTAACAATTGGCGGGTAGGATAATGATGAGTATTTATTGATAATTGAGGGCTGCTCAGCATATATGCAGGCTTAAATCAGTTCTTCAGTTCTTGCCTTATTGATCTTCTCCGAAATCACATGTCCGTCTTTAAGGTTTATGATTCGATTAGAGAAACTGGCATCATGAGATGAGTGCGTAACCATCACAATGGTTGTACCCTGCTCATTTAGTTCACAAAGCAGTTCCATTACTTCATTACCATGTGAGCTGTCCAGGTTTCCCGTAGGCTCATCTGCAAGAATCAGTTTGGGTTTGGTAACCAGCGCGCGGGCTACGGCAACACGCTGCTGCTGTCCACCAGAAAGCTGCTGCGGAAAATGCCCGCTCCGGTTTACAATATTCATTCGTTCAATTATTTCGTTTACCAGCGATTTACGTTCTGCTGCAGGCACCTTATTATAGATTAAAGGCAGTTCTACGTTTTCAAAAACTGTAAGTTCATCAATGAGGTTAAAATTCTGGAATACAAAACCCATATGCTGCTTACGGAAATTAGAGCGCTCACGGTCGTTCATGGTAAGCAGTTCAGTTTCCATAAATTTATAACTGCCGCTTTCAGGTTTGTCAAGCAGACCCATCACATTCAGCAGCGTAGATTTACCACAACCAGAGGGCCCCATGATCGAGACAAATTCTCCTGCCCGCACATGCAGATTGATCCCATTTAATGCAGTAGTTTCTATTTCTTCTGTTTTGTATACTTTTTCCAGGTTCTCAATTTTTATCATGGTCTTAATGTTTATGTCTTGTTTTATAATAATGCTATTTGCTGATATCGATTACGTCATACTGGTTAAATTGGTCGTAAGAAGAAGTAATCACCTCCTCACCTTTCTGCAGTCCCTCCATAATTTCATAGTACTGGTAGTTTTTACGGCCAATCTTCACATTTCTTTTTTGTGCCTGCCCATCCTTCACAACAAATACCCATGATCCGCCTGTGCTCTGGAAAAACTGTCCCTGTGCCAGCATCAGCGATTTACTATTGTCTGATAGGGTGAGCTTTACCTGCAGTGATAAACCTCTTCTCAGCTCATCTGGAGATTTGCCTTCAAATACTAATTCTACCTGGAACTGCCCGGCGGTAACCTCAGGGATTACCTTTCTTACCGATAGCTTATATGTTTTACCATTAAATTCACAGCTGGCGGTCTGCCCTTCCTTAACGCGGTTAATGTAGTACTCATCTACCCCTGCCTGCAGTTTATAGCCCTGCATTACATCGATCTTGCCCAGCATTTCATTTACGTTGTAAGATTTCCCTATAACCGGATCATAGGATGACAACCTGCCCGAAACCGGTGCTTTAATCGTCATATTGGCAATATTCTGCCTGATGGTTTCCAGGCTTTCGTTCATTCTTGCAACAGATACATCAATCTGGCCCAGCTGCATCACCCTACTCTGGTTCTCCTGACGAACAGCCTGTCTCATAATATCTTTTCTGCCCAGGTTATAATTGTAATCCTGGCTCGAGTTATTAAATTCTTCTCTGGTAATTACTTTTTTGATAAATAAGGCACTGTCAATTTTATACTTACGGCTGGCAGTCCTCAACGTATTTTCTATCACCATCATGTCCTGCGCCATTACCCGTTGGTTCTGTTCAAGATCTAACCTCACTTTGCGCAGCTGGTTAATCTGCTCGGTTATGCTGGTTTCACTGGTTGTATAGTTTGACAGGGCATTAGGATTAGAAATCCTTAGCAGCGGCGTGCCTTTGGTTACAGATGCCCCGTTCTCTGTATAAATTTCAGCTACCGTACCTCCTTCAGGTGAGCTTACAATCACTGAAGTAAGCGGTACCACACTTGCGTTTAACAAAACAACATCTTCAAAATCTCCATACTCCACTTTGCTGATGGTCAGCTTGTCCGCATCGGCTTTATATACTTTACTTAAAGAGAGCTTATATCCATAAGCAACCAGTGCCACAAGAGCTACACCGCCTGCAATCATTAGTATTGTTTTTTTACTGAATTTCTTTTTCGCTATAATCTTGTCCATGATCTGATTGTATTCTGTTATGCCATTAGCCAAGCATATGCCAAAGGCACAAATCATTTTAATCTAATGATTTACAGCAATTTAAATAATTATAATCAAAAATACCGTTCAATATCGGACAGTCAATGTACAACATCGGACATTTCATTTTATTTTTGGATTCAATCTTTTAAGAATATGATAGACGCCAACGTTTTAGTAATTGATGACGATGATGATATCCTGCTCAGTGCAAAATTATTTTTGAAACAGCATTTCAATCAGGTAGTTACATGCAAATCTCCAAAAGAGATTAACGTACTGCTTAGTCACAATGATATTGATATTATCCTGCTGGATATGAATTACCAGAAAGGTGCCAGCAACGGCCGCGAGGGACTCTACTGGCTGGAACATATCTTATCAATTGATAAAGACTATGTGGTTATCCTGATGACTGCCTATGGCAATGTTGAACTTGCTGTACAGGCCATAAAGAAGGGCGCTACCGATTTCATTTTAAAACCCTGGGAGAATGATAAACTATATGCCACCCTTTCTGCGGCTGCCAAACTCCGGGCTTCTACCAAAAAAGTAAAAAAACTTGAAAAAATAACCTCGTCTATTCAAAAAGATCAGGCCAGACAGTTTGAGAATATAATAGGCTCTTCCAGCCCTATCCGCCAGCTGCAGCATACCTTAGTAAAAGTGGCGCCGACAGATGCCAATGTATTGATCCTGGGTGAAAATGGTACCGGCAAACAGGTCTTTGCGTATGAGCTGCACAGGCATTCACTCCGAAAAAACCATATTTTCATGCATGTAGACCTGGGTTCGCTTAATGAGAATTTGTTTGAAAGCGAACTGTTTGGTTATGCCAAAGGGGCTTTTACCGATGCCCGGGAAGACCGGCCAGGCCGGTTTGAACTGGCAGATAATGGTACTATTTTCCTTGATGAAATCGGGAACCTTACCCCGCCCCTGCAGTCAAAACTACTCACGGTGCTTCAAAACCGTACCGTAACCCGCCTCGGCGAAAGCAAAGAGCGCAAAGTAAATGTAAGGCTCATTACTGCTACCAATATGCCACTGAATGAAATGGTAGCAAAAGGAACATTCCGGCAAGATCTGCTTTTCCGTATTAACACTGTAGAATTGCTGTTGCCACCTTTGCACCAGCGTGCAGAAGATATACTGATCCTCGCTAATCATTTCCTGCAGACCTTCAGTTCCAAGTATCACAAAAACATCAGCCAAATCAATGAAAAGGCAGCGCAGACTTTATTTTCTTACCACTGGCCGGGTAACGTCCGTGAATTACAGCACGTCATAGAAAGGGCAATCATTATGGCTGACGGACATGAGATTACGCCGGCCGACCTTCAGCTCAGTCCGCAGCGCTTTGGAGGTACCGCCCCAATGCCCGCCAATCTAGATCTGGAAGAAATGGAAAAAATGATGGTACAGAAAGCTATAGATACCCATAAGGGCAATATCTCCCGCGCGGCGGCAGAACTGGGCTTAACGCGTGCCGCTTTATACCGCAGGATAGAGAAATTCGGATTATAGCTTATGTTTTACCAGCGCTTCACCTTCCGCCTGCTCAGTAAGTTACTGTTCATTAACCTGATTGGTATTTTACTGGTGTATCTCATTCTTAATACACATCTCTGGTTTACTATTGCCGGGGTAACAGCTATATTCATCATTTCGCTCTTTTCGCTGTACAATTATATCAACCAGATCAGATCAGATATCAAAAGGTTTATCGCAGCTGTTAAAACCCGTGATCATACCCTGAACTTCCGTAATAAAAGTACCAAAGGAAGTTTTCCTGATCTGTACAACTCGTTTGACGAGATCATAAAAACACACAAGGATATCCAGCTTGAACAGGATGCCATGTTCCAGCTCATCAAAACAATCTTGCAGCAGGTACCGGTCGGGGTAATCGTCGTCAGAGAAAACAGTCATGTGGGCGATAATATGGAAATCGCCTTTTTCAATGAAGCTGCTACCGCTTTATTAAACGTTCCTGCCTATAAATACTGGCATCGCCTGCAGCAGCACCTTCCGCTCTTTACCGCAGAAATAGAACATATCAGCAAAGGCGGAAAAAGATTTCTCGAACTTAAGATACAGGATAAGCTGATCCAGCTCTCCACAGAAGTAATCCCCCTTAACCTGTATGGCGCTAATTATATGATCATCTCCTTTCAGAACATCAAAGATGAGATTGAACAGAAAGAAATTGAAGCTTGGAACCGGCTGATCGGCGTTATTTCACACGAAATCCTCAATTCCATCACCCCAATCAGTTCCCTGAGTGATACCGTAAACAGCATGGTGACGGGTAAGGAGAGCCTGAATAAAGAAGACCTGGACGATCTCAAACCGGCGCTGCAAACTATCAAAAGAAGATCGGAAGGACTGCTGGGTTTTGTAAAGGACTATAGGTTGATTGCCGAACTGCCTACCCCGGAGCTGGAAGCGCATAGCATCGGCGGTATCCTGCAGCATATCCAGGTATTAATGCAGCCCTTCGCCGCAGTAAAAAAGATCAGGTTACAGGTCGGTCAGACTTCTTCAAAAATTTCTATCAATGTAGACCTTAAACTGGTAGAACAGGCTCTCATCAATCTTGTTACCAACAGCATCCATGCGCTAGACGAAGTAACTGAACCTGTAATAGAGATCAACTATCGCCTTGAGCAAACCAAACTTTATCTGGATGTTTCAGATAATGGAAGGGGTGTTGAGCCAGATCAGCTGGAAAAGATTTTTGTACCCTTTTTTACAACACGTAAAAATGGTTCTGGAATTGGCCTCACCATCACGCGGAACATTATGAAAATGCATTATGGCAGTCTGGAGGTCACATCTACCCCTTTTGAGCGCACCACTTTCTCTCTCGTGTTTAATTATGTTTAATGTATTTAAAGGCAAAAGCTAACAGAAATCTTTAGCTTTACGCATGATTAGCACGCTGCAGTTACGGATCACGGAAATTTCTAAAAAACCGGGCGACAATATTTATATCACTTTAGAGCCGGTTGATGGTGTCAGACCTGATTACCAGGCAGGTCAGTTCCTCACTATACTTTTTCAGGTCAACGGTAAAGAAATCAGACGATCTTACTCTATGTGCAGTTCACCAGTACTTAATGAGCCAATCAGCATAGCCGTAAAACTGGTAGAAAATGGCGAAATTTCTAAATACCTGCATCATAAAACAGGTGTAGGCGATGTTTTAACAGCATTGCATCCTACGGGAATTTTCACCTACTCTCCGCTCGAAGAAGTTGAACGCACAGTATACCTTTTTGCTGCGGGAGTCGGCATCACTCCCGTTATGTCCATCCTTAAAACAGCGCTCAGTGCTGAAAGAAACTCCAAAGTTGTACTCATTTACAGTAATAAATCTATTGACAATACTTTATTTTATGAAGAGCTTCATCAGTGGCAATCACGCTATCCTGACCGCTTTAAGCTCATTGAATTATTTAGTGATAATAAGCGCTTACAGTTTGCCAGGTTAAATGGGTTTTTAATTCATGACCTTGTTGAGGCTAATCTTGAATTTGACCGTTCAGATGCCCTTTGTTATACCTGCGGGCCAATCGATTATATGGTTATGTGCAGAATATCTCTTCTTGCCATGGGTTTCAGGCTGGATCAGATCAAAAGGGAAACCTATTTTATTCCGGAGGATGAAGTAGATGATGATGATATGTCTGAAAAAGAAGCACAGGATAAAAATACGTATACAGTTATCCTCGATTATAATGAGCATACCTACCAGCTGGAAGTTCCATATTATAAAAGGATTTTACAGGTTGCGCTGGAACATGAAATCAATGTTCCCTACAGCTGCAGGGCGGGAATCTGCAGTTCTTGTGTGGCTACCTGTACGGATGGCGGGGTAAGAATGGATTATAATGAAATATTAACGGATGAGGAGGTTGCAGAAGGAAGGGTATTGATTTGTACTGCGCATCCTACTGCCGATCAGACCAGGATCCAGATCTAGGTCATATCACCAAGGCTTTCCTGATGTAGAAATATAATGCTGTATCATGTCTGGAATATTGCCCTGAAGAGGGCAACAATCCTAGGACATTTTTATATATAAATATCACCAGGATACAAACAAGATTTTCTTTGATTTATCCTGTACGGGTAAGCAGGGTGAAATATTTATCATTGAGATGCAGCGAAAAAGCCAGCATTACTTTAGTAACAGATCTATATATTATATGTCGCTTGCCATAGCGAACCAGCTTAAATCCGGTAAGATTCATGAAGATTATCCGCTAAAGGAAGTATACTTCATTGGTATCCTCGACTTCAATCTGATGGATACAGATGAAAAGACCTGCATACATAATATCAACTTACAGAATACTGTAAATGGAAAATTATTTTCTGATAAAATTCATTACGTATTCACCGAATTACTTAACTGTGATAAAAGAGAAAGTGAACTGGTCACAGTGCTTGATAAATGGCTGTTCTTATTTAGGTATCTACCCTATTTAAAAAAAGTACCTGAAGTGCTGGATGAGCCAATTTTTCAAAAGGTATTTCAAATAGCAGAAATTAATAAGTTAACAAAGGAGGAACGTATGTTATTCGACAGGAAATTAAAAACTCAAAGAGATATTGAAGCAAATATAAGATTCGCTGCTGATGAAGGTAGAAAGAGTGGAAGAGCAGAAGGTCAAGTAATGGGTAGAGCAGAAGGTAAAGCAATGGGTAGAGCAGAAGGTAAAGTAGTGGGTAGAACAGAAGGAATAGAAGAAGGAAAATTGCTGATAGCCAGAAAACTTTTACAAAAGGGTTTACCAATTTCAGAAGTTGCAGAAATTAGTGGATTCTCTATTGAACAGCTGAACAATAACTAAAGGGAGTAAGGTCTGTTATTAATTAGCAAACTAAAAACCCTCTGCCGTATTAAATGCATGCGTAGAGGCATTGCGGTAATACAGCAGAGGGTTTAAGATTCTTAACCTATAACGGTTCCGTTTGGCAGAATAGCACCTTTTTTTACTACTACAATACCGTCTTTAACAGCATATGTAGGGAAGTCCCCATCTGGCAGATGTTCTCCGCCATTGATAGTTACGTCGTTACCAATACGGCAGTTTTTATCAAGGATTGCGTTTACAATTCTGCATCGGTCACCAATACCGATCAGCGGATTACCAATAGTGTTCTCTTCAGCAATTTCTGATAAAGTCTGATAACGGTCGCTGCCCATGATATAGGCATTTTCAATGGAAGTTCCGTTGCCAATACGTGATCGGATACCAATTACAGAGTGTTTAATATAATCAGCATTCAGGATACAGCCCTCGGCAATTACTGCCTTATCCAGAGCTGTGCTCAAAATTTTTGTTGGTGGCAGCATCCGCGGACGGGTAAATATACTTTGATGACTGTCAAAGAGGTTAAACTCAGGAATATCATCAGTCAGGCCTAAGTTAGCCTCAAAGAATGAAGATATATTACCTATATCCGTCCAGTAACCTTCATATTGGAAACTCAATACTTTTTGCTCCTGCAATACACGTGGGATAATCTCTTTTCCAAAATCTTTCTCATCCGGATTTTCGTCGAAAATACGTACAAGCAAATCACGGTTAAAGATATAAATACCCATTGAAGCCAGGTAGTTACGGCCTACCGCCTGCATCTCCGGTCCTGTATCAGAAGACCAGTCAACCAGCAGGTCAGAACTTGGTTTTTCTATAAAGGAAGTAATAATATTTTCTTCGTTGGTTTTCAGGATTCCAAAGCTGGTGGCATCCTTAGCTGTACTTGGAATTGTTGCCAGCGTAACCTCCGCGCCGCTTGCCTCATGAGCCAGCAGCATTTCATTAAAGTCCATCTGATACAGCTGATCCCCCGAAAGGATAAGTACATACTCGAACTCGTGCTGAAGCAAATGGTGCATGGTCTGACGCACCGCATCTGCGGTACCCTGAAACCATGTTGGGTTATCAGGAGTCTGTTCTGCAGCAAGGATATCCACAAAAGCATCACTAAAATGACTAAAATGGTAAGTATTCTTGATGTGCTTGTTAAGCGATGCCGAGTTAAACTGTGTTAATACAAACATCCGGTGTATACCCGAATTGAGGCAGTTTGAAATAGGAATATCTACCAACCGGTATTTACCTGCAATAGGCACGGCCGGCTTGGAGCGGGTTTGAGTAAGTGGAGATAATCTGGATCCCTGGCCACCGCCAAGAATAACGCCTAAAACTTTTTCAGTCATGTTATTAAAAATTATATTTGGTATAGGTCAATATATTCCTGGGCTGCCCTGTTCCAGGAGTGGTCTAACTGCATTGTATATTTAAGTATTTCTTTCACACGTTTTTTGTCTTTAAATAGCTCATAGGCTCGTCCTATCGCATGCCCAACGTCCCCTGCTGTAGTCTGGTCATGGCAAATGCCAAATCCACCATCACCAATATCGGTTACCGTATCCCGCAGTCCGCCAATCCTTCTCACAATCGGGATGGTCCCATACCGCAGGGCATACATCTGGTTCAGTCCGCAAGGCTCAACCCTCGAAGGCATCAGCAGGAAATCCGCCCCCGCATAAATCTGATGGGAGAGCTGTTCGTTGTAACCTATGTATGTATTGTAGTTTCCAGGAAACCATTGTTTTAATTCTTCCAATCCGGCCTCTACCGCAGGATCTCCAGATCCAAGTACTAGGATATTTATATTTCCTGCACTATGTGCCAGTGAATTATGGAAAATCTCAGGAAGTAAATCGGCCCCTTTTTCTCCTACCAGTCTGCCGATAAAGGTAAACAGCGGCTTAGTCGGATCAAGGTTAAAAACACTGCACAAGGCCGCTTTGTTTGCCTTTTTTCCATTTGTTACAGTCGTTACATTGAAATTCTTTACCAACATAGGATCCTTTTTCGGGTTCCATACATGATTGTCTATACCATTTAGTATCCCGGCAGACTTATGACGCTCGGCAGCCAGTAAACTTTCCAGTCCGTTGGCTTTCACACTCAGCTCATCCAGATAACTTGGAGATACTGTTGTTACGCGCCATGCACATTTGATAGCAGAGGCAAGTGGGTTGATCTGTCCGCGCCATTCCAGCAATCCTGCTTTCCACAGGTCAAAAGCCGGCAGGTAGCTTAGTTTATCCCAATTAAAATTTCCCTGGTACTGCGCATTATGGATGGTAAGAACCGTCGGGATATTACGCAATGACTGATAGCGCTCACAATTAGCGGTCATAAAAGGAACCAAACCTGTATGATGGTCATGACAGTGGATCACATCCGGCTGGTGCTCCCATTGTAAAACCCAGTCTAATGTAGCAATCTGATAAGCCAAAAATCGCTCAGTATCATCACCATAACCATAAACCTTCTGGCGGTCAGTTACGCCCTCTATGTAAACCAGATAAAGGTCAAAACCCAGCTTATTGGTCTTTTCCCTTAAAATGCGTACCGGCATCCGGTTTCCTCCCAGATTTACCCAGGCCTCATATACTGTTTCAAATTCATTGTCCCTTAAAAAGGGTGTGTTATAGGCAGGCATTACCACTTTCGCAAAGTGCCCGAGATTGTTTTGATATTTAGGTAAAGCGCCAACAACATCACCCAGTCCGCCAACTTTGGCCACCGGGTAACATTCTGCACTTAGATGTATTATTTCCATATTTCGTGAAGAATCTATTGCAGTAATTGCAAAATAAATCTGATTAAAACCTTAGTAATAACCCTCATTAAATATAGTTTGTTTTTTATTATTTTAAAATAAATAATGACATGATGTGCAGAAGAAAGAAGTAAAATATTTTTGATTATTTAAACAATTAAAGAAATAACGGTACTACGTTGGCACCATTATTCAACCTTTAATTAAATAGACATGAAAAATCAAAATCTCCAATTGCTGGGCCTCATGCTTTGCTGCACGGTTCTGTACATTTCCTGCAAAAAACATACTGCAGCACCAGAAAACATTATACCTGTTGAAGTTCCTCAACCAGAAAGCAGTACTAAAACCTATATGCCTGCACAGCTAAAAACCAGCAAAATGAACAGTACCTATTACTATACCGAAAGCAAGGCACTTGGCAGTATCGGTTATGATAATGGCGACAGCACCCAGCTAAAATTCAGCAGCAGCGGAAAACCGGTTTCCATTAAAAGGTACAAGAACAAAGTACTGGTTTTTGCGAGCCTATATGATGTAGACAGCAAGGGCTTCATTACCGGTGCCGAACAGTATACGGTAAACAAAGGCAGCGAATATGTAAAAACCGGCGCCTTCACCTTAAGCTATAACAGTGATGGGAAAGTTGATAAAGTCAGTTACTTTAACAAATCTGATGTATTCCTTTATGAGCAGCAGTATAGCTATGGCAGTGGCGGTAATCTCAGCGCACAAACCAGTTCAGAAGCTTCCCTTCTAGCAGAGTATAATTATGATGCTAAAAATGCCTTGTTTAAAAATGTAGGTTATGCCTGGCTTTATGCCCTGGAAAAAGAAAACCCCCTGTTCCTATCTGTGATAAACAATGTACAGCAATGCAGCTACCCGGGAAAAACGACCAGCAATCAGACCAGCACCTATACATACAATGATGCAAGCTTTCCAAAAAGCGTCACCAATACGGTTGCCGGCGTTAAAGAATCTATAACAGTAGTTTACAAATAAATAGTAAAGGAGCGGTCCCTCGCCGGAAACCGCTCCTTTACTTAATGTTTGCTGTATACTGATGTTAAAAGTTAAATCCTATAGATATATATGGAAGGGTAGATTCTTTACTAAACCCTACAGCTGCCTGGATCAAAATCAGTTCTGCAGGGATCACATAGATACCGCCACCAAATCCCTGATGCCAAAACTTAGAAGATTCGCCCGGCTGCCATACCCTGCCCACATCAGTAAAGCCTAATAATCCCACAGATCCTGGTACAATATAAGATGTAAAGTCGAACAGCTTCATCCGCAGGTCCAGGTTATCATATACCATTGTTTTACCGGTAAACCTGTTGGTATGAAACCCACGGAGCGTGCGGATCCCGCCTAGCTGCATCATCTGAAAAAATGCAGGGTCACCTATAGTAGTCCCCCCTCCTATCCGGTTGGCAATTACCAGTCTTCCTTTCCCAGGGTTCACATAATACCTAAACTCAGTCTGTATCTTTCCATAACGTTCATGCCCTGTATTCAGCTGCTGCTGTGCAGTAATTACTGTATTCCAGTACATCCCGTTTTTAGGAATAGCAATATTGTCCCTTGAGTCATAGTTCAGCGTACCAATCAGTCCCACATAAATCCTGTCCGCAAAAACCCGTTCTTCAGGATTAGTGATGTCAAAATCATGAAGGAACCGTTCCTCATTGCCACCCCTGCTGCTCGTATAAAATTCTGTGGCTAAACCACCACCAACCGTCCAGTGGTCAATTTTTTGATACAGCTGAAAATCAGCGGTAAGGTAATCATAGCGGTTCCGGTAATAAGACATTCCCCTGTCCAGTTCATCATCGCCATTTTGGTCTTCAATATCTTTGTCAATAAATTCGGTATTGTTACCTATGCCAAAAAAGTTGCTCAGGTTATTGGGTCCAAGCAGCCTCGCATTTACCATCAGATTAGTTTTACTGCCTAAAACCCGTTTAAAGTCACCATTATAGTCTAATATAAAAGAGCTTCTGCCAGTTGAATAATCCACCCAGAATGATTGTTTTGAGGCATAAGGTTCTCTTCTGAAACCTTGTTTCTGTATCACGAGCCCTACACCTGCCTGTATTCCCTGGTCTATATTATAGTTCAGGTGCACAAGGGGACCAAATTCATCATACACAAAACTTGTCTTATTGTATTTGTTTACAGCAGTATCAGTTGATAAACGCAGTTTGGCGGCATCGGCCGATGGGGTTACGTTATCCTCATCAGAGCGGTCATATACATAAGTACTGTTTTTTAATCCAGGGCCAACTTCAAAGGTATCTTTATCGTCACCGCCAATCAGTCTTACTACTATGGGCGACCGTTTCTCTCCTTTTACTTCAAAAACATCCTCACCGCCCATCCCGTATAAACGGATCTCCCTGGTTACCGAAGGCTTAAAATTGCGGTGCAGCAGCTTCCTGCCATCTTCACCGCTTTTTTTAATATTGTATATCGTTAAAGCAATATCACCATCATTTTCGTGCTCCAGAACAAAATGTTCCTTCTTATCAGAAGCAGGTATTTCTGCAGTAACAGACAGGAAACGGTAATAATCCATGGCAGATTTATCCAGCCCCTTGATGCGCGCCTGCATAATGCGAAGGCTTTCCGCGCCACCTTCCGCATAGATTGCTGCCGGCATACGCTGCATAGCTTTTTTTAGTACTGAAGGATTAAGTTTTTCCTGAACAAATGCGATCTCTTCTTTCCAGTCAGATTCGCTCAGGCCGCTTAGAAAGTACCGGTCAAAATAACGCTGGTTATAATTCCACTGGTCTACCGCCCTGATATTATCTTCAAAAGGCTGATGTTTGGCCTGCAGCCACTGATGTGATACAATCCAGGGAAATACGCCCGAACTTTTATACCAAACCATATCCCGGTCACGCGGTACCGGCAGGTAAGTCTTGGTATCTTTTTCCTCATCCCTGGTTTTCACCCAGCGCCAGTTATCCTCATGCCTGTCCCAGTCGCCCAGCACAAAATCGAGCAGTCTTGCCCTTAGTACCAGCTTCTGGTCTATCTGAGTATCATTATCTTCTTCAGTTTTGCGCTGCGCCTTTAGGGTATTGTCACTTTCTTCATACCCTGATGGTGAGCGGTCTTCAATCAGGTAAACCGCATTTGCATAATCCTTACGGTATTCTCCTAAAGCAGGGTCATCACCAATATAAACTATTTCAGGTGTAGCATGAGGTATACCCAATGCTGCAGCCATCGGCGGCACAATCAGCGAAGAAAAAGGGTGACTGGTCACAATCTGGTCCCGTACAATATCCCGGGCAATCGTTTCCCGCAGCTTTTCAGGCAGGGCACGCTCGGGATATTTCTGTACGGTACGTAAAGCCCATTCCCTGCCTGCTGCATCCTTTAGCCGTAACGACCGTGTCTGCTGTCCCCCGCCAACCTGCAATACTGTCATCCCGCCATGTTCCTTAGACAGGTCCATTACTCTCAGCTTTACCGGGGTGGCCCATAATTTCCGGTAACCTTCACCTAAAAATACGCGGTGCAGCTTTGTTACCGAATCATAGTCACGTGAAATCGCTATCGTTATTGAATCCTGCTTTGCAGCCTGCTGGGCAGCAAGACTGAAAGGAAAGGCCATACATGCTATGGCGGCACTTACAAATACATTTACTCTGGTCTTTGCTGAAAGCATTATATTTAATTTAAACTCATGGCAATAGCCACTTCTACACGCAGCGCTTTTAAGCCTTCCACGCCCTGTAATTCTTCTACTTCCAGGTTTTCAACTACATCCGTAAGCAGACCATCAGCCTGCAGCTTACGGATGTAAACCATATATTCCTGGGCCTCTTCACTATTTAAATAAACGATGGCAATTTTACCAGGCTGCGTCAGCCTTTCCGTGGTATCCCGCACATGCGCTTTATCAATTCTTTTTTTCACCATCTGATACCTGATGTTATAGCTGCCCTCCACATCAAAGCGCTGTTCATCAAGCCTGAAGCTAATATCTATCTGTTTGCCATATACAAAAATCAGCTGGGTAGTTTCCAGGTTTATCGGCAAATGCGGGGTCAGGTTGGCCGTAATCTGCGCAATTTCTGCAATCACCTGCAGCTGTCTTAACCTGAAATCTGCCAGTACTTCAAAACTGAAAGGATGATCAGGTGAAATAGACTGTCCCAGGTAAATATCAAATTCTACCCCGTCTGTCCGGAATTTCTCAAAGTAGTTCGGATAAATATCCTGCAGTTCCTGGTTAAACTCGTCCAGTCTACGGTTCACCGCATGGTTAATCATCTGCATGCTCAGCTCATAATTCTCACGGTTCTCATAAATCTTCCCGCCTTCCCGTGTTACCTCAAAATAATTGTCAATGATATTTTTGGTTTCAGGGTGTTCATCGCCCAAAGCATGCAGGTATTGCGGCAGCTGCCGCTGCAGGTAATCATCCGTTTTTATGATATCCCGGTCAGACATCTCTTCAAAATACTTATATCCAGAAGCCATGCTATGCTGCGGCAGTTCCTCTTCCAGCTCTGCCGGTATTTTTGTTTTCAGGTTACCAATGGTGGTTTCCAGCACTTCAAAATGAGTAAACAGGTCTTTCCTGATCATCAGGTTGCGCTCTATACTGGAGTTGCGGATGTCAATGGCACCATAAAAAGGATGTACATCTTTAAAATAAACCTGATCTATCGGCAGGTCTTTTTCCCAGGCACCAGATTTCATATACTGGTACGCTGCTTCATAGAAGCGCCATTGCACTGATGATTGCAGGGCAGTAAATTTATCGGTTACTATGGTCATGATTTCATTATTGAAATCAATGATAATATTCTGGTACAGCTGTGCAAGCAGGGGTAAAGCCCCTTCTATGTTAGGCAGCGCACTGCTGCTGAAAACCTGGGCATCCCAGGTGTAAATCTCCAGGCAGCCTACCAGCTTTGCATTATAAAATAAAGGGAACAGCGCATAAGATTTTACACCGTTCGCATGAATCAGCTTCAGCATCGGATGTTCTTCCGCATCTACCGCAGATATATCCGGAAAAATCAGTCTTCTGGGATTGGCGACAAATTCATCGGCCAGCACATTATATTCTGATTCCTGCAGTCCATTTGCTTTTGCCTGTTCTATAATTACACTTTCAAAACCGGAATGACTATACAGGAGGGTTTTATTGTTCAGGCGGATATACGGCAGCAGGTTAAACGACATCTGGTCAGTTCCCACTATTGCCTGCAGCGAGCGCACAATCTGTTGATTGCTCCATCCCACCTGGCACTGGTTATGTGCAATTATAGTTGTCTTTATCGCTTCCAGTGCATACTCGGCGGTCACATCTGTCAGGGTCACCAATGCTATACCCTGAATCCTGAAAAGCTCTGGCGGAAGAAGTTTCTGCAGCCCCTCTATGGCACCGCTTTCGTTCTTCATATATTCCTTAATATCCTGCAGCCTGAGGTCTGGCAGTTCAGTATCAGTTTCCACTTCCAGAAACCGGCTGTCTATATTCATGCGGTAATATTTCAGCAGGTGCGTATCATGGTCAATAAAAGATTTGATCGTATACTCCTGCCCGCCCAGCGTAAAGCCATAATACTTTTTCAGTATCAGGCTGTAGAAATTGGTGAGCGCACTTTTTTCCATCTCCTGCTCAGAAGGCAGCTTCAGGTCAGACTTCAGATCTTTCGTCTTCCAGTCCAGCAATATATTGTAAAACGCATTGGTACCATAATAAAAACATGGCGAAACCGGTTTGCCCAATGCCCATAACTGCTCCGTTTCGTCATTGATCACCGGCGAGAGCGCTGTGTAGATCAGTTCAAACAGATGGTTATACTTACTGGTATCAGCATCATCAATCGGTTCGCTGAGTTCCGGAAATACATCAAACTGCTCCAGTAAATACTTGTAGAAATTGATTTTGGCAGTTTTCTCCCTGCTCATCCTCTCTCGCAGAAAGGTGATAAATGGTTTAAGTGAAAGCCGGATGTCAACGCCAATACTCAAGCCTTCGCTCCCGCAAATACATTTACTTAAATCTAAGGTTACTGCCTGCATCTCTAATTAAATTATTACCTGTGTCTATTAAAAAACCGTTTTATTTCTTCCCGGTCTTAGGTACAAATTTAAGGATATTTCCGTCGCTAAGTTCATCTCCTTCGTTAGAGATAAACAAATTCATCTGGTCATCAAAAGCCAGGCCTTCCGGCTGGTTAAATATAGATGAATTTAAGCGGTGTGTACTTTTAACTTTCCAGTCTGGCGTGGCCACAATCAGCAGTTTATTTACTGAAGAAAGGATATACCATTCTCCCGTATGCGGGTCGCGGGTTAGCGCACTGGCTTTCAACCCTGTTTTAAGGATCTGCTCATCAGCAATCAGCTGGCTCAGGTCCATAGAAAAGGTACCCGAGGGGATCAGGTTATTATTTGCAACGTCGTACGTAAATATGCTGCCCGTCATCGTCCTGTCTTTCTTATCGTCCTTGCAGTTTTTGCACAAGAGATATACCTGGTTTGTCTGCTGGTTGGCATAAATACTCTCATATTCACCCTTCGGCAGCAGTTTCTTAAAAATCTTGATGTCCTTCACTTCTTCTCCCAGCCGCTGTGCAAATGGAAACACGAAGAGCGAGCCATCACTATCCAGAATCATTACTGTCTCATGCAGAATGGCTACATCCTCATAATCCCCTTTCTTACCAAAATCGGTATGAAGCTGCTTTTTCTTGCCCCAGGCCTGCCTGAAAAAACTTCCGTCTTCATCCTGGATCGAATAAACCGTATCACTTTTATCATGGTAAAAAGCAATACCCGAAATTTCCAACAGGCTTTCCGGCATATTGAATTTCTCGGGATGGTTCAAATCATATTGGGGTGGACTAGTGAATTTCTTTTCCGAGGGCTTACAGGCATATAGTCCGCTGGCCACACAAAGGCCCAGCATTCCCGATAATTTTATGATATTCCTTCTTTTCATGATATAGCCATTCCTTTATTGCTCAAATACTCATAGATGGCTTCCTGCGAACGGAGTTCCGGACTGCCCTCTATATAATTGTTCTGCAGTTCAGCATTTAATTGCACAGCCTGCACGTTATCCTTCAGCTGTTTATCCATCAATGCTTTCATTTCCGCTTTCAGCTCCTGGTCATACACCGGGAAACAGACTTCTATCCTGCTATAAATATTCCTGTTCATCCAGTCGGCCGAGCCCATATACAGCTCATCCTCCCCATTATTTTCAAATAAAAATAACCTGCCATGTTCCAGGTACTTATCCACAATGCGCTTAACGGTGATATTTTCGCTCTGACCTTCTATACCGGGAACCAGACAGCAGACACTACGTACAATCAGCTGCACTTTTACCCCTGCCCCGCTGGCTTCATATAATTTAGTGATCAGCTGTTTCTCTTCAAGGTTGTTCAGTTTAATGGTAATACCCGATGATAAACCTTTTCTGGCGTTTTCAATTTCACGGTCAATGAGATCTAAAAACTTCTGCTGCAGGTTAAACTGAGCCACCAGCAGGTGTTCAAAAGCAATATTATCTTCCAGTAAGGGTTTTTTCTTCTTTTTGGCCAGGAAACCAAACAGCTGCTGTAGTTCTTCCAGCATAGGCTGATGGGCAGTCAGTAATATATGGTCCGTATAAAAACGCGCTGTACTTTCATTCAGGTTACCGGTGGCCAGCAAACCCAGGTAATGACTTTGGTCACGCACTGTTCGTTTTACCAGTGCCACTTTAGCATGCACTTTCAGTTCCTGGTTACTGTAGATAATCTTTACACCCGCAGCTTTCATTCTCGAGGCCCATTTGATATTGTTCGCCTCATCAAAACGAGCTTTCAGCTCTACCATCACAGTCACTTTTTTACCGTTCTTGGCTGCCGTCATCAGTGCATTTACAATCCTTGAATTATCCGCTACCCGGTAAAGCGTAACCGAAATTTCTTCTACAAAAATATCATTCGCTGCTTCATTAAAGAAACGCATTACGGCATCGTAATTCTGATAAGGTACATGCACCATCATATCCTTCTGCATAATCAGGCTAAAAAGTGTTTCTTCCTTTTTCAGGCTGCAGCAATGCTGCGCCGGCCATTTCGGATAACTCAGTGCCGCATCCTGCAGCGGAAAAGCATTCAGATCTTTCAGGTTATGGTAAAAGCCACCCTGTACTATCGCCGCATTCTCAAGGTCTAGCGTATGGATAATCCTGAACAGATGTCGCAGGGGTATTCCCGGCTGACATAAAAACCGCGTGGCAAATCCCAGGTCACGTTTCTTCAGTTCCTTTTCCAGGGCTACGGTAATATCCTCATCAATTTCTTCCCGCAGGTTCAGTTCCGCATTCCGCGTGATTTTGATATTATATATACCGGTAATTTCTTCTCCCGGAAAAAGATAACCCAGATTATCTTTGATAATATCATCCAGAAACACCACATACTGATGCTCCCCTTTCCTGATAGTGTACAGTCGCGGCAAAGTATCCGATGGAAGGGTAATCAGTTCAAGCCTTTCCACACCCGCACCATCGGTCAGCATTACCGCCTGGTACAGTTTGTTATTCTCCGCAAAAAAACCTTCATCATCTTTTTCTACCGAGAACAACCTGATATAAGCCAGTACCTCCGTATAAAATATCCCCGCAAGGTCTTCCAGAATTTCTTCCGGTAAGGTTTCATTATACAGCCAGTGGATCTGTGCCGTTTCCAGCGCGGGTAGTATGCCGTTCTTTAGCAGATGTCCAAAACGTTCCTGCTGCTGGTTAATCAGAAACTGCGCTTTAACAAATGGGTTATTCAGACCACTGCGGTCATCAAAATTGTCCATGGCCATCAGCACTGGCATCCTCACCCGGTAAAACTCATCCAGGTTAGAAGAATAAATGGCAAGGAATTTAATTTTTTCCAGCAGCGGCACGCGGGGGCTTTCCGCTTCCATCAATACCCTTTCGTTAAAACTAAGCCAGCTCAGGTCGCGGTTATAAAATGAATATTCCATCATCAGGTTATAGTGCTGCCCAACCGGCCGCAATCATAAAGGCAAGTACCGAGGCAATAATCCCGAACATAAATACATTATAGGCAATCCGCAGCAGGTGATATTTCCGGCCCAGTACCACACCCTGCGAGTAAAGGTCTTTAATAAGACTGCCATACAGGTAATCCCTGTCTTCCATCATCTGTTCCATACCAGCAAAATAATCCGGCAGTTCCATCTTATAGAAATTACCAAAAAACAGCAGGTTTACTTTTTTCTCCGCCACATCTTCCTTGGTAAATGTACCCGCCGGCAAGGTAGGGCGGGTAGCCAGGATAGAGAATACCATTGTTACCACACAAATTACCAGTAAGATCAGTGTTGGGATAATCAGGTGCGGGTTATCCTCCAGTTTCCTCAGCAGGATACTCAAGATCACAGATAAAATGATTGAGTTGGTAGAGATCATGATATGTGCTTTATTGTCTGCCATATCACTCAGCCGCTGCTGGTTGCCCGAGGTAATCCTGAACATGGTTTCTATACCCTTTTCCGGACGCTCGCTTTTTTTCTTTTTGTCCTTATCTTTTTTAGACATTTCCTTATCTTCTTTTGTTCGTTTTTCTATAGTCATACCTGTATCAGACTGCTGCTGCGCCGGCAGATGTTCATTTCTGGCCTGTCTGTCTAAACTAAAATTCATTTGCCCATCTGCTATTGCTCCCGGTGCAGGGTTTTCAGCTTTAGCTGAACTGCCATCCTGGTCTGCAGCCGTATAAGCGGCATTTTCATAATGTTTCTCCAGCTTCTTCTCAGCTTTACGTCCTTGCTTGCGTTCCGCTTCAGCGCTTTCCTGTTCCTTTTTCTCTACATCTTCTTTGTGCTGGACATCCCCTTTCTTCTCCTTGTCCCCCTTATGATGGTCGCCATCCTTTTCAGCTTCCTTTTGTGCCTTATCTTTCAGCTCCTGCAAATTCAGCATTTTTTTAGCCGTCAGCAGGTCCTGGCAGTATTCAGTATGGTAATGATGGTGCTCAAACAGGGCAATTGTTTTAATACGCCATTCGTTTTTATCTATGTCCTTTCCAAAATACGCCTCCACTTCCTGGCGCATCAGCTTGTTCCGTTCCTTAAAATTATCGCCGCCCAGATGGAAAAGATCTGCATCACATACAATCTGTTCCAGCAGGCTCACCGGATGCTGTGGCATTTTAGTGGCCAGAATACAGTTCACCACCAATTCGGTCACAGCCGGGTCCATACCCTTTTCATTCAGGAATATCCTGGCAGATTCTGCCCCTCTGGCCTCATGCTCAGCAAAACTTGTCAGGTAACCCGTATCATGAAACCATGCGGCGGCAGTTACCACAAAAAAGTCCTGATCCGAGAGCTGATAATGGTTGGCAATTTTAACCACGGCCTTCACCACCATTTCGGTATGCTGCAGGTTATGGTAAATTAACCGGTTGTCTTTTTTTGTGTGAAACAAGGCCGCAGCATAGGCTTTGACCTGATCAATTGTTTCCAGGTAATTCATTTGATATATATGAAAGTGTATTCTTAATGGAGGCTTTTTTTAATGATTAACGTTTATCCTAACAAGATTCATGCTGTTTATTTCAACTGTCACAATTTAGACGAAAAAAATAGGATTCTCTAACCGACATTAGAAATATTCATTCGCAAAGCGTATTTTTAAAATAAATTACGCGGTGCTTATAAACCTGTGGCAATTGTCATTGGTAGTTTGGTCTCCAATCATCTCTATGAAAACGATTTGCATAAACAACGCTCCAAAATGACCTTTTCAAAAGATAAAACATTAATCGCGCAGATTGCTGAACGTGCAGAGAGTATTCCTGATCAGACAGCAATAGTTTTTGAAGAAAAAACAGTTTCCTACCGTGAACTGCAGGAAAAATCTGCGCAATTAGCCAACTTTCTGCAAGCAAAAGGGGTGCATAAAGAAGACCTTGTCCCGGTCTGCGTTTCCAACCCGATGGATATGGTGATCGGCATCCTGGCTATCTTAAAATCGGGCGGCGCATATGTGCCTTTTGATCCTGATTTTCCGGTAGACCGTATCAGATACATGATCGAAGATACGGCTGCAAAAGTAGTACTGACAGATAGTCCTTCTACGCATTTTGTTACCGCTGCCGCGGGAAAAACCATCGTACTTACAGACCTGCAGCAGGAAGAAATCGCGGCGATGCCCAAAACCATAGATATCAGCGGTATTGGTCCGGCCGACCTTGCCTATGTGATCTATACCTCAGGTTCTACCGGCAGGCCTAAAGGCGCATTAATTGAGCAGCGCAATGTTACAGATTATATGCAGGGCGCATTGAAACATATCCCCCTCGCTATCTGCCGTACTTTTGTACTGGGAACTTCTATGGCTACCGATCAGGGCAGTACCACCTTATATGGCGCACTGGTAATCGGTGCAGAACTCCACCTGTTCAGAAAAGAACTGTTTAACGATGTTGAATATATACACCAGTATTTTAAAACGCATACCATAGATTTTCTGAAGCTGGTGCCTTCACACTGGAAATCCCTGTCGCTCGACGGGCAGGACCTGCTGCCGCGCAAGCTGATGATGCTAGGCGGCGAGGCACTGCATACCACCATCCTGGGCGATTTTCTAAAAGGCCCCTCAGATATCTGTGCGCTGGTTAATCATTATGGCCCGACAGAAACCACTATTGGCAGTATGATGCACCAGATCGATCATACCCATCCTTATGAACATACCATTCCTATCGGGAAAGTGTTTTGTGATGAAACTGCTTATATCCTCGATGCCGATCTCAAGGAAGTGGAAGGCGATGGAATAGGTGAAGTCTATATCGGCGGTGCCGGTGTGGGCAGAGGCTATCTCAACCGTCCAGAGCTCACAGCCGAGCGTTACCTGAAAGATCCTTTCAGTACTAAAGAAAACGCAAGGATGTACCGCACGGGCGATCTGGCCAAACGTACCTTTGATGGTAATTTCCAGTTCCTGGGCCGGATAGATGATCAGGTAAAAGTACGCGGTTACCGCATCGAGCTGGGTGAAATTGAAAGTGTGCTGCAGCATGCCCCCGGTGTAAAATATGGCGTGGTTATGGCCAGGGAGACCGGCGATGGCGATAAAAGGCTGATCGGTTATGTGATCTGTCCCGAAAAATACGATAAGCAGGCCATTATTAGTTACCTGGAAGGGAAACTGCCTGGTTTTATGGTACCACAGCTCCTGATGCGCCTTGATGCATTTCAGTTTCTGCCCAATGGCAAAGTCAATAAAAAGCTATTGCCAGATCCGGATGCCTCCAGCCTGCTTACCAATACTTACTTCGCACCCAACTACAAAACAGAAACGCATCTTACCGCTATCTGGACTGAACTTCTCGGCGTTAAGCGTGTAGGCATAGAAGATAACTTCTTTGAGCTCGGCGGTAATTCACTCCTGGCCCAGAAAATAGTTACGGCTTTAAAGAAACGCCATCAGCTGGTATTACCAGTTACCAAAATCTTCCAGTTTCCCACCGTACAAGGCCTCGCCTCTTTCCTGGATGGAAGAAAAACCAATACCCTATTAAAGAAAAATAAAAAAGCCAATAACCAGCAGAATGCTGATGTGGCCATCATTGGTATGGCAGGCCGTTTCCCCGGTGCCAATACCATCGAAGAACTATGGCAGGTATTAAAAAACGGACAGGAAACCACCAGTTTCTTCAGCGATGAAGAGCTAGACCCGGCTGTTCCGCCTGCCCTGCGTTACCATCCTGATTATGTCAGGGCCAAAGGGATTATAGCTGATGTAAAAGGTTTTGATGCCGCATTTTTCGGGATCAGCCCAAAACTGGCAGAACTGATGGACCCGCAGCAGCGCGTCTTCCTGGAAATTGCCTGGGAAGCGCTGGAAAGAACCGGCTATGCCGGAAAACAGTATGATGGCAGTATCGGGGTATTTGCAGGCGTAGGCCATAATACCTATTACGAAAATAACGTACTGCCCAATCCAGAGCTGATTGAGAAAGCCGGCAGAACTCAGCTGGTTTCTGTCAGTGCCAAAGATTATATTTCCAGCCGTACCGCCTATGCGCTCGATCTTAAAGGTCCCGCAGTCAGTGTACAATCTGCCTGCTCCACTTCCCTCCTTGCCGTTGCGCAGGCCGTGCAGAGTATCCGCTCGGGTCAGTGCGAAATGGCGCTCGCCGGTGGCGTAGTGGTCAACTCACCCCTTAAAGTCGGACATTTGTATGAAGCCGGTGCCATGCTCAGCAACGATGGCCATTGCCGGCCCTTTGATGAAGCTGCCGAAGGCACTATATTCAGCGACGGTGCCGGGGTAGTATTATTAAAAAATAAAGAAGAAGCCATAAAAGACGGCGATTTTATCTTTGCTACCATCAAAGGGATAGGCGTTAATAATGACGGCGGCGGCAAGGGAAGCTTTACCGCACCGAGTGCTGAAGGACAAGCCGCAGCGATCCGGATGGCGATAGATGATGCCGGTGTAGATCCCGCGGCAATCAGTTATGTCGAAGCGCATGGTACGGCAACCCCGCTGGGCGACCCGATCGAGATTGAGGGATTAAAACTAGCCTTTGGCGAACAGCCTACCAACCAGTACTGTGCCATTGGTTCTATCAAAAGTAATTTCGGCCATCTAACCGTGGCTGCCGGGGTAGCGGGGCTAATCAAAACTGCTCTTGCACTGCATCATAAACAGATCCCTGCCAGTTTACACTATCATCGCCCAAATCCCAATATAGATTTTGAACACAGTCCCTTTATTGTCAATTCTGATTTAACCGACTGGCAGAGCAGCTCCAAACGGATTGCCGGCGTCAGCTCCTTTGGGGTTGGCGGTACCAATGTACATGTGATACTTGAAGAAGAAGAAATCCGCCATACAGAAAGTTCCGCTTCCCGTCCGGTACAGCTCCTTACCTGGTCGGCCAAAAACGAGAAAAGCCTCCAGAACTTTAGTCAGCGCTTAGGGATATCCCTGCTTAATGCATCCGGTACAGCCTTTGCCGATCAGGCCTATACACTCAATACTTCCCGCGCAGAGTTTAAATTCCGCACTTTTGCGGTAGCAGCAGATGGACCAGAGCTGGCAGGCAAAACAAAAGATCCTTCAAAGCTAAGCAGCGTCCAGAATAAAAATATCCGTGAGGTGGTGTTTATGTTCCCCGGCCAGGGCTCTCAGTACCTGGATATGGGTAAAGCACTTTACCAGCATGAAAGAGTATTCAGAGAGGCGATGGATGAATGCAATACTATCCTCAAACCCATTATGGGTGAGGACCTGCTTACGGTGATTTATCCGGAAGCAACTGAGCCTGGTAATCCTTCAGCTGAAATTAGCCTCGCAGAAGAAAAAATTAAAGATACACGCTACAGCCAGCCTGCACTGTTCATCACCGGCTATGCCCTGTCCAAACTCTGGATGAGCTGGGGGGTCTACCCTTCCGCATTTATCGGACACAGCATCGGCGAATTTGTAGCAGCTTATTTCAGCGGCATTTTTAGCCTGCCAGATGTGTTACAGGTCATTGCAAAACGCGGACAACTGATGAGCAACCTGCCTGCCGGCGATATGCTCAGCATCAGGGCAAAAGCAGATGATATACTGGCTATTCTGCCAGCAGACCTTTCTCTGGCCGCTGTCAATTCAGGCCTTTTATGTGTGGTAGCAGGTACTAATGAGGCAGTTTCCGCATTCAGCATTCTGCTGGATAAAAAGGAGATTGCCAACCGGCTGCTCCCTACCAGTCATGCTTTTCATTCTTACATGATGGATAGTGTGGTAGATCCTTTCAGAGAGATACTCAGCACACTCAGTCTTAACCCACCTGCCATACCCGTATATTCTACCGTTACCGGCGAAAAGCTGAGCGATCAAAACGCGGTAAACCTAGATTACTGGGCCAGCCACCTGCGTGCCACGGTACAATTTTCAGCCGCGGCAAAAAACCTGCTCGAAGAACACCCTGATAAAGCCTTCCTTGAACTGGGGCCTGGCAATGCGGCGGCCACCTTTATCCGCCAGCAGCCTGCAGGTAAAAACAGTATAGTTATTACCAGCCTGGAGAAACCGGCAGCGGGAGAAACCGCCTACCATACTATTCTAAAAGCAGCGGGCACTTTATGGGCCAGTGGCATAGAGTTAGACTGGAGCTCATTCTACCAGTATGAGCAGCGAAGCCGTTCTTATGAGCTTCCGGCTTATGCCTTTAACAAAAAAGATTACTGGGTTTCGGCCCCACAGCTGCTGCATCACAGCATGCTTCCCCCACCAGCAATTAACCCTCAACCTATACAAAACAGTACACCTATGAGAAAGCAAATCCTGATCAGCAAAATCAAAGATATCCTGGAAGACACTTCCGGCATTGAAATGAACGATGTATCGGCAGATACAAGTTTCATTGAAATGGGATTAGATTCTTTATTGCTTACACAGATCTCTATTGCCCTTAAAAAGAATTTTAATGCCGCTATTACTTTCAGGCAGTTAAACGAAGAATATAATAACCTCGATCAGCTGGCAGCGTATCTTGATTCACAGTTACCTGCAGAAGAAGAAGGCCCAGGCCAGTCTGGATCTTTGGCTTCTCATGCGCCTGCACAGCCAGGTGAACAGACGCCGCAGCAATTCCAGCCACAATACCAGCAGGCTTTTCAGCCGCAGTACCAGCCGCAGCCGGCACAGTTTCAGTCACCTGCTCCGCAGTATCAGCAGGGGTATCAGGCAGCTTATCCTCAAAACGGTTTTGCAGCAGGTTATCCACCGCAAAACAATGGCTCGGCAGTAGAGCTGATCAGTCAGCAGTTACAATTGTTAGCTATGCAGCTGGCTTTGCTGCAAGGCAACCCCTCAGGGCAGCAAGGTATGCCAACGGCAGGCAACCCAGCTGCGCAGCCTTTGCCTCAGCTGCAACATACACAGGTAAACGGCAAGAGCCAGGTTCTGGCCGATCAGCTAAACCACAAACCTTTGGCCGATCTTAAATTAGCAGAACTCAGCCCCGAAGAACAAGCCGAAATCAGGAAGCCTTTTGGTGCCAGTCCCAGAATTGAAAAACAGTCGGCCGCCCTTACAGCCGCACAGCAGCAATACCTGGCAGAGCTTACTGAGCGTTATACCAGCAGAACAAAAAAGAGTAAATCGTATACTCAGGAAAACCGCGCCCATATGGCCGATCCGAGGGTGGTATCAGGATTTAAACCTGCTACTAAAGAACTGGTTTACTCAGTGGTCATCAATAAATCCAAGGGCAGCAGGTTCTGGGATATCGATGGCAATGAATATGTTGATGCCGTTAACGGATTTGGCTCCAATATGCTGGGATATCAGCCAGAGGTAATCAAAAAAGCCCTGATCGGGCAGATCGAGAAAGGTTATGAAATTGGCCCTCAGCATGAACTGGCCGGTGAAGTAAGCAAGCTCATCTGTGAGTTTACCAATTTCGACCGCTCCGCATTATGCAATACCGGTTCAGAAGCAGTTCTGGGAGCCATGCGCATTGCCCGTACCGTAACCGGCCGCGCCCTGATTGTCGCCTTTACCGGTTCTTACCATGGCATTGTAGATGAGGTTATTGTGAGGGGCAGCAAAAAACACAAGACTTTCCCTGCCGCACCTGGCATTATGCCAGAGGCGGTACAAAATATGCTGATCCTTGATTATGGAACAGATGAAAGCCTGCAGATTATCAAAGACCGCGCGCATGAACTGGCTGCCGTTTTGGTAGAACCCGTACAAAGCCGCCGACCGGATTTTCTTCCGATAGATTTCCTGAAAGAGATCCGTCAGGTAACTGAGGCCTCGGGCACTGCGCTTATTTTTGATGAGGTCATCTCCGGCTTCCGCTTCCACCCAGCTGGTGTACAAGGCATTACCGGTATCCAGGCAGATCTGGGTACCTATGGTAAAGTGGCCGGCGGCGGTATCTCTATTGGTATCATAGCGGGTAAAAGGAAATTTATGGACGCTTTAGACGGGGGCTTCTGGCAGTTTGGTGATGATTCAGTTCCTGAAGTAGGTGTTACCTATTTTGCCGGAACCTTTGTACGTCACCCCCTTGCGCTGGCTACATCCAAAGCATCACTTACTTATATGAAAGAGCAGGGCCCGCTGTTACAGCAGGGCTTAAACGACCGTACCAGATACATTGCAGATTCATTGAACACGATCATCAAAAGGCTGAACGTACCCATGTTTATTGCACAGTTTGGCTCGCTCTGGCGGGTACGCTTTCTCGAAGAATATCCATATACAGAACTGTTCTTCACGCTCATGCGTTTTAAGGGTATCCATATCCTCGAAGGCTTCTCCTGCTTTCTTACCACTGCACATTCTCAGGCTGATATCGATCTGATCATCAATACTTTTGAAGAATGCCTTGTAGAGTTAAAGAAGGTAGACTTTATTCCTGAGTATAACCATGCACAGTTGGCAGCTGCAAGTCCTGCCCCGGCCGCAATAGTTACGGCCAGCGTTGATGCTCCGGTAAGCGGAAACTTAAATACCCCGCCGGTTCCTGGCGCCAAACTTGGAAAAGATAAAGACGGCAATCCCGGCTGGTTTATCAAAGACGAACAAAATCCGGGCAAATACCTGCAAGTAAATTAAAAGCTGAAGTAATGTCTCGTTATCGCTTAACCCCTGTCGACTTTAACCCTTTTGAAGAAGGCAAAGAAATAGATAAAATTGTTGGTACCAATGAACCGCAGAAAGAAATATGGCTTTCCTGCGTAATTGGTGGCGACGAGTCTAATCTTGCCTATAATGAATCCGTTTCCCTGGATTTCGAAGGTAAGTTCTATCCAGGCTTTTTTACTGAAGCCATGAGCGAGGTTGTTGCCCGCCATGAATCATTGCGTGCCACGGTTAGTGCCAACGGGGAGTCGCTCATCATCTATAAAGCCATTCCTTTTGAAACTACCGTAACAGACATCTCCCATATCCAAAACCAGCAGGAATTATTGTCTGAATTTGTTAAATCAGAGATGGAGCACCTGTTTAACCTGCAGGAAGGACCGCTCTTCCGCAGCTTCCTGCACCGGCTCAGCGATACACATTATTACTTTACCATGGTTAAACACCATGTGATCGGCGATGGCTGGTCTACGGGTATTATCCTCGAAGACCTCAGTAAACTCTACAATGCCAAGGTTAAAGGGCAGCCGCTGATATTCGACCCTGCACCGCAAATCAGTCAGTATGAAGCAGAGATGGCCGCCTACCAAAATTCTGCAGCTTATTGGAAAACCGAACAGTACTGGCTGGACATGTACCAGGGCAAAGTACCGGTGCTGGATTTGCCTACAGATTTTCCAAGACCCAGCCGCAGAACTTATAAAGCGAGCCGCTATGATCAGCATATTTCACCAGAGCTGATCAGCCTCTTAAAGAAATCCGGTGCCAAATCAGGTGCCAGTCTCGTTAATACCCTGCTCAGTGCTTTTGAGATTTTCCTGCACCTGCAAACACAGCAGCAGGATGTGGTGGTAGGTCTGCCCGCAGCGGGGCAGGCCGCTACGGGCCATTTTGGTCTGGTAGGGCATTGTGTTAATGTGCTGCCGCTTAAAAGCCATATTGATACTGAAATCAGCTTCAGCAATTACCTGAAACAAAGAAAGACCGCCTTTTTTGATGCCTACGACCATCAGCAGTTTACTTTTGGCGAGCTGGTTAAAAAACTAAATATTAAAAGAGATCCTTCAAGAATCCCGCTGGTGCCCGTGCTGTTTAATATAGATATGGGCATGGATAATGCCGTGGCTTTCGACGGACTCGATTTTAAGCTGATCTCCAACCCACGCGAATACGAAACCTTCGAGATTTTCCTGAATGCAACTGGTTCAAAAACCAGCTTTGTGCTCGAGTGGTCGTACAATACCCAGTTATTCACCGCACAGCGTATCAAAATTATGTCTGTCGAGTTTGAATACCTGCTGCAAACGCTGGCTGCCAATCCTGCCCTGCCTTTAAAAGAGCTGGTGGTAGATCAGGCTGAGGACCGGCTTTCTGACCTTGAAAGCTGGAACAATACCAAGGCAGACTATCCCAAACAAAACACAGTAACGCAGCTCATCACTGCAGCCGCAAAAAAATATCCTAAAAAAACTGCCGTAAGCTGCCAGGGAGAAAGCCTCAGTTATGCCGAACTGGAAAAACTATCTAATCAGCTTGCTGCTTTGCTTATTGCCAAAGGCATACAGAAAGGCGATCTGATCGGACTTTCGGTAGACCGTTCAAGAGAAATGCTCATCGCCCTGCTGGGTATCTTAAAATCCGGCGCAGCCTATATTCCTTTAGATCCTGAATACCCGCAAGACCGGATAGAATATATGCTGGAAGATTCCGGCGCAAAAATGCTGCTGGTTACCCAAAGCTACAGCGGAAAGTTCCGCTCTGCAGCGGCCGAACTGGTGCTGGAACATCTATGGGGGCAGCTCCAGGCTTATCCCGAACAGCCGCCATTGAGCGGGGCAAGTGGTGCAGACCTCGCCTATGTGCTTTATACCTCAGGCTCCACAGGTAAACCGAAAGGCGTACAGATCAAACATCATAACCTGGTTAATTTCCTGCTTTCCATGCAGGAAGCACCGGGCATTACTGCCGATGATAAATTGCTGGCAGTAACCACCATTTCCTTTGATATTGCGGGACTGGAGCTGTACCTGCCGTTAATCAGCGGGGCAGAAATTATCCTGGCCGATCAGGAAACTGCAAGGGACGGAAGGCTGCTGCTTGATCATATCAGGCAGCTAAACATTTCAGTGATGCAGGCTACCCCATCTACCTGGGGTATGATGATCGCTGCCGGATGGAACAGTAAACTGCCGCTCAAAGTATTATGCGGCGGTGAGGCACTCCCTGCAGAGCTGGCCAGCGCCTTACTGGAACGCTGTGATGAACTCTGGAACATGTATGGCCCTACAGAAACTACTATCTGGTCGGCCATTAAACAGATAACCAGCGCCAGCGAACAGATTACTATAGGACGCCCTATTCAAAATACACAGATTTATATACTTAACGAGGCACTGCAGCCTGTAGCGCCAGAAAATACCGGCGAACTGTATATCGGGGGCGAAGGTCTTGCAGCTGGTTATCTTAACCGGGCAGAATTAACTGCTGAACGCTTTATCAATCATCCATTTTCAGAAATACCTGGAGAAAAGTTATACCGTACCGGCGATCTGGCCCGCTTCCTGCCCAACGGAGAAATCCAGCATCAGGGAAGGATAGATGAACAGGTAAAAATCCGCGGCTACCGCATAGAGCTTGGCGAGATTGAAAGCCTGCTCGCTCAGCAGGAAGGCATTAAACAAGCGGTGGTACTAGCACGTGAAGATACCCCCGGCGATAAAAGGCTGGTGGGTTATGTAACCCTGTCAGACCAGGAAATCAAAGACCTGAGCCCTAGCTGGAAAGACCATTGGGATAACGTATATGATATTGCCGCCGAGGTCCATAAAGACGAAGATATCCTGCAGCAGAATATAGATGGCGTAATGCTCGAGCAGCTGCAGAACAGTGAAATCCTGATGGCAGAAGCGCGGGAATGGCTGGAAGTGAGCACACAAAAAATCAGGGAGCACAAGCCCCAGCATGTGTATGAGATAGGCTGTGGCGGCGGACAGCTCATGTTTGAAATTGCCCCCTCTGCCAAATCTTATCTTGCTACAGACTATTCCGAAATCGCTATAGAAAAACTAAAGGAAAAACTACAGGCCGAACCAGAGAAATGGCAGCATGTTTCTGCCAAAAGCTGTGCTGCTGATGATTTCAGCGGGATCAGTGATCAATCGTTTGACCTCATTATTATCCATAGTGTGGCCCAGTATTTTCCCGATACCGCCTATTTTCTGAACGTAATCAGGGAGTCAGTTAAAAAGATAAAAGCTGGCGGATGTCTTTATATTGGCGATATGCAGGGGAAAAATTCCCTGGAGATGGAACATGCCATGAACCAGATCGGCCATTACAAACCAGGCAGTACACTCGCAGAGTTTAAGGAAATTGTAGAAAACAGGGTAAGGATAGAAAATGAGTTTGTAGCAGACCCTGGCTTCTTTTACCTCCTGCCAACCTTAATCCCAGCTATTACCGGGGTTGATGTAGAACTGAGAAAAGGCCATCTCGATAACCAGACCACAAAATTCCATTACGATATCTGGATTTACGTCAATTCAGATCATCAGCAGGTTACTGCAGACTGGAGTATCAGCCATCATGAGCTCCCATCTATGGATTTCCTGGTTAAGAAATTGGAGAACGACCGGCCGCTGATCGCAGAAATCAAGAATATCTATAATGCCCGTACCGCGCAAGACCATGCCTTGCTCAACTGGATGCAGGAGGCACCTGCCGATGCGCTAATTGATAAAATACAGGAAAAGCTACCCACTGTACATAAAGGACTGCACCCCGATTTCTTCTGGGAATTGGGAGAACAGATCGGGTATAATACCTATATCCGCTGGACTACCGATGGTACAGACGGACTGTACGATGTATTTTTTATACCCGAGGGTAACCTGCAGTTTATCCCTGAAAGGCCTAATCTGAGTACGCTGTTACATTCTAAAGCAACAGATTTTGCACGTACCCCAGTCATCACTAATGAGATCCACGTATTGAAATCTATCAGTGATAGCTGGAAAAATGCCTTGCGTGCACAGCTACCAGAGTACATGGTACCGGCAGAAGTGATTGCCTTAAAGACCTTCCCCTTAACGCCTAACAAAAAGATTGACAGAAAATCCTTTCCAAAGCCAGCACAGAGGATTGCCGATACTGGCAAATCCCCAGCCGCACCAACAGATGAGTACGAAAAGATTGTATCAGAAATATGGTCTGCCTTATTGGGTATTGAGCAGATTGGGCTGTATGATGATTTCTTCGAACTTGGAGGACACTCCCTGCTGGCAGTAAGGGTAATGACGGCGATAGAAAAAGAAACGGGTAAAAGGCTCCCATTGGCTACGCTGTTCGAACATTCTACAATTCATGCACTTGCCCAAAAGATACATTCAGAGGAGGAAGAAACATGGCAGGCACTGGTACCGATTAAAACCACTGGTTCAAAAGCCCCCTTATTTGTTGTCCATGGCGCCGGCCTCAACGTATTGCTTTTCCAGTATACCAGTCAGCATCTCGATAAGGAGCAGCCAATCTATGGTTTACAGGCCTTAGGTCTCAATCATGCCTCACACCCTCAATACACCTTTGAACAGATTGCAGAAATTTACATCTCTGAAATTTTAAAGATAAATCCCGATGGTCCGTATTGCCTGGCGGGATATTCCCTCGGCGGATTTTTCGCATTCGAAATCGCAAGGCAGTTACAGGCTATGGGTAAGAAAGTGAAGTTCATTGGTATATTAGATACCTATGCCGGCGATCCTGCCCCAGCTGATTCCAAAAAGCGGCTTATACAAAAAGTAATACGCCAGTTCAGAAAAATTCCCTTCTATATCAGTTCCTTTATCACTAATCCAAAAGATGCACTAGAATATCAGAAGTTTATCTGGAGAGCACGTGTTAATGGTTTTACTTCAGATCCTCAGGACTATGAAGAGGAAGGTTTTACCGAAGCAGACAAAGAAATTTACAAAAAATACGACTGGGCGCATAATAATTATCAGCTTAAACCTTCAAACCTGAGCATCAGTGTTTTTAACAGTAAGAAAAAGGTCTATTTCCTTGACGACCTGAAGTATCTGGGCTGGAAGAACTATGCAAATAATGGTATTAAGGTTTATACCGTTCCGGGCGATCACCGTACATTCCTCCGTCCACCCAACGATAAAGAGTTTGCTTCAATTTTACAAAACGTTTTAGACCAGAGCATTGGATAAAGACCTGCTATATGAGAATCATGTGGAATGGATTCCCTACAGCAAACAGCAATTGTCTGTTGCAGGGGCTGATCATATTTTTATAATAGATATCAGCAGTGAGTTTGAAAAGATTACAGATTATAATTCCGTACTCAGTCAGCAGGAAATAGCGAAAGCAGCCCGGTTTTTCAAACAGGAAGACAAACAAAATTACCTGGTCCGCAGATATGCACTAAGGATGTTACTTGGTGCATATCTCCGGCAGAGCCCTGCTGAAATCCGGTTTCATCAGAGCGCTAATAGAAAACCTTCATTGCCCGGTATTAATTTTAATACTAGTCATACCTCAAACTTTGCGGTGATTGCATTGAGCGAGTCGCCTATTGGAATAGATATAGAGAAGGTGCACCCTGATTTTCAGTTTAGCGATCTTTTAAACCAGTGTTTTAGCCCAGAAGAAATTACATACGTCAACTCCTCCTCAGACGTGCCTATGATTTTTTTTACTTTATGGACAAGAAAGGAAGCATTGCTCAAAGCAACAGGTGAGGGCATAGTTGATAACTTACAGCAGGTTTCTGCAATGGAAGTCCATACGGAAAGGAACAACTTCAACTATCAGCTCCACAGTATGCATTATGACAGCACAATTGTAAGCATTGCGCGCTCAAAAAATGAAGCACACATGAACTATTGGCGGCTTAACAACATACCTTCCTTTTACCAAACCAAGCGCTAATTCCATTAAATTATAGTAAATCAGACAATTACCATCAGTCATTTGTGTAATAATGATCTTTAACCCTGTCATTATTGCTGCTAAATGCTTTTCACCCTTCTTTTTCTTTTATATTTGGCTATAAAATTTCTTATTTTGAAAGAACATCTAAAAGCCGCCTCAAACCTGTCCTTAAATAGTAGTAATCTTTCCAAATTAATTGAAAAAACCGCCAGTCTTTACCCTGATAAAATTGGGGTTATTTATAGAGATGAGCAACTCAGCTATCAGGAATTAATAGCATTATCCAATCAGTACACCAATTACCTCTTGGCAAGCGGCATCACACAGGGAGATATAATCGGGCTGGCAGTAGAATGTTCCATAGAGATGCTGGTGTGCATGATAGGTCTATTGAGAGCAGGTGCAGTATATGTTCCGCTAGATCCTAAATACCCGCAAGAGAGGATTGAGTATATGCTCAATCATTCTAAAGCTAAAATGCTTATTGTTACCAGGGCAAATCAAGGCCGGTTCCAATCAGCTGCAGAAGAAAATATTGTCGAAGAGTTCTGGCCGCAGCTGCACAATTTCAGCGCAGAGGTGGATGATGATGAAGTTTTTAACTCCGGACTCGCCTATGTCCTGTATACCTCAGGTTCTACCGGTAAGCCAAAAGGTGTGGAAATTACACATGCAAACCTTATTAATTTGCTCACCAGCGTGCAGGCTAAACCGGGGATTACGCCAAACGACCGCCTGCTCGCCATTACCACTATCTCTTTTGATATTGCCGGCCTGGAGCTCTTCCTGCCCCTCATCACTGGTGCACTACTGGTTATTTCCGATCTTGAAACTGCCAGGGACGGCCGTTTACTACTGGATATACTCGAAGAAAAAGATATTACCATTATGCAGGCTACCCCATCCACCTGGAGAATGATGTTAGATTCCGGATGGGTTAAAAAGTATCCTATCAAAATTTTCTGCGGCGGTGAGCCCCTCCCTAAAGACCTTGCCCATCAGCTGCTTGATAAAGCCGAAGAGTTATGGAATATGTATGGCCCCACAGAAACCACCATCTACTCTATCATTAAAAAAATAAGTAAAGATGATGAGATCATCACTATCGGTTGGCCAATCAGTAATACTCAGGTTTACTTGTTAGACCCGCAGCAGGGTTTAGTACCAGATGGAGAAGCCGGAGAAATATATATTGGTGGTATGGGTGTTTCGGCAGGTTATTTAAACCAGCCCTTGCTTACTGATGAGCGCTTTATCACTGATCCTTTCAGTACAAATCCTAATGACAGGTTATACCGTACCGGTGATCTGGGCAGATATATAGGAAATAAAGATATTGATTATCTGGGCCGAATTGATCAGCAGGTGAAAATCCGTGGTCACCGCATTGAACTAGGTGAAATCGAAAACGTACTTCGTCAGCATTCACAGGTTAAACAAGCGGTAGTACTGGCAAGAGAAGATCAGCCCGGAGAGAAAAGACTTGCAGCCTATGTAACCCTGGCTGATCCTGCTACGGTGGATATGCGGTATCATAATATAGTAGATGCACCTAAATCTCTGACAGACAGTTTTCGCGACCATTTAAAAGCCAATGTACCCGAATATATGGTACCGTATGATTATGTGGTGCTGATCGCTTTTCCTTTAACACCCAATCACAAAATTGATAAAATAAAACTGCCTAAACCTGTTCACCGCATTACACCGCTGCAGGTTAGCCATCAGCCAAAAAATGAAAATGAAAAAATAGTATCTGCTATATTTTCAAAAACACTGGGCTTGAAAGATATCAGTGTACAAGACGATTTTTTTGATATGGGAGGCAATTCCCTGCTTGCTGTAAAAATCATGGCCAGTATAGAACGCGAAACCGGTAAGCGCCTGCCCCTGGCCACACTTTTTAATAATACTACCATACAGAAATTAGCCGCCAAGATCCATTCAAATGAAGAGGAAAGATGGGAATCGCTTGTTGCAATTCGCAGCACAGGAAATAAAACCCCTGTTTACCTGATTCATGGTGGTGGGTTAAATATTATCCTGTTTAAATCACTGGCTAAAGACCTTCCGGCAGACCAGCCCGTGTATGCTTTCCAGGCCCTGGGCTTAAATAAGCCTATCCATATTCCAGAGAGCCTCGAAGAGATTGCTGCTGTATATGTGAAAGAACTGTTAGAAGCCAACCCAGATGGCCCCTATCACCTGGCAGGATATTCCCTGGGTGGTTTTATTGCCTGGGAAATGGCGAGGCAGCTCAAAGCAAAAGGTAAGACCTTAAAATCGCTGTCAATTCTTGATACCTATGCCGGGAACAAAAGTCAGGATAAAAGTAATATCAGTAAGCTCTCTTCCAAAATTATAAGGCAATTCAAAAAAATTCCCTTTCTATACAACTCGTTCAGGCTTTATCCTAAAGATACTGTAGACTATCAGCTGATGAAGTTCAGAGACAGATTAAGCGGGCAGGGAAGCGATAAGGATATTCCGGATGTAGAGTTCTTCAGTCCTTATGAGAAACAGATTTATAGTACTTATAAAGCTGCCCAGAAAAATTACAAACTCCCGCCTGCAGATTTAAAAGTCACAGTCTTCAGGGTAGAGAAACGACTTTACTTCCTTGACGATCTGAAAGAACTAGGTTGGCGAAGTCTGGCGAAATCAGGAGTTCAGGTAATAGTAGTACCGGGAGACCATAAAACTTTCCTCTACCCTCCTCATGATGTCGCTTTTGCAGCTTTGCTGCAGGAGGAATTAGATAAATAAGAAGTTTTAAATCTAAAAGGAAAGTTAAGCCTATTTCCTTTTAGATTTCTCCCATGCGGCGCTCTGGTTCTTTCTATAGTACCTCAGCATGCCCGCAAGTACAGCATAATTCATTACACAAAAGTAGTAAGGAATAAATAAAGCTTTTACTCTGATATTGCGCTGTTCAAAATAAAGGCCTACCAGACTTAGCAGATAAAATACCACCTGCAATACAAATAAAGCCATATAAAATGAAGAACCGGTTTGCACAGCAATAACGCCGTTTAATATTAAAGCTACAAATAATAAAAATGGCGTGATAGTCCACCTTAACACCCGGTGACTAATGTACTGAAAGGTGAAGATCGGGTTGTGAAAGGGATTGGCTGCTTTTTTCAAACGTAAAATAGACTGTATCCCACCTGCCGCTATCCTTATTTTTCTTTTTAATTCTTCCTTTACGTCTGCAGAAGCCGTTTCCATCGCATAGGCTTCAGGCTCATATGCTATGATAGAACCTTTTTCAGCTATCCGCATGGCTATCATGTGGTCATCAATTATGGTATCACTCTCTACCGGCTGGTACAAAGCTGTCCGTATACTAAACAATTCACCCGCAGCACCTACATTAGAATACAGTTCATAATCCCACTTTTTAAGCTTTGACTCATATTTCCAATAAAAGCCTTCACCCGCAGAACTGGCATCCGCAGATTCTTCAACAAGTATCCTCTTCTCGCCAGCCACCGCACCTACTTTTGGATTTTGATAATGTTTCACCAACTCGTTAATTGCCTCTTTATTCAGAAAAGTATTCGCATCGGTAAAGACAGTAATTTCACCGGTAATATAAGGTATAGCCCTTTTAATAGCAGCCATCTTTCCAGATCTGATATCTTCATGTAAAAGTGTAACCTCATTAAACCCACTAATAATTTCTTCAGTACGGTCAGAAGAGCCATCAGTAATAAAAATCAGCTGTATCTTATCCTTCGGATAGTCCAGGACCAGGGTATTCTCTATTTTTTCTTCAATAATATCTTCTTCGTTATAAGCAGCCACCATTACAGTAACTGTTGGCAAAGGAAATTCATCCTTAAAGCGAAAAGGTTTTACAAACAGGCCTTTAATCTTCACCAGGATAAAGAGGAAGAATCCATATCCTACAAACGTATATACGATCAGGAATATGCTGATCCAAAAAATTGCTATCATTTAATAATTATAATTTATAACCTAGTGCAGAACTATTTTTACTATTTACCAGGTTCCAGCCAATACCCCTGAGTACCCATTTAATCAAATCTTTTCTCCCCTTTTTTATATATACCAACACCTGTTTAGGACAGGCCAGGCCTATATAATAAATGCTGAATAAAACGGTATTTACAAAACCCGTATTCCTGCGAATAAACAGCATCCTGTTTCTGGTCATAAAATAGATTTTGATGCTGCTTTCTTTTCCAACACTCATAGATTCTTTATGATAGATTTTAGTGCGGCCGTTAAACCAGATCTTTTTACCGGCACGTTTAAATTTCTCACACCAATCCAGCTCCTCATAATATAAAAAGAAGTGATCATGCATTAATCCCACCTGTGCCAAATCTGCCCTTCGGCACATCATTGCTGCACCATGGCAAAATGCTGTCTCCCTACTATCTAAGTCATACTGGCCTTTATTGATTTCCATACTGCCTATCCCGGCATTTCTGCAGGTAAGGTAATTCATTTCCGTAAAACCTGCATATTGAATTACATCAGGGGCATCATAAAACACGATCAAGGGTGAGATCATACCAATCTCCGGGTTCTGCTCCATTTCAGCAGTCAGTTCAGAAATGAGGTTTGGGGTAATTTCGGTATCATTGTTAAGCAGTAGCAGGTAATCACCGGTAGCTTGCTTAATCCCTAAGTTGTTCCCACCGGCGAAACCCAGGTTATGCTCAGAGCGAATATAAATCAGTTCAGGGTATTCAAGCAGATAGGCCGACTCATGATCTTCCCTGCTTCCATTGTCAACCAGGATCAATTCTGTATAGTTAGGATCTGTATTTTTTTTCACAGATTTCAGGAAATCCAGTGTTACCTGAGGCTGGTTAAAGTTGACAGAAATTATAGAGGTACGCTTCATTCATTGTAAAAGTAAGAGTTTGAACCCGTATTTCGCCTTATTCTTCAAAATACTGCGTTCAAACATCATCTGGTCATCTCAAAATCAGACCAGTTATATTGATCTTTTACCTCTTGTGCAAAAGTATTTTTACAGCTAGATCCGCAAATGTAGCATTTGTCCCACAATGTCATCCGAGGCTTATCATGGCATTATATTTTATCATATTTATCTAACCAAATAGAAATTATGCGTATTATTAAGAACACATTGAGCAGGGCAAAGGACCCATAATTTATTGGAACTAATCAAATAATTCCAATCGCTCCCGAAGGCGGCCAGTGCCAATGTCAAAATTCTGCATATCAGAGAAATATTATAGCTAAGAAAAATATTAAAATCGGCAGCTTTCAAATAAAGTATTTATGAAATACAATTCTATCTCTATGTGTATTCTATTCATTACATTCAATATATTTGGTGCAGTGGAGCAGATTAAGACACTTTTTACAGGGATAACGAAATTGCAGGCCCCTTCAAAACCGGTTGAATTATCAGAAACAATTATATAAAGGTAGCAGGGGATTATTCAATCGCGGTTAAAAGACAAAACAGTAAAAATTAAAGGCTCAAAAAATGCGAATAGCACATCTCATTCTAACCTATACAAATCCCGCCCAGACGGAGCGCATGATTAGGAACATGTATCATAAAAATTTCGATTTTTATATTCATGTTGATAAAAAGTTCGATATTGCTCCCCATCTCTATTTAAAGAACCTGCCAAATGTTTATTTTATCAAGAACCGGACAGATGTTGGCTGGGCAGGCTTTAGTACCGTGCTCGCAACCTTCGAATGTATTAAAGAGATTGTAAATTCCGGCACCGCCTATGAATTTATTAATTTCCTGAGCGGACAGGATTATCCACTTGTAACTGCATATGAATTAAACCAATTTTTTGAAGTTAATGTTGGTAAGGAATTTCTAAGTTTTAGGGATTTTAAGAACGACTGGAAAGAAGGCTTGCTGAGAATGGAAAAATATCACCTCACCGGTTACAATTTTCTGGGGAAATTCATGCTGCAGGGTCTAATTAATACTTTAATGCCAAAAAGAAAACTGCCATACAACCTACATCCTTATGGCAAATCAATGTTCTGGATGCTAAGTCCTGAAGCTGCTATGTATGTGGTGAACACTGTTGAAAATGATAAAAAATTACAGCATTTTTTCTTTCTTACCTGGGGCAGTGATGAATTTGTTTTCCAGACCATACTTCTGAATTCTACTTATAAAGATAAAGTAGTAAACAACAATTACCGTTATATCGACTGGTCTGGTGGGGGTGCAAATCCTAAATTATTAGGCATCGCTGATGCTGAAGCCATTGCCAATTCAAAAATGCTTTTTGCAAGGAAATTTGACTTGCTTAAAAGCCCGGAGATCTTGGATTATATAGATGCAAAATTATTGAAACATGGCACACATCATCAACATTCAGACTTTTAAAGATACCAGAGGGATACTTACGGTCCTTGATAATGTGGTTCCTTTTGAAATTAAAAGGCTATTCTATATATATGCGGTAGATGACACACAAAGAGGTGGCCACAGACATAGAGAGACCTACCAGGCAGCCATATGCATCAAGGGCTCCTGCAGAATCACTAACAATAACGGTCATATCACTGAAATATTTGATCTGGACACCCCAGAGAAATGCTTAATGCTTGACCCACAGGACTGGCATGTAATGCATACATTTTCTGAAGATGCTATCTTGCTTGTACTTGCTTCCACTGCTTTTGATCCGCTGGACTATATATATGAGCCATATGATACCGTATGAAAATTTAAGGACTCTGAACAAACCCTTTGAAAATGAATTAAAACAAAGGTTTGAAGAATTTCTGGAAAAGGGCTGGTACATTCTGGGAGATGAGGTTAAAGGTTTTGAAAAGGATTTCGCTGAATGGCATGATGAAAATTATGTTGTAGGGGTAGCAAATGGCCTCGATGCTTTAAGTCTGTCCCTCCGTTGCTGTGGTTTTGCTGCTGATGCTGAAATTATTGTACCTTCAAATACCTATATTGCTACCATACTGGCTATCTTGCATTGCGGACTTATTCCTGTTCTGGTAGAACCAGATATCAATACATATAATATAGACCCCTCAGCAATCGAAGCTGCAATTACTCCAAAAACTGCCGCAATTATGGTTGTACACCTGTATGGTGCCTGTTGTAATATGGATCCAATCATGCAGATCGCGGCAAATAACAATTTAAAAGTTATCGAAGACTGTGCACAGGCCCATGGAGCAAAATACAAGGGTAAACTGGCGGGAACATTTGGAGATTTCGGTGCCTTCAGTTTCTATCCTACCAAAAATCTTGGCGCCCTTGGCGATGCAGGTGCTATCATTTGCAAATCTGCAGAAGATGAGCAAAAGCTCAGACAGCTTCGTAATTATGGATCTGAGAAAAAATATCACAATGGCGTTGTCGGCTATAATTCCCGTCTTGATGAATTGCAGGCATCATTCCTCCGGGTAAAATTGCCATATCTAAATCAGATCAATAACCATAAAAGAAAACTGGCCGCCATCTATAACCGTGAATTAAGTGAAGAGTTTATTAAACCGACACCGTATATAGATTATCATCATGTTTACCATATCTATAACATCCTTCACCCCCAAAGAGATCAGGTAAAACAATACCTGCTTCAAAACGACATTGCAACAGAGATCCATTATCCCGTAGCGCCCCAGCATCAGGAAGCTTTAAAAGGTTTATTAAAATCTTATAATTATCCTATTTCCCTGCAAATCCACCAGACTACATTAAGTCTCCCTTGTTCATTTGCACATTCTGCAGAAGATATTCTTCAGGTCTGTAATATTTTAAATAAATTTAGTACTTCATAACACCGTAACCTATGCCGCATTACCTTCTTAAAGAACTAGCTCCGCCAATTGTTACCAGTTTAAGATGGTACAGCTTTAAATATGGATGGAAAGGAAGCTATCCCAGTTATCAGGATGCCAAAGCGCGCTGCAAAGGTTATGATGAAGACCATATCTTAAACCGCATACGCGAAACTACGCGTCAGGTAAAGAACAATGAAATTGCCTACGAACGCGATGGCATTGCATACGATGAAGTTCAGATGAACTTCCCTATGCTTAAGACTTTACTTTATGTAGCATCCAAAAACAATAACGAACTTACTGTTATCGATTTTGGTGGCTCATTGGGTACCGCCTACTATCAAAATCTGCCTTATCTTAAACATCTGAAAAAACTTAGATGGTGTATCATTGAGCAGCCTTCATTTGTTGATGCCGGCAGAGCAGAATTTGAAAACGAACATATTAAATTCTATCATGATATTGAAGAATGTCTTGCAGAAAACACGCCTCAGCTTTTTATGATCTGCAGTGTATTGCAATACCTCGAAAAACCATACGAGCTTTTAGAGGAAGTAAAAAAAACTAACATTCCTTATCTCTTACTTGATTACATCGGCTATAATGATAAACAGGAAGACCGTATCACCATTCAGCATGTTCCCCCGGTTTTTTATGGAATTGAAGCCTCATATCCGTGTCGCTTTTTCAGCAGAAACAAAATCAATAATCTGTTAAATGACCGATATTACAAGAAGTACGACTTTATCTCTGCCCAGGAGAAATACTATGTACAGTTAAAGCCCTTCAGATATGAAGGTTCATTATGGGAGCT
>Ga0308163_10000757_pt1 | contig 45723 bp, 45 predicted proteins | sample PhyTR1_FD_201037 | JGI IMG/M metagenome (GOLD analysis project Ga0308163, IMG submission 201037) | Phyllosphere microbial communities from UC Gill Tract Community Farm, Albany, California, United States - DLSLT.R1 | ecosystem: Host-associated > Plants > Phyllosphere > Unclassified | place: USA... | reverse complement strand
TGATGTTGTCAATGCACGACAAACCGGAGTACGTCAGCCAGGCGATGGGCGCCGGTGCCCGCGGTTACGTGCTCAAGGATGCGCCGGGCAAGGACATCGTGCTGGCCATCGACACCGTCATGGGCGGTGGCATTTATTACAGCGCCGCACTGGCGCGCCAGCTGGCCAATCCAGCCGCCCCGAGCGACCAGCTCACGGCGCGCGAGCACGAAGTACTGGGGCATATCGCCGCCGGCCAGTCGAACAAGCAGATCGCGCGCGACCTCGATCTGTCGGTGCGCACGGTCGAAACGCATCGCCTGAATATCAAGCGCAAGCTGGGCATCGAAGGCCAGGCAGAGCTCATCCGGTTCGCTGTCCAGCGCGCCGGCGGTAACTGATGGTCAACACGGCCTGTCCGGTAGGAAACTTCGATTTGCTTTATGGCATTCGGTGCAATAAGATTGCCTGGATACTACTTTGAAACTTTCCATGGCAGAGCAGGAAACATCTCCGCTGGTTGCAATCGAGCCGGTCGCAAATGCGCAAAATGAATGGGTCGCGCTCAGCGTGCGCCTGGCGCCGGGCGCCGACCTGTTGCAGCGCCTGCACACCGTATTCGGCGCCCCCGACCTGCTGGCCGCCGTCGCGCCACTCGACTGTCTGCTGACGCTGGACGACCCGTCCCCATTGACCCCGCCGGTGCTGGCGCTGTTGCCCGCCGATCGCGTCGGGTTGGTGATCGATGCCAACGCGCTGGCCACCGATGGCGTGGCGCAAAAGCTCGTCGAACTGCATGCCTGTGGTTACCGCATCTGGCTGGACGGCGATATTCCCGACGGCGTCACCGCGCCGCCCGCGCTGCGCTCGGTCGCGCGCAACTGCCGCGTCGCCCCATTGCCGCCCGGACGCCTGGTCGCCCTGTTCGCGCCGCACATCGCCTACGGCGTCGACAGCGCGCGCCGCTTCTTCGGTTGCGAGATCGCGGGCTTCGACTGGTTCATCGGCGACTACGCCTATGATCCCGACATTGCGCCGTCGCCCGACGACGACGGCAGTTCGCGCCGCCGCATCCTCACGCTGCTGGGTTTGCTGGCGCGCGACGCCGACTCGTGCGAGCTCGAAGAACAGGTCAAGCAGGATCCGGCGCTGGCGTACAACTTACTCAAACTGGTCAATTCGGCCGCGTTCACAATCACCACGCAAGTGACCAGCTTTGGCCAGGCGATCACGGTGCTGGGCCGGCGCCAGTTGCAGCGCTGGCTGCAACTGCTGCTGTACGCGCGCCAGCAACCGGATGGCCTGCCCAACCTGCTGTTGCCCCTGGCCGCGCGCCGCGGCGCCCAGCTCGAAGCGCTGGCGCGCCTGCAGGGCGACGACCGCGATGCGCAAGATTTGGCGTTCATGACCGGCGTCTTCTCGTTGCTCGACCGGCTGCTGCACATGCCGATGTCCGAGATCGCGGCCGAGCTCTACCTGCCCGAAGACGTCTACGGCGCGCTCGTGAACCACAGCGGCCAGCTGGGCGCGTGGCTCGAGCTGGTCGACGCCAATCCGACTGAGGCGGTGCTGCACGCGGCCGGCGTGAACCTGGAGCACTGGTGGAGCAGCCAGCTGCATGCCTACCACTGGGCAATCGAGGTAGGCCGCAATGTCTGACGTGCGCGAACTGGCCCCGACCGCCTTCGTCCAGGGCACGAGCGCCGTCTGCGACGCCGTCCTGCGCTTGCGCGGCGATACGTTGGCCCAGGAGCTGGGCCGCCTGGTGCGCGCCCTGACGGGCAGCGCGCAGGGGCGCTTCGTCCCCGGCCCTGGCCTCGTCGATCCAGGTCCGCCGGGCGGGCGCGTGCTGCGTCACGTGGTGGCCGTGGGACTCGAACAATTCGGCTGGTATGAAGTGAGCGGTTTTGATGACCATGCCGAGGCCAGCGCCCACGCACTTGCCGCGCTCGCACAACTGACCGCGAGCCTGATGCAGATGCATTCGCTGGCGCAGCGCTCGACCCATGCCTACGCGCAGCTGGAAGCGCAACTGGCGCACCAGTCGCAGATCCTCGACCAGATCCACGAGTCGGTGCTGACGATGGACCAGATGGGCTACATCACCAGCTGGAACCGGGGCGCCGAACGCCTGTTCGGCTACACGGCGCTCGAAGCGGTGGGCCGCAACATCCTGTTTTTGTACGCCGATGAAGATCAGAGCGACGAGGATGGCGGCGCACCGCCCGACCTGTTCACGGAGCACGGCGGGCGCATGATGGAAGTCAAACGCCGCAAGAAGTCGGGCGACATTTTCTGGGCCAGCCTGTCGCTGTCGCCGCTGCGCGATCTGGCCGGCCGCCCGAGCGGCCTGATCGCCTACCTGACCGACATCACCGAGCGCAAGCAGGCCGAAGAACAGCTGCACCACCTGGCCTACTACGACGAGCTGACCGGCCTGCCAAACCGCACGCTGTTCGCGCGTCTGGTCGACCAGGCGCTGATGGTGGCGCAGCGCAACGAGACCGCCGGCTGCATCCTGTTCATCGACCTGAACCGTTTCAAGCGCATCAACGACACGCTGGGCCGGCGCATCGGCGACGAACTGCTCAAGCAGGTCGGCCAGCGTTTCAAGGCCACGCTGCGCGACGAAGACCTGGTGGCGCGCCTGTCGGGCGACGAATACGCGGTGGGCCTGGCCGACGTGCGCCAGCACTTCGAAGCCACCACGGTCGCGCAGAAACTGCAGGCCGCGCTCGACGCACCGTTCATGATCGCCGGCCACGACCTGCGCGTGGGCGCCAGCATCGGCATCAGCGTCTACCCGCAGGACGGCAACGACGCCGAAACGCTGCTGGCGCTGGCCGACATCGCGATGGAACGGGCCAAGGGCGACGACGCCAACCCGGACCGCAGCGTCGCCTTCTACAGCCAGGACATGAATAAGGGCATGCAGGAGCGCATGCGCATCGAATCCGGCCTGCGTCACGCGCTGGGCAACGGCGAGCTGGTGCTGTACTACCAGCCGAAGTTCGAAATCGCCAGCGGCCGCCTGGTGGGCGCGGAAGCGCTGGTGCGCTGGATGCACCCCGAGCGCGGCATCGTGCCACCCGGCGAATTCATCCCGCTGGCCGAGACCACGGGCCTGATCGTGCAGGTCGGCGAGTGGGTGCTGGAAGAAGCGTGCGCGCAAGCGTCGATCTGGCAGCGCTCGGGCATCGCCCCGTTCCGCGTCGCGGTGAACGTGTCAGCGCGCGAGTTCACGCCATCGCTGCCGGAGCGCGTGGCTGCCACGCTGCGGCGCTATCAGCTCGATCCGTCATGGCTGGAGCTGGAGATCACCGAGAGCACGCTGATGCACGACGTGGATCGCGTGACGGCCATCATGGACCAGATCACGGCGCTGGGCGTGTCGTTGTCGCTGGACGATTTCGGGACCGGGTTCTCGAGCCTGTCGTATCTGAAGCGGTTCCCGATTCATACGCTCAAGATCGACCGGTCGTTCACGATGGGGATACCGGCGGATGCCAGTGACTGCGCGATTGCGGGGACCATCATCAGCATGGCGCGGCAGTTGTGTCTGCGCGTGATTGCGGAGGGTGTCGAGACCTTGGATCAACTGGCGTTCTTGCGCGGGGCAGGGTGCGATGAGGTGCAGGGGTATTTGTATGCGGCGCCGTTGCCAGCGTATGCGTTCGAGAAGGCGTTACGGGAGAATTGGGCGTTGGTGGGGTGAAGGGGGCAGAACTCCCTCACACAGCCGCTGATTATGTATAATGCCGTGCAACAGGAAGCGTGGCCGAGTGGTTGAAGGCAGCAGTCTTGAAAACTGCCGACGGTGTGAGCCGTTCGTGAGTTCGAATCTCACCGCTTCCGCCAAAATTTAGAAACAAGCCGTCGATTTTCGACGGCTTTTTCGTTTTTCGGCGCCTGCGAATGTGCGGCCCGTCTGTAACGCTTGCACTCATCATTCCATAGTCTGCGGAACGCAGTTCTGCAACCTCCGCTTTATCTAGTGGGTTTGACTGTCTTTCCATTCCTTCATCATGAAAGAGGGCAAGTCTGGTAAGCCGACAGGCACAACGACAGCAATCACCATGTGCGAGGTTCATGACGAGTCAGTGTCCAATTATCAGACCTTACCCCTACCTGTGGTTTGAAACGTTAATTTTCTGTTCCGCCGTTGGCTTCATAGCCTATACAGGGATGCGCATTCAGATCAGGTCCTGGAACGGATCCACTTGATGAAAGGGTCAAGGAGCATGAGCGCTTTTGTCGCCAGCTTGTGTCATGTCCCAGTAAAGACCAGATAGTTCCTCACCGGGGAGGTACTGTTCCCTACGTCCACAAACGATGCAATAGCGGCGCTCTAGGTCATCGGACAAGATCCACTCATGTCTAGGCGGGTTCAACCACCTTTGCAGCGCTCGCAACATTAGTTCGTTCGTAAATTCTATGTCGCGTGAGCATAATTTCGTCGCTCCCCGTTGACAATACATAGTTACGAAGACAGCAATTTAGGCAGTGCATAGGCTTCAATTGTTGCTAAAACGTCGCATGCACACCGGATGGATGAGGACTCTCGTCATGCGGCTCAAGGCCACGTTAGCCAATAACCTGTGCAATCCCACACCTGCGTGAGCTCGTTGCATGTCTGATACTGGCCGCGCGCGCAACCCTCGACGCCGTAATCGAAGCCGCTAACAAAGCATCCCCCGATAGTGCGCTGGCTGCGCCGTGCCCGGCTCGAGCGCCCGGGCGCCAACAACGACAACCCGTGGCAGCTCCGGGCAATCGTGCTGCTGCGCCAGTACGCTATATGCGCGGTTCGCCGTGCAAAAGCGATTCAGGCGTCGCCGAAGTCGCGGCGCGTCGCGGTGCGCCTTCGATCACGATGTGCTGCACAACTCCAGAGACCGCTTCCAACTGGAGTGCAGCTTCCACGTCTGCAGCTAAGGCGGTTGCAATCGAAGCTTTAATGGACAGGCTTATGTGAGCTGCAGCGAATCTATCGATTCGATTTTCCATCCGTTAATCTTAACGTGTATGTACGGCACATGCGTGCCATGCGAAGACGGTGCTGGCTTGGCCGAGGCAGGCCACTCAGTTGATCTCTATTCACATGAAAAATTGTACAAACATTGCGCTTGAGGTATGTACCTGCACTCCTTGCGAGAGCGATTTATTCGCACAGGAACGGCGTCGGCAGTCCAAGCACCGGCGGTGTAGCGGCAGTGATTGCTTCAGTAAACATAACCTTGCAGGTGTCGTTGAGATTGGTCGGCAAATTCTTGGGCCGGACGGTCGTGGTCCGGCCATTCACTGTCACCGAATAATCGTCGGTAAGACCAGCGGCTGCGCCGATGGAGCCAGCGTTCGGATAGCCGTACACCATATTAATCGTAGCGCCCTCAACCGCAATCGGGTTTTCATTCTTGATTAGCCATTTCCCGTGCAGCATCGCCGATGCTGTAGTCATCGAACCTTTTGCAGCATTCAGTGAGGCCACGCGCGCGTCTCCACTCAAGCTGGTGAATTTTGGCAGTGCAACGGCGGCCAGGACTCCCAAGATGACGATGACAGCGATCAGTTCGACCAGCGTGAAGCCCGACTGCATCTTCGATTTGAGGGTATTACTCATTAAAATCTCCAATAAACAGCGTAATGCTGAATTTTAATATCCCTGCAGCAAATATTGCTACACTAAAGGAAATTTTGCCAAGTAGGGTCGCCGCGCCGGTATGCGCCGTCGACCTTACCAGTCGCGAAAAGTTGACCGGAAGCCGTGCTCGGTGATATCGCCCCGATCCATTTAGCGCAGCACTGCCGTCAGACTCATGTCTGACAGCAGTGATCCGGCGCGGCGGCCTGGGAAGATCGCATCCCCGAGCCTTGGCACCTTGTGCAGGAGCAGCTGATTTGGACAGATACACTGTGAGCTCATCGATCGCCTGCTACTGCGAGCCTTGCAAGGCCGACCAGGCTGCTGTTCGGTGATTTGGCCGCGCCAGTGCCAAGCGCCTCACACTGATGGTATGACAAGCGTAGAGCCGCCAGTGCCAACTACAAGCCGCTCCCTGCCTGCCACCGGTTCCCATGGACGTAAGCCCTGATCCTTGGCTAGCCGAATGCGCTGCAATTTCATGGCATCGATCAGGTCTGTGGAACAAGTGGTCGCATCCAGCATCGGGAGCGTTTGTTCGGCTTCCAGAAAGAAGCGGAGCCGTGCATCAGTCCCCATCGAAAGAAACGCTTCTTCCCACCAGTCGGTGATCCGCTCGCTAGCGCGTTCCAGGGCGCCTTGTGTAATCAGACGGTTCGACTTTTCGTTGTTGATTCGCTTCGATGCAGGCATCAGGTTCCACGCGTCCCCACAGGGCCAGGCGGCGAAGGGAAAACAATGGTCGATGTCGTAGTCATCTTTCAGATGCTGGCCCGACCAGACGCAATAAATGGATGTTCCTTGAGTACGAAGCCGTTCGACCGCAGCACGTGCGAACTTGGTGTCGCGCTCTGGATCTGCCCATGCAAGGAGCGCATGTGCGGTCTGGCTAATTACAGGGCCGAGTTGTCCCGCGTAGGATTCCATCAGGCGCACCCATTCCGCAACAAGGACTGGTTCGACCCAAACATTGTAGTGGCGGAGCGCATCCCAGATAGGAGGGGGAACGTGGAATTCGCCAAAGCTCCACAGAAATGGATCATCGATCCTCACACATGACGGTGTTGATGTGCGGCGCTGGTGCTTGATGTGAAAGATGTTCTCATCGCTCGCAGGCCAGCGCAGGTACTTGACCGGCATCTCGCGGATCAGTCGCGAGATCTCCCAAAGGCTGCCGTGAAGGTGCCGCGCCGTATCGTCATGAAACACCATCCCTGCACGAAGGTCGACCGGCCGAACAAGATGCAGTGCCGTGAAGTTGTTCGTCACGAAACCAGGCCCGTTTCCGGCCCGGTTGGGCGGCATCTGGGGAAGCCCACCCTCGATGAGCGGTTTGTACATGCGTAGCCAGAACAGTGCCACCAAACCAATTGGCAGCACGACTGATTCGGACTCGTGGCGGGCAGCTCCGGCCGCAGAGTCGGCGATTCTTGCAAGAATGCGCAGCAGCGCGATCTTGTAGGTCGATGCTTTATTGTCGGTGAGGATCAGGTGGCGTAGCAGCGGAAGCACGCTCAGGCCATCGTCCGGTAGCCCAAGCACCGCAGTTGTCCACGAAATGCCGGGGCGGCCCAACCTGTCGGGACTATCGTCGGTGCGTACCAACCGGAGTCCAAACTGTTGGGCCATCGCCATCAACTCCGACAGCGTGACCTCATGCATTGCGCGGCCGGCATCGGGCGGACCGATGCGCAGGCTGATGGCGATGCGACCATTCGGCGCCAGCAGCGTCGCCAGTTTTCTCAATGCACGCTGGCGTGCAGCTGGCGGGACGTGCATCCACACTGCCGAGAGAAGGATGAGGTCGAAGGATAGTCCCAGCCGACGTACATGGGTCAGGTCCGGCAGGCTGTCGGCCACCCAGTGAATGCGCGGCGAGGGATGGTGTTGGCGCGCCAGCGTACGCATCGCTGCCGATGGCTCGGCGGCAACTACATCATAGCCTTTGGCCGCGAACCATGCGGCGTCTCTTCCGGAGCCGGCGCCGACGTCCAGGATTGTTGCACCGGGCGGCGGTAAAAGATCCAGCAAGGCAGGGTGAACATGTTCGAAGGTCAGCGATTCGTACTGAGAGACAAATTGTTCGGCGTTCTGATCGTACTGAGAAATGGTCTGCATGACCTTCGGCGTGTTTTATTGACCCACGAATTGTATGCCGAAGCATACTGCCGTATGGAAATCAAACTACTTCGAAGAGTTCGAATGCCTTAAGTTGTTAGCAGTATCCTTATCCAAACAACAACTGTGAATATTGTCAGACGGAAAGTCATGTTTCTTGTTCGGAATCTAGCGAAAGTACGTAGATAATCGACCCCCTCAGCGACATCGCTCGCGCCCCACTTCCCATCCGACATGAAAAACTTCAGCATCAAGTACGTGATTGCCGCCGTCATCGGCTTGCTCATCGTTGCCGTCATCACCGTCGGCGCCCTTGGCTACCACGCCACGCAGCGCGCCGTCGATCTCCTCGAAAACCTCGCGCTCACCACGGCCAACCAGCAGATCGGCATGTCCGACCTGAAAATGCGCATGGAAACCAACCGCAGCCACATCCTGCAGGCGCTGCAGCACAATCCTGAGAACAAGCATGCGGCGCTGCATAACCATCCGCTGACGTTCCACAGCGACTTCATCGCCAAGAACAGCGAAGAAATTCGCAAGGAGCAGCAGGAGCTGCAGGCGAGCCTGCGCTTTCCTGAAACGCGCGAGCGTTTTGCTGCATGGATGACGGCCAGTGACAACCTGGGCATCGACCTGATCGGCAACGCCATGCGCGCCATTGATGCAGGCCAGTGGGACGAGGCCAATCTGATGCTGGGCAAGCAGATCAACCCGACCTACAACAAGTCGACCGAGGCGTTCGCTGCATTGCAGAAGCTGATGGGTGAACGCAACATCCGCCAGGGCAAGGAGCTGCACCAGGAACTCGCCGTGCTCAACACGGTCGTGATCGCCGCCATTGTCGTGGCCATCCTGCTCAGCATCGGTGCTGCGTTCTACCTGGTCCGTGCGATCAACACGCCGCTGATGCAGGCCGTGGCCGTGGCACGCCGTGTCGCCGATGGCGACCTGAGCGTCCAGGCGCCGGTCAATTCGACCAATGAATTCGGCCAACTGCTGGCTGCCTTGCGTGACATGACCGCATCGCTGGCCGGTATCGTCAAGGATGTGCGCAGCGAAAGTGAAGTGATCGCCACGGCGTCGACGCAGATCGCCGCCGGTAATATGGACCTGTCATCGCGTACCGAACAGCAGGCCAGCGCGATCGAAGAGACGGCCGCGTCCGTCGAGGAGCTGACCAGCACGGTGCGCCAGAACGCGGAAAATGCGCGCCAGGCCAATGAGCTGGCGGCGTCGGCCACGCAGATCGCGACCCGTGGTGGTTCGGTCGTGACCGAAGTCGTGGGTACCATGGGCGAGATCAATGCGTCGGCCCGCAAGATCGTCGACATCATCGGTGTCATCGACGGCATCGCGTTCCAGACCAATATCCTGGCGCTCAATGCCGCAGTGGAAGCGGCACGTGCCGGTGAGCAGGGCCGCGGCTTTGCCGTCGTTGCGAGCGAAGTGCGCAATCTGGCGCAGCGCTCGGCCAGTGCCGCCAAGGAAATCAAGGAACTGATCGGCGACTCGGTCAGCAAGGTGGATGCGGGCACGCGCCTGGTCGACCAGGCGGGTGCAACGATGGAAGAGATCCTGCAGAGCGTGCGCCGGGTGGCGGGCATCATGGGTGAGATCAGCGTGGCCAGCGCCGAGCAGAGCTCGGGCATCGAGCAGATTCACCAGGCGATCAGCCAGATGGACCAGGTCACGCAGCAGAACGCCGCGCTGGTCGAGGAAGCGGCCAGCGCTGCCACGTCGTTGCAGGAAAGCGCTGCCGGGCTGGCCGATCGTGTCAGCGTGTTCAAGGTCGCGCCGGCCGCCGTGTCAGCCCCGGTCCAGGCCGTCACGACACGCCGCCCGAACGCGATTACGTTCCAGCCGCAACTGGCCTGATCTAAATCCGGGCGTCGTGGACTGACACTTCAGCGACGCTCGCCAGCCTTGGCGGGCGTCATTTGCGCCGCATCGATGTCGGCGCCCCAGGCATCCTTGCCCATCACCGCAGTGCCGTTGGCGGTGAAGTCCATGATCGTGTCGGCCGCACGCGCATAGCGTTCCCACGCCGGCAGTCCGGGCCCGTTCGGATCCCCGCGCTTCGCAAAATTCACCATATACGTACTCATCGTCTTGCCCACGGCAAGATCGCGGGCAGTCGCCTGCGCCCCGTACTTGATCGCCACCGTGTCGAAGAAGAACGGGATATCCGTTGCATGTCCGGCCCCTGCGTCGGGCTTGTCGCTCGCCTGATGCACATAGGAAAAGCGGTACGCATACACCGGCACGCCGTGCCCGGCCAACGTGCCGGCCAGGCTGCGCGCACCGGCCACCATATACCCGGTCTTGCCGCCGATATCGGCGCTGGTCGCACCGATCATCACCGGCACCTTGTGCATGCGGCCTTCAGCAAATGCGGCGCGTGAATCGATGGCCAGCTTGCCGTCGACATACGGCCCGTGATACGTCGGCTTGTCGCGCTGCATGAAGTTCGCCAGGTTCAAGCCATCGGCGATCGTGTCCGCCGGCAGCGCCCGCAGTTTCTCAAGGGCTTTTGGATCGTCCGCCGCGATGCCCTTGCCGGTCGCGAAATTCACGCCGATCCGTTCGATATCGGCCAGGGGTGTGGGCGCCGTCCCGCCATCGCCGCCCGACATGACCACTGCCTTGGCAAACAAGCCCTTGCTCATTGGCGAGGTCAGCAGCGTATTGACCGACATGCCGCCCGCCGATTCACCCGCGATCGTGACATTCGCCGGATCGCCGCCAAACGCCGCCACGTTGCGCTTGACCCATTCCAGCGCTGCGAGTTGGTCCATGAAGCCGTAGTTGCCAACCACGCCTTTCGCGTCGCTGGTGCCGATTTCGCGCGTCAGCTGTGGATGGGCGAAGAAGCCGAAGCGTCCGATGCGGTAATTGAAGCTGACGACAAGCGCGCCCTGTTTCGCCAGTTCGGCGCCGGAATAGGTCGGCGGCGACGCGCCGCCGTTGACGAAGCCGCCGCCATAGATCCAGACAATCACGGGAAGCAGGCCCTTGGCATCGGCCGGCTTCCAGACGTTCAGGTACAGGCAGTCTTCGCTCGGCGTCGTGCCCAGCGGGGCGGCGTCGCTGGGGAAGGGTACTTGCATGCAGTCGGCGGCGTAGGCGGTGGCCTGACGCACGCCCGGCCACGGCTTGGCAGGTGCGGGTGGGCGCCAGCGCAGTGTGCCCACCGGCGGCGCGGCGAACGGGATGCCTTTCCAGCTGGTGACGCCGGCATCGGTCGAGCCTGCTACCTTGCCAGTGTTGATGGCGATCACCGGCCCGCCTGGCGAAGCGGTCGCGCCTGGCGCAGCCGCGACGAGGGACAGGGCAAGCAGGGAAAGCAGGGAACGATGCGACATGGATGGGGCCTCTTGTTCTGGTGATGGACAGGTTGTTACCAGATAGTAATCGACCCGCGGCAGGGGAGGCGGTACGGGTGACCATTGCAGCTGAGCGTCACCCGGGCCGGTTAGATTCCCGGGACAATCCTGCCCTGGAGGTGGTCAGGGCTGCCAATCTCCGTTACAGTGTTGCAATTCGTCCAAAATGGCAGACCGTGAATTGTATTTCCATGGCGCATCTTCAGTATTCCGAATTCACTCCTGGTTTCGGCGCTATGATGATGAGCTATTACCCGTTTGCTAATACCGCACATGCCAGGTTTGCTCTGTAGATTTCGACTGTCCACCTTGATGACCCTGGCCGTGTGCGCCACGGTCGCACTCACGGTCGCTCTGCTGCTGGCGGTGGTCAACCATTTTGCGGTGCGTCAGGCCAATGCTGAAGCGCAGTTACGGCTGCAACAGTTGTCGTGGCAAATGCGCGATTCGCTCAACCGCGTGGTCGAACAGGCCACGGGCGATGCCCGCCTGCTGGCCGCGTTGCCGCAAGTGCGCAACGCCCGCAGCCCGGCGTCCGCGCGCACTGCGCTGGAAAGCCTGCAGCAAACCTTCCCCGATTACGCCTGGATCGGCCTGGCCGACATCGATGGCAAGGTGACGGCATCCACCAAGGGTCTGCTCCAAGGCGCAGATGTCAGCGCCCGGCCATGGTTCAAGTCCGGCCAGGAGGGCGTGCGCGCCACCGATTACCATCCTGCCGTGTTGCTCGAAAAGCTCATGCCCCATGGTACTGATCCGTGGCGCTTCGTCGATGTCTCCACACCTGTCTTCAACCAGGATGGCGACATGTTCGGCGTGCTCGGTATGCACCTGAGCTGGGATTGGGCACGGCGCCAGGCGCGCAAGCTTCTGACCCCGGCGCTTCGTGAATACGGCGCCGAAATCCTGGTCGTGCGCAATGATGGAACGGTCATGCTTGGCCCGCAAGAACTGGTCGAAAAAAAGATTTCAACAGAAAGCCTGCGTCGCTCCAAGCTGGGCGATACGGGTGCGCTGCGCGAAGCGTGGCCGGACGGGCGGACCTATCTGACAGGCTATAGCCAGACCGGTCAAATCGGCAACCAGGCCTCGCTGAACTGGGCGGTGCTGGTGCGCCAGGACGAAGACAAGGCCTTGCAGAGCGCCAAGCTGCTGCAGCACCGGATGCTGATGTGGAGCGCCTTGCTGGGTGTGGTGCTGGCTGTGGTCGCCGCCCTGCTGGCGCAGCGCCTGGCGCGCCCGATGACGCAACTGGGCGAGGCGATCGAGCGCGTGACGGAAGCAACCGCCGGCGGGCATGAATTGCCGACGATTCCCCATATCCAGGGCTTCTACGAGGCCAATATGCTGTCGCGCACGATGGGCAACCTGGTCGAGAGTGAAGCCGCATACCGGCGCGCTTCGCAGCAGATGAATGAACACCTGGAATTGAAGGTCGCGCAGCGCACCGCGGAACTGCAGGCGCTGCTGCTGCGCGACGTGCTGACGGGCTTGCCGAACCGGCGGGCGCTGCTCGAGACGCTGCCCGAGGCGATGGGTCGCGCGAGTCGGGGCGGGCGGGCGGCGGCGCTGCTGTTCATCGACATGGATGGTTTCAAGGCAGTCAACGACAACCATGGCCACGAAGAAGGCGACGAGCTGCTGCGCCAGTTCGGCGCGCGCCTTGCCGGGGCGATCCGCATCACCGACATGGTCGCGCGTCTCGCGGGTGACGAATTCGTCGTCGTGCTCGAAATGCTGACGTCGGGCTCCGATGCCGAGGAAACCGCCTGGAAGCTCCTCGACCGCGTGCGCGAGCCGTATCTGCTCAGCACCACCGAAGTGACCGTGGGCGCCAGCATTGGCGTTGCGGTCTTTGCGCCGGGCGACAAGCCCGATCTCGACGCCTGGCTGGCGCGCGCCGACCATGCCATGTACGCCGCCAAGCGCGGCGGCAAGAATGCGGTGGCGCTGGCTGCCGTACCAGTGTGAGGTTCGTACTGGCTTTCACGCCCCACGTTGTGTTTTGCGATTGCCAGTAGCCCCCATGAATCAGATCAGCCAGATCATCGCCACCATCAAGCGTCAGCTGAAACTGCAGGGGCTGACCTACCGTGACGTTGCCGTCGCGCTTGACTTGTCGGAGCCGAGCGTCAAGCGTCTGTTCGCCAGCGAGCAATTTACCCTGGACCGGATTGTCGAAATCTGCAGCTTGCTCGGCTTCACGCTGGCCGAGATCACGCAAGAAGCACAGAATGGCCAACGGCGCTTGCGCACGCTCAGCACCGAGCAAGAAGCCGGGCTGGTATCCGACCCGAAGCGGTTGCTCGTTGCCGTCTGCGCGCTGAACCACTGGCGCATGCTCGACATTCTCGGCGCCTATGCCCTCACCGAAGCGCAGTGCGTTCAGCACCTGCTGCATCTCGACCGCCTGCAACTGATCTCGCTATTGCCCGGCAACCGCATCCGCGTGAACGTGGCGCGCGATTTTGACTGGCTGCCTGACGGCCCGATCCGCGCATACTTTCGCGAGCAGGGTTTGCCGGAATTCGTGGCCGGCGCGTTCGGCGGGGTCGGCGAGTCGCTCGATTTTGCGCATGGGATGCTCACCGAAAGCGCGCGCGCCAAGCTGCAACACGAATTGCGCCAGTTGCGTAGCCGGTTTGCGCAATTGCACGATGAAAGCCTGGCCGCGCCGCTGGCGCAGCGGCGTGGCACCGGCCTGCTGCTCGCATTGCGCGAATGGGAGCCAGCAGGGTTTGCAGCTCTGCGCCGGTAGCGTATGATCGGTTGCAGACGCTGTTCCGTGACGGCTCGGAAGCTTGCGCTTGTGTAATGTAATGTGAAGTAATAGACAGATGGATTCGCCACATTTGGCGGATAGTAGGTGTCAGGGAGAGTGTGACGCCATGAAAATGTCTTTCATCGTTGTGGCCGTGCTGGGATCAGGTGCGGTATGTGCTTCGGCGCAGGAATCGGCAGCCACCGCAAGGGGCGCCGGCAGCGTCGCGATCCCCGAATCCGTCTGTGCGCAAGAGTGCCTGGCCCAGCTCCAGCTGCTCGCGCGGGCCGATGGCGTGAACCCGCCGGCAGGCAACGTGGTCTTCACCCATGAAACAGTTGCCGCGCCCCAGCAGACCGCCGCGCACAGCGGCGCGGGTACACTCACCGTCGGCCGGCAATTCAATATCGACTACACGACGCTCAACGATGTGGGCGACCCGTTCCATGGCGGTCTCGCCGCCCAGGCCGCGCCGCGTGGCGCGCGCGCCGACGACAGTGTCGCTTACGAAGGCAAGCTTGCCGGCGTGTCCACCGGCGCCAAGTGGGGCAAGGGCGATGTCGACGGTTCGCCGTCGGGCCGCGCCTGGGGCATGTCGGTCGGCGTCAATCTCGGGCCGCTGACGATTCGCGCCGCGCACCAGAACCGCAACGTGGCCAAGGTCACGCGCTACGATCAGGTCGACATCACCATGGCCGCCAAAAATTCCATCGTCGCGGCCAATATGCGCTTCGACTGGGGCACGGCGTACGCAGCGTACAGTGCCAGCCGCGGCTGGGGCAGTTCGCCGCTGTTCAATCCAGATAATCCCTACAGTGCCGGCGTGGCCGCCACCCGCTCCACCAACAGCCGCGACGTGCTTGCCGGTGTGGCCGTGCCCATGAGCCACTCGACCACGCTGCTGGCGTCCTACATCCGCCGCAACGACCGCGACCTGTCCAACCGCGATGCGCGCCAGATCGCCGTCGGCGCCAGTTACGCCGTTTCGCGCCGCATGGATTTCTACGCGGCGTATTCGCGCATCCAGCATCTGGCCGGCGTGCATCTGGGCGTCCAGCCAGGCAATGGCTCGTCGCTCAACGTCGGGATGCGGCGCGCGTTCTGACGGCAGGGCGCGCCGTCCCTGCGTTGCGACAGGAATCGGCGAAATTCAGTAATGTGTCTCCATGGTTCATTAACTATTGAGGAGACCTTATGACTGGTACCAGCACACTTGATCCGGATAACTTCCCCGAAGCACCAGACCGCAGCCTGGGCAAGGGCCATGGCGTCGATGCACTCGGCCCGAGCGACTTGTCGGACACCGGCAGCGATGTCGTGGGCGGTCCTGGCTTCGCCAGCAATATCGATCCCGAGCAGACGCTCGACTTTGACGGCGGCACCACGTCCGACCTCGAAGCCGGTCATGCGGGCGAAACGGCCGGGCCGGATGTGGGCGACGCCGATTTTTCGGGCGACAGCGACCGCAGCGGTACGGGCGAACGCGCCGCAGCCGGGCGTGATGCAGTGGTCAGGGACGGCGCCGACATCGACACCGACCGCATCGAGTCCATCCCCGATCTGCCACTGACCGAGGATGACACCGACTTCTTAACGAGTCTTCCGCCGGGTCAGGACGTAAGCCGCTAACAGGGCGCCGCTGCCCAACAGGGCGGCGTTGATGTATTTCGAGCGCAGCGCTGCCGCCGTGTATTCGCTGTGCTCGATGACGTGATGTGGCGAGCCCTGGCGTTCGCGCAGTTCGCGCGTGTAGTCAGGCTTGTGCAGGGCGTCGCGCCGGCTTGGGTCGGTGTCGACGTCCAGCTTCTGGTTCACGAACATCGTCGCTTGCAGGAATTTATCGAACACACGCGGCAGCAGGCGTGCTCCCGTCGAATTCATCTTGGCCGCACCGCCGACAAACACGTCGCGCTTCGGGTGCTGGGCCGCATACAAGATCGCATCAGCAACGATTTCTGGCGCATAGACCGGCGCTGGCAGCTTCGGTTCCTTGTCCATATAGTTTTTCGCATGCACGGCAAACATCGTGTCGATCCCGGTCGGCTTGATCAGCGTGACCGACATCGGTGCGCCTTCCTTGTCCAGTTCGATGCGCAGCGCATCGGTGAAGCCCTTCACCGCGTGCTTGGATGCCGCGTACATTCCCTGCAGCGGGATGGCGTGGTCCGACAGCTCGCTGCCCAGATTGATCAGTGCGCCGCCGCCGCGCAGCTTCATGCGCTTGACCGCTTCCATCGAGCCATTGACCACGCCCCAGAAATTGGTCTGGAACAGGCGGTGATGGTCTTCCGGCGCCACATCTTCCATGCGGCCGAAGATCGAGATGCCCGCATTGTTGATCCAGGTGTCGACGCGGCCGAAACGCTCGATGGCGGCGTCGCCAATGCGCGCCACATCGTCGATATTGCCGACGTCGGCCGTGACAGTGACGACCTCGGCGCCGGTCGCGGTCAGTTCTTCAGCCAGGTGGGCGAGGGCGTCGTCGGCGCGTGCCGCCAGCACCAGCTTGGCGCCGCGTTCGGCGGCCATGCGCGCCGTGGTCAGGCCGATGCCGCTGGTGGCGCCCGTGATGACGATGACTTGCTCATTGATTTTCTTCAGCTTGACTGACATGGATGATCCTTTTTTGCTTTGATTTGGTCGGGGAGGGCGTTCTCATCGCGCAGTGCACAGTGCGCAACATGCGCCGGGAACAGGCCGCGAGTTAGTGAAATGATCACTTCGTGTGTCATATTGATATTTCAAGAGAAAACGTGGCGCGCGGGTGACGCGATGAGACAGGCAGCCAGCCCACGACAAAAACGCCGTTCCCACACGATGCGGGAACGGCGTTTTATGCGGACTGCGCGGGCGCAGGTGCGGGCAGGCGAACAGGTTATTTCTTGGAGTAAATCTGATCGAACACACCGCCATCGGCAAAGTGGGTTTTCTGCGCCGCAGTCCAGCCGCCGAAATCGCTGATCTGGAACAGTTTGATCTGCGGGAACTGCGACGCGTATTTCTTTGCAAACTTCTCGACCGAAGGACGGTAGTAATTCTTGGCGATGATGTCCTGGCCCTGGTCGCCGTACAAAAATTCGAGGTAAGCCTGCGCCACCGGCCGCGTGCCGCGCTTGTCGACGGTCTTGTCGACCACGGCCACTGGCGGCTCGGCCAGGATGCTGACCGACGGCGCGACGATCTCGAATTTGTCCGGGCCGAGTTCGCGCAGCGCCAGTAGCGCCTCGTTTTCCCACGCCAGCAGCACGTCGCCGATGCCACGTTCGACGAAGGTGGTGGTGGCGCCACGGGCGCCCGAATCGAGCACCGGCACATTCTTGTACAGGCGCGCCAGATAGTCGCGCGCCTTGGCATCGGTGCCGCCCGGCTGACGCAGCGCGTAGCCGTAGGCCGCCAGGTGGTTCCAGCGTGCGCCGCCGGATGTCTTGGGATTTGGCGTGATCACCGCGACGCCCGGCTTGACGAGGTCGCCCCAGTCGCGGATCTGTTTCGGATTGCCTTTACGCACCAGGAACACGATGGTCGACGTGTACGGCGCGCTGCGGTATTTGAGCTTTTGTTCCCAGCCCGAATTGATCAGGCCCTTGTCGCGGATGGCGTCGATGTCGTAGGCCAGTGCGAGGGTGACGACATCGGCCTGCAGGCCGTCGATCACCGAGCGCGCCTGCTTGCCCGAACCGCCGTGCGATTGCTTGATCGTGACGTTGTCGCCGGTCTTCGCTTTCCAGTGCTTGGCAAATGCCGCATCGAACTCGTGGTACAGCTCGCGCGTCGGATCATACGATACGTTGAGCAGGCTGATGTCGGCGGCAAATGCAGGCGCGTGCGCCAGGAGGGTCAGGGCTGCCAGCGAGCTGATGAAGGTTTTGCGAAGCATCGAATGTCTTTCTTCAGGTTAGAGACGGTAGGGTACGGTCTCGGCCTGTAGAAACAAAACGAATAAATTCAAGCAACCTTATACGATTTCTGCGCCGGCACAGGTGGGGCTCAGTTTGCCTTGGACAGGATGACCAGCCAGCGGCGGAACAGCAGGATTTCAACGTGGCCGGCTTCGACGCCCGTATCGCACTCGATGACCGGATTCACGGCGTAGAAACGCTTGCGGAAGTCGCGGGTCACCAGGATTTCGCGACGGCCAATGCGGACCATGAAAGGGGTCGGGGCGTGTTCCATACCAAAAGAGCTGTTGAGCGTGGTCATGTTCGTTTCCTCGTATCGAGTGGTTATGCAGTGAAGTAAGAATACCACAACTACTGTATGAATCAACAGTTACTGTTCGGGCATACAGTAGTTTTTGCCGTGTGTGGTATTTTCGCCAAGTGAGTCATAATCGCGTCATCATGACCAAAACACTGCCCCGCCTCCAGCGCTTTGCCGCCAACCGCTTCTCGGCCGAGGGCGAATACGGGCTGCACCTGACCATCGGCGTGGCGCTGCTGCTCGCTGCGATGGCAGTGTTCGCTCAGCTTGCCGGCGCCGTCGTGGCCGGCGCGCCGATCACGCAGTTCGACGCCGAAATCGCCAACTGGCTGCACCTGCACGCGCGCCAGGGTGGCCTGCTGCGGGACGCACTCCTGTTCATCACCCACGTCCACAGCACACCGGGCATCCTCGTCATGGCATTCTGCGCGGCGCTGTGGCTGTATCGCAGCGGTCACCGCTACTGGACGGTGGCGGTCATCGCCAGCGTGCCAGGGGGAATGCTGCTCAATGTGGCGCTCAAGCACACGTTCGAGCGCGCCCGGCCGCATTTCGATGAGCCGATCGTCACCTTGACCACCTACAGCTTCCCCAGCGGGCACACGATGGCCGCCACCGTGCTGTATGGCGTGCTGGCCTGCTACTTCGCGCGGCGCGCCCGTACATGGCCGGGCAGGGTGCTGCCGTTCGTGCTGGCAGCCCTGATGATCGGCGCCGTGGCATTTTCGCGCATGTATCTGGGCGCGCACTATCTCACCGACATCCTCGCCGCACTGACGGAGGGCTGTGGCTGGCTCGCCATCTGCATCAGCGGCACCGCCACCCTCAATCGCCGCCGCAGGGCCCGTGAACGGCGCCAGTCCGGTGCGGTTTTACCCCAAGATATGTAAGGAATTTTTCGATGCGCACTCTCGTTCACCTGTCCGACCTGCACTTTGGCCGCGTCGACCAGGCCTTGCTTGGCCCGTTGCGCGAGCTTGTGCACAAGATCGCGGCCGACGTCGTCGTCATTTCGGGCGACCTGACCCAGCGCGCCAAGGTGGAAGAATTCGAGGAGGCGCGCGCGTTTCTCGATTCGCTGCCGGGGCCGCAGATCGTCGTGCCTGGCAACCATGATATTTCGCTGTACAACGTGCTGCGCCGTTTCGCCCGGCCGCTGTCGCGCTACCGCCGCTACATCACCGACGATCTCGAGCCGGTCTTCATCGACGACGAGATCGCCGTCGTGGGCGTCAACACCGCCCGTTCGCTGACGATCAAGGACGGGCGCGTCAGCCACGAGCAGATCGCTGCGCTGCGCGAGCGCCTGAGCGGCCTGAGCCCCGACGTCACGCGCATCGTGGTCACGCACCACCCGTTCGACTTGCCCGATCATTTCGAAAAGCGCGACCTGGTCGTGCGCGCGCCGCTGGCGATGGAAGTGTTTGCCGAAACCGGCGTCGATATCCTGATGGCCGGGCACATGCACGCCAGTCACGCCGGCAGCACGGCGGCGCGCTACCAGATCGATGCCTATGCGGCGCTGGTGATCCAGGCCGGCACGGCGACCTCGACGCGCGGGCGCGGCGAAGTCAATTCATTCAACGTGGTACGGGTGGATGCGCAGCGGGTCGAGATCGACCGCTATGGCTGGGATGCGGTGGGCGCCAAGTTTGAACTGGTCAATACCGAAAAGTTCATGCAGGCAGGCAGTGTCTGGTCGCCGCACACCGACGGCATGCTGGCAGCGGGGCTCTGAGGCCCCGCCAGGCGCCATCAGATCCAGTATTCGGTCATGCGCGCCATCGCTTCGCGCAAGCGGTCCGACCATGGCCGCCGCTTCCAGGCGTCGAGCTTGATTTCCTTCGAGTGGACGACGTCTTCCTTGAACGCGGCCTCCATCTCGCGCCCGAAGGCCGGGTCCAGCACGACCACATTGACCTCATAGTTGTGGATGAAACTGCGGCGGTCGATATTGGCCGAGCCGATCGACGACCACATGCCATCGATCACCGTGGTTTTGGCATGCAGGACCGCCACCTGTAACTGGTGAATGCGCACGCCGCCCGCGAGCAGCTCTTCGTAGAACGATTCGCCCGCATGTCGGATGAAGCCGTGGTCGGACACGCCCGGCAGCACGAGCTGTACGTCCACACCGCGCTTGGCCGCAGCGATCAGGCCGTCGACGATCTGGCGGTCCGGCACGAAATACGCGGCCGTCAGATAGATCGATTTCTTCGATTCGCCGATGGCGACGACGAGTGACTTGTAGATGGACGAATCGTGGTCCGGCGAGGTGGCCAGCACCCGCACCACCTTGTCGCCCGCTGGCGCCAGTTGCGGGAAATAATCGATCTGCGGCAATTCACCGGCGTCCTGGTGCACCCAGTTATCGATGAAGGCCCATTGCAGCGCGCCGACCGCAGGGCCCTGGATTTTGATGTGGGTATCGCGCCAGCCGACCTTGTCCTGGCTCACGTCGTCCGGGCGTTTCTTGGACCGGAACAGCGAGCTGTTGGCGTAGGTGCTGCTGATGTTGATGCCGCCGGTGAAGGCCACGAGCCCGTCGACGATCATGATCTTGCGGTGATCACGGTTGTTCAACGCCCACTTGCCGGGCCGCTTGGTCGGGTCCACCGGATTGAATACCAGCACGTTCACGCCCGCCTGACGCAGCCGGTCAAAGAATTCCTTTGGTGTGGCCAGCGTGCCGACCCCGTCGACCATGATATTGACCACCACGCCTTCGCTGCGTTTCTGCATCAGGATCTCGGCGAACTGGCCGCCGATCTCGTCGTGGTCAAAGATATAGGTTTCCAGGTTGATCGATTTCTTGGCCCCGCGCGCCGCTTCCATCATCGCGCGCATCGTCGCCGGGCCATCGAACAGCAGCGTGACGGCATTGCCGGCGATCATCGGCACACCGGTGGCCTGTTCTTCCAGCACCGCCAGCCCCTTGAGATCGGTCGACGCGCGCGCCCAGCGACGCTTGAGCAGCGCCGCCGCCTGTTTCTGCTTGAGTTCGCCATGCTGCGTCGTGACCGTCGGCGTCGATTGACCGGGCGCCCCGGTCATCGTGCTTGCATCGGGCAGTGACTTGCAGGCCGTCACCGCGCAGGCAAGAACGGCGATGGCACACCAGGCGGCGAAGCGCTGTTTGATCATTTTGATCCTCGTACGGGTTCTGCATCAGGGGGCGCCAGTTGGCGGTGCTTGGGGCCGAGGAAAAATTCCATCGGCGAATACGCGAAGCGGCGGCCCAGTGCCTGGACCAGCAGGATGCCACGCTTGAAGCGGATCTTGCGTGCGCGCAGCGCAACCCACAGCGCCAGGCCGAAGCTGACCAGGAGGTTGACCGTACCGATCAGCAGCACGCCGGCCGTGGCGTTGAGAATCTGCGGCAACGTCATCTGGTAGTCGAGCGCCACCAGCGCGGTTGCGAAGTTGGCGGCCGAGAACGTGATGTGGCGAATGTCGATCGGCAGGCCCAGCAGGAAGCCCACCGTGCCCGTGGTGCCCAGCAGGATGCCGAAGAAGAAGTTACCCATCAAACCGCCCAGGTTGTTCTCGACATACGCGCCCAGGCGCGCCAGCCGCGCCGGCCCCAGCAGCGTACGCAGGCCGCGCAATTGCTGGACGCGCTGGCCCATGCGGGTGTACAGCGCCTTGTTGTCGTAGTAGCCCGACACCAGGCCCGCCACGAACAGCCAGACACCGGCCACCGCCGCATAGAACAGGGCAGGGCTGTTGACGGGATCGATCTCGTTGAGCAGGTGCAGCGCCTTGATCGGGTCGACCAGATGCTCGCCCCGGTACCAGCGCACGCCTTCGGCGATGGCCCAGGCCACGGGGAACGCGACCAGCACGTTGCCGAGCACCGCCACCATCTGGGTGCGGAACACTTTATTGACCAGCTCAGCGAGCCGGTCGACGTCAAGGCCACGTCCCGTTGCCGAGCGGTGCAGCGAGGCGGCGATGCGCTGGGCCGTCATGGCCGGCTGCTTGGTCGCCACGGTAAAGTGCAGCATGTGGATCAGCACGAAGCCGAACGAGTAATTCATGCTGAACAAGAAGGCCTGGACCAGCGGCGGCGAGTGCAGGTAGCCCAGCAGAATCTTGAACAGCGCCATGAAGCCGACGATGAAGCCGGCGCCCGACGACGACCACAGCATCTTGCGCAAGCCCTTGCGGTCTTCGGCGATGTAGTGCTCGCCGGTGCGGCTGGCGTTTTCGGTGACGTTGCGCGCCAGCAGGTCGACGTTGTCGCGCACCAGGTTCGTCACCTGGTATTTGGTGTTGTGCGCTTCGATGAGTTCTTCGGCCAGCTCGATCACGGCGCGCTCGCGCGGCGTCAACACGGGCGGCGGCTGGTCGGTGACAACGGCGACATTGCCTTGCGGCGTGAGCGTGACGGCCGATGCGGCCGCGCCGGCAAGCTGCGGGGTCCTGGCCGCCATGGCGCTCAGCACGCCCTGGGTTGCGGCTTCGCTGTCAGCCGTGTCGGCGCTCGGCGCAACCTCGGGCACGTCCACCAGGAACAGCAGCTTTTGCAGGCGGTCGATGCTTTGCTGCAGCGCGACCAGCAGATAGGTCAGGGCGATGCTGGTGCCGCTGCTCAGCGCCAGGCGCCGGATCTTGAGCACCACGTCTTCGCACTGGTCGAGCATCACGAGCAGGTGGCGCGCGTCGTCCGGCCGCGGGATATCGCCGTTCAGGTAGCGCGCGTATTCATCCAGGTAGCGGTTGACCTCGATGTTCTGCATCAGGAACGGTGAATCGAAATTTTCGATCTGGCTGTAGCTGTGCACCAGGCGCGGCTCCAGACCCAGCGCGCAGACGCGGCAGGACAGTGTGCGGATCGCATCGAGCAAACCCTTGAGCGTGACGACGCGCGCGCGGCCGGGATTCGCATCGGCCGGAACCGGGGCGCTTTCGATCACATGGAACAGCGCCATCCAGTCAGTGTCGGGCACCGCGCGGATCCATTCGAAATCGTCCTGGCGGTACAGCACCTGGTCGAGTGCATCGGACAGGTACAGGTCTTCCAGCGCCGGCGGCAGGAAACGGTACGTGATGCGGCTTTTCAGCTCGGTCACGAAGCCGTCGTTCGACAGGATGCCGATGTCGCTGTACAGGCTGGTGTGGCGGCGCTTTTCGAGCAGCGTGGTGATGTAGCGGCGCAGTGCCCATGCCTGGTCGGGATTGCCCTTGAGGAGCTGGGTCAGCGTACGCACGGACTGGGCCGGATCGTCCACGGTTTGCCATACCCAGCGCTGGCGCGGGCGCAGATGGCAGACCAACTCGACCAGAAGGTCGATGTTGTCACTATTGGGGTCGATTCGTTCGAGCGTAGCGAGCATGAGTACAAAGTCAGGGCGAAAGCAGCAGTGTACGCGACAGGACCGATAGCGATCGTTAGGCAACGAACAGTAAAGTTGCAGTCCAGCCACAGCGATGCGGCGGGTCACACTGGCGCTGTTTCAGGAAACTCGATCCAGCCATGGCGCCACGACTGGTATAGCAGCGCACAGATATTATTGACCCGGACTTTCCGGAACAGGCGGGTGCGATAAGTGCGGGCAGTCAAATCGCTCATACCGAGTTTGCGTGCAACCTCTTTATCGCTGCGGCCAGTACTCAATAAATAAAGGATCCCGCATTCGCGGGGTGTGAATTCCGGCGGCGCAGAATCATACGGCTTTTTTTGAGTTCATCGGGGTGACGATGAAGATAATGCCAGACCAATATGGCGGCTTTTCCAGCGCCAAGTTTCTGCACGATGTTTTCACGATGCTTGCGCGCTGTACTCAATTGAATACCAAGTAATCCGGCGATTGCCCGGTCATTCGATCCGCGCGCAATGAGCGCCAGGATAGCAGTTTCCCGCCCGGTCAGATGCATGAAGGCTCCTGTGAACAACGTTCGCACATGCGTCGCGCATGCTGGCGCTGCATGAGTGCGGCCGCAGGGAATCAGAAAAATGGTGTTATGAACGGCGCCGCGGAAATGCAGACTCGCGGGAAATAAATATTATCGGAAATCCAACTAGTCATATTTATTTATAAAAATATAATCCACGCTGCATTGAATACCGATGCGTGCCGGATAAAATATTCTTTGGGTGTAATGAATATGAAAGTGGCATGGCGCCATACAGCATTTGCCGAATGGTGAATGCTTTTCAGGGCCCCCAGAATGGCAGGGCCGGTAAAGATCTAAGCGATCGAACCGGTTAATGCGGCAATGACGTTGCCGTTCTTATTTCTGTCCAATATGGAGTCATGATGATCAATCAAGCGTATTACCCCGTCTCGTACGCCGTGCCATCCCGTCCAGCCGGCGCCGGCAACGTGCAATTTGCACCACAAGGCTTTTTCGGCGATCTGGTCGGCCACCTGGCGCCCACCGTCGGCGGCGCCCTGGGTGGCCTGTTCGGTCAAGGCGCCACCGGCGCCCAGGTCGGCAACGTCGTCAGCGGCCTGTCGCACCTGATCCCGTTCTCGGCTGGCCCGCAACTGGCGCCGCAGGGCTTCTTCGGCGATCTGGTCGGCCACCTGGCGCCCACCGTTGGCGGCGCCCTGGGTGGCCTGCTGGGTCATGGCGCCACCGGCGCCCAGGTCGGCAACGTCGTCAGCGGCCTGTCGCACCTGATCCCGTTCTCGGCCGGTCCGCAACTGGCACCGCAGGGCTTCTTCGGCGATCTGGTCGGTCACCTCGCGCCCACCGTCGGCGGCGCCCTGGGTGGCCTGCTGGGTCATGGGGCCACCGGCGCCCAGGTCGGCAACGTCGTCAGTGGCCTGTCGCACCTGATCCCGTTCTCGGCCGGTCCGCAGCTGGCGCCGCAGGGCTTCTTCGGCGATCTGGTCGGCCATGCCGGCTCGGCCCTGTCGTCGATCGTGCACAGCCCTGTCGCCGGCGCCATGGCACAGGCCGCGCCAGGAATCGCCAATGCCGCCGGATACCACACCGTTGGCTCGGTGCTGGCGGTGCTGACAAGCCAGCTGGGTGATCACCCGGTGGGCGCCGCGCTGAGCCGGATCGCCCCGTTGCTGGGCGCCAAGGCGGCTGAAGCATTCGGCCAGCCAGCGCTCGGGACGATCGGCACCCTGGCCGGTCAGGGCGCGGCGCTGCTGCCATTCGCAGCGGCCCCATCCTTCGCGCGCTACTAAGAACAGCCCGAGACCAGCCTGAGACCAGCAGGCTGGTCCGCATCATCCGCGAACGGGGCGCCAGTCCCGTTCGCACCGCCATCCCTTATCCACTGCAAGGTTCAGTGCTACGGCACAGGAGAACATCATCATGGAAAGACCACCCATCGACGCCGCTGCGCCCGCGGCTGTCCCGGTCAGCGGCGACCGGCGCCAGTTCTTGATCGCGCCGCGACGCCACCTTCATGCAGTCATGGCCGGCGTGCATCCGCCCAGCGCGGCCGAGCTGCATGCCCACGTCTCGAGCATTCCCGGCGTCGAGATCCGGCACCAGATTCCGGGCCACAAGCACGCGCACCAGCTGTCGCTGCGTGAGGACGAGGCGACTGCGCACTACGTGGTGCGGATCGACGCGATCCATGCGCACGCCATTCGTGCCAGTGCCAACGGGCGCATCACCGTCGAAGAAGACCTGCCGCTCGGGTATGGCAAGAAGCCGGAAGCCGAATCCACTGCAGTTCTGCACCCGCAGTCGGCATTCGATGCGCCAAGCGCGCGCGAGGTCGTGATCGTGGTGCGTGACAAGGCCGGCCATCCGGTGCCGGAAGCGGCTGTCACGCTGGTCGCGGACGGGCCGGCCGCGAGCGGCTCGACCGATGTCGACGGCCAGGTGCGGCTGCAGATTACCCAGTTGCAGGACGGTCCCGTGCGCACGCTGTTTGTGCGCCCGCTCAATGGTTACTGGAACAAGTTCCTGCACAGCGTCAAGCTCGATGCGGCGGCGCCCAACCTGGTTGTCGTGACACCGCTGAACGAGCCCAATCCGGACGTGCCGCCGATCGCCGAGTTCGGCTGGGGACAGCGCCTGATGGGTCTTGGCCCCGAAACCCGGGGCGCGGCCGGCAAGGGCGTCAAGCTGGCCATCGTCGATTCGGGCGCCGACGCCAGCCACCCGTTCCTCGTGCATATCAAGGCAGGCATGGACCTGACCGACGGCGGCGACGCCGACAGCTGGCGGCGCGACAGCATCGGCCACGGCACCCATTGCGCCGGCGTCATCGGCGCGCGCCCGGGCGGGACTGTCGGAGGCGAGGCCGGCGTCATGCGCGGCTTCGCGCCGGAGGCCGAGATCCATGCGCTGAAAATCTTCCCGGGCGGGCAATTCAGTTCCCTGGTGCGGGCACTCAATTACTGCATCGAGAACGACATCGACGTGATCAACCTGAGCCTGGGTGCGCCGCAAATGTCCGAAGCGGTCGAGCAAAAGCTGATCGAGGCGGCCCATGCGGGCGTGGCGGTGATTGTTGCGGCCGGCAATTCGGGCGGGCCGGTGCAATACCCCGCGCAATCGCGCTATGTGTTGGCGGTCTCGGCGCTGGGCATGCGCCATGCGCTGCCGCTGGACACCTGGGAGCAGAGTCAGGTCGTGGCCGGTTCGGAGACCCCGGACGGCTATTTCGCGCCCCAGTTCTCGTGCTTCGGTCCCCAGGTGGCCGTGTGCGCGCCAGGCGTGGGCATCGTCTCGACGGTGCCGGGCAACCGCTATGCGTCCGACTCGGGCACGTCGATGGCGGCCCCGCACGTGGCTGGACTGGCGGCTTTGCTGCTGAGCGACCCGCAACTGGCCGGCTACTTCGGCGCGCGCGGACCGGCCCGGGTGACGGCGTTGTTCCGCCTGATCCGGATGCTGTGCTCGCCGGTTCCGGTCGCGGACCACGAGAACCGCTTCGGCGCCGGGCTGCCGCAATTGCAGAACCTGCGCCGTCTGCTGGGAGCGTGACGTCATGGCGTCGGCGCCAGTTGGCAAGACGCTGGTTGTGCTGAGCCAGGATCCGGCCTGCCGGCGCGAGCTGGCACGGCTCTCGCGCAGTGCAGGCTACCTGGTACTCGAACCCTGCGCGACGGATTGTTGCCTGCTGGCGCCGGATGCATTCGTCATGCAACTCGGTGGCGACGGCGACGGCGCCGTGACGCGCCAGCCGTTGCCCGCCTGCCTGACGGGCGCGGCGCGGCCGTCTGCCGCGTGGCGCCTGAACTTGCGTCACCGGCGACTGACGGCGCCGGGCGGCGAGAGCATCGCGCTGACCGGCCTGGAATTTTGCTTCGTGCGGCTGCTGGCGCTGGTCGAGCGCGGCGAAGCGGTGTCGCGCCGGCGCATCGTGCAGGAATTTGGCCAGGACTACCTGAACTACGAGCAAAACCGCATCGATACGCTGGTACGACGCCTGCGTGGCAAAGCCGCACGCCTGCAGGGGCAGCGCCTGCCGCTCAATACCGAGCGGCTGCGCGGCTACTCGTTTGGCGCCGTCCTGATGATCGATCCCTAGTGTTGTTATTCCCATCCATCCACGAACGAGGACATGACATGAAACAAATTTTTTCAGCCACGCTGGCATGCGCATTGCTGGCCGGCGGGGCGTTGGCGCAGGACCGGCCGGCGCCATTGCCCGCCATGGGCGCCGATCTGGGCCAGAGCACGGTGTCCGGCATTTCGTCCGGCGGCTTCATGGCGACCCAGCTCGCTACTGCGTATTCAAGCCGTATCCAGGGCGTTGGCGTGGTCGCGGCCGGGCCGTTCTATTGTGCCCATACGTATGCTGCGCTTGGATCGATCGAGAACGCCACGAGCACCTGCATGAGTCCGTTGACGCCGGCAGTCGCGGCCAATGGGGCGATCTCCTAGAAGAATGCGCAAGCCTTCGCCCGCGCTGGCAAGATCGACGCGGTGGAGAACCTGAAGCGCCAGCGCGTCTATGTGTTCAGCGGCGCCAAAGACGATACCGTCAAGACCATCGTGTCGGATCAGGTCGAGCGCTACTACCTGGCGGCCGGAACACCGAAGGAGCAGATCAGCTACGTACGCAACGCCGATGCCGGGCATGCATTCATGACCAGCAGCGAAAGCGACCAGCGCTGCTCGGTCACGGGCTCGCCCTACATCAACAACTGCGGCTTCATGCAGGCGCATGACTTGCTGCGTCACTTGTATCCGGCGCGCACGGCGGCGCCGAATGCCGGCCGGCCCACCGGCACGTTGATCCGCTTCGACCAGAAGGAATTCGCCACGGATGCGCGCGCCAGCATGGACGATGCCGCCTGGGTGTACGTGCCGGACGCCTGCACCGCCGGTGGTTGCGCGGTCCACGTCGCATTCCATGGTTGCCGGCAGGGCGCCTCGGCCATCGGTTCACGCTTCTACGAGCATGCCGGCTACAACAGCATGGCCGACACGAACCGCTTGATCGTTCTGTATCCGCAGGTGCATGTCTCGAAAGGTATCCCGAGCAATCCGCGCGGCTGCTGGGACTTCTGGGGCTATTCGAACGGCCGCCAGGGCATCGATGTGTTCGCGACCAGGAGCGCGTCACAGATGGCCGCCATCGTCGCCATGCTCGACCGTCTCGGCGAGAAACGCTGAACCAGTCACAACCACGTCTTCAAGGGGAATTTACCATGGCAACCGAATCGAACCAGTCCACACCTGCGCAATCCACCGCGTCCGCCTTCACGATGGGCCAGGTAACGATGGCGCGGGGTCTCAGATCACTGCTTGCACTGTCGCACCAGCTTGGCGAACGCCAGTCAAAGGCCACGCGCGAGCTGTTGCAGTCGGGCCTGGGCGGGATCCATCCGGGCGTTGTCCAGAGCATGCGCGCATTGCTTGACGTTCAGTCCGACCTGGCCGTTGGCATCAGCGTCCAGTGGAAAGACACGCTCGACGCCTTCATCGACCGCAGTGCGGCCTGCATCGCCGATTTGCGTCAGGCGGATGAACATGACGAGGTGATGGGCGTGCTGGCGTTGTACGCAAGCGACCTGGGCGATAAAATGCATGATGATGCCGAGCGGGCCGGCAAGCTGTTCGGTGAGGCGGGCGAAGCGACCAAACTGCTGGTGTCGCGGGTGCTCGATGACATGAGCGACGATCTCGACGAACAGCCGTCTGCGGGGTTGACTGCCTGATGCGGGCAAGGCAATGGTCGTGATGCAGCGGGGAGGGAGCGCATGTCGCTCCCTCTTTTCATTTCAGGCGTCGGGCTCGCCATCGTCATCCATCCCGACCGGCACGTGCGAAAAATGGTCCGCATCGACCGGCATCTCCAGCATATGACCGGGCAGCGTGCGCCCGAACATCACGCCGAAGCCGGCGCCGGCGTGCGCGGCCGACAGCCGGAAGCGACGCCGCAACAGGTCCTTGACCCGGGGGTCGCTACTCTGGCGGTAGCGTTCCTGCAATGCCTGCATGCCGCGCAGCTGGTCTTGCAGTACCGAGACGGCATCGGACGTCATGTGGCCGCCGACATACGCGCCCTGGCTGATACCCATCAGCGTCAGCAGGGCAGCCGAAATATGCAGCGTGGCCAGCTCGTTGGCGCCACTGTCGATGATGTAGGCGGCAATCACGCACGAAAACACCACCATCTGGAACTTGTAGATATCGAAGCGGTGGTCCGTCATCAACAGGTTGACCGGATCGAAGCGCTGCTGCGCGCGCTGGAGCGGCGCCGTGAACCATTCGAGCCGTTGCACATAGTCGTAGAGCGCCGGCTCCAGGCCGCGCTTCATCGACGCTGCCAGTTCGCTGCCGGTCGCACCCAGGGCCGAAATGCCGATCAGGTACAGCAGGTCGGTCGACAGGTCTTCCAGTTGCCCGGTGCGCATCCACTGGTAGAACAGCAACGCAGCGACGATCAGCGTGAAGAGCAGCATCTGCAATTGCGCCAGCGCGGTGCGCGTGCCTTCGGCCACCAGGTTCCACGGCGCCAGCCGGCGCAGGCGCGCCAGCAGACCGGCCAGGTCCACGGCGCCGCGCGGCGCGCCCCCGTCGCGCCCCGGAATGGCCGCAACCGACGTCGTGGTGAGCAGATAAAAGCCCAGCGCAAACAGCAGCGTGGCGCCGATACTGGCGTTGCGGCTGGCAGTGGCAAAGTACAGTTCGCGGCCGAAGTAAGGGGCGTCCGGCTGGCCGTCGACCACCGCGAATGCGGCGACACGAAGCGTCATGCGCTGATACACGCTCAGTGTGGTGCTGAACGCGTCCACGTCGGGGACCCTGAAATGGATGCGCGCCTGTTCCGCACCGGGATGGTCCGGATCTTGCCCATGGTCGGGGCGGATCGTCTCAACGTGGTCGACCAGCAGCGCGATCGTGCAGGCTGGTTTTCCGGCCAGCATGAAGTAGCCCAGCACCCGTATCTGGTCGAGCCGATCCGGCAGCGCCACGCTGACACTGACGTAGCTGAGCCGGCCAGTGGCGAGCATCGCGGCGGGCAGGGCGACGCGGGCATTGTCGAGGGCGATCACGGCTGCATCGACGCGCGCGCGCATGGCCGCTACCGCCAGCGGGCGCGTGTCGATGCCGTCGAGTCCGGGACAGGCAGGGGGCTGCGGGCTCGCCGCCCCGGCCGCGCCGGCAACAAGCAGGCAGACAAACAAGGTGAGGCGTCGGTGCATGATCAATTCTCCTGACGGCGTTCCATGGTAGGCCGCTGCGGCGCGCCCGCGCTGGCCGTTTCTGGCGCTTCCTGGCGCTTCCTGGCGCTGCCCGGGGCTGCCCGGGGCTGAACCCCGCGTGCCAGAAAGTGCCAGCGCCGACTGCCGGCACCGGGCTAAGCTGGGCGGTGTACGCGGGCCTGTCGCCGGCGCCTGGAGAAATTCATGAACGACATCACCACCCAGCAACTCGCGCTGCTGCTGACCGGGCACGATACCGTCCAGCGCGCCCGATGCTGGAACGCGTCGCTGAACACGGCGATGCAGGCCAGCGACATCGCTACCCCGGCGCGCCAGGCTGCGTTTCTGGCGCAACTGCTGGTCGAGTCGGACGAATTGCGCCACACGGAAGAACGCCTGAATTACTCGCCGGGCCGACTACGTCAGGTGTGGCCGCATGAATTTCCCAGCGATGCCGCCGCCGCGCCATTTGGCCACCGGGCGCAGGCGCTCGCCAACCGCGTCTATGGTGCGCGCATGGGCAATCGCGGGATTGCCAGCGGCGATGGCTGGCGCTACCGTGGGCGCGGCCTGATCCAGCTGACCGGGCGCGATCATTACGCCAGCTTCGCCCGCAGTTCCGGACTCGACGTGCTGGCTGACCCGGATCTGCTGTTGTTGCCCGACGGCGCAGCCCGATCAGCTGCCTGGTTCTGGCAGCACCGTGGCTTGAATTCGCTGGCCGACCACGCTGCCGGCCCCGATGGCGTGGCCGCGTTCGCACGCATCTGCCGGCTGGTCAATGGCGGCGAGAACGGGCTGGCGCTGCGCCACCGATGCTGGCGCCGTGCCCGTGACGTGCTGGGCATCCCGGCGCCTGGCGCCAAACCGGCGTGAGGCGGGCCGCGTCATGGGCAGCTATGACAAGGTGCAGTTCATGTCCTGGGAACTTCATGCCGGCCCGGAACCACGCAGGCCGGAAGCAGAGGCGCCCGTCTATCGCGGCTTGCCCGACCAGGAAGATGACATCGCGGCGCGGCTGGCATTTGCCGCTGACGCAGTGGCCAGGGCCGAGCTGTTCAGCGACCACCGGGCGTCGACCCTGAAGATTTTCCTGGGGCCCGGCCGCCTGTTTCGCGGCTCAGGCGCCGGCTATGCGCCCGACCCCGGCGGTGGACCGGCTGCGCCGCCTGCCAGCTTGCGTGCGGGCCTGCGCGCGATGGCGGCCGGCGCGCCCTACGGTGACTGGGTGTTTGTCGTCGGAGCAGCACTGGCCGGGCCTGCCGGCTTGCACGACATCGTCCTGGTCCAGCATCGCGATCGCTGCCTTGGACGATGCGGCGCCACGGACGGAGCGCGGTTCCAGATGCCCGGCGTGGCTGACCGCGACGGCCACGCCATCGATCTGCGCGTGGTGCCCGGGCTCGGGCTCGACCTGCAGCGGCCGTGCACGAGCGGTCCGACCTCATATGCCTTGTACTGCGACGGCCTGTGCAACCCCAATGGCTCGTGTGGCCGCGGTACCCGTTTGTGGGACGGCGCCGCTTCACTGGCCGGCGCGCCATGGCGTCGCGTCGAGGCCAGCCGCGACGCCGCCCATGCCGGCACCGAACTGGTCACGGTCGCAAGCGCGGTCCCGACCGCACCGGGCATGGTGTCTGCCGGCCGCTTGTGGAACCAGGCAGATCACCAGGGCGCGGGCAAGGTGCGCATGCTTGCGCCATTGGCGTTGTGAATTTGCGCCGGTCTGGACGCGGGCAGGGCGCAGCCGCTACACTGGTCCCGTTTGCGATCAGAAAGATATCATGTACCTCACGTACTTCAATGGCCAGTGGGCCGAGGGCAATGTGCCCTTGTATGGCGCGATGGACCACAGCCTGTGGCTGGGTTCGTCCGTTTTCGACGGCGCGCGTTCGCTTGCCGGCAAGTTGCCCGACCTGCGGCCGCACCTCGAGCGCGTCATCAGTTCCGCCGACAAGCTGGGCCTGGCATGCCCCCTGAGCGTGGACGAGATGGAAGCGCTGGTGTACGAAGGCGTCGCGAAATTTGCACCGGATGCCGAGCTGTATGTGCGTCCGCTCGTCTTCGGCACCGAAGGTTTCTTGATTCCCGTTGCCGACAAAAGCCAGTTCGCGCTGACGCTGTTCGATGCGCCACTGCCGCCGTTTGCCGGGTTTTCGGCCGGCCTGTCGACCATGCGCCGTCCTCAGCCGAGCATGGCGCCAACGGACGCCAAGGCATCGGCCCTGTACGCCAACTCGACCCGCGCCATGCGCGAAGTGAAGGCGCGCGGCTTCGAGCAGGCAATCATGCTCGACGGCGAAGGCCATGTCGCCGAATTTGGCGCCTCGAACCTGTTTTTGGTCACGGCCGACGGCAAGGTGGTCACGCCACGCTTGAACGGCACGTTCTTGGCCGGCATTACGCGTGCGCGCGTGATGGCGCTGCTGGCCGGTGTCGGCATCGAGGTCGAAGAACGCACGGTCGACGAAGCCGAGCTGCGCACGGCGCGTGAAATCTTCAGCACCGGTAACTATGGCAAGGTCACGCCATGTACCCGCTATGAAGACCACGTGCTGGAAGTGGGTCCGGTCGCAAGCCAGGCGCGCGAACTGTATATGGCGTTCACGCAGGCCGCGTAACCGGTTCTGTTCCGTGCCAATGACAAAGGCCGGCAATTGCCGGCCTTTTGTATTGCTACCCTACGTGGCGATTAGCCGCGTGCTGGTTCCGCGACATAGATCTCGACGCGGCGGTTGCGCGCCTTGCCTGCGTTGTCGTTGTTCGACGCGATTGGCTCGCGCGAACCGCGGCCTTCGATGGTGATGCGGTTCGGGTTCACGCCGCGGCCTGCCAGGTAGTCGCGGGTGCGCGAAGCGCGGTCGACCGACAATGGCTGGTTAATGCTGTCGCTGCCGGTGCTGTCGGTGTGGCCGATGATCACGACGTTGGTGTTCGGGTTGTCTTGCAGCGTCGACGCGAAGCGCTGCAGCACTGGCTGGAAGTTGCCCTTGATGTCCGAGCGGCCCGTGTCGAACGAGATGTCGCTCGGGATTTCCAGCTTCAGGCGGTTGTCCGACGTTTGGGTGACTTGCACGCCGGTGCCCTGGGTGGCTTGTTCCATGGCTTGTTTTTGCTGTTCCATGCGCTTGGACCAGATGTTGCCGATCACGGCGCCGGCTGCTGCGCCAATCGCTGCGCCGCCTGCCACGCGGCCGCCGCCACCGCCGCTGGTCGTGCCGCCGATCAGGCCACCCAGGCCTGCGCCGATGCCGGCACCGGTTGCGGTACCGCGCTGGGTACCGGTCATGTCTGCGCAACCGGTGGCCGTCATGACGACGATGGCAACTGCTGCGGTGGTTTTGATGAAGTTTTTGTTCATGGTGGAACTCCTTAAAAGTAAGAAATCCGTTTCGCCGTCACACCATCATAGGGCGCGACCGCGAAACGGATTGGATTTTACGACAAGCAGAGACTTGTCATAAAAATGCTATATACCGCGACCGCTGATCAGGCGAACCAGGATCATGATGACGGCGACGACGAGCAGGATGTGGATGAAACCGCCGATGGTGTACGAGGTCACCAAGCCAAGCAGCCAGAGAATAACGAGGACGACAGCAATTGTGTACAGCATGATGAATCTCCTAGAAGGGGTGCGCCGGTTGCGCTGTGAGACCAGTATGTTGTTTCCTGAGAGCGACTACCGTACGATGGCGTACATTAAACGCAACTTTTTTGTTTTTGCACGCCGGGGATCCAGCCCATCATACCGATCAGGCCGGTAAAGCCGATCAGGCAGGTCAGCAGGCCACCAGCGATAAGAAAGAGCACGTCATGCGCCTCTACCAACCCTTGCATGGCAGGCGCCGGACCTGCCGACAGCATGCCAAACAGCGTCAATACGATTCCCCAAATAATGATGCCGATCCAGGTCAAGGTGGTCATGTGGTTCTCCCTGATTGATGCTGTTCGCCAATCGATTCAGCATGGGAACAATTGTCGCCTTAGCTCATCAATAATTCCGTGCGATGGCACACATTGCAATCAGGAAAAAATATGACCGGGACGCTTGCGCGATCCCGGCCATCGGTATTGCTGCAAAAAAGCTGATTCCTGGTTAAGCCACCGAGCGCAGGCGGCCCTTGACGATGCGCACGCGGTCACCGTTGCCCCATTGTGGCTGGCTGGTCTGGCGGAAGGTACGCAGCGTGCCGTCATCCAGGCGGACCCGGATTTCGTAGCTGGTCGTTGCCTTCACATTGCCCTCGACCTGATTGCCGACGACGGCGCCGCCGATAGCGCCGGCTGCGGTGGCCAGCGTTTTGCCATTGCCGCCACCGATCTGGTTGCCCAGCAAACCACCCAGCACCGCGCCACCCGCTGCACCCAGGCCGCTACCTTCGGCACGCTGCTTGATCGTGCGGACCGATTCCACATTGCCGCAGTTTTCACACCAGTTGCTTTTTGCTGCCACCTGCGTTGGCTGGCTTTCCTTGATCTGCGTGACTGGCGCAGCCTGTTGCACTGGTGCCGGTGCAGGGGCCGAAGCAGGGGCCGGAGCGGGCGCGGGCACGTAGGCTTGCGCTGGCGCCTGGGCGTTTGCAGGGTAAGCGTAGCCAGGTTGCGGCGCGCCTTGCGGCAGCGTTGATGCGAGCGCCAGGCGATCGGCCTCGGTCAATTGACGGTTGGCAGTACTGCCGACCGACGATGGAAGCCAGCCCATGATGGCGGCGGTGCCGACCAGCGAGAACAGCACGACAGCGGCTGCGGCCAGTAGCAGCAGCGGGTGGGTGCGGTTCTTGACCGGCATGGTTGGAGGGGTTGTCATCTTTTGTTCCTTTCGTATAGGCATTAAGCCGGATGTTCGATGATTGTCCTCAGGAACAACTAATGCTTCCGTGCGTCACCGTACATACCTGCGCACCCTGTGCGATTAGGCTCCATGACATTGTTTGAAAATGTAACTGGTCGTAGCGGTCCCGGCTGGCCCACGCACCAACTTGTGAGGAAATAATGAATTCTGCCGTCCACCCGCCTGTCTTCGAGCCCAACAGTAATTTGTTACTCGCAGCACTTCCCCCGCAAGATCTCGCCCAGATGCTGCCGCAGCTCGACGAGGTCAGGGTGGAGGCTGGCCAGGTCCTGTGCGAAGCGGGTGATCCCATTCTTCATATTTATTTCCCCCATGATTGCCTGGTGTCGCTGCTTGGCGTGGCCGAAGGGCGCATGACGCTCGAGGTCGGCCAGGTGGGGCGTGAAGGCATGCTCGGCGCCACGACGGCGCTGGGCCATGACATCACGCAAGTGCGCGCCGTCGTACAGCGCGCCGGGAGTGCGAGCCGCATGGAAGGCGGGCGCTTTCGCCTCGAAGTGTCGCGCAATCCGGCGTTGCAGCGTGTGCTTTATCGTTACACCGATTCGTTGCTGGCCCAGGCAATCCAGATCGCCGTGTGCAGCCGCTTTCATGTCCTCGAGGCACGGCTGGCTCGTTCGCTGCTCGTTACGCGCGATCGCTTGCAGTCGGATAAATTCCATCTGACCCACGAGTTTCTGGCGCATGCATTGGGCGTACGCCGGGTCGGCGTGACCAAGGCGGCCAGCGCGTTGCAGCAGCAGGGACTGATCAACTACAGCCGGGGCAATATCGAGATTCTCGACCCGGAACGTCTCGCGGCAGCGGCCTGTACCTGTTACCAGATCGTGCGCGAAGCAGGGGCTGCGCCGGCCACCGATACGGTCTGAACTGTGAGGGCGACAGCGCGTCGCGCCAATGCAAAACGCCCGGCAAGCCGGGCGTTTTGCATTCACTGACAGTTCGCTGGCATGGCTGCCAGCGAAGGGAATCAGTTGGTGGTCTTGACTTGGTTGCCGACCACGCCGCCGACAGCTGCGCCGCCAACGGTGCCGACTGCGCTGCCGCCGGTCAGGACGCCACCGATCACTGCACCGGCGCCAGCGCCGACTGCGGTGTTACGGTCTTGCTTCGACATGTTCGAGCAGCCGACCATACCGAAAGCGGCGGTCGCCAGGGTTGCCGTCACTACCAGGTTTTTGATGAGTTTCATGAAGTTCTCCTTTGATGGGGTTATTTCAGGCGCAGGTCATTCCTGACCGATTTCACGCCGTTGACGGTTCGCGCGGCCGAAGCCGCTGCGGCGACGCTGTCGGCCGAGGAAACAAATCCCTGCAACCGGACAATGCCTTGGTACGTATTGACATCCAGATCGGATACCTTCAGGTCGGGATCGCGCCGTATGGCGCTGTGCACCCCGGCAGTAATGACATCGTCCTGGACCGCTTCGACCTTGCCGAAACCGGGTAATCCGGACGTGCATCCCGTCAGTGCTCCACCGGCCAGTACGGCCAGCAAAACGGGGATGCTGCCAAAACGCTTGATGCTCGATCCGTTCATGCGGGTGTTTCTTTTCTTGATGACCTGAACGTGATCATAGTCAGGATTGCCAAATTGATCTGTTCGGCAACACACAAAGCCGGTGCCAGGTTGTTACAGGTTGTATCCGTCAGGCTATTTCAGCGACGCTGACGCCGGCCCGGTGGCGGCGCGCTTGGCGCTTGCCTTGCCTGCGCCAATAATCGCGCGCAATCGCTGTCTTCGCCCGGCCCTGTATTGATCAAGGGGAGCAGGGCAGCCAGCGGCGCGGCCACGACGGCCAGTGCTGCGGCGCCGCCGGCCTTCATCGCCAGCACGCCCTTGTCGATGGCGACATCCGGCTTGCTGAACGGGCCGCGCACATACAGTGGTGCGCGCAGCGAAAAGATGCGCAGTGCCTTGGTTTCGGGCCGGATTCTCAGCTCCATCTGCTCGCCTGCCAGGTTGATGGCGCCGTCGACCGTGATGATGGCTTCCTCGGTGTCGACAATGAAGCTGCGCGTGCGCGCGATGCCATCCTGGACGGCGAAGTCGGCCGCCACGCAGTTGAGCTCGACCTGCTTGTCGCCGAACAGTTTGGTGACGACGATGTTTGCCGCGTTCAAGCCGGCCATTTCCAGCAGCATCTTGCTTACAGTGCCTTCGCTGACGAGCGCCTTGAGTTCACCGTTGGATGTGGCCAGCAGCGACGCGACCGAGTTACCGGTGGCCGACAGCCTGGCGTCGGCATTGATCTGGCCTGCCGTGGCCTGCATCTGCTCGATCTTCGGGAACAGTTGCTTGATGCCGATCTTGCGCGCCCGCACATCTGCCATCGCCTTGATGGCGTTCTTGCCGCTGCGCCCGCTGCCATCGAGGCGAATGGTGGTGCGCACGGTGCCGCCGGCCATGCCGAATTCGAGCGGATCGAGACGGAGCACGCCGTTGTCCATCTTGATGTGGCTGCTGAGCCTGCTGATTGGCAGCGCCTTGTCACGCACGATATTGTCGGCCGCAAAGCGCACGTCCGCATCGAGCGCAGTCCAGCGTTCGGTACGGAATTCTTCTATTGGCAAGACCTTGCCGTTCGGCTGTTTGTTCTCGACCCCGCGCGCCGTTTTGCTGGCGTTCGAATCGGCGCCGACGAGTGGCGCCAGATCGGCAAACACGAGCTGGCGCGAGCGTACATTGCCCGATAACACGGGGCGCGCGCCACCGGTGGCGTACTCGAGGCGCCCGCCGATATCGCTCGCGCCGACCTTGCCGGCAAAGCCGCCGTACACCCAGCGGCTTGCATCCTTGGCCAAGCGGCCAGTCAGGCGGCCCGATGTGGAAAATGCCGGGGTTTCCGGCAGCAGGACGCCGGTAAACTGATACAGGCGCGCCATGCTGGCGCCGGCCAGTTCGAGTTGCACGTCCAGCGCGGCAAGCCGGGCCGGATTGGTGACGGTGCCGGTAAGGGCGATGCGCGTCTTGCCTGATTTGAATTCGCCCTGGATCGGGTAGGGCGCGGTGGCGTCCTTCAGCGAGAACACCGAGCCGAGCTTGCCCCCGCCGCCCACTTTGGCGCCGTTATACGTGCCATCCAGCGTGAAGGCCACGCCATAGACCGGATCGCGCTCGAGCGTGCGCACCCGGGCCGTGACATCGGCTTTGGTGACCGCATCCTTGACGTGGATGACGCCGTCGGTCAGCACGACGCGCTCGAGGTCGAGATTCCAGCGCGACGGTTGCTCGTTGCGCTGGAAGGTCCAGTTATTCGTGGCCGCGTCAAGGCGCAGCAGGTCGATGCGGGGCGCGTCAAAGCGCAGCAGCGGGATGCCGATGCGCTTGTCCAGCAGCGCGAGCGGATCGAGCGAGAAGGAAAACTGGCCCACGCTGGCCATGTTCCCGGTCGCCATGCCGGCGGGATTGCCAATCGTGGTGTTGCGCGCCACGAGGTAGGGCCACGGGATGTGGTCGCGCCACGTGCGCTGGGCCGGCGCCATCCGCGCCGCCGGACGCTCCCACGACACGGTCAGGTCGCCCTGGATGGCAAACGGGCGGTTGATGGCGTCGCTGACCTTGGTGTTGATCCACGGCCGCGCGCGGTTCCAGTCGAAGGTCGCGATGACGATGACGGCGACGATGGGCAGCGCGATCAATACGGCGAGGAGCCAGAGGCCGATCTTCTTCTTGCTGCGGCGCGGCCTTGGTGGGCGTTGCGCTGGCAGTGGCGTTGGCTCGGCCATGAAAGTCCTTTGTCAATAGTGAATGTGGTGATTGCGGCGAGGGTAGCGTACGCAGGTCCGTGTCAACGTGCGATGGCGCACCCAGTGCCAGCGATAGCCGCCGTATGCGCCGGGGGTGCGTCTCACTGCAGGCAATGTGCGTCACCGAACTGAGCGTATTGCATAACAGGTTTATAACGTTATCTACACCACTTCCGAGGAGAAAATGTAATGAATAAACATCAATCGATGACCGGGTTTGCCCGCCTTGGCTGCGTTGCCGCTCTGCTGGCACTGACGGCCTGCGCAAGTCCTGACAAGGCGCCTGCGACGGCGGACGTGGCAGTCTCACGTAATGCCATCGAGAACGCCGTGTCGGCAGGTGCAGCTGACCTGGCGCCGGCGGAAATCACCGCGGCACGTGAAAAGATGGGCAAGGCCAACCAGGCCCTGGCCGCGCGCGACTACAAGCTGGCACGCGAACTGGCAGTTCAGGCCCAGGCCGACGCCAAGCTGGCGCAGAGCAAGGCCGTGTCGAGCAAGGCAACCGCCGCGTCGACCCAGCTGAACGAAGACTTGCGCGTGCTGCGTGAAGAAGTCGACCGCGCCAACACCAACTAAGATCAAAAAAACTCAGCAAGCAATTGCACTGCTTCCTGTCTGATGCAGACAGGAGTTCGCGCCGACGATCCGGCGCCTTTTGGAAAATAAAAGGAATAACAACATGAAAAACCGCAAATCCGCCGTATCGATCCTGGCCGCCGCCGTGCTGGCCGCTGCCTGCGCCAGTGCACCCATGACCACGCCGACGCTCGATCAGGCGCGCGCCGACTTTGTCAGCGCCAATAACAATGCGCAAGTGTCGACCTACGCGCCCCTCGAATTCAAGCAAGCCAGCGAAGCGCTCGACCAGGCCAACCAGGCTGCAGCCCGCCGCGAAAGCCTGAGCGACATCGACCGCCTCGCCTATGTCGCCAAGCAGCGCATCGCCACGGCGCAGGAAGTCGCCAAGGGCAAGGCCGCCGAAGCGAATATCGCCGACGCAACCCGCCAACGCGACATGGTCCGCCTGGATGCCCGCACCGCCGAAGCCGATCGCGCCAAGCGCGACGCTGAAGCTGCCCAGGCTGCTGCCCAGCAGGCCCAGGGTCAGGCGCAGCAAGCCCAGATGCAGGCACAGGCAGCCCAGGCTGAAACGGCTGCCATGGCCGAACGCGCCGCCAAGCTCGAAGCACTGCTGGTCGACCTGCAAGCCGTGAAAACCGAACGTGGCTTTGTCGTCACGATCGGCGACGTTCTGTTCGCTACCGATCAGGCTGTGCTGAATGCGAATGGCGTCTCGACGCTGCGCAAACTGGCCGACGTCATGGCCCAGAACCCGAACCGCACCGTGCTGATCGAAGGCTTCACCGACAGCACCGGCAGCGATAGCCATAACCAGCAACTGTCCGAGCGTCGCGCCAGCGCCGTCGCAACCGCACTGGCCGGCCAGGGCGTGCCGCGCGAACGCATCGCGATGCGTGCCTACGGCGAAGCCTTCCCGGTTGCATCGAATGACAGCGCTGCGAGCCGCCAGCAGAACCGTCGTGTCGAAATCGTTCTGTCGAACGAAGGCGCGGCCATTCCGCCACGCGCAGCAGCGCGTTGAACCTGTTTTTGAACCGACTCTGAATTAAGGAATGACAATGGAACAAACCAACAACCTCGGCCACGGCTTTGATGTCTCCGCAATCCGCAAGGCAGCCGCCAACCTCGACGACGGCGCCGTCACCGAGGGCTATCAGGCCGACCGTGAAGCAGTCATCGCCATGCTGAACGATGCACTGGCCACCGAACTGCTGTGCGTGATGCGCTACAAGCGCCATTACTACACCGTCAGCGGTCCAGGCACCGGCCAGATCAAGGCCGAGTTCCTCGAGCACGCGCAGCAAGAGCAGGAACACGCCGACCGCATCGCCGAACGCATCGTGCAACTGAACGGTTCGCCAGACTTCAACCCGGCCACCTTCGCTGCCCGCAGCCACGCCGAATACGATGCGTCGGAGAACGCGCAGGACATGGTCCGCGCCGACCTGATCGCCGAGCGCGTGGCGATCGAATCGTATCGCCAGATGATCGTGGCGATCGGTGACAAGGATCCAACCACCCGCAATATGCTGGTGGAAATCATGGCCGTTGAAGAAGAACACGCCGACGACATGCGCGACTTGATGGCCTGAGATTGACCGTGACCCGCTCCGTGCGGGTCAGTTTCGATGATTGATTAGTGACAGGAGTAGAACATGCTAGACACTTCCCGCAACAGCCACGGCAGCATGCACCCGATCAGCGGCAGCACCTATGCCACCCAGTCCGACATGAAGGCCCTGGTACGTGACGCGCAGTCGATGCTGACCGCCGCCGCATCGCTCACCGGCGAGAAAGCCGAAGAGCTGCGTGAGCGTGGCATGGCGCTGCTTGACACCGTCCTGGGCGGCGCCAGTCTGGTCCCGACCCAGGCCGTGGTCAAGGGCAAGGAACTGGTTCATACCGCTGATGTCTATGTCAAGGACAATCCGTGGCGCATCGTGGCAGTAGCGGCAGGTGTCGGCGTGCTCATCGGCGTGCTACTTAGCCGCAAACATTAAGGTTGGGGGCTACGTGGATAAAGAAGAAGCAGTCGTGCATAACCCCGGCGTATTCGCCGGCATTTCCAGTCTGTTCAAGAGTCTGTTCGGCCTGGCCGTCTCGCGCGTCGAGCTCGCCGCGCTGGAGCTGGCCGACATCCGCAATCACATCATCGAGCTGGTCGCCATCTTCGCCGTGGCCGTGCTGGCGGTCTGGTTTGCCATCGCCTTCGGTGCAATGACCATCGTCGCGCTGGCGTGGGAATCGATGGGCTGGACCATCCTGTTGATCATGTTCGCCGTGTTTGCACTGATCACGGCCATTCTCGTGGCCAAGGGCATGGCGCTGATCAAGCAGAACAAGCTGGGCTTCCCGGCCACGATGAAAGAACTGAAAAACGACCGCGAGATGCTGCTGTGAGCGGCGCACCCAAAGAGGCCAACATGCACAAACACGACAAGACGACCGGGTTGGCCGGTCATCAACACAGCCTGGACCCGGCAACGCGCAAGAAAGAACTGCTGCGTGAAGGCGAGTTCTTCCGCGCTGGCGTGGCCCATGCCAAGGCCAGCATCCAGCACGGCATGAAGCCTGAAGTCATCCTGCGCTCGGCCTACGATCACACCACCATGGCGCTGCGCACCCGGGCCGACGCGCTGCTCAAGCCGACCGGTACCAATGTGTCGATGCTGCTGCCATATGCGATGACCGCGGTGAACTTCGTGCGCCAGCGTCGCATGGGCAAGCAGGCAGCAGGCGCTGCAGTTGGCGTCGGTATCCTGGGCTGGTACCTGAATCGCCGGCGCACGCGCAAGGCCAAGGCAGCCAAAGAAGCATGAACGTGTGCGGGCGCCTTCGCGCGCCGGCACACGACCTAACGATCACGCACGACCCTGCAGGGTAGTGCACTGTACCGGCTTTGGTGGGGCTTGAACGGCGTTCCAATCGCAAGTTGGACGCCGTCTTTTTTTTGTCCGCTTGCTCCCTGCCGATCCAGTATGCTGCATCCACCCCATCACGACGAGAACCACATGCATCCCTCGAATATTGTCCTGCTCGAATTCCATCCGGAACGCGATGACCTCAGTCCCGACAAGGAGTTGCGCAATGGCTTGTCGGTAGCACTGCGCATGGGCAAGACGCTGTGGCTGGCAAACGATGAGTCGGTCAGCATCGAGCGCCTGACGCTGGTGGAGGAAGACAGCCGCGGCCAGAGCAGCTTTGCGCGCGAGCACTACCAGTTCGCGCTGCATGATTTCTTCGACCTGCCGCTGCCGGCGTTCGACCCCGAGAAAGGCCGCATCAACGAAGCCGATGTCGAGGGCCTGGCCTGCGATGGCAAATATATGTGGGTGACTGGCTCGCACAGCCTGCGCCGCAAAAAGCCCGACCCGCTCGATGGCAACAAGCGCACGCACAAGCGTTTGGCGACAGTCAGCGCTGACGGCAACCGCTATCTGCTGGGCCGCATTCCGATGGGCGAACAGGATGGCGTGCCCACCTTGCTCAAGGAAGTCGAGCACAAGGGCAAGCGCCGCACTGCTGCGCTGCTGCGCGGCGATGCGCATGGCAACGAACTGACGGCGCAACTCAGCCAGGATGAACACATCGGCCCGTTCCTGGCCATTCCCGGCAAGGACAACGGCTTCGATATCGAGGGCATTGCGCTGGCGGGCAAGCATGTGCTGCTGGGGCTGCGCGGGCCGGTGCTGCGGGGCTGGGCCACCATTATCGAGGTGGCCCCGGTCGACGACGAGACGCCGGGCTCGCTGCGCCTGGCGCCGCTCGATGCCGATGGCAGTCTGTACCGCAAGCACTTCCTCGACCTGGGTGGACTGGGCATTCGCGACCTGTGCAAGCAGGGCAGGGATCTGCTGATCCTGGCCGGGCCGACGATGGATCTGGATGGGCCCGTGACGCTGTTCCGGTGGGTTGGTGGCGCCGAGCCGGATGGCGAAACTGTTGTTTCTGCCGAGGTATTGGAGCACGTACTGAACCTGCCGTTCGGGCAGGGCGTCGATCACCCGGAAGGCATCGCGCTGTTTGCCAGTCGCGACGGGGCTGACGAAGGTTTGCTGGTGGTACACGATTCCGCGTCGCCGAGCCGGCAGATCGGGGAGAGCACGCTGGTGGCGGATGTGTATCCGCTACCGTCGCGCAAGAAAAAGCGCTGAGGCAAGCAGGCGCTGGCTAGCTGCAGCCTCAGTTCGATGGCGCCTTGGTAAGCAGCGCCGAATCGCGCTGGAACGTTGCACGTGCCTTGGCCACGCAGGCCTTGCGATCAGCGGCAGGCTGTTGCTTGCAAGCGTTCTGTGCTTCCTGCAATGCGGCGCCCAGTTCCTTGCGCAGCGTCTGTTGCTCGGAATCGTTGCGGTACCAGCGTGCGGGATCGCCATTGGCAATTTCCTGGGCTTGCTGGCGAGCGGCGACCTGACTGACATTGGCGTCGCCCCCAGTGGTTGGCGTCGCTTGGGCGGCAGCGTTCAGGCAGGTGAGGGAGGTTGCGAGCGCAAGCAGGCAGGCGGTGGCGGAGCGAATGACGTGGGCCATGATGGTCTCCAGAAACGGTGCGGCAGATGGTCGTTCTGACGAGGCGGAAGCGGGAAAGGGCGTGTGCCCGATCTGCGCTTCCTCTCTGATGATGCCGGGTAGATCTCCGGATCAGTAACGGTACACGCGGCCGTCGACGATGCGAACGCGGTTGCCCACGCGCAGATCATAGACGCTGTCCTGCATCACGGCGCGGTATTCGCCGTTATCCATACGGATATTGATCTGGTACTGCTCAGGTCCCTGTGCATTGCGGTTCTTTTCCACATTGTTACCCAGCGCAGCACCGGCGACACCAGCAGCCACGGTGGCTGCAGTGCGGCCGCTACCGCTGCCAATCTGATTACCGGCCAGTGCACCGACAACACCACCCAGGATGGCGCCAGCGCCGCTCGTGCGGTTTTCACCTTGCGCGACCTGGATCGAATCAATCACACCATAGCCTGCCGATGCGCTGCTGCTGGCATTGTTGTAGCCACCACCAAACGGCTGCTGGCTGTTGCTGGCGCAACCAGTGAGCAGGGCGCCAGTGGCGAGGACGACGGCGATAAGTTTACGGTTTGCATTCATATTGTTCTCCTGACAAAAGGTTTTACTCAGAATAGACACCCTGGATGCGGGGGTCTGTGCGTTGCCGCACCCACCTTGTTTTGATGCCCAGACCGGTCTTTGCACATGCAGCGGCGAATATGTCAGGCAATTTGCCTTGTTTCTGTGACACAGCCCAACACTCTGCGTCTTGTGTTCGCCAGCGTACAGAAGGCCGGTGTTGTGCATGTAAAGATAGCGCCAGTGTTGACAAATGGTGAACAAAAATAATGAAGAACCCGCATCTGTTGTGCCTGATTGCTGTTGCCATGGCCTGGACTGCTCCAGCCCTGGCGCAACAAACAGGGCAGGATGCGAAGACTGCTTATCAATATGCCATGGACACTGCCGAAGCCGGCTATGATGCGACCAAGGCCAGCTGTGACACACTGGCTGGCGTGCCGCACGAGATCTGCGTTGCCGATGCCCGTGCAGCCCGGATCAGGATCGAAGAAGAGGCAACAGCAGCCAGCAAGAACACGCTCGCGGCCTATACCCAGGCACGCATGCGCATCGCGACCGCGTTCCATGAACGCGACAAGACGCGCTGTGGTGCATTGGTCGGCAACGACCGCGAAGTCTGCCTGGCCCAGGCCAAGGCAACACTGGTCGCGCTCCAGGCAGATGCCCGGGCCGACCGCAAGGCGATCGAAGCACGTCTGGATGCCAATGACGTCAAGATCGAAGCCGAATATCGCGTCGCACTGCAGAAGTGCGATGCCTTCGCCGGCGCCGTCAAGGACGGGTGCG
>Ga0308163_10000756_pt1 | contig 45758 bp, 30 predicted proteins | sample PhyTR1_FD_201037 | JGI IMG/M metagenome (GOLD analysis project Ga0308163, IMG submission 201037) | Phyllosphere microbial communities from UC Gill Tract Community Farm, Albany, California, United States - DLSLT.R1 | ecosystem: Host-associated > Plants > Phyllosphere > Unclassified | place: USA... | reverse complement strand
ACGGCGGCGCCGTCGTGCCGGCGTCGTCGTCGCCGCTGTCGGTGCCGCTGCCGATGTCGGACGCCGCCGCCGTCGATCCGGAGGAGGCGCTGGTGGCCGCCGCGTCGAGCTGCCATATGCTGTTCTTCCTGTCGATCGCCGCCAAACGGGGCCACACGGTCGACAGCTATACCGACCGCGCCATTGGCGTGCTGGGCAAAAACGACCAGGGGAAAATGGCGATGACGCGCATCGCGCTGCGACCGGCCATCGTGTTCGCCGGCACCGCGCCGCCGGGCGAGGACGAGCTGCACGCGATCCACCACGAGGCCCACGACAAATGCTACATCGCCAATTCGCTCAACTTCGAGGTGGTGGTGGAGGCGCCGGCCGCGTAGTCCGGCCGGATCAGGTTTCCAGGTCGCTCGACAGACCCAGGCGCCGACGTTCGCCGCCCAGCGACAGCGGCCCCTCCAGATTGCTGACCAGCCGCACCTCGCCCTCGCTCAACGCCTCGTCCACCCGATGCATCAGGCGCGGGAACAGGCCGTCGGCGCGCGCGCGTTCGGTGCCGTACAAGGCGGCCCAGGCGTTGCGGCCCGAGCGCTTGGCGATGTACAGGCCCTGGTCGGCCAGCTCCACCACCTGCGACCATGACAGCAGGCGCGGTTGCGCCGGCAGGAACGGGAAACAGGCGAAACCGATCGAGCAGGTCTTCGACAGGCGCACGCCGTCCGGCAGCACGAACTCGCGCTCGGCGACGACACGGCGCATGCGCTCGGCCACCACGCGCGCATCGTCGCGGTGGGTGGCGCGCGCCAGCACCAGGAATTCCTCGCCGCCCCAGCGGATCACATAATCGGATTCGCGGAACACTTCGCGCAGGCGCTCGGTCATCTGCATCAGAATGGCGTCGCCGGCGGCGTGGCCGTAACGGTCGTTGACTTCCTTGAAGTGGTCGATGTCGACCATGAAGAACACCAGGTCGTGGGCGGCGTGCGGCTGGCGCGCGGTCGGCGGCTGGCCGCGCTGCTGGCCACCGTCGTAGCCGCGCAGGCTCATCGCCACATCGGCGTCGACGTTGCGCAGGAAGAAGCGGCGGTTGCGCAGGCCGGTCAGCTGGTCGGTTAGGCTGACCTCCTCGAGCGCCTGATAGGCGCGTTCGAGTTCCAGATTTTTTTCCACCAGCTGCTCCTGGGTCGCGCTCAGCGTTTTCAGCGTCGCCGCCACCTGCCGGTAGGCGCTGGCGTTATCGAGGGCGATCGCGCCGTACGCGCACAAGCTGCGGAAGATCAGCCGTTCGCGCTCGCCGTAGGCGTTGGCGCGCAGCGACTGCACCGTCATCGCGCCCAGCACGCGCTCGCCCACGCGCAGTGGCGCGAACAGCAACGTCAAGGTCGGCAGGGTGCCCGGGATCAGGTTCGGCGTCAGGTCCGCCTGCCCCAGTTCGATCAGTATCTCGCGCCGCTCGCGCACGCAGCGCGACGAGTTGGCGCGCGGGTCGGCCAGCGAGAACCGCACCTCCGGCAGCGGCTTGCCCGCCTCGACGCCGAACGCGCACGAGAGCCAGACGCCGTTCGGCTCGAGCAGGAAAATCGAAAAATGCGTGGCGTCGAGCAGGCCGTGCACGTGGCGGTCGAGCGCGCGGAACACCGCTGCCGCGTCCAGGTGCGCGGTGATCTCCTGGCCGATGGCGCTCAGGTGCGCCAACGTGGCGCTGGTTTGCTGCAGCACTTCGGCGCGCTGCGCCTCGGCTGCCGCCAACTGGCGATGGTGCTCGGCCTCGGTCTGCGCGCGCTCGGTCTGGTATTGCACCTGCATGGCGATGGCGCGGTTGGTGGCCTGCTGGCTGTGGGTCTGGTCGCGCGCGGCGCCGGCGCGCAGCGCGATCGCGTAGGCGCGCGCGTGGTCGCCGATGGCGGCATACTCGCGCGCGGTGGCGTCGAGCAGCACGCCCGGCACCGTATAGCCGTCGATGGTGGCGGCGATCTCCAGCGCCAGCAACATGTAGTGCAGCGCCGGGTTGGGCGCCATCATCAGGTCCGGCTCGGGCAGCGCGTGGCCGGCGTGGTGGGCGTGGATGTCGGCCAGCACATTGAGGGCGGCGATCTGACCCAGCGCGTCGCCATGCTCGCGCGCCAGCGCCAGCGCGTCGCACACGGCGACCAGCGCCTCGTCGGGCCGGTCCAGGTGCGACAGCGCGTGCGCCTGGCCGCGCCGTGCACTGCTCTGGAAATCGTTCTGCGCCAGCGCGTCGCCGCGGGCGGCGAGCCGGGCGAAGCTGTCGAGCGCGGCCGCATGGTTGCCCAGGTCGAGCGCCAGGTCGCCCTGGTATTCCAGCGCCACCGCGTAGGCGCGCGAACCGGACAGCGGCGCCAGCACGGCCAGCGCCTCGCGCAGCAAGGTCTGCGCGGCCTCGAGCTGGCCCAGCTGGCGCAAGGTTTCGGCGGTCTGCATCAGGCACATGCCGATGCTCAGCGGCCAGCCGGCCGGGCGCGCCAGGTCGAGGCCGCGCTGCATCCATTCCAGCGCCGCCTCGTGCGCGTTGAGGCTGGTGAAGCCGTTGCCGATGTTGGTGGCGATGATGATGGCGCGGCGGACCTGGCCGGTCACCAGCGCCGCTTCAAAGCTGGGCATCAGATGGCCGATGGCGCGCCCGTACTCGCTGCGCTGGAAAGCGCAGGTGCCGAAGTAGTCGCTGACCCAGCCGGCGGCGATCGGCGGCAAGCCGCGCAAATCGTCGTCGAAGCGGCCATCCCATTGCCGCTGCGCGGCCCGCCAGTCGCCGAAGGCGGCGCAAATGCCGGCGGCGGCGTCGATCACATCGACCCGCACCGAATCGCCGCTGGCGCCGGCGGCCTCGCCGGCCCGCGCCAGCCAGCGGTCGCCGGTCGCGCTGTCGCCGCGGTCGTTGGCGATCCAGGCCAGCACCCAGCAGGCATCGGCGCGCGCGCATGCACGGGCCGCGGCCAGCGGCGCGCTGGTGTCGGCCGGGTAGTGGTCGGGACCGGATTCGGGGGCGGGGGCGGATTCGGGGAGCGGAGCGGATGCGGCGACCGGGGTCGCCTGCTCGAACAGCGACATCGCCTGTTCAGCCTGGTATTGAGCGGTGTCGAGATGGCCGTTGAGCCATTCGGCCTCGGCGTCGATCAACAGCAGACGGCCACGCACCACCAGCGCGTCTGCCGGCGGCAGCGCGCCCAGTAGCGGAACGATGTCGGCCGACAGGACACGGGCGCGCGCCGGCGCGCGCTGGCGCAAATGCCAGGCGAGCGCCACGAGCAACGGCAAGCGCGCGGCGCCGGACATTTCCGGCAACACCGCTTCCCATCCCGCCAGCTCCTCATCGAGGGCAAACATGTCGACCAAATGACGTCCTTTGACTGTGTTTCGTGCGCCGGGCATGTTGCCCGGACGTATTTAAACGCTGTTACAGCATTATTCCACAGTTTTCAGGGTGCCCCGGCAGAGCGCGCCAAGTGTCTGAATGTAAAGCGGTTCGGTACCTTTGGCCAGCTTTTAAGGTGTGGGGGCGCTTCCCGTCAACCGGCGCGTAGCCATGGTTACTGCGCTTTAGGCGCCCCGCCCTTGCCCGCGATTTGCGGCACGGTCTTCATATGTTGGTCTATGGTCGGCTGCAACTTAGCCGCCAGCGCCTTGATGTCGGGGTCCTTGGCTTTTTGCTGGGCGTCGGTGACCAGTTTGTGGGCCGCCTTATGGTCCTTGACCCCGGCGTTCTCGATGTAGGCCTTATCGAATTCCTGGCCGCTCAATGCGTTGAGCTTGTCGGCCATCTTCTTGTGTTTGGCGTCTGGCTCGGACGGCAGGGTGACATTCTTAGCCTGCGCCACTTGTTGCACTTCCTGCAATCCTTTTGTATGGTCGTCGACCATTTTCTGAGCGAAGGACTTGACCTCGGGAGAAGTGGCTTTTTGCACGGCGATATTGCCGGCGGCGACCTCGTTCACGTTAGCCTGTGCCATGGTGGTGAGATATCGCTGGTCGTCCTTGCTCAGATTTTGCGCAAGGGCGGCGCCTGCGGTAAGCAGGCCCAGGCAAGAGGCGACGGCGATCCTGATCTTGTTGTTCATGACGGGTTCCTCATAAAGATGACGAGGAATTAATTTTACAAAGCCTGGACAATGGCGGACGCACCTTACGGCTATGCAAGAACACCAACGAAAAGCGTGGCCCCAACGAAAAAGCGCCGGCAAGCCGGCGCCTTGTAGGGGTCCAACAACGCTTAGGAAGCGTGCTTGCTGATCTCGATCAACCGCGTCCGCATGGTGTCGCTGGCGGCCGGGCCGGGTGCGAACATATAGTCTTCATCGTTGATGGCCAGACCGCTGTTGGCGTCGACCAGCACCTGATCGGCCGGTTTGCCGGTTTCACGGCTCACCACCAGCAGGCTGGCGCCTTCCGGTGCCAGATGGTCGTTGCCCCAGGCGATAAAGGCCAGCAGCACCGGCTTGAAGTCGCGGCCGGCCTTGGTTAGCAGGTATTCGTAGCGCGGTGGGCGGGCGCTGTACTGGCGCCGCTCCATCAGGCCGCCCTCGACCAGGCCGGCCAGGCGACGGGTCAGCATGTTCGGGGCGATCTTCAGGCTCTTTTCAAATTCGTCGAAACGCGACAAGCCGTAGAAGGCGTCACGCAGGATCAGAATGCTCCACCATTCGCCAACTTTACCCAGGCTGCGGGCGATAGGACAAGGCATGCGGCCGAAATCAGTATGTTTCATGTGTAACTCCTTGGTTCAGATGAACAGGAAAACCGGTTAAAACGCAGTGTGCAATGACTTACTTGCATAATGGATGTAATGATGTGTGACTTTTAGCGAGTAAACCCTTGTGGCTATGTGTGATTTTTCTAGTGTCAATTTTGCCTCCTTTTTACGCCCTGCACTAAGCTACTTTCCCTGCGAAAAACCCTTTTTTCTACCGGTTTCCCTTCATGAAAAACCGGCCAAAAACAGTGTTGAAAACTCTCCAAATCTCACACGTTTGCTAAAGTGAGTTTTGGTGTAAATTGTGAACATTAGATAGAATGTTGTTTTGGGTTAATATACGTTTCATTGATGCAACCGAATAACTCCTGTCCCAGAAAATTGACCGTGATGAAAAACTTGCTCACCTCCGCCGCCGCCGCACTTGCACTGTTCCTCATCGGCCTGCCGCTGTCGGCTGCCGCCGGCAATAAGGCGGCCACCAGCGGCATGCAGGTGAGCTTCGTGGTTAAGGAAGCTTGCACCGTGCAGACCGCAGCCAGCCAACCGCGCACCGCCGGCCACGCCGCCACCGCAACCGCTGCCGCGCCCAACGCCGCACCGGCGGTCGCCTGCGAATTCAACACCCCTTACCTGCTGGCGCGGGGCGGCCAACAGCCCGCCGCCGCCAACACCGTACTCATCGACCGCGCCGCAGCGCCCATCCGTACCGAATCGGGCGCGCAGAACTGGGTCGTCTACTTCTGATGCCACCGGCCGCCACCCGCGCGCGCCGGTGCAGTCCGTGTCAAAACGACACCGTGGCCGTCACCGTATCCTTGTAATCCCCCGGCGACGGCGTGGTCTGCGAGGGCACCAATCCATAAACAGTCTGCGTCTGCGTGCCGCCATTGCCGGTACCGGAGACGATCGTGGTGCCGCCGGTGCCGTCGCCCCAGCTGGGGCCGTCAAGCGTGTTCGATATCTGATAACTCAACAATTCCGTGGTCGAGACGTTGCGCATCCTGCGCGCCGTGGCGGTGGCGCCATTGGCGCCCGCCGACAAGGCCACCCGGTACGGGGTACTTTTGCTGCACTGGACCGACATGCTCGAGGTCGCCCGTACACTACTGCTGAGCAAGGTGCTGCTTGGGAACGCCAGGTTGCCGACGTTGATGTTGCAATCGTTGATGACGGCGGCGCTGACCTGGAACGCGATCGGCACGGTCGGCCCGAGCGCGCACGCGGCCGTGCCGGTCAAAAAGAAGATGTATTGCATCAGTCCGCTGCCGGCGCCGAAGTCCGACGTGAACGCCAGGTCGTTCGGCCCCACCGCCAGGCCGGACAGGGTGGCGTCGGCCGACAGCTTGCCGAACAAGGTAATGTTGCGCACCAGCGAGCCAACGCCGCCGCTCTTGGTCATCGTGAAGGTGATCGGTGTCGGCGTGTCGGTGCCGAACCAGCCGCCCCAGATCTTGGCCGGCGCGTAGGTGGCGTCGGTGTAAATATTGTAGTTGGCGCGCATGGCGCCGTTGCCGACCTGGCGCACGCTCGTCACCGACGATGACGAATTGGTGCCGGCGCCAAGGTACAGGCACACGGTCACGTTCGGCGTCAGCAGGGTGACGAGGAAGTTGTTCCAGGTGCAGGTGATCTGGAAGGTGGCCGAGGCGTATACGTCGACATTGGAGATCGAGCTGACGCTGGGGAACACGACGTTCTGCGGCGCGATGGCGCAGCTGTCGGCGCGGGCGTGACCGCCCAGCAGCGCCAGCGCCAGCCCCAGCCAGGGCGCCAGACGCGCTGCCGAACGCGGCGCAAGCCGCCGCCGCCACGTCATTGCACACCCCGGCAAGCGAACGGGCCCAGGGTCGGCATGGCTTGGCCCTTGACCGCCTTGTAGGCGAATTCGACAACGCACGGCACGCCCTCAACGGTCAGCCGCAGATGGTTCAGCGGCGCCAGGTTGTCGATGAAGGCGATGCCGTCGAAGCCGACCAGGGTGGACGCGCCGCTCTCGACGTGCAGCACCGCCGTGCCGGCCGCGACCGGCTTGCCGTCGGCCCCCTGCACGATCACGCTGGCCGCCGAGTAAGTTTCGACCGGGAAGCGCGCCAGCACGCCGGACTGGCGCGCCGGCACCACCTCGCGCCGCGTGGCCGCAATGCGCGCGTCGAGCGGCAGCGCACTGGTGTCGATGCCGATCTGGTTGATCAGGTAGGGATTGAGATTGGGCACCAGCAGATAGCCGCCGGCGGCGGTCTTGCCGACCAGGCGGTTTTCCTGCAGCACCGGCACGCCGTCGACGCCATCGGTCGACACCAGCGCGAAACCGGCGCCCACCTGGCGCGCCGCGTGCACGCCGCCATCCATCAGCACCAGCGAGCCCGATGCGCTCAGTGAGGTGCTGCGGTTGTCGCCGTTTTGCTGCACCAGCGCGCCGACCTGGCCGTAGCCACCCAGATACGTCAACTGGCCCTGGCGCAACGGCGCGCCGTTGCTCTCGAGCGACTGCAGGCCCCAGCCGACGCCGCCGGCATAGTCGGCCGAGCGGCCCAGCGTGACGATGCGGCTGCGCACGCCGTTCTGGCGGCCGCTGCTGGCGTTGGCGGCGATGCGGTCGCCGAACGAGGCGCTCAGGCTGAAGAACAGGCCGCGCGCGGCGCGGTCGCGCAGGTCGCGGAAGGCGCTGACACTGAGGTACAGGCCGGCGCCCAGCGTGGCCGAATACGACAGCGCGGCGATGCGCGCCGGCGGCAGCAACGGCGCCCGCAGGCTTACCAGGCTGGCGCCGACGCTGTGGCCCGGGAACAGCGCCAGGTTCAGGTTGAGGCGGTCGCTGGCGCGGGCGCCGGCACCGCTGTCAGCGGTGGCCAGGTCGCTGTAGCCGGCGCTGGCGCGCTGGGTTTCGGCGTCGACGCTGAAGCGCCCGCTCAGATATTGGTAGCCGAGGCCGGCCTGGGCGCCGCTGCCGTGGCCACCGCTGGCGGCCAGCGAGGCGCGCACCACGCCGGCCTGGCCGAGCCGCAGCAACACGCCGGCGCCGCCGTTGACGACATCGCGCCCGACCTCGCCATGGCCCTCGATGGTCAGGCTGTCGCTCACGCCGTGGCGCAGCGAGCCGCTGGCCGCCGGCGTGCGCGCGTAGCCGAACGAACGGGTGGTGTAGTCGCGCCGCAACACGCCAAGCTCGACCGAATAGTCGGTCAGGCCCGGCGCCAGCAGGCGCGTGTCGACATACAGCGGCACCGTGGTCGTGACCGCGCGCCCGGCCGTGTCGCGGGTGACCAGGGTCGCCTGGCCGGCGCCGTTGATGCCGGACACCTGGTTGATCACGAACGGTCCGGACGGCACGGCCGTTTCGACCTGGCGCACGCCGTTGACATAAAGGCTGACCGCGCTGGGCACCACGGCCGAGCCGGTCAAGGTGGCGACCGGAAAGGTCAGCAGGTCCGGGCGCAGGTCAAAACTCTTACGCCATTGCACCCCGCCCATGCGCAGCGAGCGGCTCCACGGCAGCGACGACGAGATCAGGTCGCCCACCTGCCAGGTTTCCAGCGTGACCGGATCGGAACGCACCCACGCGGTATCGAGGCGGATGTAGCGCGGGCCGGTGCCCGTGGCGCCGGCGTTGTAGACACCGGTGCTGCCCAAGACGCCACTGTCGTTGAAGTAGCGCAGCTCGTTGGCCACCGACATCCCGCGCTCGCGGTCGACGCGGGCGAAGGCGTCATAGCCGAGCACCAGGCCCGGCGTGACGGCTGCCGCGCCGGCCGTGCGCACGGTGCGCCCGGACAGCGCCAACGGCGCGCGCAAGGCGTCGGCCACGCGCAGCGCGATCGACTGGCGCGCCGGGTCGTAGCTGTAGCTCAGCCCGGCGACGTCGTCGAGGTCGAACTGGTCCTGGCCCTCGACCCCGAACAGGCGGGGGTCGAGCTCCAGCTCGCGCAGATTCTGCACGCTGCTGCGCAACCCGGTGGCGGTGCCACGGGTGAAGCGCAGTAACAGTCCGGTCGGTTCACTGTTCAACTCAACCTCCAAAAAAAGTTCCTCTTCCACGGGCGGCGGCGGCGGCGCTTGCGCCAGCGCGACGGTCGCCAGGTTCAGTGCCAACAGTGACAGGCTGATTAGCCGGCCCCACATGCCCGGTTATTCCACCCGGCCGGTGGTGCTGTCGCTCACGGGCCTGGCATTGATATTGGCTTTGACCGCCAGCGTGCCGCGCAGGTCGGCCTCGGCCGGCGTCGGCAGACGCCACTCGCGCTCGCGGCCGGCCAGTACGTAACCGAACAGGCCCGGCGCGATGACGAAATGGCCACCGGCGGCATTGCGCAGCTCCAGCGCGCCGATCTGCGCGCGCTGGTTGCCGCTGTTTTTGACACGTAACATCCAGTTGCCATCCTTCTTGAACACGTTCCACGCCAGCGACGGCGCCGCGCGCTCGTCGGCCGGCAGCACGAACATCGGCACTGAATAGCGCAGGCGGATGTCGACACCGGCCGCCGCGCTGGCGCCCTCTGGCGGAATTTCATCAATTAATATTCGGTAGCACAACTCGCTGCTTGGGAGTTGTTGGCTACGTCGCACGAGGCGAATGATCTGGCTGCTCTTGGGCCCGATCTGTAGAATTGGGGGACTTGCTACCACTTCCTGGGTCGGCGTCAGGAGGTCGTCGCCGTCCTTCTGCTCCCACAAATACACTCTAACCTGGCCATATACCGGGCTCTCGCCCAAGTTTTGCATGGTGATGCCGGTGGCACCCTGGCCCGCACGCAAGACTATCATCACGGGGGAAATCTGCAGATTCGCAGCGCCCGCCTGTACTCCCAGCATCGCAAGGACGCCGAACATCATCCAGCACAACCATCGCGCCGGTAGTTTCATCGTTAGAAATACACCGTTGCGGTGATCGTCGATTTATACGAATCCGGCTGCGGCGTCGCCTGGGCCGGCACCACGCCGTACACGGTGAGCGTTTGCGAAGTGCCGGTGCCGGTGCCCGAGCGGGTGTCGGTGCCCTGCGTGTTGCCCCAGTTGGTGGCGCCGGCGGCCTGGTACAGGTTATAGGCGACAGTGGCGGTGTTGGCGCCGGTGCCGCTCATCAGGCGGGCCGAGGTGGTCGAACCGGTGCCGGTGCCGGCGTTCAGGCCGACGTTGTAAGGCGTGGTGTTGGTGCAGGTTACGCTGAGTGTGGTGTTGACCGACACCGACGTCGCCAGCACGCCCTGCGACTGGCCGAAATCGAGCGGATTGGAGGCGATCGTGCAGTCGGCGATGATTTTCATCGTCACGTCGAAGTTGATGGTTTTGACGCCATTGTTGTAAACGGCCGCGTCGGCGACCGGCGTGATAGCGGCCAGAGCGGCCACCAACACCGTTGCGGCACCCGCGAAACGGGATGTGCGCTTGCTTTTCATTGAAACCCCCATAATTAACAATTGAATGACGGTGCCGAGGGGCGATGTTCAGGACAATTGCCATTACTCAACACTTGGGCCAATTATTGATGATCTAAAAAAACCGTGCTTTTGCTACAGGTGACTACGGTTTTGAGAGCGTAGAAAACTATTAAAAATTTTTAAAAGATAGGCATAATACGCAACAGGGCGTGAAGAATTTATCAACCAAGCAAGGTGAACCATGCCAACCGCCATAGACAGGACGCAGCGTAAAATCCTCATCGTGGACGACTCCGCGTTCGAGCAGCGCGTGCTGGTCGACTTGCTGAGCGAGTTGCCGTACAAGGTATCGGTGGCGTTCAATGGGCTGCAGGGCTACCAGCTGGCCCTGGCCAATCTGCCGGACCTGATTTTGCTCGACGTACGCATGCCCAATATGGACGGCTACACGGCCTGCAGGTTACTCAAGGCGAACCCGGTGACGCACGACATCCCGGTGATTTTCCTCAGCGGCGCCGACGCCGACGAGGAACGCATCATGGGCCTGTCGATCGGCGGCGTCGACTATGTTTCCAAGCCGTTTTCGCCGGGCGAACTGGCCGCGCGCATCCAGGTGCACCTGAACCTGGCGCGCCGTGCCAGCGACCGCGGCCAGCAGGCCTCCAATGATGCCGAGCCCGTTTCCAAAGCTGCCGGGAGCGTGGCCGACAGCGAGCCCGACGCGGTCACCGTGGCCGCCGTCAAACGCTTGATCGACGACAACCTGGCCACGCTGCCGGGACTGGCGGAGATCGCCCGCAGCGTCGGCACCTACCGCGAAAAGCTGTCGCAGATTTTCCGTGAGCAAACCGGCATGACGGTGTTCGCTTTCATCCGCGAGGCCCGCATCCGGCGCGGCGAGGAATTGTTGCGCGACACCGACATGGATGTACAGGACATCGCGCTGCTGATCGGATTTAACAATGCAGGCAACTTCGCCACCGCCTTCCGCGAGCGCACCGGCATCACGCCGAGCGCCTTCCGCAGCGCGAACCACCAAAGAAAAACGCCGCAGGCCTGATGGCCGGCGGCGTCCACGGTCGCACTTCCGGGTGATGATTAGCGCAGCCGGAATACGCTGACCACCGCCGCCAGATTGGCGGCCTGCTCCTGCAGCGAACCGGCGGCGGCCGCGGCCTCCTCGACCAGCGCCGCGTTTTGCTGCGTCACCTCGTCCATTTGCGTGATGGCGCGGTTGACTTCCTCGATGCCGGTGCTCTGCTCGTGGCTGGCGGCCGAGATCTCGGCCACCACGTCGCTGACGCGGCGCACGCTCGCCACCACCTCGCTCATCGTCGTGCCGGCCCGCTGCACCAGCGCGGTGCCGCTGTCGACCTGGGTTACCGAATCGTCGATCAGCTGTTTGATTTCCTTGGCGGCCGCCGCGCTGCGCTGGGCCAGGTTGCGCACCTCGCTGGCGACCACGGCAAAGCCGCGCCCCTGCTCGCCCGCGCGCGCCGCCTCGACGGCGGCGTTGAGCGCCAGGATGTTGGTCTGGAAGGCGATGCCGTCGATCACGCTGATGATGTCGACAATCTTGCGCGAGGCCGCGCTGATCGCCTCCATCGTGGCGATCACCTCGCCCACCACCTGGCCGCCGTCGGTGGCCGTGCCGGACGCCGATTGCGCCAGCTGGTTGGCCTGGCGGGCGTTGTCGGCGTTCTGTTTGACGGTCGAGGTCAGCTCCTCCATCGCCGAGGCGGTCTCTTCCAGCGAGCTGGCCTGTTCCTCGGTGCGGCTCGACAGGTCGAGGTTGCCGCTGGCGATCTGCGCCGACGCGGTGGCGATGGTGTCGGTGCCGCCGCGCACCTCGCCCACCACCCGCAGCAGGCTGTCGTTCATCGCCTTGAGCGACAACATCAATTGCCCGGTCTCGTCCTTGCTGCTGCTGACGATGTGGCCGGTCAGGTCGCCCTCGGCGACGCGGCGGGCGATCACCACCGCCTCCTGCAGCGGCGTGGCGACCGCGCGCGACACCGTCGTCGCCAGCACCAGGCTGATGACGATCAACGCCGCCAAGGTACCGAGGATCAGCTTGCGGGCCAGCGAAAACGTCTGCGCGGCCGAGGTTTCGGACGCCATGCTGCCGTCATCGTTGATCTTGGCCAGCGCGTCGAGCTGCTCGTTGACCAGGCGGAACACCTTGTTGGAGGCGCCACGGAACAACACCCTCGCCTCGTCCTTCTGGCCCGCGCGCGACAGCGCCGTCAGCTTCTTGCTTTCGACCTGATAGGCCTCCAGGTTTTTCTGGAGTTCGGCGTAGATGCGTTTTTCCTCCGGCTCCGACACCAGCGTTGCGTAAGACGCCTGTTGCTTGCCGAGGGTTTCCAGCCGGGTCGCCATCGATTTTTCGGTGGCCGCCATGTCGGCATCCTCGGCCAGCAGGATATGGGTCGATTCTGAAATACGAAAGCGCGACATCGACGTCTGCATCTGGCCCAGGTAGCGCACCGCGGGCATCCAGTTGGTGGCGATGTCGGTGGAGGCCTGGTTGACCTTGGTCAGCTGCGCGATCGAGAACAGGCCGAGGAAGCAGGTCAGCGCGATCACCACGGCGAACGCCAGAATTAACTTCTTGCCTATTTTAAGATCATCGAACCATTGCATTTTGCGCTCCATATTTTTTCCACTTGGAAATGAATAATAGAACGCGCCCCTGTCAAAGTCGATGCTTTATCGCATTTTCTATGAACCTGGTTGCAGGTTTGCCTCTTGGGTGCGCATCTGCCGGCGCCAGAAAAACCACGACGCCAGCGCGTTGAGCCAATAAGCCACGTACAGCGCAGCCGTCAGGTACAGCCCCCGGCTGGCATACAGCGGAATCGAGATGGTGTTGACCAGCAACCAGAACGGCCAGGTCTGCAACCGCCGCCCCATCAGCAGCAGTTGCGCGATGATGCTGAACATCAGCACGGCCGAGTCGATGAACGGCGCGTAGGCGTCGGTCCAGGCCTGCAGCATCAGGCCGTAGGCGGCGGTGGCGCCCAGACCGGCGACCGCCATCGAACCCACCAGCAGCGGCCGCGCCCTGGAAATCGGCAGCGCCGCGCCGCCGCCGCCGGTCCACTGGCGCCAGCCGATCAGGCAGGTGATGATGAAAAACCCTTGCAGGGCGACGTCGGCATATAGTTTGGAGGTGTAGAACAGCGCGGCAAGCATCGAGCAACCGATCACGCCCAACCACCATGAATGCACATTGTTGCGACCGGCGAGGAAGATGGAGAGCGCCATGACGGCGTTGGCGGCGACTTCCAGCTGTGTGGTCAAAACGACGTCCTTCGGTGGGGCGCTGGCGGATCGGCCAGCTACTCGCGGCAATCGGCCGGCAGCAGCCGGGCCGGAATGCCGTCGCTGCCGCAGCGCCAGGCCACGCGCTTATTCTCGTCCAGGCTCGGCGTGAACGCAATAGCCTTGCCCCGATAGTTCAGGTCGGCCGGGAACACATGCACCGCACCGTTGGCCGCATCGACCGTGATGTTCTGCACCACGTGGTTGGGATCGGCCATCGCGTAGCCGGCCTGCTCCAGCGTGCCCGGTGCGCTGCCGTGGGCGTAGAAATAGCGCTCCACCGCCGCCGTCGCGTCCTGGCCGACGCCAACCACCTGCGCCATGCGCGCGCGCGTGACGTAGTCCTGGTACGCCGGCACCGCCACCGCCGCCAGCACGCCCACCAGCGCCAGCACCGCCAGCAGCGAGCCGGCGCCGCCGACGCCCAGCCGCGGCACGCACAGCGCCAGCAAATAGGCCAGGCCGTGGCGGCCGGGCTGCTCGACCTCGCTGCCGGCGGCCAGGCCGCGCACCACCGCCATGCGCTTGACCAGCCACGGATAATCGCCGACCAGTTCGTGGAACGACATCCAGAAACCGGACGACTGCTGCGCCTGGGCGGCGTAGCCGGCCGTGCTGAGCTGGCGCCAGCGCTTGCCGCCGGCCGCCAGCGCCGACAGGCCCGCCTGTGCGCTGTCGAGGTCGTCGCAGGCGTGGAAGCCGTGGCGGTCGCAGGTGTATTCGCGCGCGCGGGCGTATGCCGCGCCCAGCAGCGGAACGATGGAGGCCGGCGCCAGCAGTGCCGACCAGCGCAGGTGCTGGCGTTTGAGGTGGCCGATCTCGTGGCCGATATAGAAATTGATCGCGTCCGGCCGGTCCTCCAGCGCATCGACAACGTCCGAATACAGCACGATGAAGTCATTGCCGAGAAAGCGCGTGGCAAAGGCGTTCAGGCTGCCGCCCATTTGCAGCAGGTAGGCCTCCGGCGCCTGCTCCAGGCCAAGCCGCCGGCAGCAGGCGTCGATGCGCTCGCGCAGGTCGGGAAACTGCTCGGCCGTGATGCGCACGCCCGTACCCTTGAGCCAGGACACCAGCGCCGATTGCGCAAAACAATAGGTGATGAAAAACAGCAGCACATACACCAGCGCCATGCCCATGGTCGCCGCCAGCAGGCCGGCCCAGACGACCAGCGAGACGGCCAGCATGATGCCGAACAGCGCTTTTTCGTTCTTATAAACCAATTCCATACGGCTCCCGGCCCGATAAAGTTTCCTAAGAGCTATTCTAGCGGCTTATTTAAGAAAAATACAACTCTTTCTGATAACGCCCTGCGCGGCGAATTGTAGTTAGCAAGCAACGCCAACCTTCACTAGATCCCTTAATAAATCAACTACCTGATCGTTTCGGCAGCATCGATTTTTCGCGCATTGAACTCGCATATGATCGATTTTCCCAAGCAGGGAGAGACATCCACATAGCAACATAAAAACTAAAAGGATACGCATGAAGAACCGGAACGCCCGTAGTCCGCGCAAACCATCCGTGCTCGCCGTCATCAGCGTGCTGGCCGCGATGGCCGCTCCCTCGCGCGCGCAAACCGCCGCCCCGGCCGACCCCGCACCGGCCAGCGTACCTGCCTCCGCGCCGGCGGCGGCGCAGTCCGCCGCGCAGCCCGCCGACTCTGTGGTGGTCGTCACCGGCTTCCGCGCAAGTCTCAACAGTGCGCTGAACACCAAGCGCGCCAGCGACGGCATCATCGACGTCATCAAGGCCGAGGACATCGCCAAATTCCCCGACGCCAATCTCGCCGAATCCTTGCAACGGGTGCCGGGCGTATCGCTCACGCGTGGCGACGGTGGCGAGGGCAAGCAGATCACCGTGCGCGGCCTCAACGCCGGCTTCACGCGCGTGCGCATCAACGGCATCGAGGGCGTGACCGCCACCGGCGCCTCCGATATCAACGGCAGCACCAACCGCGGGCGCGGCTTCGACTTCAGCGTCTTCGCTTCCGAACTGTTCAATAGCCTGGAGGTGCGCAAGACCTCGGAGGCCAGCGTCGAGGAAGGCTCGCTCGGCGCCACCGTCGATCTGCGTACCGCCCGACCGTTCGACTTCAAGGGCCGCACCTTCAGCCTCGGTGCGCAGGAGATGCACAATTCGCTGTCGGAAAAATACAGCCCGCGCGTGACGGCGCTGCTGTCGGACCGCTGGAAGACGCCGTACGGCCAGTTCGGCGCGCTGATCTCGGTCGCTTATTCGAAGCGCACGGTGCAGGAGGAAGGCTACGAGGCGGTCGAACTGCTCAGCGCCAGCAACGACGGCGGCTTTTGCGCGCCGGCCGGCTACGCGCCGCAAAATCCCGCCAACAACGCCGTCAAGGGCATCGACGCGGCCAACTGCGGCTTCGGCGTGCCGCGCACGTCCAACCTGGCCGCCTACAACGACGTCATGTCGCGCACCGACAATTACGGCGGCACGGTCGCCAATCCCCTGCCCGGCTCGGGCGCGTTCGCGCCGCGCATTCCGCGCTACCGCCGCTCGATGACGCAGTACGAGCGCTCCGGCGTGACCGGCTCGCTGCAGTGGCGTCCGAACAGCAGCACCGAGCTCAACCTCGATCTGCTGGGCGGCAAATTCAACAACAAACGCTACGACAACTACATCTCGGCCATCTCGTTCGGCCGCAGCCTCGGCCAATCGAACGGCAAGCCGCAGACGTCGATCCTGGAGAGCCACTTCAACGACGCCGGCAGCTGGGACTACGGCAAGTTCAACGCGGTCGACATCCGCAGCGAAGGCTTGCTGGACGTCTACTCGACCTTGTTCCGCCAGCACGTATTGTCGGGCCGCCACGACGTCACCGACCGCCTGAAGATCGACTTCCTGACCGGCCAGTCGCGCTCGGACCTGGACGAGCCGCAGCGCACCACGGTGCAGCTCGACTCGCCCAACGCCAACGGCTACTCCTTCGACTTCCGCAACAACCGCAACGTGCCAGCGATGAACTTCGGCATCGACGTCACCAACCCGAACAGCTTCAGCTTCGCGCCGCAGGAGGCGGACGGCACCTTCCACGGCCAGTTCGTCGGTCGCTATCTGCACACCCGCAACACGCTCAAGACTAACCAGATCAACGCCAGCTACGAGCTCAACGACAACCTGACCCTGCGCACCGGCTTCTCCAAGCGGCACAACAGCTGGACCAATGTCGAGATCGGCTCCGGCGGCAACGGCCTGACTTTGCCGGCAGGCGTGGGCATGGGCGACATCACGCGTCAGATCGGCGGCTTCGGCAAGGGCCTGGACGCCAGCGGCGTGCCAGGTTCATGGGCCGCCGTCGACCTCGACAAATTCCTCAAGGTCTACAACATCGAATGCCATTGCAGCGAGGTGCCGGGCTCCAGCTACAACTACCTGAACCAGGCCAACCGCGGCGTCGACGAGTCGATCAAGGCGCTGTTCCTGGCGGCCGACTTCAAGTATGACCTGTTCTCGATCCCGCTGCGCGGCAACGTTGGGGTGCGCCACGCCCGCACCAACGTCGACAGCTTCGCCCTGCTTAACGCCAACGGCGTGCTGGAGCCGGCGCGTTTCAAAAACAGCTACCGCGACTACCTGCCGGCGCTCAACGTCTCGGCCACCCTGGCGCAGGACGTCATGCTGCGCTTCTCGGCCGGCAAGACGCTGGCGCGTCCGGAGTACACCGACCTGGCGCCGTCGACCACGCTCAGCACGCAGGTGCAGACGGTCACGATCGGCAACCCCAACCTGGCGCCGATCCGCGCCAAGACCTACGACGTGCAGGCCGAGTGGTACTACGCCAAGAACGCCATGGTGTCGGTGGGCGCCTTCCACAAGGATATCGGCACCTTCATCCAGGGCGTGTCGGAGCGCGCGGTGTTCTCCACGCTGGGCTTGCCCGAGTCGATCCTGCTGGGCGGCGGTTGCAGCATCACCGGCGGCACGCCGGCCTGCGCCACCCTGCCCAACACCACCGTGGTGGTCAACCGCCAGGTCAACACGCCGGGCGGTCCGCTGACCGGATACGAGTTCAACCTGCAGGCGCCGTTCAGCTTCCTGCCGGGGATCTGGGCCAACTTCGGCCTGCTGGCCAACTACACGCACGTCGATTCGAAGATCACCTACATCACGCGGGTGGACAATCCGAACACGGCCGCCAACGAGCTGTTGACGCGGCGCGCCAACTTCACCGGGCTGTCGCCCAAGGCGCACAACCTGACGTTGTTCTATGAGGACAAGCTGTTCAGCGCCAGGGTGTCCGCGGCGCACCGTTCGTCGTATCTGCTCAACGTATTGGGCGATGTGCAGGGGCACGATTTCACCGTGGTCGATGGCTCGACCAATATCGACTTCAGCATGTCGTACAACCTCACGCCGCAGTTACGCATCAGCCTGGAGGGGCAGAACCTCAACGATACGCCACTGCGCTATGGACGCGACAGCCAGCGCAACGACACCTTGTTGTACGTGCATTCGGGGCGCACGTTTGTGGTGGGGTTGAATTACAAGTATTGATCGTCCGGCGGCAGTGGCAAGAGCATCCGTTGCCGACAAAGCATGCATGGCGGATTACGCTACGCTAATCCGCCCTACGTCTCTCCTGTGGGGCACACACGCCGAATGACCTGGGAACACCGTAGGGCGGATTAGGCGGCACGCCGTAATCCGCCATCTTCGGGCCGTGCCGCAGCGGCAATAATGCATTCCATCCTGCCAAATCCGCCGTTCGTCGCGCGCCGCTGGTCATCGCCGATGGCAAACACTACAGTGTTTCCATGATTTTTTTCTTATGGAAACAGATGCCCTTCATACCCGACCGTGCCCGCCCGGCCTTGCTGGCCTTGATTGCGGCCACCGCGCTGCTGGCCGCACCTTGCGCGGGGGCGCAGACGCTCGCCGTCTTCACGCCTGAACAACTGCGCGCCGACCTGCGGTTCGTCCAGGAGTCTATCGCCAACACCCATCCGGACACCGGATTCTCAGCCGACGCCGAACAATTGCGGCAAGCCTACCGGCGCATCGATGCGCAGCTGGACAAACCGATGACGCGCGACCAGGCGTGGCGCGTGATGGCCACGCTCAACCCCGTGTTTGCCGACGCCCACCTGGTCCTGACGCAGCCCGACGCGGGCGGCCAGAGCGAGGCGTTCCTTGCCGGCGGCGGCGGATTTTTCCCCTACGAGATGGTGGCTGACGCACAAGGCGGCTTGACGATCCGCGCCGAACTGGGCGGTGGCGCCTCGCCACTGGCGGGTACGCGCATCGCGCAGATCAACGGCGTGCCGGCGCGGCGCGTCGTCGCCGAGTTGCTGGAACGCTGCCATGGCGACACGCCCGCCTTCCGCGCCGACCTGCTGTCGACGCGCTGGCCGTTCATGTACTGGAAGATGTACGGCGACACGGCCAGTTTCGACTTACTGACCGCCGACGGCCGGAAACTGCGCATGCAGGCTGGCGGCAAATTGCCGGCCTATCTGGACGGACGATCGCAGTTCGTCCGGCAGTTCCGCTTCGAGCTACTGCCCGGCGGCGCCGCGCTGATGACGGTCAACAGTTTTTATTGGCCGGACAAAAAGCAGTTCACCGACTTCACCGAGCGCGCCTTCTCCCAACTCCGCGACGCCAAGGTCAAGACATTGCTGATCGACGTGCGCGCCAACGGCGGCGGCAACGATGACATGTGGATGGACGGCATCCTGCGCTACATTGCCGACAAGCCCTATCGCTGGGCCTCGACCTACAAGAAGAAAGTGATCAAGGGCCGCGAGAGTGCCACCGAAAAACCGGGCGACGTGATCGACGGCACGATCGGGACATGGCTGCCACCGAAAATGGACGACCCGCTGCATTTCAATGGCGTCACTTACGTGCTGGTCGGGCGCAACACCTATTCATCGGCAATGCTGTTCAGCAACGTGGTGCAGGACTTCGGCTTCGCCAGGGTGGCCGGCGCGGCGGGTTCGGCGCGCACGCGGCAAAGCGGCGGCACGCAGAACTTCGTGCTGCCCGCCAGCGGCTTATCGCTCGGCGTACCACGCCTGATCCTGCGGCGGCCGTCCGGCGCGGCCGACCCGGTGCTGATGCGCCCCGATCTGCTGCTGCCGGACAGCCCTTACGACAGCCGGCAACTGGTCGACGCGGTGCTGGAGTCGGCCCGCCGGTGACGCCGAACGCGCGTTCGCCCGCGCGGTGTTGGCGTATTTTGATCTAGATCATGGTTTTTGCGTCGGGTGTGGAGCGATACTCGACCGGTGCAATATCGCACCCAAGGAGAATCTCCATGCAGAAAACCATGAGGGCGGCGGTCGTCCGTGAGTTCGGCAAGCCGCTGGTGATCGAGGAAGTGGCCGTGCCTGAAGTCGGTGCCGGCCAGATCCTGGTCAAGGTGGCCGCCGCCGGCGTTTGCCACACCGACCTGCACGCCGCCGATGGCGACTGGCCGGTCAAGCCGAAGCCGCCGTTCATCCCCGGTCACGAAGGTGTCGGCCATGTGGTCGCGGTCGGCGCCGGCGTGCGCCACGTCAAGGAAGGCGACCGCGTCGGCGTGCCGTGGCTGTACACGGCCTGCGGCCACTGCCCGCACTGCCTGGGCGGCTGGGAAACGCTGTGCGGCGAACAGCAAAACACCGGCTACTCGGTCAACGGCAGCTTTGCCGACTACGTGCTGGCCGACCCGAACTTCGTCGGCCACCTGCCGGCCAATGTGAGCTTTGTCGAGATCGCGCCGGTGCTGTGCGCCGGCGTCACGGTCTACAAGGGCTTGAAGGTCACCGACACCAAGCCCGGCGATTGGGTCACGATCTCCGGCATCGGCGGACTTGGCCACATGGCGGTGCAGTACGCCACGGCGATGGGCCTGAACGTGGTGGCGGTCGATATCGACGACGCCAAGCTGGCGCTGGCCAAGCGGCTGGGCGCGGCGGTGACGGTCAACGCCCTCACCACCGATCCGGCCGCCTTCATCCAGAAGGAGCTCGGCGGCACCCAGGGCGTGCTGGTGACGGCCGTCTCGGCCAAGGCGTTCCAGCAGGCGCTGGGCATGGTGCGGCGCGGCGGCACGGTCTCGCTCAACGGCCTGCCGCCCGGCGACTTCCCGCTGTCGATCTTCGACACGGTGCTGAACGGCATCACCGTGCGCGGCTCGATCGTCGGCACCCGGCTCGATTTGCAGGAGTCGCTCGATTTCGCCGCGCGCGGCAAGGTGCGCGCGACCGTCCAGACCGACCGGCTGGAGAACATCAACAACGTGTTCTCGCGCATGCGCCGGGGCGATATCGAGGGCCGCGTCGTGCTCGACTTCGAACGCTGACGAGTCGACGCGCTTCAGCGGCGTCAGTCCACATAACTTGCACCATGCATGCTTGGTTGCCGAAGGAAATCGCCTTCCGGTAAACAAAATTTTGCGGCAACCGATAATCTGTGGGAGCATACTCGACAGTATCACCGCCGTCGCGGTGCATTGGGGAGGCGCTGCTTGAAGCTGTTACGGCCGTTGAAATTTTGCGCAGGATTATGGCTATGCCTGCCGGCCTCCGCCGCCGAGCCTCCCGCGCTGCGTTTCGCCACCGAGGAGTGGCCGCCATTTTTCAGCCGCTCGCTGCCGGGCAATGGGCTCACCGGCACGCTGATCGGCGCAGTGGCTGCGCGCATGGGGCATGCCGCGCGGATCGATTATTTCCCGTGGAAGCGCGCGATGGAAGTCGGCCTTCACGACCGCCAGTACGACGGCGTGGTGGCGCTGATACGTAATCCGGAACGGGAGAAGATATGTTATTTCTCCAGCGCCGTCGGCAGCCGGCAGACGGTGCTTGCCTATCTGAAGGACAAACCGGTCACGCCCGGAGCGCTGACCCAGCTGCACGCGCTACGCATCGGCACTGTGGGCGGCTACTCATATGGCGAGCAATTCGACGAGCTCGCACGTACCGGCGTGGTGACCGTCGAGCCGGCGATTAGCGACGAGATCAATGTACGCAAGCTGCTGGCACGCCGCTTCAGCGCCATCGTCATCGAAAAACGCATGTTGCGCTACCTTCTGGCCGCCGAGCGCTACACGCCGGCCGATCGCGAACGGGTCGGCGTCGCCGATAACCTGTTCCCCACGCGCAGCGTGCATGTCTGCTTCCAGCACACGCGCAAAGGGCTGCAACAACAGCTAGCCTTCGACCAGGCCGCCCGGGAAGTGGACCTGTCCAGGCTCGAGCGCGACTACTGGCGCGACCTACAGAACGCGACCATGCGGCCGGCCTTGCAATGAGCGAGTCGAGCGCTGCACGCTGGCGTCGGGGTCGGGGTCACGCCGCCGCAGGCGCCTGGGTCTGCGCCGGATCTTGTATCACGGCCGCTGGAGCTTTGGTTTTCTCCACCAGGACGGTGGCCTTGGCAGCCGGCTTGGCCTTGTTCTTTTCCACCTGCGCCAGCACTACCTTGTGGATGAAGTGCAACTTCTCCTGCACCGGTGTCGGCAGCTTGAATGGATACGAGTCGGGCGTGCCGACGCTGCGATTCAAACTATTGAGAACATAAGTCAGCGCGAACCAGTCCGAGATGATCTCGTCGAAGGAATCGATCTTCAGCGGCGGCGCGGTGATCACCATTTCCGGCTCTTCCTTCTTGCGTGGCTTGAGCGACAGGCCGCACGCGTGCGCGGTCTCCAGCGTATCGATCATGTGCAGGTAGTGCGCCCACGTCTCGGCCCAGTCCTCCCACGGGTGCGAGCTGGCGTAGGTGCTGATGAAATGGTTTTCCCAATCGGCCGGCGCGCCGTTCTCGTAATGTTTCTTCAGGCTCTCGCTGTAATCCTGGCGCTCGTCGCCGAACAGCTCGCGGTAGCCGTCGATCCATTCGCTGTCCGCGATCAGGCGATCGAAATAATAATGTCCGCTCTCGTGGCGGAAATGGCCCAGCAGGGTGCGGTAGTGTTCATGCATCTGCTCGCGGGTGCGCTCGCGCTGGGCCGGATCGGCCTCGGCGATGTTGAGCGTGATCAGACCATTGTCGTGGCCCGTCATCACCCGCTCGTCTTCGCCCGGGCCGTCCTCCAGGAACTGGAAGGCCAGGCCGGTTTCCTCGTCGGTCTCCTTGGACACCGGCGTCAGGTGCAGCGAATAGAGCGAGTACAACAGGCGCCGCTTGGCTGATTCCAGCCGCTGCCAAAACAGGTGGTTCTTTTCGGTACTGAGCGTAGGGATGACGACGGTGAGCTGGCATGATGCGCACAGCTCGTTCGGATCGTTGGCGTCGAGCATCCAATTGCACACCTGATGGTTGACGTAGTTGCTGCACTGTTTGTACAGGCGGCCCGCGTCATTCTTGTTCAGACTGCGCCAGGTGCCCTCCTCCGCCGCCTCGAAGCTGCTGACGACGCGCTGCTCGGGCTGATAGCCGAGCATGCTGTCGCAATTAAAGCACAGTGTATTTTCGAAGAAGACTTGCTGTGCACACTTGTCGCAGTGAAAGGTTTTCATTTTGCCTGGAAGATGGGTGGATGCGCTCGCCGGAGGAACGCCTGCGAACATCATAGCCATCCTGGCCTGGTTGTTCAGTTAGGCAGCGCGCATAGGGCCCTAAGCGGCCGCATTCGCAACCGCGCCGTCTCCGCCAACTTTTACGAAAGTTATCCCGCCAGCTCCAGCGGCGTGACGGTGACGTTGACCTGCAAGCCCTGCTCACCGCCGCCCAGCACAATGCCGCGCATCGGCGTGACGTCGCTGAAATCGCGCCCCCAGCCGGTGACGATGTGCTCGTGCTGCACCAGGCAGCGGTTGGTCGGGTCGAAATCGATCCAGCCCAGTGCGGGGTCGTACACCGACACCCAGGCGTGCGAAGCGTCTGCGCCGATCATGCGCGGCTGCCCTTCCGGCGGATGCGTCAGCAGGTAACCGCTCATGTAGCGGGCCGGCAGGCCCATGCCGCGCAAGCCGCCGATCATCAGTTGCGCGAAGTCCTGGCACACGCCGCGCCGGCCGCTGAGCACTTGCTCGAGCGGCGTCGAGATGTCGGTGGCGGTGCTGTCGAACTCGAAATCATCGAAGATCCGCCGCGTCAGGTCGAGCGCGGCGTCCAGCAGCGGCCGACCGGCGTCAAAACTGTCGCGCGCATAGTCGGCCAGCTCCGCGCTCAGGCTCACATGCGGCGACGCGTACAGGTACTGGCAGGCCTCCAGCGTGGCGTCGCTGCGGTCGGTCAGCATCAGGTCGCGCACCAGTTCCCACGGCGCGCTGTCGGCGATCTGTTCCAGCGTCCGGCGCGGGTACAGCGCCAGCGTCGATTCGACATGCACCAGTAATGCGCTGTGCGGCGCGGCGATGCTGAAATGGCGCGTCAGGTTGCCGAAGTAGTCGGCGCCGTCGGTGATGTCCTCGGCCGGCGGGTCGGTGACGATCCGGTGCGCCTCCGTGCGCTGGTAGTCGAACGAGCGCGGTGTCATGTGCAGGTATTGCTGCGACAGCGACACCGCGCTCTGGTAGCTGTAGCGGGTCTGGTGCACCACCAGATAGCGCGCGCACGCGGCCGGCGCGTGCGGCAGTGGCGTGTCGCTGGCGGTGTTCGGCAGCGGGCTGGCGGTTTGCTGGGTTTGCGATGGCGTCATCGCGGGTATCCGGGCGCGCAAGGCGTCTCGAACTTGTTTTGCGTACTGCCGGTGTAGCTGAAGAACTGCAATCCGATCTGCTCGGCCATGACCTCGCTGGCGTTTTGCACGCGCGACAGCAGGTCGATCAAGCGGGGATTCGCGCCATACAGATCCGCCTCCGGCGACAGCGATAGCAGCTCGTTCTGCAACGGCGCGAGATTATGCTCGCCGCAAGGCCCGTAGACCTTGGCGATCTTGCGCAAGCCTTCGAGCACGCCGTGCAACTGGTGGCTGATCGAGCGCGGGTTGCTGTCGTCGAGGATCAGCAGGTCGAGCACCGGCAGCCACTCGGGCTGGGCGCGGTAGCGCGCGCGGTAGGTGACGATGCTGTCGGACAGCTCGAGCAGCCAGTCCAGGTTACCCTCCGGGTCCATGCCCAGCGCCGCCCGCAGCACCATGCTCTGGAACTGCAGGCGCTCCAGGCGCCGCCCCAGCGACAGGAAGCGCCAGCCCATGTCGCGCGTCATGCCGTCCAGGCCAAAACCGGTCAATGTCATCAAGGATGCGGCGGCGTCGTCGAGGATGGTCATCGCCTCCGATTGCGACGGCAGCGTGGCGCCGCCCGCGCGCTCGACCAGCCGGTTCAGTGCGCGCCAGTTGTCGACCGAGAGCCGCTCGCGCAACTGGCTGGCGGTGTTGTAAAGCTGCTGCTGCTGGCGCGCCAGCCCTGGCACGTCCGGCGAGACAACCGCCAGCAGCAGCGCCGCTTCGATCTGCGCGTCGTGCGCGATCACCGGCGGCGCCGGCGGCTCAGGCTCCGGCGTGACGCCCATGCTTTGACTTTGACTTTGACTTTGGCTTTGGCTCTGACTTTGGCTTTGGCTTTGGCCTTGATCCTGGCTTTGGGTTTGCGTCTGCTGGTCCTGGCTCTGGGTTTGCTGATCCGGGCTTTGGGTCTGTTGGCTCTGTCGCTGCGCCGACTCCGGCTCCGGCACGGGGGTCAGCTGGAACCAGGCGCACAGCGATTCGACGGTCGGCCACTCAGCGCCCGGATAACCGGCGCGCACGTTGAAAACGATGTTGAGCGCCACCCGCAACAGCCGCGCGATGTCGTCGCAGCGTTCCGTGTGGCGGCCCAGCCAGAACAGGTTCTCCGCCATGCGGCTCGAGAGCTGCGTGTCGTCGCGCACCAGGTCCTGCGCCGTCATGATGCGCGGCACGGGTTGCTGGTGACGCGCCTGCGAACTGGCCTGCACCCAAGTGTCCTTGCTGCCGCCGCCGTGCTGCATGGTGATGACGCGCGCGTCCGGCCCGGTGGCCACGCGGGTCAGCCCGCCCGGCATGACGACATAGCCGTCCGGCGTGGCGCAGGCGAACACGCGCAGGCCTATGGAGTGGGCGTTCAGGCGCCCGGTGCCGGGCTGGTACACCGGCCCTTGCGACAGCCGCACCAGCTCGTGCGCGACATAGTTGTTCGGATTGGCCCGCATTTGCGCGATCAAGGTGGCGCGGGCGGCGTCCTTCAGATCGCGACCGTACACCGGCGCCTGGCGCAGTTGCGGGAACGCCGGCATGATCACCAGCTGGTCCAGCTTTTCGATCGCCTCTTCCAGCGCGGCCGGCTCGCCGCACCACCAGGTGGCCACCGACGGCATGCGCAGCGGCTGTCCAAGCAAGCGTTCGCTGAGCGCCGGCAGGAAGCCGAGCAAGGCGCCCGATTCCAGCAAGTTCGAGCCAAGGCTGTTGGTGACCAGGACGTTGCCGCGGCGCGCCGCCTCGGTCAGGCCGGCCACGCCCAGCGCGGAGTCGGAGCGCAGCTCCAGCGGGTCGCAGAAGTCGTCGTCCACTCGGCGCATGATGACATGCACGCGCCGCAGACCCGACAAGGTCTTCATGAAGACGATGCCGCCGCGTACCGTCAGATCGCCCGCCTCCACCAGCGGCAGGCCAAGGTAGCGTGAAAGATAGGCTTGTTCGTAATAGGTTTCGTTGTAGGGGCCGGGCGTGAGCAGCACGATCAGCGGCGCCTCGCCGGCGCGCAGCGGATGGGCGTCGCCATTGGCGGCGCAGCGGCGGCCCCACTGGGCCAGGCTGTCGCGCATGGTGCCGAAGAAGCCTTCGAGCGGACGCACCTTCATGTCGCGCAGCAGCGCCGGGAAGCTGCGCCCGATGATGGCGCGGTTCTCCAGCGCGTAGCCGGCACCCGATGGCGACTGCGTGCGGTCGGCGGTGGCCCACCAGCGGCCGTTGGGCGCGCGCGCCAGGTCGACCGCGTAGAAATGCAGGGCGATATCGTCCGGGTGGCGCATGCCGTGGGCGGCGCGCAGAAAACCGGCGTGGCCGTGGATCAGCGCCGGCGGCAGCAGGCCCTCCTTGAGCATGTTTTGAGGACCGTAGACGTCGCCCAGCAGCCGGTTCAGCAAGGTGGCGCGCTGAATCACGGCCGCCTCGATGCCCTCCCATTCCTGGCGCGGCAGGATCAGTGGCAGCAGGTTCAGGTCCCACGGCCGGTGCGTTCCGGCGGTATCGCCGTAAACGGTGTAGGTGACACCGTTCTGGCGCACCTCGCGCTGCACCGTTTCGAGGCGCTGGCGCATCAAATCGGGCGCCTCGGCGCGCAGGCCGTCCAACATGGCGCGCCAATGCGGACGCGGCTCTTTCGAGGCGTCCAGCATTTCGTCAAAACTATCCGGTGCGGCCAGATATTTGGATAGCAGTTGCTTAGGCATCGCGGTCGATCGGCTTTTCTTCTCGTTTTTCTTCTATAGTGCGCTCAATCGGGCTGCCAGCGCAAATCGAGCGTCATCGGCAGGCTCGGATTCAGCGCTTCCTTGTACACATACATCTGCCCCGGCGTGTGCCCATGCGCCCAGAAACGGGCGAAGCGGCGCGCCTCGGCGGCGTTGGCATTGATCGGCGAACTGTCCTCGCTGCGACCGCCCGGGTGCACCACGTGATAGGTGCAGCCACCGATGGCGCGTCCGCTCCAGGTGTCGACCAGGTCGAACACCAGCGGCGCCTGCACCTTGATGCTCGGGTGCAGCGCCGACCACGGGCTCCATGCGCGGAAGCGCACACCGGCCACGTATTCGCCCGGCACGCCGGTCGGATGCAGCGGCAGCATGCGGCCATTGCAGGCGACCACGTGGCGTCCGTCGGTCAGTCCGCGCACCAGCAGCTGCATGCGCTCGACCGACGAATCGACGTAGCGCGCGGTGCCGCCGCCGGTCATTTCCTCGCCCAGCACATTCCACGGCTCGATCGCCTGGCGCAGCTCCATCTCCACGCCCTCGTAGACCACGGTGCCGAAGCGAGGGAAGCGGAATTCGATGAACGGGTCGAACCAGTGTTCCTCGAACTGGTAGCCGGCCGCGCTCAAGTCGCGCGCGACGTCGCGGATATCCTGCGCCACAAAATGCGGCAGCATCCAGCGGTCATGCAGCGCCGTGCCCCAGTGGACCAACTTGGCCTGATAGGGCTGGCGCCAGAAACGTGCGACCAAAGCCCGCAGCAACAGCATCTGCAAAAGGCTCATACGCTCGTGGGGCGGCATTTCGAACGCACGGAATTCTACCAGACCGAGTCGGCCGGTCGGTCCGTCGGGGGAATACAGCTTGTCGATCGAGAACTCGGAGCGGTGCGTGTTACCGGTCAAATCGACCAGCAGGTTGCGCAGCAGGCGGTCGACCATCCACGGTTTATCACCCTCGTGTAGGGTCGGCAGCACCTTGTCCATTTGCTGGAAGGCGATCGCCAGCTCGTACAGATTGTCGTCGCGCGCCTCGTCCACGCGCGGCGCCTGGCTGGTCGGGCCGATGAAGGTGCCGGAGAACAGATACGACAGCGCCGGGTGGTTTTGCCAGTACGTGATCAGGCTTTTGAGCAGGTCCGGACGACGCAGCATCGGACTGTCGGCGACAGTCGCCCCGCCCAGGGTGGCATGGTTGCCGCCGCCGGTGCCGGTGTGGCGGCCGTCGTTCATGAATTTCTCGGTGCCCAGGCGGGTCTTGCGCGCCTCTTCATACAAGGTGGTCATGTTGTGCACCAGCTCTTTCCAGCTGGCCGCCGGCTGCACGTTGACTTCGATGACGCCCGGGTCCGGGGTCACGCTCAGGAGTTTGACGCGCGGATCGCGCGGCGGCTGGTAGCCTTCGAGCCACAGCTTCATATTCAGGTGCGCGGCGGTGGTTTCGATGGCCGTCACCAGCGCCAGGTAGTCCTCGATGCGTTTGAGCGGCGGCATGAACACGTGCAGGCGCCCGCCGCGCACCTCGACGCACAGCGCGGTGTGAATCACTTCGCGCGGCGCCGGGGCCGGGTCGACTTTCTTCGCGGCCGATTTGCGGGCGGCCAGATCCACCTCCGCGTGCGACGGCACGCCATCGCCCTTCGCCGCCGGCGCCAGCGGGCCGCGCGGCGCGAACGGATCGCGGTCGAATTCCTGCTCCTCGTCCTCCGGCTGGACCCATGGCAGCGCGTTGAGCGGCAGGCGCAGGCCAAGCGGCGACTCGCCCTCGATCAGGTATAGGTGTTCGCGCTTGAGCGGCCAGGCCGAGGTGCGCCAGGTGGTCGGCAAAGCGATCGACAGGCGCGCCTTGGCGTCGTCGGTCAATTCCTCGGGTTTGAGCGGCAGCACATAGCCTGCCACCGCACCAAGACCGTTTTCCAGCAGGCGCGCCAGACGGCGGCGCTCTTCCGAAGACTTCAGATCGGCTTTGAGCGGATCGAGGTTGACCGGCAGGTTCTCCTCGCGGCGGGCTTGCACCAGCACGTCCTCGTAGGCCGGAATCGGGCTGTCGGACGGCAGGCCGAGGGTGCTCACCAGCGCCTCGGTGAAGCGCTTGGCGTGGTCGGCGCCGTAGCCGTCAGCCTTTTTCTCGTCCGAGAACAGCGCCTTGTTGCGCCAGATCGGCTGGCCGTCGGTGCGCCAGAAGATGTTGAGCGCCCAGCGTGGCAGCGGCTCGCCCGGATACCATTTGCCCTGGCCGTAGTGCAGCATGCCGCCGGGAGCGAAGTGGTTTTTCAGGCGCAGCATCAACTCGCCGGCCAGTTCGCGCTTCTTGTCGCCGTGCGCCAGCGTGTTCCATTCAGCGCCGTCCATGTCGTCGATCGACACGAAGGTCGGCTCGCCGCCTTGGGTCAGGCGCACGTCCATCGCTTGCAGATCCTGGTCGACCTGTTGGCCGAGCGCGTCGATCTTGTGCCAGTCGGCGTCGGCATATGGCTTCGTCACGCGCGGATCTTCGTGGATGCGCGTCACGGTCATCACGTGGTGGAATTCGACCTCGGAGACGTCGGTAAAGCCGCTCACCGGCGCGGCCGACGACGGGATGGCGGTGCAAGCGAGCGGAATGTGGCCTTCGCCGGCCAGCATGCCGGAGGTCGGATCGAGGCCGATCCAGCCGGCGCCGGGGATATAGACCTCAGCCCACGCGTGCAGGTCGGTGAAGTCGACGTCGGTGCCGCTTGGGCCGTCGAGCGCCGCCTGATCGGCCTTCAACTGGATCAGATAGCCGGACACGAAGCGTGCCGCCAGCCCCATGCCGCGCAGGATCTGCACCAGCAGCCAGCCGCTGTCGCGGCAAGAACCGCAGCGTTTTTCCAGCGTCTCGGCGGGTGTCTGCACACCGGGTTCCATGCGCACCAGGTAGCCGATGTCGCCCTGCAGGCGTTGGTTGATGGCGACGAGGAAATCATTCGTCATTAGGTCTTTTTTGAGGATATCGCGGCGCGCCATGGCGATCCACTCGACCACCTCGGGATCTTCCTCGAAGTGCAGATACGAACCCAGTTCGAGCTTGAGCGCGTCCGGATAAGCGAACGGGAAGTGCTGGGCGTAATCCTCGAGGAAGAAGTCGAACGGGTTAATGACTGTCATATCGGCGATCAGATCGACGGTGAAGTCCAGTTCCTTGGTCGCTTCCGGAAACACCGCGCGGCCGATGTAGTTGCCGTACGGATCTTGCTGCCAGTTAAGGAAGTGCTGCGCCGGGGTGATGCTCAGCGAATACGACAGAATCGGTGTGCGCGCGTGTGGCGCCGGGCGCAGGCGCACCTCGTGCGGCGATAGCGTGACCAGACGGTCGAATTTATAGCTGGTTTTATGGTGCAGAGCGACACGGATGGCCATTCGGTAGTGCCTTTCGGTAAGTAATGCACGGGACGAAGGCAGGTATCCTGCCGAGGCGCCGGAGATAATCTATTGTCTTGATGATAAAGCAGGATCCGTACCCGCAGTTACTGAGGCCAACGTATCGGCCCGGGAGGTGTGGACAAGGCGTTCACTTGCGTAAGGTTAGCCATAGTAGCTGAAAACGCCTGAAGTCCCGGCACCCGACATGAAACGCGCCTTTATCGATCTTTATCCCGTTTGGGATAACGTTATCGAGGCCGGGATAAAGAGGGATAAAAGGGGGACAAAGATGCTGACAGGCGCCAGACCGGAGTCAGACGCCCGATGTTGGCATGCCTGCAACTTGACTAAGCTCTAAACACCCGCCGCCGGCAGCGTCTGGGCAAATTGCGAGACGCCGTCGAGGTTGAACAGCTCGACCTTCATCGCCTTGGTCTGCGGGTCGATATTGACTTCACCAAAGAACTGGTAACCGGCAAACGGTGAAGAGTTCTGGATCAACGGGCTTTTCGAGAATACCGCGGTGGGGCCGAAGGTCTTGTCGAGCACGCCCGGGCCGAAGGTGCCGGCATTCATCGGGCCGGCGACGAATTCCCAGAAGGGGGAAAAGTTCGTATATCGAGCCTGGGCGGGATCGTAATAGTGGGCAGCGCAGTAGTGGACGTCGGTGGTGATCCAGACGACGTTGGGGACTGCCTTGATACTGCTGAGCAGGCGGGCCATTTCGAGTTCGCGGCCCAGTGGAACGCCGTCGTTGCCGTTGGCCAGTGCTTCCCATAAAGCTTCACCCTGGGCGTTCTTGCCGTCGCCGACGTTCAGGCCGATGGGCATGTCGGCGGAGATGACTTTCCAGGTTGCGGTCGAGGCTTTCAGCCCGGCGATCAGCCATTCCACCTGTTCACGGCCCATGAACGCCGAACTGGCGTCTTCCCCGGTTTGCAGGTTGGTGCTGTTCGGACCGCGGTAGCTGCGCATGTCGACGACGAATACGTCCAGCAGCGGGCCGTGCGAGATGGTGCGATAAATGCGCTGCGGTTCGCTTTGCTTGTAATAGCGCATCGGCGCATATTCAAGGAAGGCGCGACGGCCACGGGTGGTGAGGGTCGCAATGCTTTTTTCGGTGTAGCGCGCATCGGCGGATAAATCCTTGGAAGCGCTGTAGTTATTCGTCACTTCGTGGTCGTCCCATTGCCAGACCTGCGGCACCTGGGCGGCGAACTTGCGAAAGTTCGCATCCATCATATTGTAGGCATGGCGGCCACGGTATTCCTTCAGCGTTTCTGCGACCTTGCTGACTTCTTCCGTCACCAGATTACGCCAGACCTTGCCGTTTTCGGCCGTCACCTGGGCCAGGATCGGGCCGTCGGCATAAATCGTGTCGCCGTTGTGGATGAAAAAGTCGGGATCGCGCAAACGCATCGCGTCATAGATTTTCATGCCGCCAAACTCGGTGTTAATGCCCCAGCCCTGGCCGCACTGGTCACCGCTCCAGTGAAAACGCACGGCCCGGGCGCCATCGGCGGGTGGCGTGGTCCTGAATTGACCGGAGATGGTTTCGCTTTCGATCTTCGAATTATTGGGATCGACATAGCGCACGCGCACGAATACCGTCTGGCCAGCGGGCAAGCCGCCCAGGTCGACACGGGTCGTGAAATCGGTGGCGTCGCTGGCAGTGGGACCGACGATGCGGCTGGCGTTGCTGAAACGGTCGCTCGTATCGTATTCGACGATCATCTGCGCGCTGCGGTCGCTCCGGCTCCAGATGATCGCCCGATTATCCGTAATGTCGCCGAACTGTATCCCCGACGGCATCTTGGGCCGTTCGTTCTCACTGACACCGATGGCGATAGGGGTGGTGCCGCCGCCGCAGCCCCCGAGCAACAGCGGGCCGCCCAAAGCCGAACTGCCCACCAATACCCCACCCTGGGCCAGGAAACTGCGACGCGAAATCGATGAAGTCATGCTTGCTCCGATCATTTGAGAGCGGACAAGCTTAGGTATTTAATATGACATGACGATGAAATCGTCAACGGAACGGGGGGGCGGAGGGCGAAAACACCGGACGCGTGGTGGTCTACGTGCGACATACCAGATCACGTTCGTTCAAGAGGCCGCCGGCTACAACAGCCGATGGGTGACAGTCACCAATATATTATAAGGTCTCACCTGTACAGTGCGAAAGGGGGAAACCTATGCGCCTCGAATACTTAAAAATGGCGAATAGCCTATCCGATGAAAAAACCGCGCAGATACGTTACACGCTCAAAAATCCGCTTAAGGCCGATTTCAACTTGATGGAACATGTTGACGCCGAACTCCTTGCCTTCGCGAAGAATCTACAAAAACAATGCCGGACGAGCATAGGCTTGGAACCGGACAGTCCGAATCAAGAGATCCGCATTCTTGGCTTACGGGCAGAGTCCCGGATTAGCAATGTTCCCTTGGTTCGACCCTTGAAGCTCGACACCAGCGTGCTGCTCAAGCGACAGGGTTTCATTGAGATGATCTATGAAGACCTGCACGATCAGAAAATCCCGGTTGAGCGCATCGGCAAGGGCCACATGGATTTGCTTGTTGCCTTCTATTTGACCACCGAAGCACTAGTGCTGGTCGAGTGTGGGGCATATTTAGTGAGCAAGACCATTGACAGGATTACGCTAAAAAGATCCTCCGCCTACGAACGCTCACTTTACGCAGGCTGGTTCTGCAGCATGATGAATCAGTTGAGCAAGCGGGCGGACCTGCTCGAGAATCTCAAAGTGGTGCAGGAGGCTGACAGGCACGGTCTACCGGTTTTTGCATTTTGCGGACAGCAGCCCGAGCTGATTGATCGCTTGACCGATACGCAGCTCGACAAGGCCCTATCGCTCAACGTGCGCTTTGTGCATCGGCTCGACCTTGTCGCCCAGCAAGCATTCGAGATCGTCTATGAACGGGCCCGTATCGCAACGCTATTGCAGTTGTTGTGGGTGGAGTCGCATCAGCGCCATCCGCATGCGCGCCAACTGCCGCAGCCCGTCGCTCACCTGGCACCGGCGTTGTTGGCCAACCTACGGATTCCATACTCCGTGTGGAAAGAAATGACAGAGCTCAGCGCAGGCAAACCGCAGCATGACAAATTATTTGACTCCTTGGGCGCCGACATGTACCGACTAGGCGACCTATCACTGCAGCAAGTCATGATGCAATATTGCGGCACAGCGCTGCAAACAGTGCACCGTCATTACGGGAAATGGTTTGAAGAAGAGTATCTTTACAACCTCATCAACGACGAGATCCCAAGATCGCGTTACCGCGTTTTTAAAGGAGGTAAGGCTAAGGGAAGTTCCTCGGAACAATTTGACGTCGATTTGATCATCGAAGACGTCGAAGCGGACCGGTTATTTTTTTGCCAAGTTAAATATCGTCATCGCGTGAATCTGCCGTTCTTCCGCAGCGAGTGGGATGAGTTTTTTTTTGGAAACATCTTCAGCAAAGGACTCAGACAACTGAAGGGATTCGAAGCAAGGTTCAACGATGACAAGGTGATTGACCTCGTTAAAACCCGTACGGGTCGCCGAGACATAACTGCCGACTACCTGCGCCATCGCACATCGTTGCTGTTTGTGCACAACCTCAGCGCTTTCGATTTCAGCCGCTACGATGGTGTCCAATTCTACGAATGGAATACGTTACGAAATTTATTGCGACGGCAGATAGGTCAGACGCACCGCAAGGAAAATGTCCGACGGACCGTCACATACAAAGAACGCGTCCCGCTAGAGGACGTTGAGCAGGCGATGGCGTATCTGCGCACTCAATTGGTAAGTCAGCCCGGCACACTTGACATGGACGGCGAATGGCGCGTATTCAGCCGCGCAAAGTTCCTGCTGAATTGGCAACCTGCACAGACACGTTCGCCTCGCTGGATGACCCGCCCAAAACAGCTGGTCATCCCCTTCGACTGATGCCAGCCGGCTAAGCGAACTGGCTGAAATCCGGCTTGCGCTTCTGGAAGAACGCGGTGAACGCTTCCTTGGCCTCCGGCGCCGTCAGCATCGCGCTAAACAGCTTGTTCTCGGCGGTGATGGTTTCGCTGACCAGGGCGTTGCGGCTGGCTTTCATCAGCTGCTTGGTGGCGCGGATCGAGCTCGCTGGCAAGGCCACCACCTTGGCTGCCTGCCCTTGCGCGAACGCGAGCAGTTCGGCGGCCGGCAGCACGCGCGACACCAGGCCCATTTCCAGCGCTTCCTGCGCCAGGAACGCTTCGCCCAGCATCAGCTTTTCGGCGGCGCGCGGGTAGCCGGCGATTTGCGTGAGCAGCACGCTGGAGGCGAACTCGGGGCACAGGCCCAGCTGCGAGAACGGCATCGAGAACTTGGCCGTGTCGGCGGCGTAAACCAGGTCGCAATGCATCAGCAAGGTGGTGCCGATGCCGACGGCGGCGCCGGCCACGGCGGCGACCACCGGTTTGGTCGTGCCGCTCAGCGCCATCATGAATTTGAATACCGAGCGGTCTTCCAATGTGCCGGACGACGGCGCGGTTTTCATGAAGTCCTCGAGGTCGTTGCCGGCGGTGAAGATCTCGGGCTTGCCGACGATGAGGATGGCGCGTACGGCGCTGTCCTGCTCGGCGTCGTTGATGGCGTCGGCCATGGTCTGGTACATCGCGGCGGTGATCGCGTTCTTGCGCTCCGGACGGTTGAATTCCAGGGTGAGGATGCCGTTTTCTTTGCTGCTCAGGATGTCCATTTTGTCTCCAAATAATTTAGGGCGCCGTAGCGCCCTTTTTTTAACCCGCACTGCCATGCGGGGTCGTACCCCTTGGGGTACGACCCCTAAGCTGGGATGCGTGCGTATCGCTAAGGGCTGGCCGGGTTACACGCGTTCGATGATGCCGGCGGCGCCCATGCCGGCGCCGACGCACATCGTCACCATGCCGTACTTGAGGTTGTTACGGCGCAGCGCGTGTACGACGGTGGCGGCGCGGATGGCGCCGGTCGCGCCCAGCGGGTGGCCCAGGGCGATCGCGCCGCCCATCGGGTTCACTTTCGCTGGATCCAGGCCCAGGTCGCCGATGACGGCCAGCGCTTGCGCGGCGAACGCTTCGTTCAGCTCGATCCAGTCCAGCTGGTCCTGGGTGATGCCGGCGGCCTTGCAGGCGTCCGGAATCGCGAACTTCGGACCGATGCCCATGATTTCCGGCGGCACGCCCTTGACGGCGAACGACGAGAACCTGGCCAGCGGCGTCAGGTTGTGCTCGCGCAGGAATTTCTCCGACACCACCAGCAGCGCGCCCGCGCCGTCGGACATCTGCGAGCTGTTGGCGGCGGTGACCGAACCCTTGGCGGCGAACACCGGCTTCAGCTTTGCCAGCGATTCCATGGTCGAGTCGGCACGCGCGCCTTCGTCGGTGTCGACCGTGCGGGTCTTGACCTTGATTTCACCCGTGCTCAAATCAGGCGTGCGGGTGATGATCTCGACCGGCGTGGTCTCGTCCTTGAAGAAACCGGCCTGCTGCGCGGCGATGGCGCGGCGGTGCGATTCGACGGCGAACGCGTCCTGCGCTTCACGCGACACTTTCCACTGCGTCGCGACCTTCTCGGCGGTCAAGCCCATGCCGTACGCCATGCCGACGTTTTCGTCGGTGAACATGTTCAGGTTCATCGATGGGTGGTGGCCCATCATCGGCACCATCGACATCGATTCGACGCCGCCGGCGATCATGGCATCGGCTTCACCGACGCGGATGCGGTCGGCGGCCATGGCCAGCGCCGTGATGCCCGAGGCGCAATAACGGTTGATGGTGACGCCGCCGACGGTCTTCGGCAAGCCTGCCAACAACACGGCCTGACGGGCAATGTTGAAGCCCTGCTCCGCTTCCGGGAACGAGCAGCCGATGATGGCGTCGGTGATCAGCGCCGGGTCCAGGCCTGGCGCCTGCGCCAGCGCCGATTGCAGCACGCGCACCAGCAGGTCGTCCGGGCGGGTCTTGTTGAACATGCCGCGCGGCGCCTTGCCGATCGGGGTGCGGGTGGCGGAGACGATGTATGCGTCTTGAATTTGTTTGCTCATTATGTTCTTCCTGTTCAGTATCGGTCGGCGGCTTAGTTGCGGACCGGCTTACCGGTTTGCATCATGCCCATGATCCGCTCTTGCGTCTTCGGATGGTTCAGCAGCTCCAGGAAGGCTTTACGCTCCATGTCCAGGATCCACTGCTCGCTGACGAACGAACCCTGGTCGATGTCGCCGCCCGAGACGATCTCGGCGATCATGTCGCCCAGCTTGAAGTCGTGCGCGGAGATGAAGCCGCCGTCGCGCATATTGACCAGTTGCGCCTTGATGGTGCCCCAGCCGTAACGGCCAGTGACCTGGATCGGCGTCTTCAGCGGCGGACGGTAACCCTTGTCGAACATGGCGCGCGCTTCAACTTTCGCAACGTGCAGCAGCTCGTACGGATTGAACACGATGACGTCGTCTTCCTTCAGGTAACCCATCGCCTGCGCTTCCAAAGCCGACTTCGACACGTTGGCCGTGGCCGCGTTGGTGAAACCGGTTTTCAGGAATTGCAGGATATCGTTGCCCTTGGCTTCCTTGAAGGCGCGCAATGCCGCTTCCTTCAGGCCGCCGCCGGCAGGAATCAGGCCCACGCCCACTTCCACCAGGCCGATGTACGACTCGATCGAGGCCACGCGCTTGGACGCGTGCAGCGCCATTTCGCAGCCGCCGCCCAGCGCCAGCCCGGCAACCGCGGCCACCACCGGCACGTTCGAGTATTTCATCGCCATGAAGGTGTTTTGCAGTTCGCTGATGATCGGGTCGACCGCTTTGGCGCCGCCCTGCATGAACGCAGGCAATGCCGATTGCAGGTCGGCGCCGGCCGAGAACGCGCCGCCTTCGGCCGCGTCCGAGTTCCAGATGACCAGGCCCTTGAAGTTCTTCTCCGCTTCGGCCAGCGCTTTGCGATAGCCAGCGATGACGCCAGGGCTGATCACGTGCATCTTGGTCTTAAGCGAGATGATCAGCACGTCGTCGCCGGTGTGCCACAGGCGCACGTCGTCGTCTTCGTGCACGGTGGTGCCGGCTTTCTTGCCGTCGATCTCGCCGCTGCCGAACACCGGCGCGCGGAATACCTGGCGGTCGTAGACCGACAGGGTCGAGCGTGGCACGAACGATTTCGACACGGCCGAGTACGAACCTTCCGGCGTGTGCACGCCGCCTTTTTCAGCGACCGGGCCTTCGAACACCCAGGCCGGCAGCGGTGCGCTGCACAGCGCGTTGCCGGCGTCGATGTCTTCCTTGACCCACTGGGCCACTTGCGTCCAGCCTGCCGCCTGCCACGTCTCGAACGGGCCGGTGGTCCAGCCGAAACCCCAGCGCATGGCGAAGTCGATGTCGCGCGCGTTGTCGGCCACGGTGTCCAGATGCACGGCGATGTAGTGGAAGGCGTCGCGGAAGATCGCCCACAGGAACTGGCCCTGTGGATTGGTCGATTCGCGCAGCGCTTTCATTTTCTTGACCGGATCTTTTTCCTTCAGGATGCGGGCGATGATGTCGGCGGCCTTGCCGCCGCCGGCGACGTATTCACCGGTGGCGAAATCCAGGCGCTGGATGTCCTTGCCGACTTTCTTATAGAAACCGGCGCCGGACTTCTGGCCCAGGGCGCCTTTTTCAACCAGCTTCGCCAGCACTTCCGGCGTCTTGTAGACGGCCGCGAACGGGTCGTTCGGCAGGTTGTCCTGCATGGTTTTGATCACATGGCCCATCGTGTCCAGACCAACGACGTCGGCGGTACGGAAGGTGCCCGACTTGGCGCGGCCCAGCTTGGCGCCGGTCAGGTCGTCGACCACGTCCACGCTCAAACCGAACTTCTCGGCTTCGTGCACGATTGCCAGGATGCCGAACACGCCCACGCGGTTGGCGATGAAGTTAGGCGTGTCTTTGGCGCGCACAACGCCCTTGCCCAGCGTGGTGGTCAGGAAGCCTTCCAGCTGGTCGGCGATTTCCGGCTTGGTCGCCTCGGTCGGGATGATCTCGACCAGGTGCATATAACGCGGCGGGTTGAAGAAGTGCACGCCGCAGTAGCGCGATTTCAAGTCGGCATCGAAACCTTCGGACAGCTTGGTGATCGACAGGCCCGAGGTGTTCGAGGCGAAGATGGCGTTGGCGCCGATGTGCGGCGCGACCTTCTTGTACAGGTCGTGCTTCCAGTCCATGCGCTCGGCGATCGCTTCGATGATCAGGTCGCACTCGGCCAGCTTGGCCAGGTCGTCCTCGTAGTTGGCCACTTCGATCAGCGCGGCGTGGTCCTTGTTGCCCAGCGGTGCCGGCGACAGTTTCTTCAGGTTCTCGATGGCTTTCAGAACGATACCGTTCTTCGGGCCTTCCTTGGCCGGCAGGTCGAACAGGACGACGGGCACTTTGGCGTTGACGCAGTGGGCGGCGATTTGCGCGCCCATCACGCCGGCGCCCAGCACGGCTACTTTTTTAACGATGAAATTGGTCATGTCGTTTCCTCTAGTCTCTTAGAACAGGTCGGCGTCGAGTGCCATCAGGTTGGCGGAGCCCGAACGTGCCTGGCGGATCAAGGTTGCGGTTTCAGGCTGCAGGCGGGCGAAGTAGAAGCGCGCGGTCGCCAGCTTGGCCTTGTAGAAATTGTCGCCGCTGTCCTCTTTGGCCAGCGCGATCTTCGCCATCTGCGCGAAGAAATAGCTGTATACCATATGGCCGACAACGCGCAGGTACGGTACGCAGGCGGCGCCGACTTCGTCCGGATTCTGGAACGCTTTCATGCCGATTTCCATGGTCAGCTTGGTGACTTTGTCGCCCAGGTCGCCCAGCGGGGTGATGAATTCGCTCATCGCTTCGTCGGTGCCGTTGTCTTCGACGAACGCCTTGATCTTCTCGCCGAACTTGCGCAGCTTGGCGCCGTTGTCGCCCAGAATCTTACGACCCAGCAGGTCGAGCGACTGGATGGTGTTGGTGCCTTCGTAGATCAGGTTGATGCGGGCGTCGCGCACGTACTGCTCCATGCCCCATTCCGAGATGTAGCCGTGACCGCCGAACACTTGCATCGCTTCCGAGGTGGCGATCCAGGCGTTGTCGGTGATGAAAGCCTTGACGATCGGCGTCAGCAGCGCGACTTCGTCGGCCGCTTCCTTGCGCACTTCTTCGTCCGGGTGGTGCAGTTCGCGGTCGATCTGCAGCGCGACGTAGGAGGTGAAGGCGCGCGCGCCTTCAGCGAAAGCTTTGCCGGTCAGCAGCATGCGGCGCACGTCCGGGTGCACGATGATGCGGTCGGCCGGCAGTTCCGGATTCTTCACGCCGGACAGCGAACGCATTTGCGTGCGGTCCTTGGCGTAGATCAGCGCGTTCTGGTAAGCCACTTCGGTCAGGCCCAGCGACTGCATGCCCACGCCCAGGCGGGCCGCGTTCATGAACACGAACATGGCGTTCAGGCCCTTGTTCGGCTGGCCGATGATCCAGCCCTTGGCGCCGTCTAGGTTCATCTGGCAGGTCGAGTTGCCGTGGATGCCCATTTTTTCTTCGATGGCGCCACAGGTGATCGGATTGCGTTCGCCGACCGAGCCGTCTTCCTTCGGCAGGAACTTCGGCACCAGGAACAGCGAGATGCCTTTCGAGCCTTCCGGCGCGTCCGGCACGCGGGCCAGCACCAGGTGCAGGATGTTTTCAGCCATGTCGTGTTCGCCGGCCGAAATGAAGATCTTGTTGCCGGTGATCAGCCACGAGCCGTCGGCCTGCGGCAGCGCCTTCGAGCGCAGCATGCCGAGGTCGGTGCCGCAGTGCGGCTCGGTCAGGCACATCGTGCCGGTCCACTCGCCCGAGACCAGCTTCGGCAGGTAGGTTTTCTTTTGGTCGTCGGTGCCGTGTTCCTTCAGGCACTCGTAGGCGCCGTGCGACAGGCCCGGGTACATGGTCCAGGCCTGGTTGGCCGAGTTCAGCATTTCGTAGAACGAGTTGTTCAGCAGCACCGGCAGGCCCTGGCCGCCGTATTCCGGATCGCACGCGAGCGCGGCCCAGCCGCCGTCGACGTATTGCTTGTACGCTTCCTTGAAGCCTTTCGGCGTTGTCACGGAGTGGGTCGCGGCGTCGTGCTTGCAGCCTTCGCGATCGCCCGAATGGTTCAGCGGGAACAGCACTTCCGACGTGAACTTGCCACCTTCTTCCAGCACCTGGTTGATGATGTCGGCATCGATTTCGGCGTAATCCGGCAGTGCCTTCAATTCCTCTTGCACATTGAGCAGCTCGTGCAGCACGAATTGCATATCCCGGATTGGCGCGACGTATTGACCCATATTTATTCTCCTGATGACTACTTAAATTAGTTTAAATGCGTATGTTTAATGAGGGACTTCTGCATTACGGTACGATACGATCAAGCGTTCGAAGCCGACGCCGGCGCGCTCCAGGCTGCCCGGAATGCGCAGGAAGCGCGCATCGTGGTGCAGGGCCAGGATCAGGCCGTACATCTCGTAGACCAGCTGCTGCGGATCGGTGTCCGCTTGCAGGTCGCCGCAGTCGATGGCTTGCTTCACGCAGCGCAACAACGCGCCCTGCCAGGCGCCGACCATCGCCATCAATTCCTCGCGGATCGGCCCCGGACGGTCGTCGTACTCGACCGCGCCGCTGATGTAGATGCAGCCCGAGGCCACTTCCACGCTGACACGCTTGACCCAGCGCGCGAACATCGAGCGGAGACGCTGCAAACCGCGCGGCTCCTTGACGCTGGGGAAAAACACTTCCTGCTCAAAACGGTGGTGATACAGCTTCAGTACTTCCAACTGCAAATCCTCACGCGATCCGAAGTGCGCGAACACACCGGATTTGCTCATGTTCATCTTATCTGCGAGCAAACCAATGGTCAGGCCTTCGAGGCCGTCCCGGCTGGCCAGGTCCAGCGCCACATCCAGGATGGCCGCGCGAGTCAGCTCGCCCTTGCGCATAAATTTAGTTGAGGTATTAATAACTTGCATCCCAAGGTGTAGTTACATGGAGAAAAGAACATTTTGCTCCACTTCGTTTACTCCGTGTGAAAAAATTGCGAACGCTCGTACTATTATCCAATGGTGGACAAAAGTCAAACGGTACATTTAGAGGTGGGGGTCTATTGCTGCGCTGCGGCAATAGTAGGGGATGGGACGCGCGCGCTAACCCCACACGGCGGTCCGCTGCGGGGTCGTACCCCGTATGGGGTACGACCCCTCTTACGGTGGAGGGTTAAACGCCTGTGGTATGCCAGGAAAAAACTACTCGGCACCGCCGAACTTACCCATCTGCCGGCGGTCGCGCTTGGTCGGACGGCCCTTGAAATCAGCAGTCGGCTCGCGGAAATTCTTGCGGTTCTCGGCCAAGTTGGCACGCCGCTCAACACTTTCATCGGTTTCTTCGTACAAATTGCGGGCGATCGGCGCCGCCTGCCGCACGTCGGACAAATTCATCACATCGATCTCCCAACGGTCGGAGCCGTTGTCGATGTCGAGCTTGTCGCCGATGCGCACCGCGCGCGCCGGCTTGACCTTGTCGCCGTTGACCTTGACCTTGCCCGCATCCACCGCGTCCGTGGCCAGCGAGCGCGTCTTGAAAAAGCGCGCCGCCCACAGCCATTTGTCCAGTCTGACACTATCGCTCAAGCGTATTTCCCCACGGAGAACAACCGCATCACGGTCCGGTACAACACGAACGCGATTTCATAACCGATACGGCGGAAGCGCCCGACATGCTCGAAGTCGTCATAACTGATGACCACGCCGTCGGCGACGGCCGCCTCGATGTGCCGGCGCAGGTTTTGCGCGAAGGCCGCATCCTTGATGATCACGTTCGCTTCCTGATTCAAAAACAGGCTCAAGCCGTCCACATTGCTTGAACCCACCGTTGCCCAGTCGTCGTCGATGACGGCCACTTTCGCGTGTAACTGGGTTTTATGATATTCCACCACTTTGACGCCGGCCGCAAGCAGCTTCGGGTAGAACGAGTGCGCCACCGCATCCTGCAGCCAGATCTCGCCGACGCCGATCAGCAGCACCACGTCGACGCCGCGCTCGGCCGCCGCGGCCAGCGCGTGGCGGAACTTGCGGCCCGGCGCGAAATACGGATTGGCCAGCAACACGGTTTTGCGCGCGCGCCCAAGCGCCTGCAGGTAGGCGCGTTGTATGGTCCGGCGGTTGCGCAGATTGTCGCGCACCACGAAGCCGGCATGCACCATGTTGGCGGCGGCGATTTTGTTGACCTTGCGCGCGTCGCGATACAGGCTGATGCGCTTCATCAGCCCCATCTTGCCCATGCGCTGCCACTGCGTATCGGCCTCGACATGGATCGACGCCACCAGCGGGCCACGCACCTGCACCGCGAAGTCCCAGCGCGGCGCCGACAGGCTGATCGCATGGTTGTAGTCGCAGAACATGTCGTCGTTGATGTTGATGCCGCCAACCAGCGCGACCTCGCGGTCGACCACGCAGATCTTGCGGTGGGTGCGCGTGATGCCACGCGTGAACCACGGGTTGAAAATGCGGTGGTGCACGCCGGCCGCCTCCAGCTTCTGGTGCATGCAGTTGATCTTGCGGCGTCCGGTGCCCCACCAGTCGGTGATCATGCGCACGTCGACGCCGCGTTGGGCGGCGGCCGACAACGCGGCCAGCACTTTCTGGCCGGTGTCGTCGTCGGCGAAGATGTAGGTCTCGAAATAGATCTCGTGGCGGGCCGCCTCGATGGCGCCGATCAGGGCCGGGAAAAACTCGGTGCCGGTGTACAGCAGCGTGACTTCGTTATCGGCAAGTAGTTTGACGGCGCCCATGGCATTCCCTACCCCAGCGACAGCGACGCCACGATGGGCGCATGGTCGGACAGCTTGGCCCACAGGCTTCCGTGCATGACCTCGGCCGATTCGACCTTGAAGCCGCGCACGTAGATGCGGTCGAGCCGGAAGAACGGCAGCGCCGACGGGAAGGTGCGCGCCGGGTTGATGGTCGCCTTCATGCTGGCCTTGCGGCGCAAGGTGCGCAGGATGCCATCGACCTGGGCGTTGGTGCCCAGCTCGTCGAACGCCTCGACCACGCCCAGCGCGTTGCGCAGCTCGCCGCTGAGGGTGTTGCGCCAGTCGTTGAAATCGCCGGCGATGATGACCGGCTCACCGTCCGGCGCCGACTCGCGCACGGCCGAGATCAGCGCCTGCGTCTGCCGGCGCCGGCCCGCCTCGAACAGGCCCAGGTGCACCACGTAGCAATGCACCAGGCCGTGTTCGGTGTTGAGCACGCAATGCAGGATGCCGCGCTGCTCGTAGGCGTGGTCGGAGACATCGTGGTTGGCCATGTTGGCGATCGGGAAAGCACTCAGCAGCGCGTTGCCGTGGTGGCCGTGGTCGTACACCGCGTTCATGCCGTAGGCCGCGTGCAGATGCCGCGACTCGCCGGCGAAGTATTCGTGCTGCGCCGCAGCGGGCCAATGCTTCTGGCCCAGCTGTTCGGCGCCGTATTTGGCGGCCTTGAGGTCATGTTTGCCTTGAACCTCTTGCAAAAAAACCACATCGGCATTGAACAGGCCGATTGCCTGTTTAAGCGCCAGCACACGCGGTTCGGCGCGGATGGAGGACACTCCCTTGTGAATATTGTAGGTGGCGACTCGGATTTTCATACGGAACATTCTAACCCCGAGTACGCCATCGAGTGCGTTCGCCTCCGCACATATCGATCCGCAGCGCCTGATCCAGGTACCCGACGAGGATGCCAACGAAGCGCCGGCGCCGGCCTGTCAGGCGAAGGCGAGATCGTGGCTGGCGCCGCTCACGCCGATCAGCACCACCTCGGGCGCGGCACCGGCCACACCTGCGGCCAACGTGTTGGTGGTGTTCAGCACCGTGGTTTGGTAGGAGATCACATTGGTGTTGTGGTCGACCGCGTCGAGCATCGCGCGCGCGGCGGCGGCGGCGGCGGCGCCCGCATAGCCAGCGACCTCGCGTGGCTGGTCGAGGCTGGCGGTGAAGTTGGCGGCGACGGTGACGCGGTTGGCGATCAACGCGGCGTCGATCATCCCCTGCGCCGTGGTGTTGCGTTCGGCCCCGGAGATGATGCTCAGCGCGGCCACTCCACGGGCCAGGCCATTGTCGGCGTCGAGCGCGCTCGACCAGAAATTCAAACCCTCGGCGGCAGGCGCCCTTCCGAGCAAATGCTGGTAGATCGCCGTGACAAATTCCCTGTTGGTGCCGTGATATAACGCCGCAGACTCGGCGCTGTTGCCGAAGCCGTTCACCAGCGCCCTGACGGTGCTATCGGTCTGATAAGCGGAGGCGAACTCGGCGACCGTGGTGGGCACCTTGGCGGCCGCGAACTGCGCCACCATGTTGACCAAGCCGCCGGCGTCCGCCGGCCGGCCGAAATAGCCCACATAGAGTTTTTGCGCCAAGGCGACGTATTGCGCCTGGAGCGGATCGTCGGCCAGACTGGTGGCGTTGAGCGACAGCGTGCCGTCGGCCAGTGCCAGCCGTTCGATGCCTGTCAGTGTGTCGCTCTGGGCCGGGTTGGCGCGCGAGGTCACGGTATAGCCGCCGTTGGCGTTGGCGCTGATGGAATAGGCGCTGAAGTTGCCGCTATAGACGGCCGTGTCGATGCCGGCGCCGCCGTCGATGACGTTGCGCCCGCCGTTGCCCTGCAGCCGGTTAGCCACGCCGTTGCCGATCAGCGTGTCGTCGCCACTGCCGCCGATGGCGTTCTCGATCACCGCGCCGAAGGCGATCGCCAGGTTGTCGGTGCCGTCATACGTGGGCGTCGGTGGCGCGACGGTCCAGTTGATGCCGGCACCGGTGTCCGAGGCGATGTGGAGCGACGAATAATGTCCTTGCTGCAGATCGATGACGCTGCCGGCGCTGAAATTGGCGATCGAGATGGTGTCGTTGCCACCGGCGTCCCAGATCGTCCGCAGGAACGGTGTCGATGAATCGAAGGTGTAGGTGTCGTTGCCGGTGCGGTAGCTCATGTTGGCGCCGTACAGGTACTGAATAGCGGCGATGTCGTACAGCATCGGCGTATCGGGAACCACCGGGTAGGCGTTCCACTGCCACGTGGTCGCCGTTTCGGTCACATCGACGAACAGGCCGTGGGCCGCGCTGGCGTAAGCCATCAGCGAGTACTGCTGGGTGGAGAAGGCGGTCGGCAGCACGGTATTGTCCTCGAACGGGTGCTTGAGGCCCAGCGCGTGGCCGATCTCGTGCACCAGCGACATGTAGTTATAGCTCCCCGACGACCAATTGCTATCATCGCTGGCGCCACCCGTCGCGGTGTTGATCCAGATATCGCCGCCGCTCGGGCTGAGCATTTTCGGATAATACGCCCACCCCCAGGCAGGGTTGTCGTCGGCAGCCGGTTCGGCCGACGAGGTCCAGCCAATGCGGATATCGCCGACCGAGGTGCTGCTTTCCGCGAGGGGGGTGGCCGTGATATTGGCCACACTGGACCACGCGCCCAGCGCCGCCCGCGCGGCCGCCTGCTGCACGGCGTCCAGGCCATAGTGCTCGGCGGCGTTCGGCTCGTCGAGCTGGGAATACGCGCCACCGGCGACGCCGCTAAAACTGGCGCTGGCGGAGGTGGTCCAGGGGAAGCTGTAGGTGACGGTGGCGCCCGTGCCGGTCGCGCCGCCCCATTTGACGCCCCCCAGCAA
>Ga0308163_10000754_pt1 | contig 45778 bp, 25 predicted proteins | sample PhyTR1_FD_201037 | JGI IMG/M metagenome (GOLD analysis project Ga0308163, IMG submission 201037) | Phyllosphere microbial communities from UC Gill Tract Community Farm, Albany, California, United States - DLSLT.R1 | ecosystem: Host-associated > Plants > Phyllosphere > Unclassified | place: USA... | reverse complement strand
GTGTCGGGGGCACCCCGCGCCCCTACAGTTCACGCGGTGAAACGGGTGCAGCAAGCGGGTATCAGTGAGAATGCCTTGGCACTTCCGACCCGCGCATCCCCACCAGGAAGTCAAAATCGCACCCCTGATCCGCCTGCATGACGTGGTCGATGTACAGCTGACGATAACCGCCGATCAACAGTTGCTGGGGCGCTTGCCAGTCGGCCAGGCGCGCGGCCAGTTCTGCTTCGGAAATGTCCAGATGCAAGCGTCCGGTCGAGCAGTCGAGTTCGATATAGTCACCTTCCTGCACCACCGCCAACGGACCGCCTGCGGCCGCTTCCGGCGCAACGTGCAGCACAACCGTGCCATATGCCGTGCCGCTCATGCGCGCATCGGAAATCCGCACCATGTCCGTCACGCCCTGAGCCAGCAGCTTGGCCGGAAGGCCCATGTTGCCTACCTCCGCCATGCCCGGATAACCTTTCGGCCCGCAGTTCTTCATCACCAGAATGCTGTTGGCGTCGACGTCCAGTTCCGGATCGTTGATCCGCGCCTTGTACATGTCAAAGTTCTCGAACACCACTGCACGACCACGATGCTTCATCAACGCGGGCGTCGCAGCCGAGGGTTTGAGCACGGCACCCAGCGGCGCGAGGTTGCCACGCAGTACGCAGATGCCGCCGTCGGCCACCAGCGGGTTGTCGATGGCGCGGATCACTTCGTCATCGCCGTAGATCGGTGAGTTCTGCACGTTTTCCCAGAGCGTCTTGCCGTTCGCGGTCAGCGCTTCAGGGTGAGGGATCAGGTTGTTTTCGCCCAGACGACGCAGCACGGCAGGCAGGCCGCCCGCGTAATAGAACTCTTCCATCAGGAAGCGCCCTGAAGGCTGCAGGTCCACCAGAGTCGGCGTGCCGCGACCGATGCGGGTCCAGTCGTCCAGTTCCAGGTCCACGCCGATACGACCGGCGATGGCCTTGAGGTGAATCACGGCGTTGGTCGAGCCGCCGATGGCAGCGTTGACGCGAATGGCGTTTTCGAACGCCTCTTTCGTCAGAATCTTCGACAGACGCAGGTCTTCGTTGACCATCTGCACCGCGCGCATGCCGGACATGTGCGCCAATACATAACGGCGGGAATCCACCGCAGGAATGGCGGCGTTGTGCGGCAACGACGTGCCGAGTGCTTCGGCCATGCAGGCCATGGTCGAGGCGGTGCCCATGGTGTTGCAGGTGCCTGCCGAGCGCGACATGCCGGCTTCGGCGGAGAGAAATTCATCCAGGCTGATCTGCCCGGCTTTATAGGACTCGTGCATCTGCCAGACGATGGTCCCGGCGCCGATGTCCTTGCCTTTGTGTTTGCCGTTCAGCATCGGCCCGCCGGTGACCACGATGGCCGGCACGTCGCAGCTCGCCGCGCCCATCAGCAGGGCAGGGGTGGTCTTGTCGCAACCGGTCAACAGCACCACGCCGTCAATCGGGTTGCCGCGAATCGCCTCTTCCACGTCCATGCTCGCCAGGTTGCGGGTCAGCATTGCAGTCGGACGCAGGTTCGATTCGCCGTTGGAGAAAACAGGGAATTCAACCGGGAAACCACCGGCTTCGATCACGCCGCGTTTGACGTGTTCGGCGATGGTGCGGAAGTGTGCATTGCACGGTGTGAGCTCGGACCAGGTGTTGCAAATGCCGATGATGGGCTTGCCCTGAAACTGGTGGTCGGCAATGCCTTGGTTCTTCATCCAGCTGCGGTACATGAAGCCGTTCTTGTCGGCGGTACCGAACCATTGGGCAGAACGCAGGGTGGGTTTCTTATCGGAATCAGACATAAATCAGCACTCTTATTGTAAGACTAAAGGCATCGCGTGCTGACTAAAATAGGCCGAAAAACGTCCGAGTGGAAGTGTTGTAACGTCAAATAGTAATACTATATAGTCGGTTTCCATCGAGGGACGACCCTGCCAGCCCGACTCGCCGCAGTAAGGCACACACGAAGGCAGAGGCGATCCCCGGAAGCTTCCATAACAAAAACAACGTGGAGACCGCATACATGAGCCAGGAACTCAGGCTTATTCGCCGCATCACCTTGAAACTCATCCCTTTTTTGATCCTGTTGTACCTGATCGCGTATGTGGACCGGTCTGCCGTGGGCTTCGCCAAGCTGCACATGGGCGCAGACGTCGGCATCGGTGACGCGGCCTATGGCATGGGCGCGGGGCTGTTCTTCATTGGCTACTTCCTGCTGGAAATCCCCAGCAACCTGATGCTCGAACGCTTCGGCGCGCGGCGCTGGTTTGCGCGGATCATGATCACATGGGGCGCAATCACCATGGGCATGGCCTTCGTCCAAGGGCCGACCAGCTTCTACGTGATGCGCTTTCTGCTCGGCGCGGCCGAAGCGGGCTTCTTTCCGGGCGTGCTGTACTACATCACTCAGTGGTTCCCGGTGCGCCATCGCGGCAAGATTCTCGGGCTTTTCATCCTCTCCCAGCCCATCGCGATGATGATCACCGGCCCGATTTCCGGCGGTCTGCTGGGCATGGAAGGCGTTGGCGGGCTGCACGGTTGGCAGTGGCTGTTTCTGTGCATCGGCGCCCCGGCGATCCTGCTGACCTGGCCCGTCCTGCGCTGGCTGCCGGATGGCCCGAAAGACGTGAAATGGATGGATCCGGTCGAGAAAGACTGGCTCGCCGGTGAGCTGAAAAAAGACCTCGAAGAATATGGCCAGACCCGGCACGGCAATCCATTGCATGCCCTTAAGGACAAGCGGGTGCTGTTGCTGGCGCTGTTCTATCTGCCGGTCACTTTGAGCATCTATGGCCTGGGCCTGTGGTTGCCGACGCTGATCAAACAGTTCGGCGGCAGCGATCTGGTTACCGGCTTCGTTTCGGCAGTGCCTTACATCTTCGGCATCGTCGGTCTGTTGATCGTGCCCCGCAGCTCCGACCGCCTGAACGATCGCTACGGTCACCTGGCCGTGTTGTACGTGATCGGCGCGCTGGGCCTGTTCCTGTCGGCTTACCTGACCGTGCCGGTGCTGCAACTGGCGGCGTTGTCTCTGGTGGCATTTTCCCTGTTTTCCTGCACGGCAGTGTTCTGGACCTTGCCGGGGCGTTTCTTCGCCGGTGCCAGTGCGGCGGCCGGTATCGCGCTGATCAACTCGGTCGGCAACCTCGGCGGTTACATCGGCCCGTTCGTCATCGGCTGGCTGAAAGAAATCACCGGCAATTTGGCCACCGGCCTGTATTTCCTGTCGGGCGTGATGATCTGTGGATTGATCCTCACCGGCGTCGTGTACCGCGTCCTGGAACGCAAGCACGTTTTGCCGGAATCCAAATTCGCGGCCAGCGCGCGCAGCTCTCGTTAAAGACGCGGCCTGTGTAGGAGCGCACTTGCCCGCGAAGGCGTTGTGCCAGGCATGAAGATGTCTCAGGCAGAAAGCTATCGCGAACAAGCGCGCTCCTACAGGGACCGTGCACACCATCTGGAAAGGAGACATTTCATGCATTTGGTTCAATTCGAATTGGGTAACGGCGAACGCCGTGTCGGTCTGGTCGACGGCGCGCTGGTGCGCGAAGTGCAGGGTGCGACCAGCACCCGTGAACTGGCGCTGGCCGCCATCGACAAGAAGATCTCGCTGGCCGAACAGGTCGACAGCCTGGGGCTGGGTGACAGCCACGACTACTCGCAACTGCGTGCCGACCTGATGATCCTGCCGCCATTGGACCATCCGGATCCTGCGCACGTGTTGGTCAGCGGCACCGGTCTGACGCACTTGGGCAGCGCCTCGGCCCGCGACAAGATGCACCAGCACGGCAATGACGAGTCGGCCATGACCGACACCATGCGCATCTTCAAATGGGGCATCGAAGGCGGAAAACCTGCAGCCGGTGTGGCAGGCGTGCAACCGGAGTGGTTCTACAAGGGCGACGGCGGCATCGTGGTTCGTCCTGGTGCCGCGTTCCCGCAACCCCCATTCTCCGAAGACGCAGGCGAGGAGCCTGAGCTGAGCGGCCTGTACGTGATCGGCCACGACGGCAAACCGTATCGCCTGGGCTTTGCCATCGGCAACGAGTTCTCCGACCACGTCATGGAGCGCAAGAACTACCTGTACCTGGCGCATTCCAAACTGCGTGCCTGTTCGTTCGGGCCGGAACTGCGCGTCGGTGATCTGCCGCAGAACCTGGCGGGCACCAGCCGCATCCTGCGCGACGGTCAGGTGTTGTGGGAGAAGGAATTCCTGAGCGGCGAGGCCAACATGTGCCACAGCCTCGAAAACCTCGAATACCACCACTTCAAATACAGCCAGTTCCTGCGTCCGGGCGACGTGCACGTGCATTTCTTCGGCACCGCGACGCTGTCGTTCGCCGACGGCATCAAGACCCAGCCGGGTGACAGGTTCGAGATCAGCCAGCGCGAATTCGGCGCGCCATTGACCAACGGCATTGCGCCAACCGAGGGCGTGTTCCAGCCCGGCGGTATCAAGCAGCTTTGATGCAGACTGATTGTTGATCTGACAGGCGACAGACATTCGGTGGAGAGCGAGCTTGCTCGCGAAGACGTGAGTCAGGGCGATGGAAATCCATCGGATGTACCGACACCTTCGCGAGCAAGCTCGCTGCCACTGGGCTGCAATGGCCGGAAAGTGTCGGCGCCTGTTTCGAATGTCCTAAAGGAAACGCTTTCATGACCCCAATTCTCGGCCACAACTACATCGGCGGCCAGCGCAGTGCCGCTGGCACCGTCATCGTCTACAGCGTCGACGCCAGCACCGGTGAAAACCTCCCCCACGACTTCTACCAAGCCACGGTCGAAGAGGTTGACGCTGCGGCGAAAGCGGCGGCGTCCGCGTACCCGGCCTACCGGTCGCTGAGCGCGGAAAAACGCGCACAGTTTCTCGATGCCATCGCAGACGAACTGGACGCACTGGGCGACGACTTCATCGCCACCGTCTGTCGCGAGACCGCGCTGCCGACAGCACGCATTCAAGGCGAGCGCGGCCGTGTGACCGGGCAAATGCGTTTGTTCGCCAAGGTCCTGCGTCGCGGTGATTTCTACGGCGCACGTATCGATCTGCCATTGCCGGATCGCAAGCCCGCGCCACGACCAGACCTGCGCCAATACCGCATAGGCCTCGGCCCGGTGGCCGTGTTCGGCGCGAGCAACTTCCCGCTGGCGTTCTCCACGGCTGGCGGAGATACCGCGTCAGCGCTGGCGGCCGGTTGCCCGGTGGTGTTCAAGGCACACAGCGGTCACATGGCGACAGCCGAGTGGGTCGCTGATGCGTTGCTGCGTGCCGCCGACAAAACCGGCATGCCCAAGGGCGTGTTCAACATGATCTATGGGGGCGGCGTCGGCGAGTGGCTGGTCAAGCACCCGGCGATCCAGGCGGTAGGTTTTACCGGTTCGCTCAAAGGCGGTCGCGCGCTGTGCGACATGGCCGCTGCGCGCCCGCAGCCCATTCCAGTGTTCGCAGAGATGTCGAGCATTAACCCGGTGATCATCCTGCCTCAGGCGTTAGAGCTGCGCAGCGAACGCATTGCCGCAGAGCTCGCCGGTTCCATTGTTCAAGGTTGCGGGCAGTTCTGCACGAATCCAGGCCTTATCATCGGCGTCAGTTCGCCCACCTTCAGCGAATTCCAGCAGCGTCTCGCGGCGCAGATAAACGACCAGCCGCCGCAGACCATGCTCAACGCCGGCACCCTGAGCAGTTACACCCGTGGCCTCAAGGCACTGAACGCTCATGCCGGCATCCAGCATCTGGCGGGTCAGGAGCAGAACGGCGATCAGGCCCATCCGCAGCTGTTCAAGGCCGATGTCAGTCTGTTGCTGGAAGGGGATGAACTGCTTCAGGAAGAAGTGTTCGGGCCGACTTCGATCGTGGTTGAAGTCGCCGATCAGGCGCAGCTCACCGAGGCCTTGCTCGGCCTTCATGGCCAGCTCACGGCGACGCTGTTGGTCGACGGCGACGACATGCAGCGCTTCAGCGAATTGACCGGCCTGCTGGAACAGAAGGTCGGGCGCATTTTGATCAATGGCTACCCGACCGGGGTTGAAGTGGTGGACTCTATGGTTCACGGCGGGCCTTACCCGGCCACTTCCGACGCACGCGGCACGTCGGTCGGCACCTTGGCAATCGACCGTTATCTTCGCCCGGTGTGCTTCCAGAATTACCCCGACAGCGCCTTGCCCGACGCCCTGAAAAATGCCAACCCGCTGGGGATTCAGCGGCTGGTGGATGGAGTGAACACCACCGCAGCAGTAGGTTGATACACCTGACCTGATCGTTCCCACGCTCCGCGTCTTGTTGACGCCGAGCGTCACGAGCTGCATGCCCACGCAGAGCGTGGGAACGATCAACGCCGAGCGTCACGCAGAGCGTGGGAACGATCAATAACACCTGTAGGAGCGTGGCTTGTCCCGCGATCTGCCGGGAACCGGCAGCAAAGCCAGAGGATGCGGTCGACCTGACATACCGCGTCAGACGTTTTGCATGCCCACGCAGAGCGTGGGAACGGTCCGGTCACCAGAATTGTTCAACGCAGGATCAACACAACACACCCGACACCCACATAAAAACAAACGAGGTGCGCCCCATGACCGCCAATGCCATACCGCTGGAACAGCTTGATACCGACGCGCTCGAAGACAGCATTTACCGCAAGGTGAGCTGGCGCATCGTGCCGTTGTTCATCTGCTGTTTTCTGTTCGCTTACCTGGATCGGGTCAACATCAGTTTCGCCAAGCTGCAAATGGCCAGCGACCTCGGCTTCAGCGAGACCGTTTACGGCCTCGGCGCCAGTCTGTTCTTTGTCGGCTATTTTCTCTTCGAAGTCCCCAGCAACGTGCTGCTGCACAAGATCGGCGCAAGAATCTGGATCGCCCGGATCATGGTGTCGTGGGGCATCGCCTCAGCCTGCATGATGTTCGTGCAGACCGAATTCTGGTTCTACACCCTGCGTTTTCTGATTGGCGTGATGGAAGCCGGCTTCGTCCCAGGCGTACTGTATTTTTTCACCCAGTGGTACCCGAGCACGCGACGGGCTCGCGTCAATTCCTACTTCAAAAGCTCCATCTGCTTGTGCGGCATCGTGGGCGGTCCGATTGCCGGCCTGATCCTCGGCCACTTCGACGGCGTCATGGGGCTGGCCGGTTGGCGCTGGTTGTTCCTGCTGGAAGGCATTCCGTCGGTGCTGCTGGGCGGCGTGGTGTTCTGGCTGGTCAAGGACCGCATCCAGGACGCGCCTTGGCTCAGTGCTGCAGAAAAAGAGGTCGTGCTGTCACGCATGGCCAAAGAAGCCAAACCCGCCACGCCGCAGAAGGTCAAGGACATCTGGAAACACCCGACCACCTACGTCATGTCGGCGATCTACCTCTGCCTGGTGATGGCGCTGACAGGTCTGCTGTTCTGGATGCCGCAACTGATCAAGAGTGCGGGCGTGACCGACACCATGAACATCGGCTGGCTGACCGTCATTCCTTACATCGGCGCGGTGATCGGCAACCTGCTGATCGGTGCCAGCTCCGACCGTCATCGCGAACGTCGGTGGCACATGGCGGCCTGCGCAACCCTGACGGCCGCAGGCTATCTGGTGTGTGCGCTGTTCCCCGGCCAGTTGCTGCCCTTGATGATCGGCATGACCATGATCATGACCGGCATCATTGCCTGGATGCCGATCTTCTGGACCATCCCGCCGCGCTTCCTGACCGGTATCGCCGCAGCAGCCGGGATCGCGTTGATCAACTCGCTGGGTCAGTTGGGCGGCATCATCGCGCCGTTCATGGTCGGTCGCATCAAGGACCTCACCGGCACGGCAACGCCTGCACTGTTTGCCTTATTCGCCGTGAGTGTGTTGGCCATTGCGCTGATCGTCTGGGGCATTCCGAAGCGTTACTATGCGAAGGAAGCGCTGCAGGATTGAGAAAGGAGTGAGCCTGAATCCAGCATCGCGGATTCAGGCTAAACGCTGAACCCTGTGGGAGCGAGCTTGCTCGCGAATGCCTCCGTGAAGCCTTTGCATCCCCATTGGCTGTCACAGCGCTTTCGCGAGCAAGCTCGCTCCCACAGGGCATCTGCGCCAAGCCTGAACGTGCGCGCACGCCGCGATGACGGCTTTTGTCCTATCATTCGCGCTTTAACCTACGCGAACGACTGCCATGACTGACATTCCCGAAACCCTGCGCACCGCGCTGCAAACTGCACTGACGTCTCACAGCATGCTGGAGATCGACGGCCTGCACGCCTTCGAATTCACGCTGGACGAAATGCTGCAAATCGAAAGCATGGACGGACGTGAACGCAAGGTCTGGCGTTTCTCGCTGGCGCAAGTCGATTCCGCCGAGTTTGATTCAGAGCTGCAGAGTTGGGTCATCAACGACGGCAACGCCGACCACCGGATCATTGTGTTGAACGCTTTCGCCGCGAGTGATGATGATGATGATGATGAAGAGCAGGGCTAATGCGCAGGGCGCAACTACTGCGCTGAACCCGCTGTCATAGACCTGATTCTTGCGTTTACCGCGTGCGCCAACAATTTCAAAAAGAGAATGCCCCATGACTCCGAGACTCCTGCCGTGGCTGGTGCTTGCCAGCAGCCTCACCGCTGTTTCCGTTCAGGCGAAATCCATGACCGACTACGACGTACTGGTGGGTGCCTACACCGCTGGCGCCAGCGAAGGCATCTATCGTTATGGCTTCAACACCCAGACCGGCCAGCTCGAAGCGAAGCCACGTCAGGTGATCAAAAGCGAAAACCCGTCCTGGTTGACCCTCTCCAAAGACCAGCGCCACCTGTTTGCGGTCAACGAGAACGGTCCGGGTCAGACGGACGTCGTCGGCAAGGTCAGCAGCTTCTCCATCGACCCCAAGACCCACGCGGTGTCGTTCATCAACCAGATCGAGAGCAAGGGTGAAGAGCCGACGCATTCCAACCTGAGTCTGGATGGGCGCTTCCTGTTCGTGGCGAACTACGCCGTACACCCCGATCCGGGCGGTTCTCTGGCGGTCGTGCCGGTCGGCAAGGACGGCACGCTGTCTGCCGTCGCGCAGACTGCGACGCACGAAGCCAGCAAGGTCAACCCGGAACGCCAGGCGTCATCCCACGTGCATGCCGCCGTGCCGACCCCCGATGGCAAGTACCTGATCGCCATGGATCTGGGCGCCGACAAGATGTTCGTCTTCAACTACGACGGCAAGAAACCCCAACCCCTGACGCCCGCCAAAGCGCCATCGGTTGACCTGCCGCCGGGCAGCGGTCCACGTCACTTGCTGTTCAGCAAGGACGGCAAGCACGCGTGGCTGACCATGGAAATGAGCGCGCAGGTGGCGGTGTTCGATTACCACGATGGCGTGTTCAAGCGCACGGCGTTGGTGGACCTTGCCAATAAAGACGGTCAGCAATACCGCGCAGCCGGTGGCTTGCACACCTCGCCGGATGGCAAGTTCCTTTACGTCGCCAATCGGGGCGAGGTCAACGAACTGCTGGTCTTCAGCATCAATTCGGTCACTGGCCAGTTGAAGGAAATCCAGCGCCGCTCGGTGGAAGGCAAGGAGCCTCGTGAGTTCAGCTTCGACCCTAGCGGCCACTTCGTGCTGATTGCGAACCAAAAGAGCAACCAGATCGTGACGGTCCGTGTGGACCCCAAAACCGGTCTGTTGGGCGACACCGTGCAGAAAGTCGACTTCGATTCCCCTTCTGATTTCCGTTTTTTGAAGCCGTGACGGCTGGCAAGTGACACGTTGACGCAGGCTCCAGCCCTTGAAAATCAAGGGCCGGAGCCATGTATTAATTCAAGTGATAAGGGCTAGTGCCAGAAAAGATTTTTTCTGAAAGCTCCTCGGGCGTACTTTTAATTCCACGGCCAAGACGGTCAAGACTTGAAACGAAACATCAACACCGAGGTACACCCCATGAACTTCAATATCTTCTCCATCATCGCCGCGTCTGCCATCTCCGCTACTGTTGCATTGCCCGCCAGTGCCAGTGTCGACGTCACAGACAAAAAAGTCAGCTCGACCCAGAGTTACACCCCGAAGTACTTGCAACAAAGCGCTAACTTCTATGCGGCTTTGGATCATAAGACCCAGCAATGAATAGAACTCGATGTGAATACATTCCCCGTTAACGAAGCACACGATACCGGGGAATGGATTTGTAAGAAGTGAACGGGTTCAATTGTTATACCTGCTCCGAGTGCAAGAACGCTTTCGCGAGCAAATTCGCCTTTAACAGGTTGATGCGACCCACTGACCACTGCGTGTCAGGCCATGCATCAACTGTCGGCGAGCTTGCTCGCGAAAGCGTTGAATTCCCTCCCTTTGGTCCCCGTCTGCTGAATAAGCGACGGGGATTTTTTTATGCCTTCATCTTCATATTTCTGTTGTGTAGGAGCGCGCTTGCCCGCGATAGCGGTGTGTCAGTCAGCAGAGACTTCACAGATTTACCACCATTATCCGGATGCAGCTCAGAGCAAGCGCGCCTACACGAGGCATTACTCTATCGGCTTGATTAAGTTCTTACATAATCAACCGAATCGATCTTTTGAATCGCTGCACATCGTTTTTCATTAATAGCTACTCCGGGCATTCTGGGCGCCAGAAACGAAACATCCCGGAGTCACTGTCATGGCCACTGCCATTCTTCATTCACTTAAACACGGCGCTTACACCGCCATCGCGTTGTATGTTGTTTTCATTGCAGTGGTCACTGTCGCCAGCATGAATCCACACCTCACTGCACCGGCATCGGTGTCGGCTCAATCGTCCGTCGTCAAACTTGATCGTGCTTCTGCCAACACGCAGGAGCGTGCGTCGTGAGAGGCATGAATTTTTGGGTGATCGTGTTTTTCGCCCTGATCAACAACGGTTGCTCGTTGCTGGGTCATGGCGAAGGTTCGGTGGGTGGTGTGGCGCGCAGCATGGAATTCAAGACCGAAGTCGCCGAAGCCATCGAAATGCAGCGGGCGCAACAGCTCAACGCCGGCAATCCGCCGCCGAAACACGGCGAGTTGTTTTCCGAGATCTTCCAATGGACGGTGGTGTGACTATTTTACGCACCGTTCACGCTTGGCGCGGACCCTGTGGGAGCGAGCTTGCTCGCGAAAGCGTCAGATCAGTTAATAGAGATGCTTCGGTTTTTTTGATGACTTCGTGAGCAAGCTCACTCCCACAGGGTTCGATGGAGTTTGTTATTTCTGCATCACCTGCATGAACAACGCCGATTTGAGAAACCGCTTTAACCAACCCTGGACCTTCGGAAAAGAGTTCTGCCAGAACCCGTCCGGGTCGACGAAGCAGAACTGCCTGACGAAAGGCGCCAGCGCAATGTCTGCCAGCGTCAGGTGATCAGTCACCAGAAAGTCGCGATCACTCAACAAACCTTCCAGCTTATTCAGGAACACCTCCCCACGTGCTCGGTACTCGGCCTGAGTGAACTCCGGATAACGCACGGCGTATTTGTAGTGATCCAGATCGGTCTTGAAACGGCTATCGTTCTCCGCGATCAGGTCAGCGATCCGCCGTTGCGCTTCTGGATCAGAGGCCATGGACCAATCGTCCGGGTCATGTTGATCCAGTGCCCAGCGCATGATGTCCAGGCTCTGCTCAAGCACCTCGTCGTCCAGCACCAGCACCGGCACGGTGCCTTTGGGCGAACGCTCGAGCATTTCCGGCGGCTTGGCCTTGAGGCTGACTTCAATCAGTTCAACCTGAACGCCCGAATACGCCACCGCCATGCGCGCACGCATGGCATACGGGCAGCGACGAAACGAGTAGAGCAGGGCGCTCATCAACTGACCTCCACGGTGCTCAGGCCATTGCCTTGGCGGCGCACCTGGATCTGCACCGGGATCCGCTCGTGCATTTCCTGTACGTGGGAAATCACCCCCACCTTGCGCCCTTGAGCCTGCAAGCCATCCAGGGCATCCATCGCCAGCTGCAGCGACTCGGGGTCGAGGCTGCCGAAGCCTTCGTCGATGAACAGCGACTCGATTTTCAAGGTGCTGGACGCCATGGACGCCAGGCCGAGCGCGAGGGCGAGCGACACCAGGAAGGTTTCGCCCCCTGACAACGAATGCACCGAACGCAGTTCATCGCCCATTTCGGTGTCCATCACCAGCAAGCCGAGCATGCTGCCGCCGCGTTTGAGGCGATAACGCCGCACCAGTTGTTTGAGCTGCGCGTTGGCGTGATGCACCAGCAGATCAAGGTTGTACGTCTGGGCGATCTTGCGGAAGGTGTCGCCCGTGGCCGAGCCGATCAGGGCGTTGATCCGGCCCCAACGCTGGAACTCCGAATAGGCAGCGGCAATTCGCGCCTGCAATTCGCTGCTGGCATTGCGACGACGGTCGTCTTCACTGATCTGCGCGCGCAAATCGGCGCACAACTGATCGTGCGTGGCCGACAGACTCTGCGCATCCGTTAGCGCTGACGCCAAGTGCTCGCCATCCGTGACGTCGCCGTGTTGCGCCTGATGTTGTTGCAACTGAGCGTCGCGCTCTTGCACCAGCACTCTGGCTTGCTCCAGAGCCTTTTCGCTCAGTTGCAAGCGCTGGCGCAATTGCCCGACGCTGTCATCGCTCATGCCCAGCAAGGTGTCCAGTGCGGCGTCGTCCAGTTCGCTGTGCTGACTGCGCCATGCGCTGATCTGCCCGTCGAGGTCGGCCAGTTCTTGCTCCAAGACTTGCAGGCGCTGACGTTCGCCGTCCAGCTCAGCGCTCAGCTTGATCAGTTCGCTGCGCGCCTGTTGCAAGGCCTCGGCCGTGTTCGCCTGGCCCTGCCGAGCCTGCTCCACGGCGTGTTCGAGGTGCTGCTGCCACTGCTCGGCGCTGGTATGTTCGCCGAGGATTTCCTGCAAGCGTTGCTGAACCACCCGCTGTTGCTGCTGGCTGGCGTCGAGCTGTTTTTGCAGCTTCTGATGCTCGTGCAGGCGACCTTCTTGAGTGATCTGCTCGCGCTCGATTTTCAGTGCGCGCTCACTGTGTTCCTGTTGTTCGTCCTTCTGTTGCCCCAACTGTTCAATGCGGCGGGCAATGTCGTTGTCCAGCTGCAGAAAGCTTTCTGTGGCCGACTCGCGCCACGACGACAGGCTCTCGGCGGGCAACAACGGCTCGAATTCCTGCAGCGCGGTTTCGAACGTCTGATTGTCCAAGGAGATGTTGCGCTGTTGATCGTCCAGCAGTTTCATCGCCTGCTGACTTGCCTCGCGCGTGTCCTGAACCTGCTGCTGCAAGGATTCGGCGTCGCGCTGGACCTTGAGCAGCCGGGTCTGGCGTTGCTCGGCGGTGAGAATTTCCTGCGCCAGCCGGTGCAGCCGTTCGCTCAGCCAGTCGGTACGCAGGTGCTCGGGTTGTTCCAGCAAGCGTGCATACAGGGCATGGCCTTCGAGTTCCGGCGTGAGCTTCTGCAACTGCTCGCTGAGCTGGTCCAGTTGCGGTTTGGAGGCCTTCAGCTGGTTGTTCAGCTCACCGACTTCGGCACGCAACTCAGCAAGTTTTTCGCTGAGCTGGCTAACTTGCAGCCGTGCCTGGGTTTCTTCGCTGTCGTCATGCCCGGACAGCGCCTCGAGCAACGCTTCGGACTGGTGATACGGATGCTCTTCGCTGCCGCACACCGGGCACGGTTGTTGATCCACCAGTTGCCCGCGCAATTGCTCCACGCTTGCACTGCGCGCCAGCCGCTGGCGTTGCAGCAGTTCGACGGTGACCTTCAGCGCTTGCTCGGCGGCCTCGTGTTCACCCTTGAGCTTCAGGCCCTGAGCGATGCCTTGCGCGCGGCGCTCGGTGGCCTGTTGTTGACTGTTCTGCACGTCCTGCAAGCGCGTCGCGATGTCTTGATGACGCTGCCACAGACGCTCGAGTGAGTCGCTGGCGGCGTGCTGCTGACGGTTTTCGTGCAACAGCCCACCGAGGCGTTCGATCTCCTGACTGACGGCGTCCGCCTTGACCTGAGCATCGTCGTACAGCGCCTGCAAGGCACTTCGGCGTTCACTCAAGGCCTGTTCCGCCCGCGTGGCCGCTTGCTCCAGTGCGGGCAGTTCTTCTCGGCCCTTGTTCAGGCGCGAACTGACCAGCACGATTTGCTGCAGACGCGGCCGATAGGCATCCCACGACTGGCTGAGTGAGCTCAGTGCTGCGCTGTTCTGCAGCTGTTCGGCGATGGATTGCAGACGGGCTTCGACCTGCCGTTGCTGCTCGCCCATTTCATTGAGCAGGACTTGGCCGTCATGGCTGGATTGCTCGGCCACGCGGGCCTGCTCACTGACCTTTTGCAGTTCCTGATTCAGATGGTTGAGCTGAACCTGCTGCTCGAACGCCTCGCGCAGTGTCGGCGCACAGGCTTGCTGGTGTTCCTGTGCGTGTTGAAGCGCGATGAGCGCGCTGGCGAGTTGCGTTTCCAGAGCGTCAAGGCGAGCCTGAGCCGCTGTCTGTTGCTGAGCATGGGCCTGAATACCCGCTGTCAGCGGACTGAGTTGAGCGTCCAACTTCTTGCGCTGACCGAACAGATGGCGCTGTGGGGCAAGGCGTTCGAGCTGGCCCAGTTGCTGGCGGTCGCCAGCCTGGTTATCCCAGGTCTGCTGCGCATCGACGAGTGTTTCATTGGCTGCCTGGTGGCTGTCGCGCAGGCGGTTCAGCTCCGTCAGCCATTGCTGTTTGAGTTCCAGCTGGCGCAGCTGAGTCTGCGCCAGTTTCAATTGCTGCTGGGCGTCAGCGAAGCGTTGTTCGAGCTCGGCGCGCTGTTCGGGCTCCAGCGGGGTCAGGTTGCCGGCCTGCGCATTCAGGGCTTTCAGTGTTTCCTCGGCTTCCTTGCTCTTGCTGAACGCGCGACGGCCGAGCTGGCTGTAGATGGCGGTGTCCGTGAGCTTTTCCAGCAGCTCGCTGCGCTCTTTATCGTCCGCCTTCAGGAACGCGCTGAACTCGCTTTGCGCCAGCATCACGGCGCGGGTGAACTGCTCGAAATTAAGCCCCAGCCGGGCTTCGAGCAGGGTCTTGTATTCGGTCTTGTTCTGGCTGCTGAGAATCTGCTCGCTGTCCAGATCGGTCAGGGTCTGACGGCTGGCCTGAAGCTTTTTCGTGGCGTTGTCACGGGCGCGGTTGGTTTCCCAGCGCGCACGATAACGACGCTTGTCGATGCCGACGAAATCCACCTCGGCGTAACCGCTGCCGGTGCCGCGCCGCAGCAGGTTACGTGGATCGCTGGTGCTGATGTCGCCGTCGATTTCCGGGACCCTGGACTGGCCGACATCGTTCAGCCGCGGGATCGCGCCGAACAGCGCCAGGCACAGGGCATCGAGCAGTGTGCTTTTGCCCGCGCCGGTCGGACCGGTGATGGCGAACAGGCCTGCGCTGGCCAGAGGCTCGGCGGTGAAATCCAGTTCGAACGGGCCTGCGAGTGAGGCGAGGTTTTTCAAGCGAATGGCGAGAATCTTCATGGCTGTTCGCTCTCCAGTTGCACGTCCTGCAGCAGCAAGGCGAAGTCCTGCAACGTCTGTTCGTCGACCTCGTTGCCGTAATTGTCGAGCCAGGCGCGGCTGAACAATTCTTGCGGGCTGAGTTGATCCAGTTCGATCAGGTCCTGATTGCCGTCTTCGCCGCGGTCGCCTTTGCCCGCGTATTCGGCAGCGATGCGCACCAGTCGCACGGCCTTGTTTTCCAGCGCGGCCTCGATCTGGTTGCGCAAGTCAGGCTGAGGTTCGTCCAGGCGCACGCGGACTTCGAGCCAGGGTTGGCGATCGATGTCGGCCAGCAGGTCGATGTCCGGCAGGTCCTTGAGCTGCAGCAACAGGTCGGCCAGTGGCGCCGGGCCCATCCGTTGCAGGTTGACCGCGCGGGGGATTAGCAAGGGTCTGACGCTGGCGAGCGTGTCGCCCTCGCATTCGATTTCGAGGATCTGATGTTGATAGCCGATCTCCGAGAACGACAACGGGATCGGCGAGCCGCTGTAGCGAATGCGGTCTTCGCCATTGACCCGTTGTGGCTTGTGCAGGTGGCCGAGGGCAACGTAGGTGATGCTCTCGCCAAACAAGCTGGCGGGCAGGGCTTCGGCGTTGCCGATGATCAGGCTGCGCTCGGAGTCTTCCGAGACCGAGCCGCCCGCCATGTGGGCGTGGCTGATAGCGATGAGCGACTGGCCTTTTTTGCGTTTCAGGTTGGCGGCGGCAATCAGCATCTCGTGGACCTGTCCGATACCGCGCAGGTAGCTGTCGCCCAAGGCCGGACCCGTGACTTCGGCGGGACGCAGGAACGGCAGCGCCAGGCACCAGCCCAGCACTTTGCCTTTGGCGTTGGTCAGCGGCAGCAACAGGCGATCGACGTCGAGCACGCCGTCATCCAGCCACAGCACACGGCCCAGCGCGTGGGTGCGCAGGCGTCGCATCAGGGGGGCGGGGAGTTCGATGCGCGAGCCGGAGTCGTGGTTGCCGGCGATCATCACGATGGTCAGGTGCGGATTTTGTTCGTGGGCGCTGACGATGAAGTCGTACAGCCGCTCCTGGGATCTGACCGGCGGGTTAACGGTGTCGAAGATATCGCCGGCGATCAACAGCACATCGGGCTTGCGCTCGGCCAGACGGGCCAGCAGCCAGGTCAGGAAGCTGGCGTGTTCGAAGTCCCGTTCCTGGCCATGGAGGTTTTGGCCCAGGTGCCAGTCGGAGGTGTGGAACAAACGCATGGGGGTACCTTGTGTTGAATGGGTTTCAGATGGCCGCAAGCCAACCCCGTTGATCGTTCCTCACGCTCCGCGTGGGAATGCCGGGTCGGCCGCTCTGCGGCCAATGTGACGCGGAGCGTCACGGGTTGCGTTTCTACACAGAGAAGCATGCGATCCACTGTGGGAGCGAGCTTGCTCGGGAAGAGGCCGGATCAGGCAATGAACATCATCATTTCGGATACAGGGGCGGCAGGCTGTCTCCGCCGTTCGGGTCTTGCGGTCGTTCGACCGCTGGCAATGCCTTGACGGCGCGCCACAAATCCTCACCCAGCCACAGCTTGCCGGTTTCGCTGTACAGCGCGCCGTTCAGGCCGTCGAGCGCATCGGACAATGGCACGAATCGCGCGGCCATGTCAGCGAGGGTTTCCGGTTGCTGACGGGCCCAGGCATCCAGCGCCTGCCGGGTCGCGTGCGGGTCATTGGCCAGACTGGCGCGTTTCAGGTCGTCCAGCACAGTGCGCGGGCTGGGACCGGCTTGCGCAACGCGGGTCAGCGCAGGCTGCCAGCGCGCCCGCCACCACAGGCCGAAGCCCAGCAGCGTGGTAAAACTCAACAGCACCGTGCTCAATTGCCACGGCCACACCGGCGGCCCGATCACTGTCACACCGGCGTTTTCACTGACCGGCATGTCCACCGCCAGGGCCGGATTGGTGCTGACTTGCAGCGTGCGAGCGGGCAGGGCGCTGTGCTCCAGATGATCTTCCTGAGTGTTCCACCAGACCATATCCACCGCCGGGATGTCGATGGCGCCGGGTCGATTGGGCACCAACGCCTCACGTTCTTCACGCACGCCGACCAGCCCCCGTTCGCTCGCCTGATTGCTCAGTTGCGGCTGATCCGGGTAGCGACGCAGGGCGCTCACGTCGGTGGCGGGCAAGGGAGGCAGTTGTGCGCTCGACAAGCCTTCAGCCTTAATGACCAAGGTGCGGGTCAACGAATCGCCGATCTGACTGTGGGCCGGATCCGGGCTCCAGTTCTCACTGAGGCTGATACTGCGCGCGGGCAACCACGGCGTGTTGGCGGGGTAATGTTCGGGTTGCGGCTTGACCTTCAGCGCCAGCGGCTCGGACGTCACGCGCATCAGCTTGCCCGGCTTCGGGCTGGTGGCCATCGTCGGCTGACGGGTGGCTGCCGCCTGGGTGTCGGGAATATCCTGCACCATCGTTGCGCTGAATTCCTGGGCCGGAATCGTCAGCTCGCCGCTGTGCTGTGGATACAGCGCGTAACGCATTTCGATGACGCCATGACGAATGCCATTGATCTGCTTCTCGTACGTGCGCGTGTCGCCGAGTTTCTCAATGCGCGCATCCGGAACCTGCAACGGCGTCAGGTTGCTGTCATCGAACAGCGACACCGAGTGATAGACGCGCACCGTGAGCACCGCCTGTGCCTGCACGTAAACGGTGTCCTGGTCCAGGCTCGCTTCCATGAACACGGGCGCCAGCTTCTGTTCCTGAGACTGCGCGGACGGTTCGACTTCCACGACCTGCAAGGCGATCGGCGGGCTGATCAGTTCCCCCAGTTTCAGCGAGGGAATATCGATCGAGCCGCTGTGCCGGGGCATCAAGGTGATCAGCCAGCGGGTGGTCGCATGAACGTTGCCTTCGAGCGTGGTCAGGCTGTTGAGCTGGCGGGTATCGCGCACCTCGAAATCGGCGTCCAGTGCGCTCATGTCCGGCTTGCCGAACAGCGTCGCATCGTCAGACTCAAGGGTCAGTTCGACCGTTTCGCCGGTGTTGACGCGCGTGCGGTCGACGCTGGCCTGCAACGTCGCAGCAGGGGTGTCAGCTTGTGCCGCGAGCGCGAACAGGCACAACAACCAGGCGATTACCACTGTGTGCAAACGACTCATCGGGCTTTTTCCTGATGTTGCTGTTGCTCGTACCAGAATTTGCGTCGCAGCAGTTCGCCGGGTTCATCGGGGATCTGTCGCAGCCATTGTTCGAGCGCCTGGCGCTGTTCGCCGTTGAGGTGAGTGTCGGCCGGACGACTGGGCGCCCGGGTCGGTTCGTCGTCATTGGGCAGCGCGTCGGAGGTGCCAGCGCCACCGGACAGGTCCGCCGTGCTACCGCCGTCGGCGTCGTCGTCCCCGTTCTGAATCGGTGCCTGCGGATTCGTTTGCTGTTGCTCTGCGCTGTCCGAACGTGGATTGTTCGCGGCGTCATCGCCTTCCGTTTTACCTTCACTGGCGTCTTCGGCGGCCGCCTGTTTGTTCTGTTCCTGCATCTGTTCCACCAGCGCCTTGTTCGCGGCGGCGGCGGGAAAGTCCGGCTGACGTTCGAGTGCCTGTTCATAGGCATCGATGGCCGCGTCCAGTTCACCACTTTTGGCCAGGGCATTGCCGCGATTGTAATGGTCGGCGGCGCTGTTGCCTTGGGCAAAACGCTGAGCGGCGCCGGCATAGTCGCCGGCTTCGTAGAGCGCGATGCCCTGCCATTGCACGTCTTCAAAGTGCCGCGCTGCCTCGCCGGGGCGATGGCGTTGCAGCAAGTGCTGGCCCTGTTGATCGGGACGCAGAAACAGGTCTTTGAACTCGAAGGCATAGCTATGTTGCGGAACCAGCATCAACAACGGCAGGCACAGCACCCAACCGCGTCGACCGGCACAGGCGGCCAGCAACAGCAGGGGCAGTAACAGCCAGTAACCCTGGTCGGCCCAACTGTCGAGGTGCACGGTCTGACCCTGACTGCGCAGGTCTTTCGGCCCGTCCAGCAAGCCGAGTTCGCGCAAGTCGTCATCGTCCAGGCGCAACGGAGTGTAACGACCGCCGAGTTCTTCAGCGAAGTCCTTGAGGCTGTTGCCATCGAGGCGCGGCACCAGGATGCCGCCTTGCGCGTCCTTCAAGAAGCCGCCTTTCTCCTGCGCAACCGGTGCGCCTTCGGCAGTGCCGACGCCGAGCATCAGCAGTTCTGGCGCATGACCGGTCATGACAGAGCGGATGCCCTGGCGCTCGGCATCATTCAGCGATGAACCGATCCACAGCAGACGTCCCACGCCCAGATCACCCTGCTTGAGCAGCGCGAGGGCCTTGCTTACGCCCAGGTCCGCGCGCTGGCCGGCTTCGGGCATGATCGAGGGCTTGATGGCGTCCAACAGGTTTTTGCTGGTCGACAGGTCATCGGACAGCGGCACGAGGGTGTGTGCGCTGCCGGCGTAGACGATGATCGCGGTCTGCGAATCGCTGCGCGCCTGCAACAGGTCCAGCAGTTTGCGCCGTGCCTGCTCCAGACGTGTGGGCGGGCTGTCGGCGGCGAGCATTTCCGGGGTCAGCTCCAGCAGCACCACCAGCGGGTCCACGGGCTTCTGGCTGCTCTGCTCGACCCGTTGCCAGCTCGGTCCGAGCAAGGCCAGCAATGCCAGCAGCCAGCCAAACCCCAGAGCGATCCACGGCAATTTGCTCTCGCGACCGTTGCCCCCGCTGAGCAACGTCGAGTGAAACGCGCTCGGCAGAATCATCTGCCAGCGGCCCACGCGCTTCTCCCGATTCCACAACCGCCACAGCAGCCAGCCGAGCAACGGCATGAGCAACAGCCACCAGAGTCGCAGCCAGTGAGGCCACAGCGCGAACAGCGAGGCGATCATTGGCGCCTCCGCAAGCGCTTGAAACGCTGTCGCCACTGCGGACTCCGGTGCAAGACCGGCTGGCGGGCGAGGAAACGGTACACCGGGTTCTGCGGCCAGCGTTCATGAATCACCAACAGAATGCTCAGCAGCAATGCCATTGCCAGCGGCCAGTGATAGAGGGCGAGCGCGGGACGGGCCTGAGTCGGTTGTTGTGTGACGGGCTCAAGGGTGTCGAGGACCTTGCCGATTTTTTCCAGCTGCACGCCGTCGCGGGCGCGGAAATATTGCCCGCCTGAGATCTCGGCGATTTCGCGCAGGGCTGGCTCGTCCAGATCCAGGCTTGGGTTCAGTCCGAGAATGGTGGTCGCGCCCTTGTCGGGGTCGGCGCCGATACCGATCGGATAAATCTTCACGCCTTCGCCCGCCGCGAGGCGCGCGGCAGTCGCGGGGTCGATCTGACCGGCGTTGTTGGCCCCGTCGGTCACCAGAATCAGTACGCGGCTTTGTGCGGGACGTGATCTCAGGCGTTTCAGCGCAAGACCGATGGCATCACCGATGGCCGTATTTTTACCGGCGATGCCGATTCGCGCCTCATCCAGCCAGACGCGCACGGTCCTGCGATCGAAGGTCAATGGTGCCTGCAAGTAGGCTTGGCTGCCGAACAGGATCAGCCCGACGCGATCGCCCTGACGATGCTCAAGGAAATCGCCGAGCAACTGCTTGACCAGCGTCAGGCGGCTGACTTCTTCGTTCTGCCAGACCATGTCCGGGTAATCCATCGATCCCGAGACGTCGACCGCCACCAACAGATCGCGTCCACTGGCCGCCACGGGCAACGGGTCGCCAAGCCATTGCGGACGCGCAGCCGCCATCAGCAGCAACAGCCAAAGGGTCACGAAGGGCAGTTGCCGACGCCATCCCGGCAGATGAGCGCGGGCGCGACGACCGGCCAGGCCCTCCAGCTCATTAAGGAAACTCACCTTGAGCGCGGCCTCGCCGCTGTCGGCCGCTGGCAGCACGAACCTCAGCAGCCAGGGCAGCGGCAGCAGGGCGAAAACCCAGGGCCAGGCGAACTCAAACATGTTTGCGAATCCAGGTATCGACCGACTGGGTCAGGCCGTTGATGGCCTTGTCGTCGAGCTTGCACTCAGGTTTGTAGGCGCCTTCGACCAGGATCATCCAGCGCGTCAGGCCCGCTGCCGGGCAGCGATTGTCAAGAAATGCCAGCCATTTGCGGCCATTGAGGGTGTGGCTCTGGCTGTAGGGGTAGTCGTTGCGGCACAGGCGTTTGAGCAAGCCATTGATTTGCTGCAGCCAGGCGCCGGCCGGGGCGCCGTCATAGGGTTTGGGCAGTTGGGCAAGTTCGATCAACGCCGCTTGGCGCAGCGGGTCGAGCGGCTGCTCGACCGCCTCGCCAGCGGCCCTTTTCGGCAGGAAAACCCGCGCGCGCCACAGGCCATAGCCCAATAGCGGGATCAGTGCCAGCAGCAACCACCAGCCGGGCGCGGGTGGCCAGACACTCACCGGCTCGGGGAGCACCATCGGCTGCAACTGGTCCAGCAGACTCATTTTGGCTTTACCGGTTGCTGGGCATTCAGGTAATCGCGCAGCTGCTCGACCATTTCCCGTTGCGTGCTCAGCGGAATCATCAACACGCGCAGCTTCTTGGCCAGCAACTCCCAACGTGCCTGTCGCGCTTCGCCTTGCGCACGGTAGGTCTGACGCAGGTCGGGGTTGAGAGTGTCGAGCTCCAGTTGCGCGCCTTTCTCGGCGAACCTCAGCAGTCCGGCGGCAGGCAGCGCGTGATCCAGCGGATCGGACAACGGCAGCAGCAACAGATCGCAGTGCCGCGAAAGCAAAGTCAGTTGTTGTTCGGCGGAATCGGACAAGGCGCGCTCATCGCACAGGATGAACACCAGGCTCCCCGGTCGCAGGACTTCCCGCGCACGACGCAAGGCGACGCCAAAGGTGTCCCGGTCCGCCATGGCCTCGGTGTGCAAGGACTGGTTGACCCGCACCAGCCGGTTGAGCAGTTGCAGCAGGCTTTGCTTACTGCGGCGCGGCTTGATTTCGTAGTGCTCGTTGTCACCGAACACCAGTCCGCCGACCCGGTCGTTGTGGCCCAGTGCCGCCCAGCCAATCAGGGCGGCGGCCTGCGCCGCGAGCACCGATTTGAACATCAGGCCCGAGCCGAAAAACAGACGGCGGCTTTGTTCGACCATGAGGAAAATCGGCCGCTCACGCTCTTCGTGGAACAGCTTGGTGTGCGGCTCCTGCGTCCGGGCGGTGACGCGCCAGTCGATGGTGCGCACGTCGTCGCCCGCCTGATACACGCGCACCTGATCGAAGTCGACACCGCGCCCACGCAGCTTGGAATGATGCAGGCCAATCAGCGGACTGCGCCGGCCGGGCGACGAAAACAGCTGCACTTCCCGCACGCGATGACGCATCTCGATCAGCTCGGCAAGGCTGATGCGGATGCCCGGTTGGGAAATCAGATAGGGTTGCATGGGCTCAGGCGACGGCAACGACGTCGAGAATGCGCTGGATCACGCGGTCCTGGTCAATGCCTGCGGCTTCGGCTTCGAACGACAGAATGATGCGATGACGCAGCACGTCAAAGACCATCGCCTGAATGTCCTCGGGGCTGACGAAGTCACGACCGGCCAGCCAGGCGTGGGCCCGTGCGCAGCGGTCCAGGGAAATCGAGCCACGGGGGCTGGCGCCGTAACCGATCCACTCGGCCAGCTCCGCGTCGAACTTGGCGGGCGTGCGGGTTGCCATGACCAGTTGCACGAGGTATTCCTCCACCGCATCAGCCATGTACAGGCCAAGGATTTCTTTGCGCGCGGCGAAGATTGCCTGCTGGGTCACACGCCGCTCCGGTTTGGTCTCACCGTTCAAGGCTTCGCCACGGGCCTGCTGCAGAATTTTGCGTTCGACGTTGGCATCAGGGAAACCGATTTTGACGTGCATCAAAAAGCGGTCGAGCTGAGCTTCCGGCAGCGGGTACGTGCCTTCCTGCTCGATCGGGTTCTGCGTGGCCATGACCAGAAACAGCGGCGACAGGTCGTAGGTGCTTCGCCCCACGCTGACCTGGCGCTCGGCCATGGCCTCAAGCAGTGCCGACTGGACCTTGGCAGGCGCCCGGTTGATTTCGTCCGCCAGGACCAGATTGTGAAAGATCGGACCCTGTTGGAAGACAAAGCTGCCGGTTTCCGGACGATAGATCTCGGTGCCGGTGATGTCCGCAGGCAACAGGTCGGGGGTGAACTGAATGCGATGGAACTGGGCCTCGATGCCTTCGGCCAGTTCCTTGATCGCTTTGGTCTTGGCCAGGCCCGGCGCGCCTTCGACCAGCATGTGGCCGTCGGCAAGCAGCGCGATCAGCAAGCGCTCGACCAGTTTCTCCTGCCCCAGAATCTGAGTGGAGAGAAAGGTTCGCAGCGCGATCAACGCTTCACGATGTTCCATCGATGACGGTTCCTGGCAGGTTCGCAGCAGCGCCAAAAGGGCGCCGAAGCTGGGGGCGTTACTTTAATCCATCCGAGGGGCTGGCGACTAACCGGCCAAGGTGTTTTTTCAGTGTTGGGTGGCGTTCGTGGGGCAAAAGTGAGAATTGTCTGACAAATTCCGGCTTTTTTGCCTGACCTCAGGAGGGGGGCTCAAGAAATATCAGCGTTCGCCCGGCGAAGGCGCTGCTCAGTCATTTTTTTCACCAAGCGCCCAACCCCGTGGTTTTGCGGCTGACAGACCGAATCCCCCTTGTTTGAGGGTACCGCTTGTCAGCGTGCCTGAGTGGGTCGGCTTATCCCGTGCTTAGCTTGTTTTAGGGTCTTGTGCAGTGACCCGACCATGGAAGCTAGAACCTCAGGATGAGAGTGACATGACCAGGAAAACTGCCGAGAAACCTGCAAAAGCTGTGTCTGCGCTGGACGCGCTGTTGAAAAACAGTCAGCAATCTGATGCAGCTGTCCGTTCGCTGAGCGACCAGTTCGGTTCGGTCATGAGCCTGGCAAGGGCCAATGTCGCGCAATTGATGAAGCAAAACCCCGGTATGCACATCACCGAGGCCCGTCGGCTTCATGATCGTGCCCAGGCCATGTCAGCCGTGATTGCCCGGCAGTTTCGCGAACAGCGTCTCACGGCCTCGGTGCGCCAGGCCAATCGTCCGCCCACCGGCATCAAAGGCCTGGTCGACGGCCCGACCTACACCGACATGTTCAACCCCGACTGGGCCAACCATTGCCCGCCGGACGCCATCGAAGCCACTACTTCACCAGTGGCCTATCTCGCGGATCTCTACCGTTACGTCAAACAGTTGGAAGCCACCGGAAAGGAAGGCGAGGTCATCCCTCTGGACACGCGTCGTCCGGATCTCAAGGACTTGGTCCTCGACCATGCCGCGCTCAACCGCGTCGAACCCACCATCGTGCTGGTCAACGAGATCCTTGAAAAATCGATACGCACTCACCTCGACGATCTCGGGCAGGAAGAAAAGTCTGTTGACGATGCCCTGCTCGAAGCGCGCTATCCCAACGCGTTGCCCTTCGAGCGGTATACCAGTCAGATCAATTATGTGTTGGGGCGTAAGGAGCGTTCACTCGGTGATGTTGTTCGCGCTGCCGATCCTGCCTATCCGTATTTCAAAGAACCTGGCGTTCACTCGCTGCTCTCGGATATCGCGCTGATTCAGGACACAGGACTTGGCCCTGTGCAACAAGGCTTGCTGCTGGAGGCTCCCTACTTTCCGGGTACCGCCGAAGTTGCGCATCCGTTGAAAACCACTCAGTGGCGTATTGATGCTCGCACTCGTTTGATGACTGCCGTACATCAGGCTGATGAGCAGCCGACCAGGTTTTTTCAAGATAATTTCGGGGTGGGCAGCTCTTTGGAGCTGGAAGACACCCAGACGTTCTGTCTGCGGACCGGTTTGAATACTGAAGAGCTGGAGGCGCTGCTTTCCGTGGGGGCGTTTGCTCCCAGCCGCTCGTTGAATGTCGTGGGCGGGGACACAGCTGACGGGAGCCTGTCAGGTTCGGTGTATATCAACGCTGGCCAGTCCCCTGCCATGAGCATCGAAACCTTGCCAGCAGAATATGAGGACGACGTATTGGTGACAGGCCCGCGTCACCGCCTTATTGATACTTCTGCGGACCGTTTTGACCGCATGAATCGCATGATTCGTCTGGCCCGCTGGCTGGACCTGCCGTTCGATGAGGTCGATTTGTTGCTGGTGGCGTCGATGCAGGCCGAGCAGAATGCCCAAGCGTTGATCCGTCGCAGTCGAGCCAGTGCGGACAGTCCTTACCTGATCACTCAAAACACACTGCGCTCGCTCGGCCTTTTTCAAATAGTACGCAAGCGTTTCGATATTTCGGCGGAAGACTTCGCTGCCCTGCTGTATGGCCTGAGCGAGTTCGGACGAGGCAAGACGCTCTCGCAGTTTGACCGGGTATTCAACGCCCAGGCGATGTTCTCCATTGCCCTGATTCTCGACAACGAACCGTTTACGGTCATCCCCCAGACAGAGGCTGAACGGCAGAAGATCAATCATTTGTGCGCAGCATTGGGAATGACATTCGAGGTCTATCGCTTCGTCGCCAAGGCGGTGGAGCAGACGCATTCGGGCGAACCCCTGCGTTGGTCTCGGGAAGTGGTTTCAGCGTTCTACCGGCTAGTCCGGCTGCCGCGCTACCTAGGGTTAAGCACGGTCGAAGCTCTTGCTCTACTTGAGTTGCTTGACGGCGGCGGCAGCCATTTCGTATCGAAAGTCGCTGGTGTCACTCAAATCGCCAGCTACTACACGTCGACTAACACTGACACCCTGAGCGTGATTCATGCGCTCATCGATTGCAGTGTCTGGTTGAAAGATAACAACTGGACGGTCGCTCAACTGTGTCAGCTCATCTTGCCGTCTTTAACTCAGCCGGTCGCTACGGATGCCGAACTGGCGCTGTTGCAGCAACTGCATGCGCGTCTGGTTTCGGCATTGATCACTGACAGTAGCTTTGCTCAGGCGGGCGCGCCGGAATTTTCGGAGATCCTTGAGGCGGGGGTGGGTGGTCGGCAGGCCTATTCCATTGAGGCTATAGACTGGTTCCTGGAGCTGAATAGCTATATTGAGACCGGCTCTTCTCAGGAGGCGTCAGGTGCAAGGGGGTTGGTGAAATATCTGGACGGAGAAACAGAGGAGGGGTTTGAAACCTCTCTTAGCGAATTCGTCGAAGGCTTAGTGCGCAGGAAGAACTTACCGGAAGCGCTGCATCCCAAGATCACCAACATGATCATGCGCGCACGAGGCGCTCAAGAGGCCTTGTTGATGGAAGGGCTGGCAGGGTACCTCGGCACCTCGGCCAATCTGGCCAAAGTTCTACTGTTCTGGGCAGCAGGCAATCGCTATCAGTTGCTCCTTGAGGTGTTACGAGTCTATGGCAACGGTACTGCCGCCAATGTCTCCATTGGGGACAACGTGCTGTTGGTGCTCGAAGCGCTCACCCGCAGGGCCATCCTTGCAAATCATCTCAATCTAAGCCCGGCGCTCATTGCTCAATTGGTTGCAGAGCCCGAATGGTTTGGTCTGGCAGACGCAAATCTGTCACTGCCGTTGATTTATTCCAGCAGTCAATATGCTTCGATCCTGCGTTTGAGCAAGCAGGGTGAAGATACACTTTTGGATTATTTTGGTCTGATCAATGTTCTCTGGGAAAGCGCTAATGAAGCCGACAGGCGTCTGATTCGTGATAGTGCCGCCGCCAAGTTAGCCGGGTACTTGCAATGGGGCGTGCGTGAAGTTTTAGCCGCAGCCAGTCATCTGAACCCAGAGTCGGTGATATTCACGCATAAGGAACTCGATACGGTGGCCCGGGTTTGTTTGTTGAGTCGTCACACCGGTCTAGACGCGAATGCGTTGCTGGCATTGCACCGCTTAACGCCCACCGAATCGACTGACCTGTATCGTCAGGCCGCCCAATGGGCTCTGAGTTGCCTGACAGAGCCTTTGCCGGGCGAATCGGCGGGCGAGGTAGGTCAAAGCGTTACCCATGTGATCACGGTGAATCCCGATTATCTCGTTGCTAATAAAGAGGGAGAGATTTCAACCTACACCCTGACCCTGCGGGACTTCATGGATGAGCCACTTGCTGGCGTGACCATCACCTGGAGCGCACAACCCGAATCGCTAGGTCATCTGATCGATACGGAGACTGTCACGGATGAGAATGGAGTCAGCTCTAACAGGTTTCAAAGCAGTGACGCGATGGGCACTGTCAATGTCATTGCACGTTTCGGTCTCGGTGAAACAGTGAGGGCGCCTACCGTCACGATTGATTGTGATGAAGCGTCACTGAATTTGGTCCAGGGCACATCTGATGTCCTGACGGCTCTGGCCAATAAGCTTGAGCCGGTTAACTTTACCGTCAGCCTCGTCGATGAATATGGGAATAAAGGCGCTGACCGATCAGTGGAATGGGGCGCGACCCTTGGAGAGTTCCAGCGCTACCAGACCTATTCCGATCACTTGGGTGTGGCAAGATCAGAGTTGCGAAGCCGCCCTGCCGGCCCTTCTAGTGTCGTGGCATCGTATAAGACTGGTGATGCGCACGCGTTTGCGGATGTTGAGTTCGTGAGTGTTCCCTACTTCCAGTACGTCAAGTTTTCCGGCGCTGTGATGTTAGGTGTCGAAACGGTGGTGACCTGTTCCCTTACTGAGCTTGACGGAACGCCGCGGGTGGGTGAAATAGTAAATTGGCGTGCGAATATTGGAACCATTGAATCGCAATCTGACACCGATGCTCAGGGAATTGCCACATCCACCTATACTGCCAATGTGAAAGGTGATTTAACGGTCACCGTTTCGGCAGACGTAGCCAGTGCAGATAAGAGTACTGCAGTTACAAAAGTCAATGCAGTGGCAACCATTGTTCATCAAGAACAAAGCAGTGAGCACTACCTCGTTGGTGGCGCCAACCCTGTTGTTTTTAAAGTATGGTTGGAAGCCGAAGGTCAGATCGCACCGCAGACGAAGATCGAGTGGACCCTAGGCGACAGGACGGAAGTAAGCTACTCCGATAAAAATGGAGTCGCGACGTTCAATTTCCGATTTGAAGCCGGTCACCATGTCGTTGTCGCGAACGTGGCCGGTACGGACAACTCGGTTGAGTTCCCGATTGTTGCAATTCAGTCATTGGAGTTCAGCGTGGGTGTCGAGGGTAATATTATTGATCCTGAGTCTCCCGATTTGTTGTCCCGAGTTGCCGATTATTATCTGGTGGTGAACGTGTGCGATGAGTCGAACCAGGCGGTTGCAGGCGTGGAGTTCTCTCTGGGCTTTACCGGGCCGAATCCTTCGCTTTTAGGGCTAGCGATTGAAGGGCTGGGAGCGACGCACCAGTCCACGCTTGATGGCGTCAGGTTGAGACTAAGGGCGGATCCCGGGCTCCCGGGCAGCTTTACATTGACGTTGACTGGGCGCTTGCTGAATGGAATCTCGCTGACCTACCGATTGGGGTGGATCTACAAGTACTCTACAGCAACCCTTAGAAGAGACGGTCAGCTGGACCTGAGATGGGTTTGCATTATAAGTGATCTTGATCCCTACAGCGGCGATGTTATAGAAAAGTTGGGCACCGTTGAATTTTCCATTCCAAGTGAACCATTCAGTACCTCGTTGGCATTACGTCTGGACGGGCGACCTCTGTACCTCGGTATCCCACCCGGGGAGGTAGGTTCGTTTAAAGATGACAGTCTGACCGCTGTGACTCGGCTGGTAGCGTTAGACGGCTATCTCGTTGCATTGGCCGGTACGGTGAAGCTCGAAAGGCAATAGTCGCTGTATTTAAGCAGGAACTTCATGATCTTTTGAAATATGCGGCGGTGTCTGACATCTTGTTGGGTTGCAATGCGCCAGCGCCCGGCATCAGTGATTGCCTTGGGCAGTTAATCACCCAAGGTGTGTTGTGTATTCGGCGCGTCATTATGGAAGGCGGAAATCTATCATGGACAGCAATGCTCGGGATTCAAAGGCAAAATCAATTACTTTTCAATTCACTGTTAAGCAGGGAGAGTGGTTACAGGTGGAACCCGATAAGGTTCTGCTAGGGCGCAATATAAAGTATGTGCTTAATGTAAAGTTGCTTGAGGGGGGGCAAGTGGTGGAAGGGGAAAAGTATAAATTGACCGCGGCCAATCAGCCCAAAGGATTCGAAATGCCGGGACTCTGGGACACTCAGATCTCCACTGCGGCGGGTAACGATTTTGGACTATTTGCCTATCCTGCGCAATCAGCTGCCGATCACGAATACATGGAAGCACAGGTGGTGTTAGCCGCAGAAATGGAAGGCGCAGGGGAGGTGGCGACGTCCATTTATAAAATAGGCCGATTGGCCAAGTGGCTACCGCCACGTGTGAGTCGGAACAAATGGGGCGACACTTATTTCGACCTCAATTCTGAAATGCTGGGCGAGGGCGGGGCAGGCATTAGTTGGCACTGGGGTGACATGCCCGACTTTAGCTATATGGAAATCGGTTCGTATGGGGCATCTAGGGTTATCTCGTCTGATCACGCTAAAATGTGGATAAAGTATGCTGTTTCAAAGGTGAAACTGGATGAATTGGGGGTTAAAGTTGGAGACACGTTCGAGGTGCGTTTTCATGAAGCTATCGCTCCTAGATCCCACTACACCGGACTGATCCCGATTTCTTATGAAGTCATACTGCCAGACATTCCGCCGGACTCGCTGTAAATCACAAGTCGGGTGGGTAGGTTGCCAGCGGTAATAAATTGTCAGGCAGGGCGTCGTCATGGAAGAATATCGTTATTTTTATTTGGAGCAAGCATACCGCGATGCCCTGGTTGCTTATTACCTCGGCCAACTTGTCCCAAGCTCGCAAGGTTCCGCGCCCGGGAATATTGTTACCCCCGAAGACCTCTACGAATACCTGCTCATCGACAACCAGGTCAGCGGTGAAGTTGACACCAGTCGTGTTGCGCAGGGCATCGCCAGTCTTCAACAGCACGTTAATGCCATTTATAACGGGATGGAGCCGGGGTTTGGCCGGGTGGCGGACACGGTTCAGCACCGTAAATACGTTCAGCTCTGGCATGAGGGGATGAGTCAGTACAGCAATTGGGCGGGTTATCAGATGCTGGCGGACTATCCGGAGAATTACCTGGATCCTTCATTACGTCTTAGCAAGACGGAGGCGTTTCAGACATTCGAGAGCGAGCTTGCTCAGGCCCGACTCACACCGGATACCGTGCAAAAAGCGCTGGGCCATTATCTGACGCGCTTCGAGGAAGTCAGCAATCTTCGAACAATGTGTACCTACATTGATGGCGTCGATTTTTTGCGCAGTGATTACTACTTCGTGGGTCGTCTGGCTGTCGAGCCCTTTACTTACTACTGGCGCAAGGCAGCCATGGAACTGGATGACAGCAGCACCCATGTCCCGCTTTCGGCCTGGACCGATTGGAAGAAAATCGAGGTCAATACCGCAGGCAATATAACCCATGTGAGAATCGTAGTGGTGGAGGGGCGCCTGCACCTGGTGTGGCTGGAGCAGTTGCGTGAGGCGGTGGACGACAACGGCCAGGCAATAAAGGACCGTTACTTCTACCGGCTCAATATCAGTTATTTGCAAAACAACGGACAATGGAGCCCGTCTATTGCTTTGCGCGAATGCACGATGCCTTCCGTTGCGACACTTGAAAAGGAAGGATTTGTGCTAATCGCCACGTTCGATGATCGCGTGTCGGCGCACCCGAGGGTGGCGATTGCGTTTCTGAAGCGCAACGTTTCGGCGGATGTCGAATTTACGTTTGTAGAAGTCCGGGATAAATATTGGCAGCCCGTCAACTTGGGGGTTGTTGCAAGGTTGTCACTGGTGCTGGCCATGATCAAACAGATGGGCAGTGACCCATGGCGCGCTCAACATTTGATGGAGGGCGCGGACCCTTCCGGCAAGGTGTGGACTCTGGAGAGTGTGAAATGGAACCCGGCCGGTGATAACCATATTGCTGACATAAATGATTACCTGGAGCTTGATGTCCGCCTCAGGATGGTGGAAGGGGATTGCAAGCTGAAATGCGTCGGTATTTGCAACATGCCCTGGTATCAGGGTACCGATGAGCAAAGCCCTTTTCTGGGGCAGTTCGGTATCTGGAAGTCGCAGGACCAGGGCCCTTACGCATTGGTTCTCAATGGCGCTGCACGTACACCCATTCAAGAGGATCCTTGGGCCGGGACCGAGCTGACCTACCCGATGCACTTCGGCATGACCAGTAAAACGGTAGGCCTGGGCTACAACGAATTCACCATCACCCGCAAGGAGCGCAGCGATGCCGTTCCAACAATCGTCACGACGGAAGATGGCGGCGTATTTCTGGATCTGGCAGCCCTCGAACTGCCTGAGTTGCGTTATGTACGGCTGAACACCACGTTTGCCGGCGAGCTGGTGCGCAAGGCCGAACGCTCTCTGGATGGCGCGCTGGGCTGGCAAGCACAGCACATGCTGGAGGGGCCGGCGCCAGGGGGCGATGCCCGCGTACCGGTGGATTTCAATGGTGCGAACGGACGCTACTTCTGGGAGTTGTTTTTCCATGTGCCGCATCTGGTCGCGTGGCGTTTGCTGCAAGCCGCCGACCACGCTGGAGCCGAGCACTGGTTGCAGTACCTGTTCAATCCGCAGGTGCGGGAGGCGCCGTTAAGCCCGGCGCCGGATCCGGATCACTGGTTACCTTACTGGACGAGTCGACCGTTGGGGTTTGCCGATGATCCGTCCCATGACCTCGCCGCACCGCGTGACCCCGATGTCATCGCCTGTGGCGCGCCTTCGCATTACCGTAAGGCGATCTTCATGCTGTATGTGGACAACCTAATAGCCTGGGGCGACACGCTTTATCGTCAGTCCACCCGAGATGCCTTGAATGAGGCAAAACTGCTCTATGTGCGTGCCCTGTCGTTGCTGGGGCCGTTGTCGAAAGGCCGCAGCATCAGTCAATGGCAACCCATGTCGCTGATGGACGCCGCCAGGCATGACGACTCCGCCCAGGCCTCGTTCGAGGCCTCGTTCGAGGCCTTTGCCGATGCTTCGCTGATGCAAGACTTGCCTCGGCTGTTGGAGGGCGAAGCCTGGTCGCGACTGGTCGATGCGCCGTGGTTCCGTCTACCGGTCAATATTCGCTTGTTGGACCTGTGGGACCAACTGGACGACCGCCTGTACAACCTGCGCAATAACCTGACCCTGGACGGGCAACCGATGGTGCTGGCGTTGTACGAATCGCCCGCCAACCCGCTGGATTTACTGCGCGCCCAAAGCGCGGGAACCCGTGCGACGGTGCGTCGCCTCGGAGCGCTGGCGATTATTCCGCCGTATCGTTTCGCCGCCATGCTTCCACGTACCCGGCAGGCCGTGGACACCTTGATGCAGTTCGGTGATCAGGTGCGCCAATACATGGAGTCGCGCGACCGTATCGCCAAAGAAGCCCTGCAACAAAGCCATGTGCTGGAACTGGCCAGATTCGTGGAAACGCTCGATGCGCGGGCAGTGGAGCATGCCTGCGCCAACGTTGCGGCGCTGGTCGCCAGCGCTGAGCACGTGCAGGACCAGATTGACACCTATGCGCTCTGGCTGGAACAGGGCGTCAGTGACGCCGAGTTGAGTGCGGATGAGTTGTTTTCGTTGGCCAACGCCTCCAAGGCGACCGCCGCTGAGCTGCGTGCCACGGGGCAAGTGTTGAGTATGATACCCAACACCCTTTCGTTTATACCGACCATTCCGCCAATCCCTCCCATACCGTTGCCCTGCGGCTGGAATTGGGGTGGGGGGCCGTGGAGTGCAGCGTCGGTGGTCGAGGGGGTGGCTATTTACTTCGCGGACCGTGCAGAGATACGACTGCGCGCCGATGCCCATCGGCGGCGTGAGAGGGAGTGGGCACTGCTCAAGCAACAGGCGGAACAGCAACTGGAGTCACTCGGCCTTCAGGCCGAGCAGCAACAGCTGTTGCTGGATGCGGCAGAACTGAAGCAAAAACGCACCCTCAAGGCCAATGAGCAGGCACAGTCGCTGTACAGGTTCATCCAGAATCGGGCCACGAATACCGCGCTCTATCAATGGCTTCTGGCTCAGATGTCGACGCTGTATTTCCAGGCCTACGATTCGGTGCTGTCGCTCTGTCTGGCGACAGAGGCGTGCTGGCAATACGAAATTGGCGATGCCGAAACTCATTTCATCTCGGCTGGCGCCTGGGCCGATAACCGGCATGGGCTGACGGCGGGAGAAAGCCTGGCCCTTGGTTTGTTGCAAATGGAGTCGGCGTATCTGATGCGTGACGAGCGTCGGCTGGAGCTGGTCAAAACGGTTTCACTGCGTCGTCTGCTGCATGATTATCAGGAAGCGGAGGGCGAAGCGGGGTGGTCATCGGTGATTGCTCGCCTGCGAGAAAACGGTGCTATCGACTTCCAGCTCACACCCTCACTGTTTGATCGGGATTACCCGGGCCACTACCTGCGTCAATTGGTGCAGATGTCCGTTTCCCTGCCCGGAGTTCTCGGTCCCTACGAAGATGCGCACGCGGTCCTCAGACAGCTCACCAGCAGTTACCTGCTCAAGGCTGATATCGGGGGCTGCAAGTACATGTACCAGCAGACGCAGGAATTGCCGGGTGAGCATGACGACGTTAACCCCCGATTCGTTGTCGCCAATCCGCGCATCAGTCAACAGGTGGCTATCTCGGGCGATCGGGAAGACCCGGGGCTTCATACCGCGCGCTGGGGCGACGAGCGCTACTTACCCTTTGAGGGGACGGGGGCGGTGTCGAGCTGGACATTGAACTTCCCGCGCCACGGCAGTGCGCAGCAGCAGGCGCTGTTCGACGGATTGCAAGACATCATCCTTCACCTGCGGTATCGGTCCATGGATGGCGGGCAATCCTTTGCCGAAGAGGTCAAAGCCCTGAGCGCCGAAACCCTTGGCGATGGCGCCGGACACCTTGGGCGTGAAGTGACCTTGCAGCGCGTTTGAGCCGTTACAACATTCCCATCAATGGACGATGAGGACACACCGATGAGCCAGTCAATCATTGGCCCGCTGGAACAACAACGCCGCGATGCGTTGGTGGCTTATTATCTGGGCCAGTTGGTGCCGGCAGCGGACACGTTGCAGCGGGTCCTGACTGAAAACGATCTTTACGAATACCTGCTGATCGACAATCAGGTCACGGCGCAGGTGGATACCAGTCTCGTGGCGCAGGGCATTGCGAGCCTTCAGCAGCATGTTCATGCGATCTATAACGGCATGGAGCCCGGGTATGACAGTGCCAGCCCTGATGCCCTGGCGTTGTGGCGCGACGGGATGTCCCGATACAGCCTCTGGGCGGGTTATCAGATGCTCGCAGACTATCCCGAGAACTATCTGGACCCGACGTTGCGTCTGGACAAAACCTCGATCTTCTCGGCGTTCGAGTCGGCGCTCGCTCAAGCGCGGTTGACCTCAGACACCGTCCAGGCGGCGCTGGGTGAATACTTGCAGGCCTTCGAAACCGTCAGCAACTTGCTGATCACGGGGTGTTACGTCGACAGCGCCAATTTTGTTGATGCCGACTATTACTTCATCGGACGCCAGAGCATCGAGCCGTTTGCTTTCTATTGGCGTAAGGCACGCCTATACGGTGGCGACACGGCGAGCCAGGCGCAGATGGCGGGGTGGACCGAGTGGAGACTCATCGAGTCAGTGAGTGGGACTCATGTCAAATACTGTCGCCCGGTTGTGATGGAGGGTCGTTTGTATGCGGTCTGGGTGGAAAGTGGAAAAGAAGTTCGCGACGCTGAAGGAGAGAAAACCGGTCGTTTCGAATACGCTGTGAAACTGGCGTACCGTCGGTTGGACGAGAGCTGGAGCGTACCCATCCAGTTGGCCTCCGGTGTGGCAAACGATGAAGTGCTGGCCAGCGAAGTGGACTCCAATGGCGTAGTGACCGAAGGGTATCGGCTGGCGGCCAGCACCGACCACGGCAATAACCAGCAGTCACGTTTGTTGATTGGGTTCAGCGCGATAGGCTTCGGGAGGGACCAGAACTTCAATCACGTGCTGGCTTTTGATGAATTTCTGCAGCCTCTCGCGGTACCGGACGGTGACCCTGGGCACGCCGCTTTGTCATTCATGTTGGGGACGGACAGTCGGCGTGTGCAGTTCTGTTGCGATCAAGCGAACGGCACCTGGAAGGTTACGTCGGTCGTCCGGGACACCGCAGCGCCGCCCTCGACCATTGCGACAGGTGATCTGTCTATAAACGACCACCTTGTGCTGACCGCGGACTGGGTAAGCGGAAAGTTGTTGTTGCGAGGCTCATGCTCCAAGGCGGTAAAGAAACCAGTCAACTCCGAATTTCAGTTCCAACGAAGCGTTCAATACAGTGACCTCTATGGCTTTGTTGTCACAGCGATGGCCAGGGACGGTGACTTGAGATTCACGGTGGTCAAGTTTTTTGATCATGATTTTTACTTCGAACCGGTTTACGTGAAGCTCCTCCACAGTAATGCGATGGTGGGTGAGTTCGAGGAAAACGAGTTTATCTTCAGCGATGTCAAAGGCCGTTACGCGTACTTCACAGCGACAAAAATTTTAACCGGGGTAAATCCGGATGCTCTGGCCATTACCGGTGCTGCCGGGGGGTTCAGTGCCTACATCAGCGACTCCCAAACGTGGCCCCTGGATGGTAGCGGAAATTATTACAGGCCCAACTATCAAACGGCTGTCATGAATTCGGGTATGGCCGATTACTGCGTTCAATGGCTGTTCAAGAATGTCCCTGTGACTCTCAATGGCGCGGTACTAAGCGAGGTTATTTACTACGATTGGCCAGGTGTCGAAACGACTAAGACTATTCAGTGGGGGGGGAGCAATGAAGACAGCACGATATTTGGATTTAATGGTTATACCGTCACTCGAGAAATCATCACCGGTTCTGCCCCTCTTGTTTCTGTCACCGATGCCGGCGCTCAGTACATTGATTTCACCACCATTGGCGTCAATGACGGTGCCCCGCGCATTCGGCTGAATACCCTGTTCGCCAAGGAACTCACTCGCAAGGCCAGCTTGTCGCTGGAAAACGCCCTCTCTTGGGAAACCCAGCACACGGAGGAGCCTGGATTATTACCCGACCAACTCCCGGTCTTTGTCGACTTCACCGGTGCCAACGGCCTTTATTTCTGGGAGTTGTTCTTTCATGCCCCGCATCTGGTGGCATACCGCTTCCAGCAAGCTTTCGATTACGCGAACGCGCAAAGCTGGCTGGAAACCCTGTTCAACCCACAGATGCGGGTTGCTCCACTGTTTCCACCGCCCGCCGAGACTGACTGGCTGCCTTACTGGACGTGCAGAGCACTGGGGTTGCCGGATAACTACCCCGTCGAACTTCAAGGCCTGACCAATCCGGATGCCATTGCCCGAGGTGCGCCCTCGCACTATCGCAAAGCGATCTTCATGCTGTATCTGAACAACCTGATCGCCTGGGGCGACATGCTCTATCGCCAAGTCACCCGAGACACCTTGAATGAGGCCAAGCTGCTTTACGTCAGGGCCTTGTCGCTCCTGGGGCCGCTGTCCAAAGGGCGCAGCATCAGCCGCTGGACACCCGCGACATTAAGCGAGGCCAGTGAGTCGCAGGGCACTGCTTTGGCCGCTCTGGAGACTTCCATGTTCGAGTCGTTGTCGGGGTTGCTACCGTTACGGGAGGGAGAGACTCCTTGGGTGCGCGGGCTGGAAATGGCGGCATTTCGCCTGCCCGTCAATACCCAGTTGTTGGACCTCTGGGATCGCCTCGATCTGCGATTGCATAACCTGCGGCACAATCTGACGCTGGACGGCAATCCCATGCATCTGGCGCTCTATGAGGCGCCAGCCAATCCGCTGGACCTGTTACGCGCGCAACTGAATGGCAGCAGCCTCAGCCAGCGCCGTCTGGGGTCGTTGGCGAGCATTCCACCCTATCGGTTTCGCGCCATGCTCCCCCGCACGCAAAACGCAGTCGACACCCTGATTCGGTTCGCCCAGCAGGTGCTTGGTTATATGGAACTCAAAGACAGGGCCGAGCAGGACGAGCTGCAACAAGGACATGTCGTGGCCGATCTGGCGAATTTCGCCGAGCAGTTGCAACAATATGCTATCGATGAAGCGCGCATGGGCGTAAAAGTTTTGGAAGCCAATAGTAAAGCCGTGCTGGCGCGCAAGACCTATTACGATACCTTGGTCAAGGATGATGTCAGCGTTTTGGAACAAGCCGCTCACGCCGACCAGTTGGTGTCCTCGATCAACATGACGGCGGCCAGGGCCCTGGGCGCTGCCGGGCACGTCGCAACAGTGGCAGCCAATCTTTTCGGGGGAGCCACAGGCGGCATGCATTGGGGAGGGCCAGCCTTCGCCAGTGCCGAGCTGGCAGACAGCGCGGCGACGGTGTTTGCTGAACTGGCCCAACAGAAATTGACCAGCGACATGCAGCGTCGACGCCGCGAAGAGTGGGAACACCTTTCCAGGCAGGCTTCACTGGAGCTGGCGGTGCTGGACCATCAGATCGAGGCGCAGCAAGTCGTCATGCATTCGGCCGAAGCCAGTCTAAAGCAAGCGATCAAGGCCCGTGAGCAGGCGGAGGAGCTTGAAACGTTCATCAAGGGACGCGCTACCCACTCAGGGCTCTACCAATGGTTGCTCAGCCAGATGTCGACATTTTATTTTCAAGCCTATGACGCCGTGTTGGCGATGTGTCTGAGCACCGAAGCGTGCTGGCAATACGAAATTGGCGACCGTGACACGCGTTTCATTTCGACGGTGGCATGGGCCGAAAACCGGTTTGGTCTGACCGCAGGCGAAACGCTCAAGCAGGGGCTGTTGCAGATGGAGTCGGCTTTTTTGAGCCGCCACGAGCGGCGCCTTGAACTGACCAAAACGCTGTCGCTCAAGGCGCTGCTGCAGGATTACGATGCGGCCGCAGGTCTTGCCGAGGGTGCTTTGGAGAGCGGGTGGGCCGGGGTGATGGAAACCCTGCGCACGCGTGGCGAAATCGAATTCCAACTCAAGTCATCGACCTTCGACCAAGATTATCCGGGTCATTATCTGCGGCAACTGGTGCGCGTGTCCGTTTCGTTGCCTGTGGTGCTCAGACCGTATCAAGATATCCACGCCACCTTGAGCCAACAGTCGAACAGCTACTTGTTGAAGCCGCAGATTGGTAACGTGAAATACCTGTATCAACAGGCGGGTGATCTACCCGAGGAGGACGAAGATGTCCGTCAGGACGAGATTGTCTTCAATCCACGCGCCAACCAACAAGTGGGGCTTTCCACCGGTGTCGACGACCATGGCATGTTCGTGCTGGATTTTGGGGATGAGCGCTACTTCCCATTTGAGGGCACGGGCGCGATTTCCCGCTGGACGCTCAGTTTCCCCAACCATGAGTCGGAAGATCAGCGGGCGATGCTCGAGACGTTGACCGATGTCGTGCTTCACGTTCGCTATCTGGCCGTTGACGGCGGCAAGGCATTCGCTGAAGAGGTCGAAGAGCTGGTCAGCGCCGTGGAGGAGGTCCAGCAGAAGCGTCGAATGCTATCGGTTTAACAAGCCTGATCAACCTGCCTCGCTGACGTACGTCCCCACCTCCTTGAGGATGATCTTTAGCGTTTCATCCAGATCCCGCAGCTCGTTGGGGGGCGTGCTGTGGGTGATCTCGTAAACGGTGTCGCCGCCGAACGGCTTGGCGTCGGCGGCATCGATTTCCACGACCAGACGGGTCGCGGAGAGCGTCACTTTCAAATGTGAATCGACGTGGATGGTGTCGTCGCGGAAGGTGATGTCCACCTCGTCCTCATCCGGGAAGCGCGCCAGCAGAAACAGGTCGCCGTTGGTGGCGTGGCAGCAGGCCAGCGCCATGTCATCTTCTTCCTCGTCGCGAGGATTGTGGATGAAGCTGTCGGTGATCATCTTCATGGGCGTAGGTCCTGTGGCTCGGTTCGGGGCAGGGGGAGATTTTGCCAGTCCTGAACAATTTTTGCCTGCCCGCGATCAGCCCCAAAGGGCATCAATGTCCGAATATGTCGCAGGACCGCAAGCAGCCGCGTGGCCGCTATCGTTAAGCTGCGTAGCAGATGAACGGACGTGTGGCCGAGCCTGCCTGGGCAGACGTCACACCGATCGTCATTCGGGTCGGATCAATGTGACGACGCACACACGACGAGCGTTAGTACTAAGGCAAGTGTGATCACGCACCGCGCCTTGTCACGTTTTGCTGACTATTATCGAACAGACGCAAAACGGGCACACACACACGCTTACATGCACGACCCCGAAACACGCATCTCTCCTACATAAAAAGCCCAAGCCAAGCGGAGTACCACAGATGGCGTTCTTCACCGCAGCCAGCAAGTCCGACTTCCAGCACCAACTGAGAGCGGCACTGGCCCAGCACATCAGTGAACAGGCACTGCCACAAGTGGCGCTGTTCGCCGATCAATTCTTCGGCATCATTTCCCTCGATGAACTGACCCAGCGCAGGCTTTCCGACCTCGCCGGTTGCACCCTGTCGGCCTGGCGACTGCTCGAGCGTTTCGAACACAGCAAGCCTGAAGTTCGTGTCTACAACCCCGACTACGAACGTCACGGCTGGCAGTCGACGCACACCGCAGTCGAAGTGTTGCACCACGACCTGCCGTTCCTCGTCGACTCTGTCCGTACCGAACTGAACCGTCGCGGTTACAGCATTCACACGTTGCAGACCACCGTGCTGAGCGTGCGTCGCGACGCAAAAGGTCAGTTGGTCGAGTTGCTGCCAAAAGGCACCACCGGCGATGGCGTGCTGCAAGAATCGCTGATGTACCTGGAGATCGATCGCTGCGCCAACGCCGCAGAATTGAACGTGCTGGCCCGCGAGCTCGAGCAAGTGCTTGGTGAAGTCCGTGTGGCCGTTGAAGACTTCGTACCGATGAAGGCCAAGCTGCACGAGCTGCTGGCAGGCATCGACGACATCGGATACACCGTTGACGCGGACGAGAAAGCCGAGGTCAAGGTGTTCCTCGAATGGCTGGTGAACAACCACTTCACTTTCCTGGGCTACGAGGAGTTCACGGTCAGCGGTGGCGGTGAAGGCGGTCAACTGACCTACGATCCGTCCTCCTTCCTGGGCCTGACCAAATTGCTGCGTGCCGGGCTCACGGCCGAAGACCTGCACATCGAAGGCTATGCAGTGAATTACCTGCAAGAGCCGACGCTGCTGTCGTTCGCCAAGGCCGCGCACCCGAGTCGCGTACATCGCCCGGCGTACCCGGACTACGTGTCTATCCGCCAGATCGACGCCGACGGCAAGGTCATCAAGGAATGCCGCTTCATGGGCCTGTACACCTCGTCGGTGTACGGTGAGAGTGTGCGCAATATCCCTTACATTCGCCGCAAGGTCGCCGAAGTCGAGCGCCGTTCCGGTTTCGATGCCAAAGCGCACCTGGGTAAGGAGCTGGCCCAAGTCGTTGAAGTGCTGCCACGTGACGACCTGTTCCAGACCCCGGTGGACGAACTGTTCACCACCGTCATGTCGATCGTGCAGATCCAGGAACGCAACAAGATTCGCGTATTCCTGCGTAAAGATCCGTATGGCCGTTTCTGCTACTGCTTGGCCTACGTGCCGCGTGACGTCTACTCCACCGAGGTCCGTCAGAAGATCCAGCAAGTGCTGATGGAGCGGCTGAAGGCCAGCGACTGCGAATTCTGGACCTTCTTCTCGGAATCGGTACTGGCCCGCGTGCAATTGATTCTGCGAGTAGACCCGAAAGTCACGCTGGACATCGACCCGCAACAGCTGGAAAACGAAGTCATCCAGGCCTGCCGTTCGTGGAAGGACGATTACGCAAGTCTGGTCATCGAAAGCTTCGGCGAAGCCCAAGGCACCAACGTGCTGGCCGACTTCCCGAAAGGCTTCCCTGCCGGCTACCGCGAGCGTTTTGCCGCGCATTCCGCCGTGGTCGACATGCAGCACCTGCTGAACCTGTCCGAAGCCAATCCGCTGGTCATGAGCTTCTATCAGCCGCTGTCGGGCGACAAGGCGCAGCTGCACTGCAAGCTGTACCACGCCGACACCCCGCTGGCGCTGTCCGACGTCTTGCCGATTCTGGAAAATCTCGGCCTGCGCGTCCTGGGCGAGTTCCCGTATCGCCTGCGCCACACCAATGGCCGCGAGTTCTGGATTCACGACTTCGCCTTCACCTATGGCGAAGGTTTGAACCTCGACCTGCAACAGCTCAACGACACGCTGCAGGACGCCTTCGTCCACATCGTCCGTGGCGAAGCTGAAAACGATGCGTTCAACCGCCTGGTCCTGACCGCCGGTTTGCCGTGGCGTGACGTGGCGCTGTTGCGCGCCTATGCCCGGTACCTGAAACAGATCCGTCTGGGCTTCGACCTGGGTTACATCGCCAGCACCCTGAACAACCACGCCGACATCGCGCGTGAGCTGACCCGACTGTTCAAAACCCGCTTCTACCTGGCGCGCAAGCTGAGCGGTGGCGATCTGGACGACATGCAGTCGCGTCTGGAGCAGGCCATTCTCTCGGCGCTGGACGACGTTCAGGTGCTTAACGAAGACCGCATCCTGCGTCGCTACCTTGATCTGATCAAGGCGACCATGCGCACCAATTTCTACCAGACCGACGCTAACGGTCAGAACAAGAGCTACTTCAGCTTCAAGTTCAACCCGCGTCTGATTCCTGAGCTGCCCAAGCCGGTGCCGAAGTTTGAAATCTTCGTGTATTCACCGCGAGTCGAAGGCGTTCACCTGCGTTTCGGCAACGTTGCACGCGGTGGCCTGCGCTGGTCCGACCGTGAAGAAGACTTCCGTACAGAAGTCCTGGGCCTGGTAAAAGCCCAGCAGGTGAAAAACTCGGTCATCGTGCCCGTGGGCGCGAAGGGCGGCTTCCTGCCGCGCCGTCTGCCGACCACCGGCACCCGTGACGAGATCCAGGCCGAGGCGATCGCCTGCTACCGCATCTTCATTTCCGGTCTGCTGGACATCACCGACAACCTGAAAGAAGGTGCGCTGGTGCCGCCGGCAAACGTCGTGCGTCATGACGACGATGACCCGTACCTGGTAGTGGCGGCGGACAAAGGCACCGCGACCTTCTCCGACATCGCCAACGGCATCGCCATCGATTACGGCTTCTGGCTGGGCGATGCGTTTGCCTCGGGCGGTTCGGCCGGTTACGACCACAAGAAGATGGGCATCACGGCCAAAGGCGCGTGGGTTGGCGTTCAACGCCACTTCCGCGAGCGCGGCATCAACGTTCAACAGGACAGCATCAGCGTTATCGGCGTCGGCGACATGGCCGGTGACGTGTTCGGTAACGGCCTGTTGATGTCCGACAAGCTACAACTGGTGGCGGCGTTCAACCACCTGCACATCTTCATCGACCCCAATCCCGATCCGGCCAGCAGTTTCGCCGAGCGTCAGCGTCTGTTTGACCTGCCGCGTTCGGCCTGGACCGATTACGACACCAGCATCATGTCCGAGGGCGGCGGTATTTTCCCGCGCAGCCTGAAGAGCATCACCATCACCCCGCAGATGAAAGCGCGCTTCGACATCAGCGCCGACAAACTGACCCCGACCGAACTGATGCACGCGCTGCTCAAGGCGCCGGTGGACCTGCTGTGGAACGGCGGTATCGGCACTTACGTCAAGGCCAGCTCCGAGAGCCATGCCGACGTCGGCGACAAGGCCAACGACGCCCTGCGTGTAAACGGCAATCAGTTGCGCTGCAAGGTGGTGGGCGAGGGCGGTAACCTGGGCATGACCCAGTTGGGTCGCGTCGAGTTCGGCCTGCTGGGCGGCGCCACCAACACCGACTTCATCGACAACGCCGGTGGTGTGGACTGCTCCGACCACGAAGTGAACATCAAGATCCTGCTCAACGAAGTGGTGCAGGCCGGTGACATGACCGAGAAGCAGCGCAACCTGCTGCTCGAAAGCATGACCGATGAAGTGGGCAATCTGGTGCTCGGCAACAACTACAAGCAGACCCAGGCCCTGTCGTTGGCCGCGCGTCGTGCTTACGAGCGCATCGCCGAATACAAGCGTCTGATGAACGACCTGGAATCTCGCGGCAAGCTGGACCGTGCCATCGAGTTCCTGCCGGCCGAAGATCAACTGGCCGAGCGCATTGCCGAGAAGCAAGGCCTGACGCGCTCCGAACTGTCGGTGCTGATCTCCTACAGCAAGATTGATCTCAAGGAAGCGCTGCTGGAGTCTCGCGTACCGGACGACGATTACCTGGCCCGCGACATGGAAACCGCATTTCCGCCTTCACTGGGCGCGAAATTCTCGGAATCCATGCGCCGCCACCGCCTGAAGCGCGAAATCGTCAGCACCCAGATCGCCAACGATCTGGTCAACCACATGGGCATCACCTTCGTGCAGCGGCTCAAAGAGTCGACCGGCATGAGCGCCGCGAACGTGGCCGGTGCTTACGTGATTGTGCGTGACATCTTCCACCTCCCGCACTGGTTCCGTCAGATCGAGGCGCTGGACTACAAGGTCCCGGCTGAAATCCAGCTGGCGCTGATGGATGAACTCATGCGCCTGGGCCGTCGTGCCACGCGTTGGTTCCTGCGCAGCCGTCGCAACGAACTGGACGCCGCCCGCGACGTCGCGCACTTCGGTCCGCACATCGCCGCGCTGGGGCTGAAACTGGACGAGCTGCTCGAAGGCCCGACCCGTGAAGTCTGGCAGGCGCGTTATCAGGAATACGTCGAAGCGGGCGTGCCTGAGTTGCTGGCGCGGATGGTTGCCGGCACGACGCACCTGTACACGCTGTTGCCAATCATCGAAGCCTCTGACGTGACGGGCCAGAATGCGGCCGATGTGGCGAAAGTGTACTTCGCCGTGGGCAGCTCGCTGGACGTGACCTGGTACCTGCAGCAGATCAGTGCGCTGCCGGTCGAGAACAACTGGCAGGCCCTGGCCCGCGAGGCGTTCCGCGACGATATCGACTGGCAGCAACGGGCGATCACTGTGTCCGTCCTGCAGATGCTGAACGGCCCTGCGGACGTGGAAGAGCGTCTGAACCTGTGGCTGGAGCAGCACATGCCGATGGTCGAGCGGTGGCGCGCGATGTTGGTCGAACTGCGTGCAGCGAGTGGTAACGACTACGCGATGTACGCCGTTGCCAACCGCGAACTGCTGGACCTGGCCATGAGCGGGCAGACTGCTGTGGTTTGATGGTTTAGCTGAGTGGTAACCGGAGCCCCGTGTCGAGAGATACGGGGCTTTTTGTTTTGTGGCGTTTGGTTCGTCAGGGTGCTGGGAACGTTAAAAGCAGATCCTTGTGGGAGTCTGGATTGGGGATGTATCCGTTTCTGCGGTAAAGGCGGCTTAGGGTTCCGCTCTTACAGCGGGTCACTTTGACGCGTCAACGTAACCAAACCGCTTTGCTCCCGGTTTGTCCCGACTTCGTCGGGTAACCGCACTCCGACGACGCTCCGTGGGCCCGCGCCGAACGGACATCCATGTCTTGACGGCGATCTCGCGGCATCCATGCCGCTCGACCCACTGCGCGCCTGTGTTCGGCCTGCCCCAAGTCGCGTTTTGCGGGGTTTGGACTGTCGCGCATGAAAGCAGAGCAGAAGCGGGTGCGTTCACCGAACCCTTAGCAGTCCGGCTTGCCGGCGGTAGCGATCTCACGTATGTCGCTGCTTCTGCCCGGAGGGCGTAATGAGCGACCGGGGTGGCGTTCCACCCTGCCCGCGATCTGCTGCGCAGCGGCACTAAAATCAGTCACCTTAGCCGTGTCAGGCAGGCCGCATTCACAGGATTTGCTACCGCTGCGCGGCAGATCGCGGGCAAGCGCGCTCCTACGCCCTCCGGGCAGAGTCAAAAGCAGAGTGGTCTTTCGCCGCTGTTGCGTTCATCTTTGGCTTTGCCTTTGCCTTTCATACCTCGCCAGCCCAGACACCACAAAACGCGACTTGGGTGCAGGCCAAACGCAGACGACGCGCAGTGGGTCGAGCGGCATGGATGCCGCGAGAGCCGCCCCCCGCCATGGATGGCGGATGGCGGCGGGCCCACGGAGCGTCGTCGGAGTGCGGGAATCCGACGAAGTCGGACCCAGCCAGGAGCAGGGCACTTTTGGTTACTTTTGGTGCCTTTTCAAAAGTGACCCGCCGGAGGGGCGGAAAGGTGATTCGGCGCCACATGAGAGAATGGATCTGCCCACGCTCCCAACGCCAACGCCAACGCCAACGCCAACGCCAACGCCAACAATCCCACCAACAGCCAAAACGTCGTCTACGTTTGGCCTGCACCCAAATCGTGACTTGTGGTGTCTGAGCTATCGCGCAGGAAGATCAAAAGTCAAAGTCAAAGTCAAAGCAATAGCTGGAGGCGGTGCGATCCCCTGTAGCAGTCCGGCTTGCCGACGGCAGCGATCTCACGGACGCCAACGCCGGCAAGCCGGACTGCTACTGAGGTCTGTGCCCGCCGCCGAACCTGTAGGAGCAGTCGGAGGTTACG
>Ga0308163_10000752_pt1 | contig 45887 bp, 41 predicted proteins | sample PhyTR1_FD_201037 | JGI IMG/M metagenome (GOLD analysis project Ga0308163, IMG submission 201037) | Phyllosphere microbial communities from UC Gill Tract Community Farm, Albany, California, United States - DLSLT.R1 | ecosystem: Host-associated > Plants > Phyllosphere > Unclassified | place: USA... | reverse complement strand
TGCACACTGTCCAGAAGACGGCGTGAGGTGAGCCGACGTCAAAAGCGTCGAGCCAGGACGAAGTTCTCTAGAAGGGAGGCCGACGGGTCTCCCTTTTTTCTTGCTTGCGATTTTTGTGCCTTGGCGCACAGCCATCCTCAATAAATAAGTTTCGTGACTGATAACCTGTCGCAGAACCCGGTGTGTGTATTCCCGGTCTTAGTTACAAGCCCTCTTACTACCCGCAGTGAGGAAAAGCATGAAGTCGCGCATCTGGCGTCTGGCCGGTGTTGGTTTGCTGTGTGTGAGCGTCAGTGCGCAAGCGCTTGCCGACGAGCCACAGAATCGTGGCCCCGACAATAACGGGCACGGTGGTGAACATCAGGGCAATCAGGGGCGTGGCGGCGAGCGTCAGCCCCACGGGCAGAACAATCCGCCGCCGCAAAATCAGCCGCGGCCGCAGAACAACGAGATCATTCGTGGCGACAACAGCCGCCAGTTCGAACACAACGGCCAGCAACGCAATAATAACGGTCAATGGCAGAACCAGAACCGCACGCCCAACCCGCCAGCTCCGGTTCATCAGGCGCCACCGACGAACAACCTGCCGATCCAGCCACGGCCCGACACCGTGCGTCAGACCCAGGAGCCGCGTCAGGGTTACTACCGCGACGAGCGTCCGCAGAATGGTTACCACAACCAGCAATGGCAAACCGGTAACCGGCCCAATGACAATCGCTGGCCGGGTCGCCCGGACGGACATGGCAACGGTTGGGGCCCAGGCCCGCAATACCGCCCGGGGCATGTGATCGACCGGTTCCCGGATCGCGAATACCGCGTGCCGTATCGCGGCCAGGATTACTTCTATTCCGGCGGCTATTGGTATCGCCCGCAAGGGCCGCGCTACATCGTCGTGCAGCCGCCTCGAGGGATTCGTACCCAGTATTTACCGGACTATGCCCGTGAAGTGTGGATCGGCGGTGCGCTGTTGTTCCTTGCGGCCGGTTCCTATTACGCCTATCAGGAAGCCACCCAGGATTACGTGGTGGTCGAGCCACCGGTGCAGCAACCGCCGCAGCCGCAATCCCAGGGCTATGACGTCGAGGCCTACCCGGCCAACGGTCAGTCACCGGAACAGGTCCAGCAGGACGGTTACCAGTGCTACCAATACGCGGTACAGCAAAGCGGTTTCGATCCGCGTACCGCGACGTATCAACCAGCGCCCGAAGTGGTGCAGGCCTACCGTCAGGCTCAGGGCAATTGCCTGAGCAGTCGCGGTTATCAGGTCCAGTAAGAGCAGCTACGAGCTGCAAGTTTCCAGCTACAAGCTTGAAGCTTGCGGCTCGTGGCTTGAAGCTGCTTTTATCGGGTCGGCGTGCACCAGCACCTCGGCTCGCGGGTAGGCGGCGTGAATCGCATCCGCCGCCTGATCGCTGATGCCGTGAGCGACTGACAGGGTCAGTTCACCCGGCAACTCCAGATGCAACTGCACGAACCAGTGATTGCCCGAGATCCGCGTGCGCAGATCATGCGCGCCGAGCACGCCGGGTACACCGCAGGCCAGTTCGAGCATGTGCTGACTGACGTCCGTCGGCAGCTCTTCATCCATCAGCACCGAAAAACTTTCCCGGGCGATCTGGATCGCACTCCACAAAATGTACCCGGCAATCCCCAGGCCGAACCACGCGTCCAGTTGGTGAAAGCCCATGCCGGCGAGGATCAACGCCAGCAAAATACTGCCGTTGAGCAGCATGTCCGAACGGTAGTGCAGGGAGTCTGCGCGCACGGCGTTGGAGCCAGTCTGCTTGATCACCCGATGTTGCAGCGTCAGCAGCGCGGCGGTCAGCAGCAGGGAGAACACGATCACGCCGATGCTCAGCCACGGCGCGCCTAGCGGCTCAGGTTGCTTGATGCGCTCATACGCCTGAAAGGCAATCAACACCGCACTACCACCGATGAACAGCGCCTGCGCCATGCCCGCCAGCGATTCAGCCTTGCCGTGGCCGTAACGGTGATCATCATCGGCCGGGCGCAGCGCGTAATGCACCGCCAGCAGATTGAGCAGCGAGGTGACGCCGTCCAGCGCCGAGTCGGTGAGGCCGGCGAGCATGCTCACCGAACCGCTCAGCCACCAGGCGATGGCTTTGGCGACGATCAGCGTGCAGGCCACCGCCACCGAGGCGCGGGTTGCCAGCCGCAGCAGGCGGGCATGTTCGGGGCTGGTGGTCATGTCATTTCCTTATGCTGCTGGTTGCAGGCCAAACATCGCCAGTTGTTGAGTGCTGCCCTTGTGCTGGATCAGGCGTGGGTCGTCCAGTGGCAGGTTGCGCCCCAGCTCAGTCTCGAGAATAGCCTGCAACTTGAGGTTATCGACCTGACCGTCCGGGCCAATAGCTTGTTTGAGTTTGGCCGGATCGACCTGCGCTGTGTGGCCCGGTTCGAAATAGATCGCGCCAGTGGTGAAGTCGACCGCGAACGCGATCAGTCCGGGAATCACGTAGAACAGCAGGCCCACGGCGTCGAGCACGGCAATCGCCGGGTCAATCTTGCCATCGATCTGCCCGCGCCGGTCCGGGTAGAAAATCGAACCGCACGCAGTGAGTTGAGTGAGCAGGGTGGCGACCAGTACACCGCCGATCAGGCGAGAAGGTAAGCGCATGGGAAATGTCTCCTGAATCATCAAATAACGAAGCGTCGTTGTGTGAAGTTAAGACCCTGACGAATGCCAAGCAGTTCGCCGTTATACTCGCCCTCGGCAGGGCGTGCCCACCGTAAATTGCGGCCTCGTCTCACCCCACCGAAATACGTTGAGGATTGAAGTTGTTTTCTCCAGATCGACACCGCGTGAAGGCTGATGAATCCTGTCGGGGTTCGGCCCTCCGGGCTAAAGCTGTGAGCGCGCCATGCTGCGTTGCGGAACTTGGCAAGGAAACGGCCCTTATCTGCGTCCCGCGCCTTGCCTGCCACGCTCACAGCTTTAACGCGACTCGCAATTTACTGTGGGCACGCCCTGGGGAGCCAGCATGATTTCTTTGCCGATCGATGAAGTTTTACCCGCGCTGCGTGAAGCCTTGGCGACACGCCACGAAGCCGTGCTCGAAGCACCGCCCGGCGCCGGTAAAACCACCCGCGTGCCCCTGGCCTTGCTCGATGAAGCGTGGCTGGCCGGGCAGACCATCCTCATGCTCGAACCGCGCCGTCTCGCCGCGCGCGCGGCGGCTGAGCGACTGGCCAGCGAACTGGGCGAGAAAGTCGGCGAAACCGTCGGTTATCGCATCCGCCTCGACAGCAAGGTCGGCCCCAACACGCGCATCGAAGTGGTCACCGAAGGCATTCTCACCCGACGCCTGCAGGACGATCCGGCGCTGGAGGGCGTGGGCCTGCTGATCTTCGACGAATTCCACGAACGCAGCCTCGATGCCGATCTGGCCTTGGCCCTGAGTTTGAACGGTCGCGAGTTGTTCCGGGCTGAACAGCCGCTGAAGATTTTGCTGATGTCCGCCACGCTTGAAGGCGAACGCCTGTCCGGGTTGCTCGATGATGCGCCGATTCTGCGCAGCGAAGGCCGCATGTACCCGGTGACGATGCGCTGGGGGCGGCCGTTCCAGCCCGGCGAATACATCGATCAACGCGTGACCCAGACCGTACTTGAAGCCCTGCACGATGAAACCGGCAGCCTGCTGGTGTTCCTTCCGGGGCAGGCGGAAATCCGTCGCGTGCATCAACAATTGGCCGATGCCATTGGCGAGCGCAGCGATGTTTTGCTGTGCCCATTGCACGGTGAACTGGACCTCAACGCCCAGCGTGCCGCCATCGACCCGGCCCCGGCCGGTCAGCGCAAAGTGGTGCTGGCGACCAACATCGCCGAGACCAGTTTGACCATCGACGGCGTGCGCGTGGTGATTGATGCCGGGCTGGCGCGGGTGCCGCGTTTCGACCCCGGCAGCGGCATGACCCGCCTCGATACCCAGCGTATTTCCAAGGCCAGTGCTACGCAGCGCGCCGGCCGGGCGGGGCGTCTGGAGCCGGGTGTGTGTTATCGCTTGTGGTCGCAGGATCAGCACGAGCAACTCGCCGCTTACGGCAGTGCGGAAATTCTTTCGGCGGATCTGGCGAGCCTCGCGCTGCAGCTCGGACGTTGGGGCGTGACCCCGGGCGAACTGGTCTGGCTGGATGTGCCACCGGCGGCAGCTTATGCCCAGGCGCAAGATCTGTTGCAGCGCCTCGGCGCACTCGAAGGTGAAGCACTGACTGCGCACGGTCAGGCCATGGCCGAGCTGCCGGCGCATCCGCGCATCGCCCATCTGTTGCTGCGCGGTCAGGCGCTGGGGCTGGCGAACATGGCGTGCGACGTCGCGGCACTGCTCGGCGAGCGCGACATTTTGCGTGGTGCCGGCGCGGATCTGCACAGCCGATTGGTGTTGCTCTCCGGAGAGGAGCGCGCGGCGCGCGGTGCTCAAGGTGGCGTGCAGCGGGCCCGGCAACTGTCGCGGCAGTATCGCGGTTACTTGCGCGGTCAGCCGAGCGAGCCGGTCAGCGACCCTGATCACCCGCGCTGGCTCGGTGCATTGCTGGCGCTGGCCTACCCGGACCGCGTCGCCCAGCAGCGTCGCGCCGGTGGCGCGGAGTATCGTCTGGCCAATGGACGCGCTGCGCTGTTCGCCGAAGCCGACAGCCTGATGAAGGAACCGTGGATTGTGATCGCTGATCTCGGCAGCCGTCAGGGCCAGCGCGAGGAACGGATTTATCTGGCGGCGGATTTCGATCCGGCGCTGTTCGATTCAGTGTTGGCCGAGCAGGTGAGCGGCGTCGATCAACTGGACTGGGACGAACGCGAAGGTGTGCTGCGCGCCGAGCGTCAGCGCAAGGTCGGCGAACTGATCCTCAGCCGCGAACCGTTGACCGGTCTTGATGAAAATGCGCGCAGTCAGGCGTTGGTCAATCTGGTGCGGCGCAAAGGTCTGGAGTTGCTGCCGTGGACGCCGGAGCTGCGTCAGTGGCAGGCGCGAGTCGCCCTGCTGCGGCAACTGGATCTGGCGACGCAGGCCGAAAGCCAATGGCCGGATGTCAGCGATGCAACGTTGCTGAACACCCTCGAGCATTGGTTAATGCCTTACTTGGGCAAAGTCTCGCGGCTCAGTCATTTCGCCAACCTCGACCTGTCGAGCATCGTGCGCAATCTGCTGCCGTGGCCGTTGCCGCAAAAGCTAGATGAGCTGGCGCCGCATCATTTGAGCGTGCCGTCGGGGTCGTCGATTCGCCTGGATTACAGCGAGTTTCCGCCGATTCTCGCGGTGCGTTTGCAGGAGTTGTTCGGGCTGGCGGATACGCCACGCATTGCCGGCGGGCGGCAGGTGGTCAAGTTGCATCTGCTGTCGCCAGCACGGCGCCCGGTGCAGGTGACACAGGACTTGGCCAACTTCTGGCGCAGCACCTATGCCGAGGTGAAGAAGGATCTGAAGGGGCGCTATCCGAAGCATTACTGGCCGGACGATCCCTTGGTCGCCGAAGCCACAGCACGGGCAAAACCTCGGGGCACTTGAGCAGCAATGGCAGCGCGCCATTAGCCCATCCGCCCTAATTGCCCCTGTTCGGGCTGCCTCCTAAAGTGGCGGCCCGAACAATAACAAGTTGCTGCCTGGCAACGTGTACCCAAGGAACGGAACTGCTCATGTCATCTTTCTTCAAGTTCAAGAAGTTGATCTTCTTGTCGGCTGCGCTGCTGTTCGCCTTCAATTCGGCAAATGCCGAAGAGCCCAACCCTGTAGGCGACTGGTGGATTATCTACGGCAATGGCGTGGCCCAAAAAAACATCATGTACGTCGCCGATGCCACGTCGGTGGTGCCCTCGGAAAAAACCAAAGGCGCAACCATGGTTGCGGTGACCCTGGTTTATGAAGAGCCGGGCAAACCAATGATCGACGTCTACAACCTCGAAGCCCAGTGCTCTACGGGCAAGGTGCGCTTTATCAATGGTCAATCCGTCGAGCGTCTGGCTTACACCCTGCGCCATCTGAAAGTTGCCAATCAATGGCAGACCCCGAAAGAGTTCTGGGTACAGCAAGCGCTGAAGTTTGCCTGTGCGCCGGGCAGTCGAGCTAAAAACGACATGGCCGCCGTGGGCAAGATGGAATACCTGCAGATGATCGAGATGCTGCAGCAGATGTTCTTCAAACTCGCACCGATTCAGGAAAAGAGCCAGATGATGGACAACATCGACAGTCTGCTCGAACTGAAAAAATAAGGCGGGACAGCCAATGACTTACATACGCTTATTGTTGACCACTCTGTTGGCCGCCTTGCTCTTGACTGGCTGTTCCACTATTGCGCAAAGCCGCTGGGAAGGGCGTGATATGCAGGAAGCGCTGGACTTGTTCGGCAAACCCGATTCGATGCAAAAGGAAACCGGCCCGAACGGCGAACCCTTGGCCGTGCTGACCTGGTACAAGTCCGCGAGCTGGACCACCACCGAAGCGGCCGGGACATCGATGACCCATACCGGTAATGGCATGGTGTACACCGAACACTATCAACAAGTCGGGCACAGTTCCGATTGCAAATTGCAGGCGAAGATCAACCAACAAAAGAAGATTGCGCAGTTCCTGATCGAAGATGGACGAATTCTTCATGGCAAGTGCACCAATGTCAGGTATGTCCCCGGTTATATTCCCCCAGGAATGTGAGCGGTCTTCGCGGTCAGTTGTTCGCTAAGTCAGGGGCTACAACGCTGTCAACGTCGAGGGTGCCAGGTGATATTGGCAATTACTGGCCGGATGATCCGTTGGTGGCGCAAGCCACTGCACGGATCAAACCTCGCAAGTGAGCCTTGCTGCCCGGTCTCGCCCGGGCAACGGCTGCCATTGATCAGGCCTCGCCGTACAGGTTTTGTGCAGCACTGCGTCGGTGCTTGATGCTGTGGCATATCCACACCAACGCAATCCAGATCGGAATTGCGTAGACCGCCATCCGGTTCACGGGATCCATCAGCATGACCGCCACAATGAACACCATGAAGGCCAGGCAGACATAGTTGCCATAGGGATACCACAGCGCCTTGAACAGGGGCGTCTGCCGGGTCTCGTTCATGTGCTGGCGAAATTTTCCATGCGCCAGGCTGATCATCGTCCAGTTGATCACCAGCGTCGCAACCACCAGCGACAACAGCAATTCCAGCGCATGCTGCGGGATCACGTAGTTCATCACCACGGCGATCAAGGTCACCGCCGCCGTTGCCAGGATCGAGCGTACGGGGACGCCGCGTTTGTCGATCTTGACCAGGCTTTGGGGAGCGTCACCCTGCTCGGCCAGTCCGAGCAATATGCGGCTGTTGCAATAAGTGCCGCTGTTATAGACCGACAGGGCGGCGGTGAGGACGACGAAGTTGAGAATGTGCGCGGCGGTCGTGCTGTCGAGCATTGACCACACCCGTACGAACGGACTGCCACTGTAGGTATCGCCCGTGGCATTGAGCGAAATCAGCAGGCTGTCCCACGGCATCAATGACAACAAAACGACGAGTACGCCGATGTAGAAAATCAGGATGCGGTAGATCACCTGATTGATGGCCTTGGGGATCACGCTGCGGGGCTGTTCGGCTTCGGCTGCAGTAAAACCGAGCATTTCCAGGCCGCCGAAGGACAGCATGATAACGGCCATGGACATTGCCAGTCCGCCCCATCCATGGGGGAAAAAACCGCCGTGTTGCCACAGATTGCTCACCGACGCCTGTGGCCCTCCATTGCCGCTGACCAGCAGATAACTGCCCATGGCGATCATCCCGATCACCGCCAGAACCTTGATGATGGCGAACCAGAATTCCGCTTCGCCGAACACTTTGACGTTGATCAGGTTGAGCGCATTGATCAGCACAAAGAACACGGCGGCCGATACCCAGATCGGTATCTCGGGCCACCAGTAGTGCACGTACTTGCCGACGGCTGTCAGCTCGGACATGCCGACCAGGGTGTACAGCATCCAGCAGTTCCATCCCGACAGGAAGCCGGCGAATCCGCCCCAGTATTTGTGGGCGAAGTGACTGAAAGAGCCGGCAACGGGTTCTTCCACGATCATCTCACCCAATTGCCGCATGATCATGAAGGCGATCAAACCGCAGATTGCGTAGCCGAGGATCATCGAAGGCCCGGCCAGTTTGAGTGCTCCCGCCGAACCCAGGAACAGTCCCGTGCCCACGGCCCCACCCAGGGCGATCAATTGAATGTGTCGATTTTTCAGGCTGCGTTTCAGTTGGCCTGAGTGCGCATGGGGTCCGCTCATGAGAAAGAACTCTCGCAAGGTTGCATGAGTGTTCGCGGGGTGCTTGCGAGGGGCAGGGCAGGCCGTTGCCATGACACGCCGGTGCAAGTAGCGGGAGAGAGGGGCTTTTCCACAGTCATACGGATTCTGATCCTTCAGATTATTTCTATTTTTATCAAAAAGTTAGATCGGTTTTTCAGCGCGGTCGACGGCGGTTTTGCGCGTGCTGTCGCTAGAAATCTATTGGAAGAAACATATTTCTATCTGTTGAATTTGTAAATGGGGGGTGGTATCTAATGCATCGCACATGGACATGCCAACGATTCCAGGGACGTGAGGAGTGATGACTGTGATGGGCTGCAATGCAGAAGGAACATTTGATTTCGTGGTCGGCGCCGATGCCGATCCGGCACGCTATTTTTCAGCGGCGGCGCACGACATTCGGGCACAACTGCTGAGCGAAGGCGCGGTGCTCATTCGCGGTGCCAATCCGTGCAAGGATCCTGAGGTGTTCGAACGGGCGGTTGGCGCGCTGGGTTTTCAGACCCGCGATTACGTCGGTGGCAGCTCTCCACGCTCGACGATCCAGGGCAAGGTCATGGAAGCGACCCGCACCCCTCCCGACTGGTCGGTGATCCTTCATCAGGAAATGGCCTATGTAAAAAATCCACCGCAGATCATCGCCTTTGTCTGTGTCGAGCCTGCGAGTCGGGGCGGTGAATCCGTGGTCGGGGACATGCGCAAACTGGAGCAGTTGGTTGATCGTTCCACCTTGGAGCGACTGACCGATCGCGGCCTTAAATTGCGCCGGACCTTGCCCGGCGAGGCGCGGGTGCATCTCAAACCCGGAGTGAAGAAAAGCTGGCAGGAGACATTCTCCACCTCCAGCACCGCCGAGGCAGAAGTGCTGTGCCGGGCGCGAGGCTGGGACTTCGAATGGAGCGGCGACGACCTGATCCTCTGGCAGGACTGTATCTCTCCGATGCGCCGGCACACGCGCAAAGCGGCAGACATCTGGTGCAATCAAGCGCACTTCTGGGGCGCGGCCGCGATGATCGAATGGGCGCGTATCGACGGTCGTGAACAGGACGCCAGTGAACTGGCCAAGGCGCAGCGCAACAGTCCGCAATTGTTGGAAGCGATGTGTTTTGGTGACGGCGAACCCTTGCCGGAAGACCTCACCCTCGAGCTGTTCCACACCGTCAGAAGTGTTGAGCAAGATGTCGATCTGGGGGCGGGCGATATTTTACTGCTCGACAATTTCCAGTATGCGCACGGTCGGCGCGCGTTTTCGGGCAACAGGACAATCAACGTGATCATCGCCAATTGGGCCGATGGTCAGGCACACGTAGCTCAGGGATGAAAAGATGACAATTCAGGAAAAAAACTTCACGTCGGACAGCACCTTTGTACTGACCCCCGGCACTGATGTCAGTCTCCAGGACTTGATCAAGTATTCCCGTCCCGGGAAACAGGTGGTCGCCTCGCAAGCCACCCGGCAACGGGTTCAGGCATCGCGAGAGGCCCTGGAAAATCTCGTCGCACAGGGCGCGGTGATTTATGGCGTGAACACCGGAATGGGCGGATTCGTTGATCATCTGGTGCCGATCGAGAAAGCCCACGAGCTTCAATCGAATCTGATTCAGGGTGTCTCGACCAACGTTGCCGAGCGATTCCCGGACAGTGTGGCCCGGGCAACGATGTTTGCGCGAATCGTGTCCCTGTCCCGTGGCAACTCGGCGCTCTCGCTGGAGAATTTCGACCGCTACATTGCCATCTACAACTCGGGCCTGATTCCGGAAATTCCGAGCAAGGGGTCTCTGGGTACCAGTGGCGACCTGGGGCCGCTGGCCGCTGTCGCTCGGATGCTGACCGGCGACGGCTTCGCCTACCTTGACGGTGCCCGGATTCCGGCGGCGCAAGCGCTCGAACAGTTGGGCCTGGCGCCGCTCCATTTGAGTTACAAGGAAGGGCTGGCGCTGATCAATGGCACGTCCTGCATGGTCGCGGTCGCGGCGATGAATGTGGTTGAGGCCCGCGAACTGCTTGAACAATACACCTCGATTTCCGCCTTCTCCTTTGAAGCGTTGCAAGCTCGGGTGCGTCCTTTCCACCCTGATGTTCACCAGTTGAAACCGCACTTGGGCCAGCAAAAAATTGCCGAGGCCATCTGGGCCGATCTTCAAGGTTCGGAACTGGCGATTGACGATCTTGAACTCTCTTCGCAACTGAGCGCCCTGCGCACCGACCAGGTACGCCAGGAAGACATGCCCATCGAAGATGCCTATTCCATTCGCTGCACGCCGCAGATCCTCGGGCCGGTGCTGGAAACCATCGAGTTCGTGGAGCGTGTGGTCGGCAACGAACTGAACTCATCAAACGACAACCCGCTGATCACCCCTGAAAACGGCCAGGTCTTTCACAATGGGCACTTTCACGGGCAGTACATCGCCTCAGCCATGGATTACCTGACGATCTCGGTCATCACCCTGTGCAATCTTTCCGATCGGCGGATCGATCGCTTCCTGACCAAAGCCAACAGCAATGGCTTGCCGTCATTCCTGTGTGCGGAAAACGGAGGCCTGCGTTTCGGCCTCATGGGCGGGCAATTCATGTCGGCATCCCTGACGGCAGAAAACCGTTCGCTGGCCACCCCCGTCTCGATCCAGACCCTGACCACCACGGGCGACTTCCAGGACGTGGTTTCGTTCGGCCTTGTCGCCGCGCGTCGTGTGACCGAAGTGCTGCAGAACACCCGTTACGTCCTGGCGTTCGAGTTGATCTGTGCAGCCCAGGCGGCCGATATCCGCGGCAGCGCCAAACTCGGGCCAAAAGGTCGTGAGTGGCATGCGCGGGTGCGTGAACATATTCCGTATCTGGATCGGGATGTGGCATTGACCGGCTATCTGGAAGCGATCGTGGCCCAGGTACTGGGGGGACACAGCCGATGAACTCGCCAGCAAAGGGCAATCTGTTCGCAACGGCGGTCACTGAGAGTGTCCGGCTGCACGCCAACGAAAATCCGTTGGGTGCCTCCGGCCTGGCCCTGCATCTGTGCGCGTCGATGCCGACGCTGCTCAGCGAATACCCTGAAGTCACTTACAAGTCCCTGCGCTCGGCAATCGGCGAGCGTTGGCGCGTTGATCCCGAACGTGTGGTGGTGGGGGCGGGCTCCGATGAGCTGATCGATATTGCGTTGCGCAGCCTGTTGAAGCCGGGCAGTCGCATCGTGACGCAGCAGCACGCCTTCAAGATGTACAAAATCCGCTCGGCATTGCTGGGGGCTGACTATAGCGAGATCGCCCCGAGCGCCAGCGGCGACTATGAGGCTGCACTGAAGCTTGCCCTGGAGAACAAACCGGACGTGGTGGTGCTGGTCAATCCGTCCAATCCACTGGGTGACTATCTGTTGCCATCGCAGTTGTTATCGCTGGTTGCGCTGATTCCACCGAGTACGACCGTCATCATCGATGAAGCCTACGCAGAGTTTGCGCCGGACCGGGAAAACACGGCGGGCATTCAGATCGTCAACACCCGGGAAAACTCGATATGCCTGCGCACCTTTTCCAAGGCCTACGGCATTGCCGGTTTACGCCTCGGCTGGGCTTATGCCAGCGCCGATCTGCTGCCGGCACTGCAAGCGCGGCGTGCGCCGTACAACGTCAGTTCGTTTTCCGCCCTGGCCGGCGAATACGTCCTGCAGGACTCCGATCATCTGGACAAGACCGCCGCGTATTGTCAGGCATGGGGGCAGGCAATCGTCAGCCTGTTCAAGGCCCATGGCATCGAAGCCAGGAGCCAGTACGTCAACTTTGTTTTCGTCGAATGCGTCAGCCAACAACGCTGCCAGGACTTGTATGAGTATCTGGAGAGTGAGGGCTTTCTGACGTCGCGGTTGACCGACTATGGCCTGGATACGTGCCTGCGGATCTCGTTCGGAAACCAGGCCCAGATGACCCGGTTGTGCGATGTACTGAAGCCAAAACTGCAAACCATGGAGCTCGCCTGAGGCCAGCCGGGCATGGCGGCCCTCGGCGATTGCACAGGGCTTGCAACGTAAAATCAGTGAGACCTTACCTGAGGTAAAAATGAGCCAGACGCTGCCCTTGTTTCACGCTGAACCGTACTTGAAGCAACTGGACTGCCAGGTCGATCGGCTTGAGCGCGACGACGCCGGCCTGCCTTTCGTACTCCTTGGCAAGACCGTGTTCTACCCCCAGGGCGGCGGGCAGCTGGGGGACCGGGGTGTGCTGAACATCCCGGTCGCCGGGGAGGGTGGGGTGCTGCGCACGCTGGAGATCGTCGCAACGAAAAAAAGGGATGACCAGATCAGGCATTACCTGAGCATTGACGACGAAGCCTTCACGCACCTGCAGACGCGGTTGATCGGCCAGCAGGCGACCGCCACGCTGGATTGGTCATTGCGATATCATCAGATGCGTGTTCATTCAGCGATGCATTTGATCCATTGCATGCTTGAGCAGACGCTCGGGCGAGCGATTGCGCATCCGGTCCGTTCGCCGTTGAGCGACGAGGGTGGGGAGAATCAATACGAGTTTGTCGGTGAGTTCGACGAAGACGATCTGAGGCGGGCGACAGACGCCTTGAATGAGTTTTGCTCTGCAAGTCATGACATTCGTACGGAAGCGGATATCAGCCAGGGACAGGGATTTCGTTGGTGGCAATGCGAAAACTGGTCAATCCCCTGTGGGGGCGTTCATGTGCGTAATACGCAAGAAATAGGCGTGGTGACTTCCAGTATGAAGATCAAGAAAAATACGACCAGAGTGGTTGTCACTCTGTCGGCAGAGGCTGAAGAGTTTGGATAGCAAACGAGCGTTTGGCGCATTCCTCATGCAGTTTCGAATCGATGCGGGGCATCTGAAGATTTCCACGTTTCTCGATGAGGTCAATATTCCCTTTTCGGCCAATTACTACCGTGATGTCGAAGCCGGAAGGAAATACCTGAGTATCGATGCCGCCGTCGAACTGCATGACCACTTGGGCATCGACGCGGCCAGCAAAGTCAGTTTTGATTATTTCTGGCATTACTTCAGAGACCTGTTGCCGGCTGACGTCCACGAGATGTTGTTCGGCAAAGGTGTTGAGGTCACCGATCTTTCTTCGCGGCTGGAACTGCGCGAACACGATTCCAAAATCCTGCGTCGGGCCTTGAGCCTGAGCCGGTACGAGCGTGAGTTCATCGTCACCGAAGAGGTGATAGCGGCGTTCGAGGCGCAATTCGAGCTGCTGCCGTTGATGACGTATCTCTACATGGTCGACAGCGCCTCGGTGGCGGAGATTCAGTTGGTGTGTCAGCAGATCGGCCTTGCCTACGATCAAAGCACCGAGGCGTTCCTGAACCTGGTCTCCAAAGAGCGGGCCACACCTGATGCCCCGTTTGTGCGGCATGCGCCAACGCTGAGGATGCCAAGATCGGTGGATGCCTTGAAATTGAAGGATCAATTCCTGCGCCATGAAGTTGATCGCTCACTGCTCAAACCGGAGAAGAGCGAGTACTTCGATGTTTCAGGTTCTTTCAAATACAGCTCGATGGTGACACTCAAAGACGCAGAAATAGAACAGATTCAGGACCGTCTTGTGGACCTGTTCTCGGTCATTGAAGTGCATAACAAATCAGGCCGTCAGTTGGAGGATTCAGGTGCCCAGCCTTACTTCTTCGGGTTGATCGTGTCTGGCCGTCCAGAGTACGACGGACGTGCGGCGCGAGCAGGCAAAAAAGCCGAGGAGTGAACCGGCCGAGGGCGGGTGTCGCCGCCCTCAATGATCGGCGACCACCCACCGTTCACAGGAGTGCGCGGACATGGCGCAGTGATCGGATCGATAAAAAGAAAACCGGCAGTAATCAGTCAGAACAGGGATGAGACGAATGAATGCGCTAGTCGTAGAGAAACTCCGTCAGTTGTTTGGCGAGCGTTTAAGGCTTGAACAAGGGATCCGGCAACAATTTTGCCAGGCACCTCCCGGTATTGAGCTGAGCCCACCCGATGCCGTGGTGACCGTGCGCAGCGAAGACGACATCGTCCAGGTCGTGAAGCTCTGTCGTGAGTACGGTGTTGCGGTGATCCCGTCGGGTGCGCGTTCATCCCTCGAAGGGCAAATCAATGCGCCACAGGGTGGCGTTTGTGTCGACTGCTCGGAAATGAACGCGATTGTCGAGGTGAACGTCACCGACATGACCGCCACGGTTCAACCGGGCGTCACCCGCGAACAACTCAACAGCCATTTGCGTGAGACCGGGCTGTTCTTTTCTGTCGACCCCGGCGCCAACGCCTCCATGGGCGGGATGGCGGCAACGCGTGCCTCGGGGACCAACTCGGTGCGTTACGGGACAATGGCCGCCAATGTCAAAGCCGCTCGCTGGGTCATGGCGGACGGCTCAGTGGCGCAAATCGGCTCCCGGGCGCCCAAATCGGCCATGGGCCTGGACCTGCTGGCCATTGCGGTGGGGTCCGAGGGCACCCTGGGCATCTTCAGTGAACTGCAGGTCCGGCTGCATCCGGTGCCCGAGGCCATTGTCGCCGGGGTCTGTTCGTTCGACTCGGTGGACAACGCGGTACAGACGGTGGCCAGCGCTTTGGGCCAAGGTCTCTCGATTGCCCGGATCGAGCTGCTGGATGTCACGGCTGTGCGCGCCTGCAATGCCTATTCCCCTGCACTGGGCCTGGTGGAAACACCGCATCTTTTTCTGGAGTTTCATGGCGACCGATCCACGGTTGCCAGCAGTGTTGAGCTGTTCAAGGACTGTGCGGGTGAATACGGCGGGCAGGTCAGGATTTCCGAACGTCTTGAAGAGCGCACGACCTTGTGGAAAGCCCGACATGACGCCTGGTGGGCATTTCACGCGTTTTACAAGGGGCGCAAGGGGTTGGCCACCGATGTCTGTGTGCCGTTGTCTTGCCTGAGCGCCTGTATCAGCGCCACCGCAGCCGACATTGCCGCCTCCGGCCTCGACGCACCGCTTATCGGCCATGTCGGCGACGGTAATTTTCACCTGCTGATCATGCTCGATGAAGGTGAAGACGAAAGTGCGGAAATTCAGGCGTTCCTCAGTCGACTGTCGAGTCGCGCGTTGTCATTCGGCGGCACCGTCAGCGGCGAGCACGGGGTAGGTCAGGGAAAACTGAAGTGGATGTCGGCGCAACACGGCGCGGCGTTGCAGTTCATGGGGGCCATCAAATCGGCCCTGGACCCGGACAACCTCTTCAACCCCGGCAAGATGTATCAATCGTTACCTGTTGATGCTCGATAACCGTCGATTTTTCATTTTTAAGGATGGATGTGAACGATATGGATCATATTTTGATAGTGGGTATTAACAAGGTCTCCATCAAGTACGTGTGCGAGGCGATCCGCAGTGCGGGCTTCGAACCGATACTGTCCGTTGACCCTTCCGGTTTTCACGGCGCGGCGAAAAAGGTGTTCGAGGGGGTCACCTGCATTCCTGCCTTTAGCGACAAGGTCGCGCTGTCCGCTTACCTGAAGTCCAATCCTGCGCTGGTTGGCATGATTCACAGCATCACGACATTCTTTGACGAGTTGTTCCCGGTTGTATCCGCGATTGCTGAAGAGTTCGGCTTCAACGCGCCGCCGGAGGTGTTTGCCCGACTGTCATCCAAGGAGTTCGTCGGCAGCTTGATTCCGGAGCATGTGCCGGCCGAGACCTGTGTGTCGCTGGCCGAGGGCGACTTTGTCATTCCCTGGCTGAAACCCGGACAACCAAACGATGTGGTGCTCAAACCCTCGGTCGGCTCTGGCGCGGTGGCAACCACCCTGCTCTCGATCGCACCGGACGCGGACCCTGCCGCAGTGATCCGGTCGACCATTCTGGAAAGCGCAATCGATGACCCGCAAGACATTGCCTGGATTGTCCAGGCGCATTGCGTGGGCGACCTCGTCAGTCTGGAAGGTTTTGCTCAGGACGGGCGGGTGGTTTTCCTCGGCCTGTCCAGGCGCGATCGAGTGGGATTCACGGAAGTCGCCAATCAGTTCCCGGCTGATGCCCGGATTGCCTTGCCCGTGCGTTCGAAAATCGAGACGGCGGTTCGCGACCTGATTACCCGCTCAGCGTTTGATAACGGTTTCTTTCATTGCGAGTTCATTGCGAACGACGCCACGGCTTATCTGATCGACGCCAACATGGGACGTCTGGGGGGCGCGAGCATCGTTGAACAGATTGCGCTGGCTTATGATCTGGCGCCAGCGACGGTCCTGCAGCACGTGGCGCTGCTGCCACTGGGCTTGCTGGACGCTCCGCTTCAATACAAACCTGTCGAGTCCTGCCGCCAGACCTTGAGCTATTGGTATTGCCTGGATCACGAAGCCATCGTGCGTGACTGGGAGTTGCCGCCAATGGCCTCCATTCATACGCCAATCGCCAACGTCGGCAGCGTGATCCAGCCCATCGGCACCTCCGACTACGCCTGGATCGGCATGCTCACCGGCTATGCCGATGTCGTAGCGCGCGAGATTGGTCTGGTACGTGTCCTGACGGATCGCGGCCCTAGAAGCCCGGTATTCAAATGATTTACTTCGTCCGGTTTCTTTCGTCCGCCGCCTGGAGCTGTTTCTATCCGTTCATGGCCATCTGGCTCAATGCGGCTGTCGGACTCAGTACCAGTGCGGCCGGTGTCGTTGTCGGGTTTGCGATTGTTTCTAACCGCATCGGAGCCCTGGCCTTTCAGGGCATTCTGGACAAGGTCGAGCGTCGCCGGGAAATCGCCCTGGCGTTGTTCTGTGTGGCGGTGGCGGCGCTATTGATGCTGGTCACGGCTTCGATGGGCATTACCAATGTGTTCATCTGGGTGGCGCTGGTCGTGGTGTTCGGGGTCTCCAATTCGATCGCCACGATTTCGCAGATTTCCTACATCGTTCAGTACTTTCGCGAGGGTGAGCACGAGCGCGTGCTCTCCTACGAAAATGTTGCCGCGAACGCAGGGGCCGGGGTTGCACCATTCGTGGCATCGTTGATTCTTGCCGGCACCGGATACTGGTTTGTGGCCCTGCCACTGTTGTTGGGCGTGCTTGCCACCGCGTCCACCCGACTGATTCCGCAAGTGGCGCGTAGCGCCGGCGGGGAGTTCGCTGATCGTCCCTCCACATTGGGCGAATCCGAGGCATCGCCCAAAGTGGTGGCGTTCATGGCCATCAACTTTCTGACGATGATCGGCTATGCGCAGTTTTATTACGTGTTCCCGACCTATGCCACCGAGCGCTTCTCCAGTGAACTGGTGGGCGTGCTGTTCCTGGTCGCCAGCGGGATCATCATCTTCAGTCAGGTTTACGTCACATCGTTCGCGCAGCGTGTGTCACGGCTGTGGCGAGTCATCGTTTCCAACCTGTTGATCGGCGCGGGCTGCCTGCTGTTGATCATTTCGTCGCAGGCGCAGGCGATTCTGTTTGTCGTGGTGGTGTTCATCGTGATCGGCGAGATGATCTGCGGCCCGCTGTACCAGGCGCAGGCCGTGAAGATCTGGCGCGGGCGCAGTTCCGTCGCGATGGCCGTGCAGACCTGTGTCTGGGGCGCTGCCGAGGCAACCGCCGCGGTGCTCGGCCTGCTGGCGGTGGCGAACGAACTGAGCTTCATGTCGTTCCTGTTGGGCTTTGCCGCGTGCGTGATCGCCGCCGTGGGAGCCTGGGTATCGATTGCGCTCAAACGCCCGCTTATCGGCATCGACATCGAGCACCGCTCCGTCCAGGTTTCCTGAAGGGGCAGGGCTTCAGACAGCGGTCTTGGCGGTCAACTGTTCGCGGCAGTAATCGGCAAACAGTTGCGCCGGCTTGGTCAGTTGCCCGCGCTTGAGCCAGGCCGCTACCAGGCCGGAGCCGGTGACGTCTTCGACGATCTCCACGCACACCACTTTCTTGCCGTCGTAGGTACATTCCGAGTGGGGCCTGGTTACCAGAATCGAGAAACCAAAACCCTGACCGACCATGCCCCGGACCATCTCGATCGACGGCGAGCTGAACTCGATGCGCGGGGTCAGCCCCAGCTCTTCGAACAGGCTGACGAAGTAGGTCCGACTCGGCTGCACGTCCAGCAGAATCATCGGCTCCAGGCACAGGTCGCGCAGCGACACCTGCTTGTACTGGGCGAATCGGTGGTCGGCCGGCAGCAGCGCGTACGGCCGTTGCGCCGGCATCAGGGGTTCGGTCTGGATGGTGGCGTCGAGTTCGTGTTCATAGAGAATCACCAGATCGAACGTGCCCGAGGTCAGGCCCTGCACCAGTTCCTGTTGTTCGCCGTCGCGGATGCGGATTTTCACCCCGGGGTACAGCGCGCAAAACCCGGCGATCAATTGCGGCAAATACAGCGGGGCGACGGTTTCGAAGCAGCCGATGTCGATCTGCCCGGCGACGATGTCGTTGTCGGCCAAGGCGTTCTGCTCGAACTCCCGGGCCATGCGCAACAGCTCCTGCGCCTTGCGGAAAAACCGTGCGCCACTGGGCGTCAGGGACACGCCTTGGGCGTGATGGCGGATCAGCAGTTGCACGGCGAAGCTGTCTTCCAGGCCCTTGATCGCCGTAGAGATCGCCGGTTGCGCGATGTACAGCTTGCGTGAGGCTTCGGCAACGCTGCCGCATTCGACGGTGGTGATGAAGTATTTGAGCTGACGCAAATTGTAGGCGGCCACGGCAAACCTCAGGACGAGCGGACTCGACTTCCAAGCAATTTGTGCGCCGCCGCGTCCGCTGCGCGACGTTGTTTTTATCCTTGAACCTTAGTCATTCGTGCAGGTTTCAGGGAAATCGATTGAGCAGTTTTTTCATTGCCTGCGAAGACATTTTTACTGGTTTTAGGCCGTCCGGGCCTGAGCGACCATCGGCTGCACAATAACGTCCAAGGAGCATCCGACGTGTTCGAGCTTGCAGAGTGGCAGCGCCAGGCCGTTGCCTTGAAGTTTCCCGATCAAGCCGTGATCAACGGTCAACACTGTGCGGCGCAATCGGGGCAGACCTTCGCCGCGATCAACCCCGCCACCGGCCAGTTACTGGCCAATGTCGCCGCGTGTGGTGCGGAGGATGTCGACGCGGCGGTGCGCAACGCGCGACAGGTGTTCGAGGCCGGCACCTGGGCGCAACGCCCGCCTGCCGAGCGCAAGCAGGTGCTGCTGCGTCTGGCCGATCTGCTGATGGAGCATCGCCAGGAGCTGGCGCTACTCGACTCGCTGAACATGGGCAAACCGGTGATGGACGCTTACAACATTGACGTGCCGGGCGCTGCCGGAGTGTTTCGCTGGTACGCCGAAAGCATCGACAAACTCTACGACCAGATCGCCCCGGGTGCCGCCAATGTGCTGGCGACCATCACCCGCGAGGCGCTGGGCGTGGTGGCGGCGGTGGTGCCGTGGAATTTCCCGTTGGACATGGCCGCATGGAAACTTGCACCGGCGCTGGCGGCGGGTAATTCGGTGATCCTCAAACCGGCCGAGCAATCACCGTTTTCGGCGTTGCGCCTGGCCGAGCTGGCGCTGCAGGCCGGCCTTCCGGCAGGGGTGCTCAACGTGTTGCCGGGGCTTGGCGAACAGACCGGCAAAGCCTTGGGTCTGCACCCGGATATCGATTGCCTGGTGTTCACCGGCTCGACGCAGGTCGGCAAATATTTCATGCAGTACTCGGCGCAATCCAACCTCAAACAGGTGTGGCTGGAGTGCGGTGGCAAGAGTGCCAATCTGGTGTTCGCTGACTGTCGTGATCTGGATCTGGCGGCGGAAAAAGCTGCGTTCGGGATCTTCTTCAATCAGGGCGAAGTGTGTTCGGCCAACTCGCGGTTGCTGGTAGAGCGTTCGATTCACGACGAGTTTGTCGAACGCCTGAAAGCACAGGCCGAGCGCTGGCTGCCGGGTGATCCGCTCGACCCGCAAAGCCGTGCCGGAGCCATCGTCGATCACCGGCAGACGGCGAGCATCATGCGCGCCATCCGCAGCGCCGAGCAGGCGGGTGCGACCCGCGTGTGCGGCGGTCAGCAGCGGCGTTTCAATGGCTCGGACAACTTCATCGAACCGACGATTTTCACCGCTGTCAGCGCCGACATGCCGTTGTTTCGCGAAGAGGTGTTTGGACCGGTGTTGGCGGTGGTGCCGTTCGACAATGAGGACGAAGCGATCCGTCTGGCCAATGACAGTGTCTACGGACTGGCGGCGTCGCTGTGGACCGATGATCTGCATCGTGCGCACCGCGTGGCCCGACGACTGCGGGCGGGGACGGTGTCGGTCAATACCGTCGATGCACTGGACGTGACCGTGCCGTTCGGCGGCGGCAAGCAATCGGGCTTTGGCCGCGACCTGTCGCTGCACTCGTTCGACAAATACACCCAGCTGAAAACCACCTGGTTTCAGTTGCGCTGATACCGCGTGGACCCTATCGCGAGCAAGCTCACTCCTACAATTGACCGCGTTCCCCTGTAGGAGTGAGCCTGCTCGCGATGGCTTACGTTCAATCAGCGAAAATTTCCGCTTTGCACCCACCCCGTGCATCCCCGCCAGCCCCGCCCTTTAGCAGTGCGCACTACCCAGTTTTTTCATCATTTGCTGCCAACAATTTCCTGATTTTCCTCGGCCCGCACATGGGCCACCATCGATCTCGCCAGCCCGGTGTTTCACGCCAGAGTCCAGCAGAGACCGCAGCGTGAATTCACATCATTGGTGCCGGCCGTACTGCCCATGACAAAACTAAATCAACAGCGTCGGGAGTGCTCCATGATCAAGTCCTTGTGTATTCGTCTCACCCATCCTCTGGCGATCACCGCCCTGGCGGCGACAGTCGCGACCAGCGCCCAGGCCGGCACCCTGTCCATCGGCCATACCACCTGGGTCGGCTACGGCACCCTCTATCTGGCTCAGGACCTGGGCTACTTCAAGGAAAACGGCCTGACCGTCGAATTGCCGGTGGTCGAAGAGGCTTCGATGTACATGGCTGCCCAAGCCTCCGGTCAACTGTCCGGCTCGGCGTCGACCATCGACGAGGTGCTCAAGTACCGTCCGCAGTTCTGCTTCAAGGCGGTCGCGGCGCTGGATGACAGCCATGGCGGCGATGGGGTGCTGGTCGGCAAGGACGTCAAATCCCTGCAGGAACTCAAGGGCCAGGCCGTGGCGGTCAACGAAGGCTCGACGTCGCAGTTCTGGCTGTCGTATTTGCTGAAAAAGAACGGCATGACAATGAGCGACATCACCGTGCAGAACATGACCGCCGATGATGCCGCCACCGCGTTCATCGCCGGGCGTGTGCCGGCTGCCGTGACCTGGGAACCGCACCTGTCGATGGTGCGTGACAAGCAGCAGGGCAAGGTGCTGATCGACAGCAGCAGTACGCCGGGCGTGATCGTTGATGTGGTGGCGCTCAACTGCAGCGTCATCGAGAAACAGCCGGAAGACGTCAAGGCGCTGGTCGCCGGTTTGTACAAAGCGGTCAAGTACACCCAGGAGCACCCGGACGAGGCCTACGCGATCATGGCCAAAGGCGTCGGCGGCTATCTCTCCGATCCGAAGGAACTGGCCGCTGCCGCCAAAGGCGTGCGCTTCTACGATCAGGCGATGAGCGAAAAACTTCTCGGCTCGCCGGGCAAGCCGGGTGACAGCGCCGCGCTGATCAAACTCGCCAACCAAACCGCCAGCGAACTGCAAGGCAAGCCCTACAACGTCAGCCATGACGATCTGGTCGACAACCGTTTCGTCAGCCCGCTCTAGGAGGTCTGCATGTTCAAGCGCAAATCATGGCTGAGCCGCTGCCTGACGCCCAAGACCGGGTTGCCGGTGCCCGTGGTGTGGAGCGCCAGCGGCCTGGCCTGGGTGTTGTTGGTCGGCCTGTGGGCCGGGTTGTCCTATGGCGGCATCGTGCCGGGGATGTTCTTGCCGACCCCCGGCGCGGTGCTCGAGGCCGCCGTGCGCCTGAGCCGCGACGGCACCCTCGGCACCCACGTCTGGGCCAGTGTCGAAGTGGTGATGGTCGGGTTCATTGTCTCGTCGTTGGTGGCGGTGCCGCTGGGTTTGCTGATGGGCAGCTTCCGCATCGTCCAGGCGTTCCTCGAACCGTTGGTCAACTTCATTCGCTACCTGCCGGTGACCTCGTTCGTGCCGCTGTTCATTTTGTGGATCGGCATCGGTCTGGAGCAGCGCGTGTCAGTGATCATCTTCGGCGTGTTCTTCCAGCAACTGGTGATGATCGCTGACGTGTCCAAGGGCATCTCCAAGGACCTGATCAATGCTTCTTACACGCTGGGCTCCAACCGCCGCGACGCGGTGCTGCATGTGATCGCTCCGGCCTCTGTGCCTGGTGTGCTCGACACCTTGCGCGTGACCATGGGCTGGGCCTGGACGTATCTGGTGGTGGCCGAGCTGGTCGCGGCCTCCAGTGGCCTCGGTTACCTGAGCCTCAAAGCCATGCGCGGCTTTCAGGTCGACGTGATTTTCCTCGCCATCGCGATCATCGGCCTGCTGGGTCTGGTCACCGATCAACTGTTCCGTTTTCTCCGCTTGAGGGTTGCCGCATGGGCTCAGTAACCGCCGCCAATCATCGTTTTATCGAACCCGTTGCGACCCCGGCGCAAGCGGCGCCGCGCTTGCAGGTGGACAAGGTCAGCCTGCGTTACAAGAAACCCGACGGTGGCACGTTTACTGCGCTGGAAGAGGTGTCGTTTGAGGTGCCGGATCAGCAGTTTGCTGTGCTGGTCGGGCCCTCGGGTTGCGGCAAGTCGAGTCTGTTGTACCTGACCGCTGGCCTCGCCGAACCGACCTCCGGCGAGATCTACGTCGGTGGTCAGCAAGTGCAAGGTCCCGGTGCCGATCGCGGAATGGTGTTTCAGAGTTACACGCTGTTTCCGTGGCTGACAGTGCGGCAGAACGTCGAGTTCGGCCTCAAGCGACGCGGCATGCCGGCGGCGCGGCGTAAGGAAATCGTCGACTACTACGTCAACGAAGTGGGCCTCGGCGGATTCGCCGACAGCTACGCCAAGCAGCTCTCGGGCGGGATGATGCAGCGCGTGGCGATTGCCCGGGCGCTGGCCAACGATCCACAGATCCTGCTGATGGACGAACCGTTTGGTGCGCTCGACAGCCAGACCCGTTTGCAGATGCAGCAGTTGTTGCTGCGGGTCTGGGGCAACAGCAAGAAGACTGTGCTGTTCGTGACCCACGATATCGACGAAGCGATTCTGCTCGGCGACCGGGTCTACGTGATGGGCGCCAAACCGGGGCGGATCAAACAGATTCTCGACGTGCCGATCGAACGCCCGCGCTCACTGGACATGGTCATGGAGCGCTCGTTCATCGACATGAAACGGGAGATCTTCGGGCTGCTGCATGATGATCTGGAGGAAGTGCACTGACCTGTAAGTCTGCACAAAACCCTGTGGGAGCGAGCTTGCTCGCGAATGCGGTGTGCCTTCAAAGTTGACGTCGCCTGACACTACGCCTTCGCGGGCAAGCTCGCTCCCACAGTGGGTCTTGTATTTGTGGGCTACGGAGTGGCCGGCAGCAGGAAGCGCGCAATCACCGGCAAGTGATCGGAAATGCGCAACGTATCGTCCTGCCGCACCATCGCTTGGACCCGTTTGATTTTCGGGCTGTAGAACAGGTAGTCGACGGTGCGATCCGGGCCATTCAGGCCGGGGTCGTTGGGGTAGTGGGTCAACCAGTGAGCGCGGTCGATGCCGCTGGCTTCGTTGTTGGTCGGGATCATCGGGTACTTGTCCCACAATAGGTGCAGCGCGCTGTCGATCGAGTAGGGCGTGCGCTGTTCGACCGGCAGACGCTGATACTGGCCCAGCGGCAACAGGTTGAAGTCGCCGCCGATCAGCCACGGCAGGCCCTGGCTCTCGTACTTGTCGAGCACCTTGGCCACCGCCGTCACTTGCGCCTGCAAGGTGTCGTCGGGTTGGCGGGCGCGATCCAGATGCGTGTTGAACACCGTCAGTTGCCCGCCGTCGCTCAGCGGTAGCTTAGTGGCGAGCAGGGCATCCCTGGGTTCGAACTGGCGGCTGATGATGTTCGCCGGGGGCACCGGCAATTGCAGGCGTTCAGCGTGTTCGATGCGATAGCGGCTCAGGGTCGCCAATTGGCGGCCAACGCTGCCGAAGATGTGTGGATCAGGGACGAAATCGGCCTTCCAGTCGAAGGCATAAGCGCTGCACGGGTAGAGGTCGGTGACCCGTTCCTGCAGCAGCTTGAGCTGATTCTGGTAATCACTGGCCTTGGCGCCGTCATCCAGTTCCTGCAGCAGCACGACGTCGGGCTGCTCGTCGCGAATCACCCGCGCCACTTCGTCGAGACTGAAGGCCATGTCTTCCGGGGTTGGCGCCTCATCAGGGCCCTGGGCCTGGTCGTTCCAGAACACGTAACGCTTGCCCGCCAGGTACTGCACGTTCCAGGTCATGACTTTCAGGGCTTGCCCGGGCACCAGGGTCGGCGGCGTACCGGTGCAGGTGACCGGCAGGGTTTCGCGGGCGGCGGGGCGCCAGGTCAGGCTGTAGATCAGCCCGCCGATCAGGGCGATGGCGAGCACGATCAGCAACAGGGTGTAGCGCAGCAGACGGGGCATGGCTCGGCTTATCGCGTTACAAAAGTGACCCCGAGCATACCCGACCGTAGACGCTTGGCCCAAGGGCCGTGAAGTCAGACCGCTCCGTTACGTTTGTCAGGCAATTCGCTGATCAGCATGAACAGGCGGAACAGCACCACGCTGGTGAACAGCTGCAGGAAGCTGTGTGCACTGTCGATCAGTACCGCGATCAGCGGATTCTGCGGGTCGGGGTACACCGCCAGGGTCGCGCCCTTGAGCAGCCACAGCGGCCCCATCACGCACAGAATGCACAGCAGGATGCGCCAGAAATGCCCACGGGTCAGGCGCAGGCTTTCCTTCATCGCCTGCAACGGCCCCATGCCGCGCAGCACCAGCAGGTATTCGGCGAACGCCAGCATCACCATCAACATCAGGCCGGGCAGGAAATACAGCGACAGCCCGAGCAGAATCAACAGGGTATTGAGCGCCGTGAGCAGGGCGAAGCGCGGCCACAGCCGGGCAGACATCGCCAGCAGGTCGAGGTTGCGCGGGGCTTCGCCACGGGTGCGGGCGTCGAGGAACAGGATCAGCGCGGCGGTGTACAGCGGGTACACCAGCAGGCCGACCACCACGCTGGCTGCGGAGAAGCTGTCCGGGTCGGTGACATGATCCACCACTTGCTGCAGCGCCGCTTCGAAGATCACCAGTGGCAGGCACAACTGCACGATGCTGGCCAGGTGGCGTTTGAAAAAATACAGAGAGTCGCGCAGTACATCGAAGGCATTCATCAGTCGGTATCGCAGGTCGAAAACAGTGGCTCACTTTAACCGATGATGCGCGGGCCGACACAAACGTAAACATTCGGTAAAGGTCGTTGAAACATCCTGTCACTGCCTCCATTACGGAGGTGCACCCTGTCCGCAGTGGACACGGGCAACGTTATCCCCGGCAATCTACGAGGTCGCCATGAACAGCGAAGAGCAAACCCTGATCGATGGACTGTTTTCCCGGCTGCAACAGGCCGAAGCGGAGGCAGCCCCGCGCGACGCCCAGGCCGAGGCGCGGATCAAGGAACACCTGACCCGCCAGCCGGCGGCAGGTTATTTCATGACCCAGGCGATTCTGGTGCAAGAGGCGGCCATCAAGCGCCTCGACGAGCAGAACAAGCAACTGACCCAGCAAGTCCAGCAGTTGCAGGCCGAACTGCAAGCGGCCAAGGCCCAGAGCGCGGCCCCGGCGCCAAGCGGTGGCGGCGGGTTCCTGTCCAGCATCTTTGGCGGCAGTTCGCGTCCGGCGCCGACACAAAGCGCTCCGGCTTCTACCGGCGGCTGGCGTGAACCGGCACCGCAGCAGAACTACGCTGCTCCGCCGCCCAACTACGCACAACAAGCTGCCCCGGCAGCGGGCAGCAGCTTCCTCGGCGGCGCCCTGAAAACCGCCGCCGGCGTGGCCGGTGGTGTGATGCTGGCACAAGGCATCAGCAGCCTGTTCCATCACAACCAGCAGCCTGAAGAAATCGTTGAAGTGATCAAGGAAGAGCCGGCGCAAGTGGCTGACCAGAGCAACAACGACTGGGGCAACGATCAGCGCATGGCCGGCAATGACAGCTTCGGCAATGATCAGAGCGGGTTCACCGATACTGACTACAGCGACGACAACTCGTCGTTCTTCGATGACGACGATTCCTTCGTCTGACTAACGGTCAGACACCCGCCAAGAGTAAAAACCTGTGGTGAAGGGGCTTGCCCCCGCTGGGTGCGCAGTGACCCCATCCTTAAAAGTAGGGCCTGCTGCGCAGTCCAACCGGACGGGTGGCGTTCCGACAAGCTCCCTCGCCACAGTGCCTTTTACTGGCATACTGAGCGCCTTTTTCGGGCCCGGCGCCTGATCCCGCTTCGTGCGCTATGCGCTCACAGGAATACCGGTGAAAAAAATCGCAGTGTTCGCCGACGTGCAGAACCTCTACTACACCGTGCGTCAGGCCTATGGTTGTCACTTCAACTACGCCGCATTGTGGGCAGACATCAGCAAGGACGGGCAGATCGTCGAGGCCTACGCCTATGCGATCGACCGTGGTGACAGCAAACAGCAGCAGTTCCAGCAGATCCTGCGCAACCTCGGCTTCACCGTGAAGCTCAAGCCCTACATTCAGCGCAGCGACGGCTCGGCCAAAGGCGACTGGGACGTGGGCATCACCCTCGACATCATGGACGCCGCCGACCACGTCGACGAAATCGTCCTGGCCTCCGGTGACGGCGACTTCGACATGCTGCTCGAACGCATCATCAGCAAGCACGGCGTACAGGCAGTGGCCTACGGCGTACCCGGCCTGACCGCCAACTCGCTGATCCGCGCCGCCAGCCGTTATGTGCCGATCGAAGGCGCACTGTTGTTGAAGAATTGAGCTGTTACTGAAGAATTGATTTGTACGGAGTTGAACCCGGTTTGGAACGCATTGCAGTCATCGACTTTGAAACCACCGGCCTGTCGCCGAACAGCAGCTGTCGCGCCACGGAAATCGCCGTGGTCATGCTGGAAAACGGGCGCATCGTCGAGCGTTACCAGAGCCTGATGAACGCCGGCGTCCGCGTCCCGGCCTTTATCGAACAACTGACCGGCATCAGCAACGCCATGCTGCGCACCGCGCCATCGGCGGAGCGGGTGATGGAAGAGGTCAACGAATTCGTCGGCTGCACGCCGCTGGTCGCACACAACGCATCGTTCGACCAGAAATTCTGGGACTTCGAACTGGGGCGGATCAAGCGCACGCGATTGCAGAATTTTGCCTGCTCGCTGTTGCTGGCGCGGCGCCTGATGCCGGCGGCGCCGAATCACAAGCTCGGCACCCTGACCACGTTTGCACGCCTGCCGCATACCGGCCAGGCGCACAGGGCGATGGCGGACGCCGAGATGGCGGCCAACCTGATGGCGCATCTGGCGGATGAATTGCGCAGCAAGCATGGCGTGCGCGAGCTATCGCACGACCTGCTGTGCAAACTACAGAAAGTCCCCGCCGCCAAAGTCAGCGAACATCTGCAGCGCTACCGCTGATTCCGAACCTTCCCGGATCTCTGTAGGAGCTGCCGAAGGCTGCGATCTTTTGATCTTGCTTCTAAAAGTCAAAAGATCGCAGCTTTCGGCAGCTCCTACAGAGGCGTTTCGGTGGGGCTGACTATTTGCCGTTGCCTTCGATATGGCCGAGCGGCACGCGTTTCTCGATCGCGCTCGACAACACGATCGAGGTCTTGCTGAAGCCAAACTTCGCCACGCGATTGATCAACTCCTCCAGCTCCGGCATCGAGCCCACCGCGCCCTTCATCATCACGCACGGATCGCCCGTCACCCGAAAGCATTCGGTGAGTTGCGGGATTTTCACCAGTTCGTCGTAGACCTTCTGACTGCCGTTCTGGTGCAAGCGCAACTCGATCATGCACTGGATCGGCAGGCCGATTTTCGACAGATCGATATTCGCCTGATACCCGGTGATCACCCCGGATGCCTCAAGCTTGGCGACGCGCTCGGCCACCGCCGGGGCTGAGAGATTCACTTTGCGCGCCAGGTCGGCGTAGGACGCCCTGCCGTTTTCCAACAGGGCGCTGAGCAGCATGCGGTCGTATTTATCCAAGGCCAGACTCCTGAAATTGCCAGACTTTCGAAATCACGGTTTATCCCGCCGATCTCCGTTCTTTCAAAAGTGTACCGGCGCGATAAACAGGTTTTGTAGCTTATTTTTGCTCGCCGGCCTTTCTAGAATAATCCATCCGCTACCTCTGACCTTCGAGCTGCCCATGCCTGCCTTGCGCCGTTTTTCCTTGCCGTTGATCGCCGCGTTTTTCGCGCTGTACGTGATTTGGGGGTCGACCTATCTGGTGATCCGCCTCGGCGTCGAATACTGGCCGCCGCTGATGCTCGGCGGGGTGCGCTTCGTGATTGCCGGCAGCCTGATGTACGCCTTCCTGCGCTGGCGCGGGGCACCGGCGCCGACCTGGGCGCAGTGGAAAGCGGCGGGGATCATCGGGATTCTGCTGCTCAGTTTCGGTAACGGCGCGGTGAGCGTGGCCGAGCACATGGGCGTGGCGTCCGGCGTGGCAGCGTTGGCGGTAGCGACGGTGCCGTTGTTTACCTTGCTCTTCGGCTATTTCTGGGGCGCGCGTAACACTCGTCTGGAATGGGCCGGGGTGGCGTTGGGGATTGTCGGTATCGCCATGCTCAACATGGGCTCCAACCTGCAGTCGAGCCCCTTGGGCGCGGCGCTGCTGATTTTCGCGGCGGCGACCTGGGCGTTCGGCTCGGTGTGGAGCAAACACCTGCCGCTGCCGCAGGGGGCGATGGCCAGTGCCGTGGAGATGCTGGTGGGCGGCGTGGTGCTGCTGATCGGCAGCGCGGTGAGCGGCGAACACCTGCAAGCCTTGCCGCCGGTGGAAGGCTGGCTGGCCCTGGGCTATCTGATCTTCTTCGGCTCGATCATCGCCTTTAACTCCTACATGTACTTGCTCAAGCATGTGCGCCCGGCGGCAGCCACCAGCTATGCCTACGTCAACCCGGCGGTGGCGGTGTTGCTGGGGATCGTGTTTGTCGGCGAGACCATCGGCATGGAGGAAGCGCTGGCGATGCTGGTGATCATCAGCGCGGTGGTGCTGATCGGTCTGCCGCAGTGGCGGCGGCCGGCGCAGCCGCTCGTCGTGGAGGCGCCGAAGACTGCCGTTCCAGCAGAACAGCGTGTGAATTAGGGTAAACTGCGCGCCATTGCACACTCGTGTCGCACAACTGCGCTGAATTTTCCTACGGTATTCCCATGACTTTCGCCACCCTTGGCCTGATCGAACCCTTGCTGCGCTCCCTCGAGACGCTCGGCTACCAGACTCCAACGCCGGTCCAGGCGCAAGCCATTCCGGCCGTTCTGGCCGGTCGCGACCTGATGGCTGCGGCCCAGACCGGCACCGGCAAGACCGCCGGTTTCGCCTTGCCGCTGCTGCAGTTGCTGGCCATGGAAGGGCCGAAAGTCACCGCCAACTCGGTGCGCGCACTGATTCTGGTGCCGACCCGCGAACTGGCCGAGCAGGTTCACGAATCCGTGCGCCAGTACGCTGAAAACCTGCCGCTGCGCACCTACGCGGTATACGGCGGCGTCAGCATCAACCCGCAGATGATGAAGCTGCGCAGCGGCGTCGATCTGCTGGTGGCGACCCCGGGCCGTCTGCTCGATCTGTTTCGCCAGAACGCGCTGAAATTCAATCAGCTGCAAACCCTGGTGTTGGACGAAGCCGACCGCATGCTCGACCTGGGTTTCTCCGAAGAACTGGCGAACATCTATCGTGCGCTGCCGAAGAAACGTCAGACGCTGCTGTTCTCCGCGACCTTCTCCGATGACATCCGCCTGCTGGCCGGGCAGATGCTCAACGATCCGCTGAGCATTGAAGTCAGCCCGCGCAACGTGGCGGCCAACACCGTCAAGCAGTGGGTGGTGACGGTGGACAAGAAGCGCAAGCCGGAACTGTTCGTGCACCTGATGCGCAAGAACAAATGGAAGCAGGTGCTGGTGTTCGCCAAGACCCGTAACGGCGTCGACGCGCTGGTGGAAAAACTCCAGGGCCTCGGTGTGAACGCCGACGGCATCCATGGCGACAAGCCACAGGCGACCCGTCAGCGTGCGCTTGACCGTTTCAAACTCAGTGAAGTGCAGATTCTGGTGGCCACCGACGTGGCGGCTCGTGGGCTGGACATCGAAGACCTGCCGCTGGTGGTCAACTTCGACCTGCCGATCGTCGCCGAGGACTACATCCACCGCATCGGTCGTACCGGCCGTGCGGGCTCGACCGGCGAGGCGATTTCGCTGGTGTGTGCCGACGAAGTGAACCTGCTGTCGGCGATCGAGATGCTCACGCGTCAGACCTTGAAGCGTCAGAACGAACCGGACTTCGAACCTGAACACCGCGTGCCGGATACCGATGCCAGCGGTCAGGTGATCAAGAAGCCGAAGAAACCGAAAAAGCCAAAGACCTCCGGCGGCGGTGGTGGCAAGCGCAATCTCGGCAAGTGGGTCGACAGTGGCGATACCCAGGCGCCGGAGCCTTCGATCAAGCCTGTGCGTAAGGTGCCGGTGTTCAATACCGGGCCGCGTAAGCGTAAGCCTTAATATTCGCTGCACCTGTAAGACCGCTATCGCGAGCAGGCTCACTCCTACTTTGGAACGCATTCCCCTGTAGGAGTGAGCCTGCTCGCGAAGGGCGCAACGCGGTCCTCAGTCCTTGCGCAACCACTCCAGCATCCCCAACCCCGCAGCCCGCCCGCTGGCAAAGCATCCGGTCAGCAAATACCCGCCCGTCGGCGCTTCCCAATCGAGCATCTCCCCCGCGCAGAACACCCCCGGCAACGCCTTGAGCATCAGACGCTCATCCATCGCCTCGAACGTCACACCACCGGCGCTGCTGATTGCTTCGTCCAGCGGTCGGGTTTTCACCAGGGTCAACGGCAAAGCCTTGATCGCCCGGGCCAACAGCGCGGGATCGGCAAAGGTTGCGGCGTCGCTCAGTTCGCGTAACAACGCCGCTTTCACCCCGTCGATCCCGACCTGACTGTGCAGATGCTTGGCCATCGTGCGTGAACCTCGCGGCTTGCTCAACGCTGCTTGTAATTTATCCACAGGCCGGCCGGGCAGCAGATCGATGTGCACCGTGGCTGAGCCATGCGCGTTGATCGCTTCGCGAATCGGCGCCGACAGCGCGTAGATCAGGCTGCCTTCGACACCTGTTGCGGTGATCACGCATTCGCCCAAGCGCGGGATATCGTCGTTCAAACCGATGGCGACGTTTTTCAGCGGTGCGCCGGCGAATTTGCTGACAAGGAACTCGCTCCAGGCCTGCACCTCGAAGCCGCAATTGCTCGGCTGCAACGGCGCCAGTCCTACGCCTTTTTGCTCCAGTGGCAGCATCCACGCGCCGTCTGAACCCAGACGCGACCAACTGCCGCCGCCAAGGGCGAGCAGGGTGGCATCGGGTTTGATGGTTATTTCGCCGTCGGGGCTGGCGATGCGCAGTGCGCCGTGTTCATCCCAACCGAGCCAGCGATGCCGGGTGTGGATAACCACGCCGCTGTCGCGCAGGCGCTTGAGCCAGGCGCGTAGCAACGGCGCGGCCTTCATGTCGGTGGGGAACACCCGGCCGGAACTGCCGATGAAGGTTTCGATGCCCAATTCATGAATCCAGCGGCACAACGCATCGGCGTCGAAGGCGCGCAGCAACGGCGCGATCTGCGGCGCGCGTTCGGCGTAGCGCGCGAGGAACGCCGGATAGGCTTCGGAATGGGTGATGTTCATGCCGCCGACCCCGGCCAGCAGGAACTTGCGCCCCACCGAAGGCATGCCGTCGTACAGATCGACGCGCACGCCGGCCTGGCTCAGCACTTCGGCGGCCATCAGGCCGGCGGGGCCACCGCCGATGATGGCGACGTGAGCGGGGAGGGGGGCGGAAGTCTGGGTCATGGCGTGCGCTGCGGTATGGCGGGATAAGGCGCGCATTCTAACAGCCGGGATCCGTGTAGGAGCTGCCGCAGGCTGCGATCTTTTGATCTTGAACCTTACAAAACAAGATCAAGAGATCGCAGCCTGCGGCAGCTCCTACAAGGGTATCGAAGGTGAATTCCAGGATCTGGTTGAAAATTGATCAGTGCATTGCAGGCCATATCCAGTGTGGCCTGTAGTCCCTTTCGCTCAGGTTATCCACAGGCCGTTCCACAGCCATTGTGGGTAACGCAGCACAGCTTAATGACAACCGTGTGACGTCCAGACCCGTTGCGCGCTGTGATGCAGGATGCCGTGGCGGCGGGCGAGGGCGTGGCGATCCTTGCTGTAGCCACCGCCGATCACGCCGACCACCGGGATGTCGCGGCCCAGGCAATGGCGCATCACGCTTTCATCGCGGGCGGCGACGCCGGCGTCTGTCAGCTGCAGATAACCGAGGGCGTCGTCCTTGTGCACATCGACCCCGGCGTCGTACAGCACCAGGTCCGGTTGATACAGCGGCAGCAGGTAGTTGAGCGTGTCATCGACCACCTTCAAATAGTCGGCGTCGCCCATGCCTTTGGGCAGTGGGATGTCCCAGTCGCTTTCGGCCTTGCGTGCAGGAAAATTCTTTTCGCAGTGCAGGGAAACGGTGATTGCCTCCGGGGTGTCGTGGAGAATTCGCGCGGTGCCATCGCCCTGATGCACGTCGCAATCGAAGATCAGCACCCGGTTCACCCGACCGCTTTGCAGCAGGTAATGGCTGATGATCGCCAGGTCATTGAAAATGCAGAACCCGGCCGGGTAATCGTAGTGGGCGTGATGCGTGCCGCCGGCCAGGTGACAGGCCAGGCCGTGTTCCAAGGCTTTTTCTGCCGCCAGAATCGAACCGCCCACGGCCCGCACGGTGCGTCGGGCCAGCGCTTCGTTCCACGGCAGACCGAGACGCCGCTGGTCTTCGCGGGACAACTCGCCGCTCATGTAGCGTTCGATATAGCGACGGTCATGGGCCAGGGCGAGGATGTCGTTGGGACAGACCTGCGGACGCAGCAGGTCGACGTCGCGGGTCAGACCGCTGTCGATCAGGTGATCGCGAAGCAAGCGGAACTTGTCCATCGGAAAGCGGTGATCCGCCGGAAACTCGGGGCTGTAGTCTTCGTGGTAGATCAGCGGCAGTGGCATGGTGATTTCTTATCAGAACGTGGGATCAGGAACGCAGGAAAGCGTGAAGGATCCTACCAGCGATGTAGACTTGCGGCATGGAAACGGAGGGGCACGATGGAGCCGATAAACGAACTCGAAAGCGCACGCCTGTTGATGCGCCAGTGGCGCGACGAGGATTTGCCGGCATTTGCAGCGATGTGCGCCGATCCGCAGGTGATGCGCTATTTTCCGGCGCCGATGAGTCGTCTGGAAAGTGCGTCGATGATCGGCCGGGTGCGCGGGCATTTTGCCGAGCACGGTTTCGGTCTATGGGCGCTGGAGCGCAAGGACAGCGGCGAGTTCATCGGTTTTACCGGCCTCGGTGTGGTCGGTTTCGATGCGCCATTCACTCCGGCGGTGGAAATCGGCTGGCGTCTGGCCCGCGAGCATTGGGGCCTGGGCTACGCCAGTGAGGCGGCCTGGACCGCATTGCGTGCGGGCTTCGATCGGCTGGCACTGAAGGAGATCGTGTCCTTCACCGCACAAAGCAATCTGCCGTCGGAGAAAGTCATGCAGGCGATTGGCATGCATCACGATCCGGCCGATGATTTCGATCACCCCAAACTTGCCGTCGATCACCCGTTGCGTCGGCATCTGTTGTACCGCATCACCCGGGAGCAATGGCTACAGACCTTGCATGGCTAAGCCGACACGGACGTTTACAATGGCGCGACAGTGGCTCGCGCCAGAACCTGAATGGGCCGCCGCAGCCAAGACTGCGCGGCATAGCGTTGTGTGAGGAGAGTCTGAATGAGCCAAGTGTTGGAAGATCTGGTCGACCTGCTGACCCTGGAACCGATCGAGGAAAACCTGTTCCGTGGCCGCAGCCAGGACTTGGGTTTCCGTCAGTTGTTCGGTGGTCAAGTGCTCGGCCAGTCGCTGTCGGCGGCCAGTCAGACGGTTGAAGAGGCGCGCCATGTGCATTCGATGCACGGCTACTTTCTGCGCCCGGGCGACGCCAAGTTGCCGGTGGTGTACTCGGTTGATCGTGTGCGTGATGGCGGCAGTTTCAGCACCCGGCGGGTGACGGCGATCCAGAAGGGGCACCCGATCTTTACCTGCAGTGCGTCGTTTCAGTACGACGAAGAAGGCTTCGAGCACCAGAGCCAGATGCCGGTGGTGGTCGGTCCGGAAAACCTGCCGTCGGAGCTGGAACTGACCCAGCAGCGCGCGCACCTGATCCCCGAGCTCATGCGCGAAAAACTGCTGTGCCCGAAACCGATCGAAGTGCGCCCGGTCACCGAAAAAGACCCGTACAACCCGCAGCCAGCCGATCCGGTGAAGTACGTGTGGTTCCGCGCCGACGGTGCGCTGGCCGACATTCCGGCATTGCACAAATACCTGCTGGCCTACGCCTCGGACTTCGGGCTGCTGACCACCTCGATGCTGCCCCACGGCAAGTCGGTCTGGCAGAAAGACATGCAGGTCGCCAGCCTCGATCACGCGCTGTGGTTCCACAACGATCTGCGCGCCGATGACTGGCTGCTCTACGCGATGGACAGCCCGTGGGCCGGCAATTCCCGTGGTTTCTCCCGTGGCAGCGTGTACAACCGCGCCGGGCAGTTGGTGGCGTCGGTGACCCAGGAAGGCTTGATTCGTCACCGCAAGGACTGGGCATGAGCCTGAGCGATGTGAAGCACTGGGTGTTCGACATGGACGGCACCCTGACGGTCGCGGTGCACGATTTTGCCGCAATCCGCGTGGCGCTGGCGATTCCGCCCGAGGACGACATTCTCACCCATCTCGCGGCGTTGCCCGCCGATGAGGCGGCGGCTAAACATGCGTGGCTGCTGGAGCATGAGCGTGATCTGGCGCTGGGTTCAAAACCGGCTGCCGGAGCGGTGGAGCTGGTGCGCGACCTGCACGGGCGTGGTTATCGCCTTGGCATCCTGACGCGCAACGCGCGGGAACTGGCGCATGTGACGCTCGAAGCGATTGGCCTGGCTGACTGCTTCGCCGTGGAAGATGTGTTGGGCCGCGACGAAGCCCCGCCCAAGCCGCATCCCGGAGGTTTGCTGAAACTGGCCGAGGCCTGGAAGGTGCCGGCCAGCGAGATGGTGATGGTCGGTGATTACCGCTTCGACCTGGATTGCGGGCGGGCGGCCGGGGCGCGGACGGTGCTGGTGAATTTGCCGGATAACCCGTGGCCGGAGCTGACGGATTGGCATGCGCAGGATTGTGTGGTGTTGCGGCAGATGCTTTCGGCCTGAGAATCTACTTTGTCTGACCGGGCCTCTTCGCGAGCAAGCTCGCTCCCACATTGGGAATACATTCCCCTGTGGGAGCGAGCTTGCTCGCGAAAAGGGCATCAACTCCACCAAACAGCTTACTGCTCAAACAACGCTTTCTGCCCCTCGGGCGACGTCAGCATTCCATCGCCGTTATGCCCCACCCCGGGCACTTCAACCAGCCGCTGATTCACCCCTTCCGGATGGCGGCGCAGCAGGTAGCCGAAAAACAGTTTGCCGCGTTCCAGGCGATAAGCGCCCTGGGCTTCGGCGGCGCAGCTCTTGTCCAGCGCCGGATGCTGCGGGTCGATGTCCTGTTGGCCGAGCAGATAAATCACCTCACGCTTGATGTAACTGCTTTCAAGCTGCAACGGCGTTTGCCCACCGGCGTACACCGGCATGTCGGTCAGACCGTACTTCCAGCGGTTGAAGCCCGGGCACTGTGCGTGATCGAACGCCACCGGCCGCTGTTCATTGAAATACGCGTACGACGACGGGTTGGCCACCACATACCGCAAGCGAATGCCGTTGGCCTTCAGCGCCGGCTGATCCTTGGCGAGCAGGGCATAGCGCTGCACTACCTGACCGCCACCGGAATGGCCGAAAATCACGATCTGCTTTACGTCCGGAAACTGCTTGCGATCGCTGATCCGGGCGACGATTTCGTCCAGTGCGGCGTAGGAACTCAGCGGGTTCGGGCCTGTGGATAACCCGCCACCCATCCACTCGTTGCCTTTCCAGCGCAGCAATGTGTTCGGCAGGGAATACAGGGCGACGTCACTTTCGTTGAGAAACTGCGGGGCGATCACCAGCGTGTGCGCGGTTTGCCCGGCCAGTGCTGCGGCGCTCTCGGCGCTTTTGCGGTAGGTCTCGGCGTTGCGCAGACGACCGTGAATGACGATCAGCACCCGTTCGATTTTCTCCGGCGCCGGGCCGATGCCGACGGCCATCTCCCCGGCCTTCAATTGCAGGCGCCCGGGACTGATCGCATCGACACCGGCGGCCTGGGCACTGCCGCCGATGATCAGTAAAGCCAAAAGCCATTTGCGCATTTACAGGTTTTTCGCGGCAAAGGTATCGCACTGGCCGACCTGGCCCTGGGCGAATCCGGTTTTGAACCAGCGCACTCGTTGCGCCGACGTACCATGGGTGAACGAGTCCGGCACCACACGGCCCTGACCCTGTTGTTGCAGGCGATCATCACCGATGGCGTTGGCCGCGTTCAAGGCCTCTTCGATGTCACCGGGTTCCAGCCAGTTCAGGCGCTTTTGCGCATGGTAGGCCCAGACACCGGCCAGGCAGTCGGCCTGCAATTCCTGACGCACCAGCAAACCGCCATCGCCCTGCATCTGCCGACCCTGCTGACGCGCGGCCTGAATTTTTGCCGAGACGCCGAGCAGCGTCTGCACATGGTGGCCGACTTCGTGCGCAATCACATAGGCCTGGGCAAAGTCGCCGGCAGCCTTGAAGCGCTGGGCCATTTCCTGGAAGAACGCCATGTCCAGATAGACTTTCTGATCCGCCGGGCAATAGAACGGGCCGGTGGCCGAAGTCGCCAGACCGCAGGCGGAATTCACCCGGTTGCTGAACAGCACCAGGGTCGGGTCCTTATATTGGCGCCCGGCCTGCTGGAAGATCGCGCCCCAGGTGTCTTCCGTGTCGCCCAGTATCGAACGGACGAATTCGGCTTGTTGGTCATTGGCCGGAGGCGCCTGACGGGTTTGCGTAGTGGCCGGGGCTGATTGCTCGGTCATCTGCCCGGTGAGCTGGCCGAGGATCTGCAATGGATCCTGTCCGGTGATCCAGCCGATACCCACGATCAGCAGGATCGCCCCGAGGCTCAGGCCCTTGCCGCCACCGAAACGCATGCCGCCGCCACCGCTGTCGCCCTCATCACCCCGGGCGTCGACAACGTTGTCACTGCGTCGGCCTTTTTTCCATAGCATGTGGGAATCCTCTATCTGTACGTGGTGATGAGTGTTGCTGGTGTGTGAGTGTGGCGCCAGTCCGGTCGTCCGTCCATTGGCGTACACGCAAGCAGGCCCGGCCTCGGGTCACGAGGGCGGGCCTGTTATTGACGAGCATGTGCGCGACTAATTCAATCGATTGGCGGATTTCTCTTGCCGCACTGTGCAGGGGGCAAGAAAGTGGGCGGTTATCGGATTGCAGTTCCAGATTTCGTGTGCTTTGCCTGTATTTTAGAACTCGCCACTTTTCTCTGGGATTTCAACATGGCCGGCAGTCAAATCGAACGGGTTTTCAGTGTGCTGGAAAGCCTCACCAGTGATCCGCGCGGGGTGCCGTTGCAGGCGCTGGCCGAGCAGATCGACATCCCGAAAAGTGCCACTCACCGCTTGCTCGCGGAGCTGGTTCGGCTGGGCTACGTGCGGCAGAATCCGGAGACCTTGCGCTATCACTTGTCGACCAAATTGGTCGCGATGAGCTTTCGTTATCTGTCGAGCAGTGGTGCCGACATCGTGCAACCGGTGCTTGATCGACTGGCCCGGGAAACCGGCGAGCTGGTGCGGCTGGGGGTTATCGACGGTGAGCGCCAGACCTGGATCGCCAAGGCTCAGGGGGCGCGCACCGGTCTGCGCTACGACCCTGACATGGGCCGCGATGCGCCGCTGTTTTACACCGCGTCGGGCCACGCCTGGCTCGCCAGCATGAGCGATGCCGAAGCGTTGTCGCGGGTCGAGCGCCAGGGCGCCGTGGTGCCGGCGGATATCGGGCCGAATGCGCCGCGCTCCAATAGTGAACTGCTTGAGCGCTTGCGGCTCGCGCGCGAGCAGGGGTATGCCTGCGTCGAAGAAAGTTCGGCGCTGGGTACGTCGGCGATTGCCGCGGTGGTGCGGCATCCCGCTGACGGCCGGGTGATTGGCGTGTTGAGCATCGCCGGGCCGACTGCGCGGATGCCGGGGGCGCGGTTGCATGAGTTGGCGCCGTTATTGCTGACGTTCACCGAAGAGCTGTCGGCGGCGAGTCTGGCTTCGGAGTTGTTTGCCTGAATCGCGATCCCTGTCGATTGCGTGTGGAAGATTCAGGGAAACCGGGCGGTGTTCGCCCACTTTTCCGCTTCAGGGTTGTAGGAATCTGGAACGCAGTTCTAAATTATCCGTAGCCGCCGTTGATTCACCCATCAGAGATAGCCCATGACCGTCAGCACCCCGCTCTCCGGTGTCAACCAACCCTTCAAGGGGATCTTGCTGATTGTCGTGGCGACCTTCCTGTTCTCCAGCCACGACGCCCTGTCGAAATACCTCTCGGGCTTCTACCCGATCATCATGGTGGTGTGGGCCCGTTATCTGGTGCACACCTTGCTGATGGCGGGGATTTTCCTGCCGCAATCGGGGCTGCGCGTGCTGCGCACCAAACGGCCGTTATGGCAGTTGGCGCGAGCACTGTGCCTGCTCGGCACCAGTCTGTTTTTCACCACCGCGCTGCTGTACATCCCGCTGGCCGAGGCCACGGCGGTCAACTTTCTTGCGCCGGTGCTGGTGACGGCGTTGTCGGTGCCGTTGCTCAAGGAAAGGGTGACGCGCGGGCAATGGATTGCGGTGATCTGCGGATTCATCGGCGTGCTGATCATCGTCCACCCGGGAGGTGAATTGTTCACCCCGGCGGTGCTGCTGCCGTTCTGCTCGGCGTTGTTCTTCTGCTTCTATCAACTGCTCACGCGCAAGCTCAGCGAGGTCGATAGCCCGACCACCAGCAACTTCTTCGCCGGTCTGTGCAACACGCTGGTGATGAGTGCGCTGGTGCCGTTCTTCTGGCAAGTGCCGACATTGACGCATGCTGCATTGATGCTGGCGCTGGGCAGTTGCGGGATGACTGCGCACCTGTTTCTGACCCAGGCGTTCCGCCATGCGGCACCGGCCTTGCTGGCGCCGTTCGGTTACTGCCAGATCGTGTTTGCGGGGTTGTTGGGGTGGGTGGTGTTCAATCACACGCCGAGTCTTTTGACGGTGATCGGTATCGCGGTGATCTGTTGCAGTGGACTGGCGGCAGCGTGGCAACAGAGCAGAAAACATCAACCCGTGTAGGAGCTGACGAGTGAAACGAGGCTGCGATCTTTTGATCTTCAAAATCAAGGTCAAAAGATCGCAGCGTGCCGCAGCTCCTACAAGGGAGTGGTATAGGCAGGTTACTCGGTGAGGTCAGGAATCTTGCGCGGAGCCATGAAGTACATCCAGGTCAGCGCAATGAAATACATCGCCGGAATCAGCGTGAACAGCACCGTGTAGTTGTTGTTGGTGACGGTCAGGATGTGGCCGACGATCTGGGTCATGAACATCCCGCCGATCGCTGCGCACATGCCGCCGAAACCGAACACCGTGCTCATCATGTGCTTGGGTGTGTAGTCCATCACCAGGCTCCAGATGTTCGCGGTCCAGGCCTGATGCGCACCAATCGCCAGGGAGATGGCAGCCACCGCGACCCACAGATTGGCCGAGCCGGCCGCCATGATCACGCCGATGATGCAGCAGGCGAACAGGAACATCGACAGCAGCCGCGCCTTGATCGAGTTCATCCCGCGACCGATGAGGAATGAAGACAGAATGCCGCCGCCGACACTGCCGAAGTCGGCGGTGACATAGATGATGATCAGCGGGATGCCCATCTGGGTCACGTTGATGCCCAGGTTGTATTGCTGATTGAGAAACGGCGGCAGCCAGTACAGGTAGAACCAGAACACCGGCGCCGTCAGCGAATAGGCGAGGGCGAAGGCCCAGGTGCCACGCATGCGCAGGATGCGCGAGAACGGGACGCGGGCCTGTTCCGGTTCGACTTCCTGTTGAATGTACTCAAGCTCGGACTGTTTAACGCTCGGGTGGTCTTCCGGGTTGAAGTACTTCAAGCCCCAGAACAGCAGCCAGATCCCGCCCAGCGCCGACATGCAGAGGAACGCGGCCTGCCAGCCCCACACGTGGAGGATCAGCGGCAGCAGCATCGGCGTGAACATTGCGCCGACGTTGGTCCCGGCGTTGAAGATGCCGGTAGCCACTGCACGTTCACCGGCGGGGAACCACAGGCGTGTGGTTTTCACGCAGGCCGGGTAGTTGGCCGCTTCGGTCAGGCCGAGGATGAAGCGGCAGACCATGAAGCCGACGGCCGACGTCGCCAGGCCATGGGCGCCGGTGGCCAGGCTCCAGAGCAGCACCGCGCAGAAGAACACGCGCTTCACGCCGACCCGGTCGATCAGGCGTCCCTGCAGGACGAAGCCGATGGCGTAGCCGACTTGAAACCAGAAGTTGATGTTGGCGTAATCCATCGCCGTCCAGCTCATTTCCTTGGCGAGGATCGGCTGCATGACGCCGAGGGCGGCGCGGTCGATGTAGTTCAGGGTCGTGGCGAAAAACACCAGCGCCAGCATACCCCAACGGGTCTTGCCGACGGCCATGGCGCCGCGGATCTTGTCGCCGATGCCACCCGTGGCAGTGCTCATGGCCGGAGCCATGCGGGAAGTCTGTGAAGGAATCATTGTTCCACCCGTTTTTGAATTTGTTATGTGGTGTTGTTTGCAAGGCACTGCGACCGAAGGTTCACTTGCGGACTCAATGTGGCGTCGATGGTGGGCAGTGGACGAAAAATCGTCAATTCGTCGAATCGCCATTGTGTTCGATAATCGCACGCAAAACTAACCGGGTAGTACACTTTAAATTGCTGTGCGCAGTCATGCAGCCAATAATTTCCCTCACTATAAAAACCATCCTCTGTAGGAGCTGCCGAAGGCTGCGATCTTTTGATCTTGATTTGAAAAGCAGCATCAAAAGATCGCAGCCTTCGGCAGCTCCTACATTAAAGCGGCGCAGTCCGGGAGTAGAAGCATGCAGCGTTCCATTGCCACCGTTTCCCTGAGCGGCACCCTGCCGGAAAAGCTCGAAGCCATCGCCGCCGCTGGGTTCGACGGTGTCGAGATCTTTGAAAACGATCTCCTGTATTACGACGGCAGCCCGCGGGAAATCCGGCAGATGTGCGCTGATCTGGGCATCGCGATCACTTTGTTCCAGCCGTTTCGCGACTTCGAAGGCTGCCGGCGTGATCGTCTGGCGCGCAATCTGGAGCGGGCCGAGCGCAAGTTCGACCTGATGCAGGAACTGGGCACCGACCTGGTGCTGGTGTGCAGCAACGCCTCGGCGGACAGCGTCGGCGACCGGCAGATTCTGGTTGATGATCTGCGCCTGCTGGCTGAGCACGCGGGCGCTCGCGGGCTGCGCATCGGCTATGAAGCGCTGGCCTGGGGTCGGCACGTCAATACGTATCAGCAGGTCTGGGACATCGTGCGCCAGACCGATCACCCGGCGCTCGGCGTGCTGCTCGACAGTTTTCACACCTTGTCGCTCAAGGGCGATCCGGCCGCTATCGCCGACATTCCCGGCGACAAGATCTTCTTCGTGCAAATGGCCGACGCGCCGATCCTCGCCATGGATGTGCTGGAGTGGAGCCGGCATTTCCGCTGCTTCCCGGGACAAGGCGAATTCGATCTGCCGGGGTTCCTCGCGCCGATCATCCAGAGCGGTTACACCGGGCCGTTGTCGCTGGAAATCTTCAACGATGGCTTCCGCGCCGCGCCACCTCGGGCCAACGCTGCTGATGGTTTGCGCTCGCTGCTGTATCTGGAAGAGAAGACCCGTCAGCGTCTGGAACAACAAACCACCCCGGTGGCTAACCGCGAAATCCTGTTCGAAACACCGAAGGCCAGCGAGTACAACGGCATCGAGTTTCTTGAGTTCGCGGTGGACGAAGCACTCGGCGCCAAACTGACGAACTGGCTGGAGCGCCTGGGCTTCGTCAAGGCCGGGCAGCACCGCTCCAAGAGCGTGAGCCTGCTGCGTCAGGGCGATATCAACCTGATCCTCAACGCCGAACCGTATTCGTTCGGCCACAGTTTTTTCGAGGCCCATGGCCCGTCGTTGTGCGCCACCGCCGTGCGGGTCAAGGACAGCGCCAGTGCCCTGGCCCGCGCCGTCGCCTACAAGGGCCAGCCCTATCGCGGACTGGTTGGCCCCAATGAACTGGAACTGGCCGCTGTGCGTGCGCCGGACGGCAGCCTGATTTATCTGGTGGATGCGGCAGCAGACGTCTATGGCACCGACTTCCATCTGCTGCCAGACGCGGTCACCCGTGGTGGCCTCAAGCGCATCGACCACATGGCCATGGCGTTGCCGGCCGACAGCCTCGACAGTTGGGTGCTGTTCTACAAGAGCCTGCTGGATTTCGAGGCCGACGATGAAGTGGTGCTGCCTGACCCTTACGGTCTGGTGAAGAGCAGGGCGCTGCGTAGCCGCGACAGTTCGATCCGCTTGCCGCTGAACATCTCCGAAAACCGCAACACTGCGATCTCCCATGCGCTGTCGAGCTATCGCGGTTCCGGTGTGCATCACATCGCCTTCGATTGTGACGACATCTTCGCCGAAGTCAGCCGCGCCAAAGAGGCGGGCGTGCCGCTGCTGGATATCCCGCTCAACTATTACGACGACCTTGCTGCGCGCTTCGATTTCGATGACGAATTTCTCAGCGAGCTGGCCTATTACAACGTGCTTTACGACCGTGATGCCCAGGGCGGCGAGCTGTTTCATGTGTACACCGAACCGTTCGAGGGACGCTTCTTCTTCGAGATCATCCAGCGTAAAAACGGATACGCCGGTTACGGTGCGGCGAACGTCGCGGTGCGTCTGGCGGCGATGGCCAAATCGCGCAGCGGCGCGGTGCGCCAGGCGAAGTTGTAGGAAATTCGTAAGCGCGAGATTAAACACAGGCCGCGCGGCTTCCTTCACTGTGCAGCGCGGCCCATAATCGCCAACCTGTGCAGTGATGGCCGTGAGCCCGCAATGACAATGACATCAGAACTCCCCGCCGCTCCCGTCGTATCAGGCATCGAGCCGCGCAAGAGTCGCAAGAACAACCCGGAAAAGACCCGCGAGAACATCCTGCAGGAGGCGATCGTCGAGTTCGTCCAGCAGGGCTTGTCCGGCGCCCGCGTCGACGCGATCGCCGAGCGCATCCACACCTCCAAACGCATGATCTATTACTACTTCGGCAGTAAGGAGCAGTTGTACGTCGAGGTGCTGGAGAAGCTTTACGGCGACATCCGCAGCACCGAAAACCGCCTGCACCTGGCCGAGTTGCCGCCGGTGTTGGCGATCCGCCGGCTGGTGGAGTTCACCTTCGATCACCATGACCGCAACGTCGATTTCGTGCGCATCGTCTGCATCGAAAATATCCACAACGCCGAGTTCGTGAAGCGTTCCGACGCGATCAAGGCGATGAACAACACCATCCTCGATTCGCTGGGCGAGATTTTGCGTCGTGGCGCCGAGGAAGGCGTGTTCCGCGCCGGGCTCGATGCGCTGGACGTGCACTTGCTGATCAGCTCGTTCTGCTTCTATCGCGTCTCGAACCGCCACACGTTCGGTGAGATTTTTCAGATCGACCTGCCGGACGAAGCCATCAAGCAGCGCCATCGCGAGATGATCTGCGAGTCGGTATTGCGCTACTTGCAGCCGTGACAAGCAAAAGATCGCAGCCTTCGGCAGCTCCTACAGGGCTTTGTGTAGGAGCTGCCGAAGGCTGCGATCTTGTGATCTTTAAACGTTCATGCTTTGGAAATGCGCGAGCATCCGCTGCGCATCCGGCTCCACACCGCTGAACAGTTCAAACGCCTTCACCGCCTGAAACACCGCCATGTTGCCGCCATCCAGTGTGCGGCAACCGAGGGCGCGGGCGTTGCGCAGCAGTTCGGTTTCCAGCGGGAAATACACGATCTCCGCGACCCACAATGCCTTGCGCAGCAGCTCGACCGGCACTGGCGTACCCGGGAGTTTGGCCATGCCCATCGGCGTGGTGTTCACCAGGCCATCAGCCTGATTCAATGTGCCCGGCAGATCGCGCCCGGCGATGGCGCGACCGGCGCCGAAATGCTGGTTGAGGTTGTTCGCCAGACTCTCGGCGCGCTCACGGTCGACGTCGAAAATGCTCAGTTGCCGGACACCTTCACTCAGCAGCGCGTGAGCCACTGCGGCCCCCGCACCGCCAGCCCCCATCTGCACCACTCGCTCACGGGCGACGTCGTGCAAGCCGCGACGAAACCCTTCGGCAAAGCCCAGGCAATCGGTGTTGTGGCCGATGCGTTTGCCGTCCTTGAGCACCACGGTATTGACCGCGCCGATGCCCCGGGCTTCCGCCGACAGCTCGTCGAGCAGCGGGATGATCGCCTGTTTGCACGGGAAGGTGATGTTCAGGCCGGTGTAGTGCATGCGCTCGGCGGCCTGCAGCAAGTCGGGCAGGGCGTTGCTGTCGAGTTGCAACTGATCGAGGTCGATCAGGCGATACAGATAGCGCAGGCCCTGGGCGTCGCCCTCATGTTCATGCAGCGACGGCGTGCGCGAAGCCTGGATGCCGGCGCCGATCAGTCCGGCCAGTATTGCCGGTTTACGGCTCATGCTGCACGCCCCTTCAGCCGTTGGCTGAAATGTTCCAGAGCCAGGCGATAGCCATGACTGCCGAAGCCGCACATCACCGCGGTGGCGATGGCCGAGACGAACGAATGATGGCGGAATGGCTCGCGCGCATGGACGTTGGACAGGTGCACTTCGATCACCGGCAACTCACTGGCGACCAAGGCGTCGCGGATCGCCACCGAGGTGTGCGTCCAGGCGGCCGGGTTGATCACGATCCCGGCGCAGCGTCCGCGCGCCGCATGAATCCAGTCGAGCAATTCGCCTTCGTGATTGGTCTGGCGAAACTCCACGGCCAGGCCGAACTCTTCGGCGGCGCGGCCGCACAGGGCAGAGATATCGGCCAGGGTTTCGTGACCGTAGGTCGCCGGTTCACGGGTGCCGAGCAGGTTCAGGTTCGGGCCGTTGAGCACCAGAACGATAGGGGGCATGGGGGGCAAACTCCACTTGTTGTTTTTGGCTTGGGCCGAGGATTTCAGCCTGTGGAGGTAAAATGTACCAGATGGTTACCATGGTCAATTGAAGTGCTTGAGCCCAAGAGTTTTGTGTTCGGTGATCGCACAGATGAAAAAACGCTGTCTAGTCCTGAAATAGGTTTACACCTGTTTCACCCTAACGCCCGATGCACCGCATCGGGCGTTTTGTATTTTAAAGAGAGGTGCGGCCGCTCCTGGTTGTAGATCGTGACGGCCTCTCGCACCATCTGTGTGGCCTGCGCAAAATCCGCAGGTCGGTGGATCAAGAATTCTGTTT
>Ga0308163_10000750_pt1 | contig 45947 bp, 35 predicted proteins | sample PhyTR1_FD_201037 | JGI IMG/M metagenome (GOLD analysis project Ga0308163, IMG submission 201037) | Phyllosphere microbial communities from UC Gill Tract Community Farm, Albany, California, United States - DLSLT.R1 | ecosystem: Host-associated > Plants > Phyllosphere > Unclassified | place: USA... | reverse complement strand
TTGCCGTTTTTGATCTGACCGCAGAATTACACAAAGGCAACCGGAGCGCACAGCGATGGCAGGCCTATCCGCTAATGGATCTGCTGGTGCCCGACATTGCGCATTTGCACACTGCGGTAAGACAGCTTCAGCAACTGTACCGGGAAAATGACAAGGTGTTGGTTTGCTGCGCGCTGGGTTTATCGCGCAGTGCCACAGTGATTGCGGCGTGGCTGCTGGCGGAAGGACATGCAGCTTCTGTCGTTCAGGCCGTTGAACTCATTAAGTCCCGACGCCCGCAGATTGTTCTCACCCCTGCACACATTGCAATCCTCGAAGCCTTCAGCAAGGAACAGCTATGTCAGACATCATGATGACCAACCGAATTGTGCAAATTCATCTGGCCAGCTGGCGCTACTTTGCCGCGCTGACGCTGCCGCCGTTGGTGCTGATACTCAGCCTTTTCTACCCCGCGCTGAGCCTGCCGTTAATGGTGTTGTTCTTCATCACGCACTACTACTGCTGGCGTTTATGGCTCGATGAACGGCTCTTCGCATTGCTCAACAACGAAGACGACCTTGCTGAGTTTGACCGAGGCATGGCGCAGCTGTGGCCGAAAAAATTTGCCCGCCCGCGTTCTCTGGCTGATCGCCTGCACGGAACAAGAGTCATGTTTTACCGGGCAATGATCTCACTGCTGGTGCTGTGGTTGGCTTCACTCTGCTCAGTGAGTTATCTGGCACTCACGCTGGTTGAGTAGGTGAACCATGAACAACCATGATTTTCTGAAATATTTCGACAGCGAAATGCGTTATCTGAAAGCGGCTGCGCAGGAGTTTGCGGAGCAGTATCCGGAGGCGGGACGGCGACTTGGCGTCGACGGTAAATCTCTGAAGATGGATGACTCGGTCGAGCAACTGTTTCAGGGCTTCTCGCTGATGATGGCGCAGATGCGTCGCAAGATTGATGACGATATTCCGGAGCTAACAGAGCCGCTGCTCGGGCATCTGCTGCCCGTGGTGAACCGCACGCTGCCATCAATGTCTGTGGTGGAATTTACGCCCGATAGCGTCGCTCAGGTACGTGATGCGGTGCTGCCGGAAGGCACGACGCTGCTGACCCGACCGATGGATATCACTGGCCTGCGCTGCCCTTATCGCACGACCGATGCGTTGAAATTGCATCCGCTGGCGCTGGGCGAGATAACGACGCCCTTCCATCCCGATGGACACCAGATGATCTCCCTGCGGTTTACACTCAGCCCTCAGGCCGATACGAGCCAAATCGATCTCAGCGATATCCCGCTCTACATCCACGGAGATCGCCCAGTGCAGTCGCTGCTATACCATGCGCTGACCCGTCATCTAAGCAACATTACTTTACGCCTGCCGCAGAGTGATTACCCCGATCCGCAGCCATTTAGTGGCGACATCCGTGCCCGCTGGCAGCAGCACTGGCGTCCGGTCTGGCCGGAAAGCGACAGTCCTGCACTCTGTGGTGAAGTCCGCCCGCTGCTGGAATATTTCAGTTTTCCGGTTCGCTACGCCTTCTTTACTCTATCGGGGCTCAACACGCTGCCTTTCAATGAAAGCTGCCGGGAAGTGATGCTCGATATTCACCTCAGTCAGCCACTTCCGCATGATATTTCCCTGCCGGCAGACGCGCTGCGCATTCACTGCGTGCCGGTGATTAACTTATTTACGCTGAACGCCGAGCCGCTGAAGGTAAAACCTGCGGTGCTCGATTATCGTCTGCGTCCGCATCGACTGCGCGATCAGCACACTGAGATTTACAGTGTTGATGAAGTTGCCGCCAGCGAAACACTGGATAAGCGGCGTTATGTGCCGTATCGGCACTTCCGGCAAAAAGGGGGCATGTTGCAACGTAAAGAGTCGTGGCCGGAGCGATATTTCCATACGCGTGTCTGGCGCGGTGTCAGCGGTCTTTATGAAACCCTGCTGATGTTGGGTGGCGATGCAAGCGAAACCGATCGAGGCGAGGATGATGCCACGCTGTTTATGAACATCACCTGCACCAATGGTAATTATCCGCGCATGGCGCTGGAGAAAGCCGTATTTGATGGAAGCGCGTTAACCGGCAACCTGACATTGCAGTGCATAACGCGTCATCCCCCTTCTATGCCTTATTACCCGCCAGCCAAGCAGTTGTATCAGTGGCATGTGATGTCGCTGCTGCATCCGCGCGCCCTGAGCCAGATGATTAACGATGCTGCAAGTCTCCGAGCCGTGCTGGCGCTGTTTGACTGGAGCGATGACGATAACAACCGCCGTCGCATCAGCGGTATTCGTCACGTCAGCTGGCGTCAGGACTATAACGCCTCCTATGACTGGCACGGCGTGCGTATTCGCGTGGCGCTCGATGAAACCCAGTTCAGCGGCACCGGCGATGCCCGCCTGTTCTGCGAGCTGCTGGAACAGTTCCTGACGCAGTACGCCAGCGTGGTGCGCTTTATCCAGCTGACGGTGCTGCTGACCGCTTCGGGCACCGAATGGGCCTGGCCGGAGCGACGCATTGATAGGGTGCTGATGTGAGCGAAGAAAACAAAAAACCGTTCTGGCTGGACGATAACGGCAATGACCAGACCGCGCAGTACAACTTTTACCGCTTCTGCCAGTTGCTGGAGCAGACGACCGGCAGCCGCCTCGGCACGGGCCGCACGCCGGAAAATGATCCGGTGCGCTTTCGTCCTAATCCGCATCTGGGCTTTCCCGCCGGGGAGCTAAAACGCACGGAAATTGACACCCACAATCCGGATGCGATACCAACGGTCCGAACCAACTTCTTCGGCTTGTACGGTGTGGATTCGCCGCTGCCCACCAGCATCATTGATGACATCAACCAAGGGCGTGACGGAGCTGATGCGATGGCCGCGTTTCTGGATATCTTCAATCACCGGCTGATGACGCAGTTTTACCGCATCTGGCGCAAGTACAGCTATCCGGCCACCTTTGAGCCGGGCGGTACCGATACGGTTTCGCAAAGCCTGATGGCGCTAACCGGCATTGCCCACAGCGGTGACCAGCCTTCGTCACGCTTGCTGGCGATACTGAAACCGTTGCTGCATACCACACACACTGCTGAAGGTATTACAGCGGTGATCAACAGCCAGGCACCGAACACCAAAGTGGAGGTTTTCGCACACCATCCAGTGAGCATGCCGGTGGCAAAACGCGCCCGCCTCTCACTGAACGGCGGCATGACGCTCGATCAGAATCCGATGCTGGGCGATGAAACCCGCGTGGCTGACTACTGCTCACGGGTTGAGCTTTCAACAGACGATCCTGATGAGGCAAAGGGCTGGATGCCTGACGCACAACTCAGGCAGGACGTGATGGCGTTACTGCGCACGTATCTGGGCTGTGACTATGATTTGCGGTTTTGGCTGACGATTCCCACCCGATTGCTGCCAATGCCGCGGCTAGGCGATGCCGGGTTATTTAATGGATACAACATGATGCTGGGGTTGAGGACGGATAATTTGAGTACGATGCCGGAGACGGTGCGGATTAAAGTGGGAAAGCTGCGGAAAAGCCACATCAAATAACATAAACATCGAGAGTGAATGACACGCTAAATACAGTGAACCTTACCGGTATATCGGGGAAGCCACAGATGTATACGAGCATTGTTCTCGTATAATGATTAAAAATCCGAACGAAACATGAAACAGTGAATAAAGTCGGTTTCTTCGGCAATGCATACACCGTCTGTAAGAAAATAGTTCCAAGATGGCGCCACACGATTGGTAATTTAGTGAGTTATTTCACCTACTGAAATGCTGATCAGTAAAATATTCATTTCAATCAACTTGAATATGGGATGCTTTATCAGTGCATCCCTTTCAATATTTAATTAGAAAAAATTAAATAACTCAACCCACTAGATTTTATACATAGAAATTGTTGACTCGCAAAGTCATTCGCGTATCTCCATTACTGGCGAAGATGTGATCAGAGTGGCGAAGGCTTCCATACGACGTGCCACTTCACGAACTGCATCACCCGGACTTATGTCACTGCGCACCGCTTCGTCAAAAGCTGCAAGCTCAATCTTCTGTATCACTACCAGCAATCCCAACTGTTGTTCATCCGCGCCACCTCGCTCGCCTGCCGACAGGCCAATAACGCGATTTTCAGCACGTGCCAGATTTATGTAATGATGACGCAGTGCTCCGAGCGCTTTGAGGCTGTCGCGGCTTTCGTGATATCCGGGCAGGTATTCTCGGCGAATCGATGCGGCTACACGACGCATAGAAAATGCTTTAGTCACGTCCAATTTGAAAAGATTCATGCGTTCTGGATTGCTCCCACGAATAATTCGAAGCGTGTAATCGAATTGGGACTCGTTAAGCAAATAACTGACCTCTGGCCTCTCTTCCCTGCTTTTAAGGTTTCCCTGTTTCGAATCGAAAAACTCCTTAAGCGATTGGCAGGGCAATGAACCAAGCTCACGAAGTCTTTCTTTATTCACTTTGATTGTTGCAACTAAGTTTTCATGCTGTATTCCAGCTCGTTCAGCAATAACCCGAGAATCAATACGCGACTCTTGCTTATGTTGGGTAAGGATTTCATCTTGGCTGACTTCAGATTGAGTTTGGCCGCTGCCATTTAAGGCAGTGATTTTTCTCTGGTTCATCTTTTTTGCTCCGAATTATTTTTAATTAGAGCCGCCGCGACAGCGTCAATGATGTTGCAATAAAATGAGCGCAAATGGTCGCAACTTATTTTATTTTCGCTGTTCAGAATAATTTGCGAGTATTTGCACATTAATTTTGCTAGGCCGATTTACAGCTATGTGGCTTATTAACGGTATTCGTTCACAACGAATCAGCGAAGAGAAGTGACGGAACCACAATGGCAAAGCTTCGTAAAAAGTGAATGGATTCCAATACAGCCTGGAGAGCTGCATTAATACGAGCGGGAATTGATGATTTAAGATTTCATGACCTGAGACCCATCTGGACAAGTTGGCTTATTCAGGCTGGGATTCCGTTGTCGGCATTACAGGAAATGGGCGGATGGGAAAGCATCGAAATGATGCAATTTTGTGCTCACCTGGCACCTAATCATTCTACGGGGCATGTGAGGAAAATTAAGGCGATTTTCCTGGTAGTCGTGTCTAAAATCTGTCCCATGGGAAATTTGAGACCTACGGGATTCAAATTAACATTTGAACCTATTGACTAAAAAACACAAAATCGTATTCGAAAAAATTCATACCAACAATTATACCAACACATCACCTGGCGTGGCTTAGCTCGTTGGATCTGCTTAGTAGTCTTTAGCACAGGTCAGATGATTTTTAATTGTTAACTTGCACACAACCAACAAGCCGGAGTAGCTAACTCTTCAGTTCGGTCAGAAACTGAAGAGATAAAAGGGTTAAAGGTCACTACAAACGCTGAGCGGTCTGTTCTTCACTCAGGTTTTAGGAAGATATCCTTAACAACGATAAGTCCATTTCGTCATGGATCCGTTTTGCAATACTGATTATTGATAGTGCAAAACTACCTTCGCCACGTTCAAGCAGCAATGCCCAGGCATCTGATTCCATATTCCAATTGCGTGGGACATTCATGCCCGCATCAACATAGCACCACCAGGGCCACCATCCTTTGCTTTCGATTTTTGCATCGATTTCAGGAAAAACATGTCTCATCGCTTGAGCGATCGCAGGAAAATAATCATTATGCAACATCTCGTTTGGCTCGATCGTTGAGCAGATCCCGTAAGCCAGATTGCGGTAATCGCTGGTTTCAAACTCCCAACATAATTTGAAATCATCACCTTCTTTAAATAACACCGAAAACGTTGCGTATTTACTTCCTGTACGCAACTCATCATTCATATCAACCTTGAATCCCAATGGCGAAAGTTGCTGACCAAGATAAACGATGAAATCTTTCCACAGACGTTCTTTAACCTGACGCATATTCTGAGCAATTAAAAATGCTGCGCTGAGATTTTGCGGTCAAGCAACCAGTTTTTCTGTGAGTTCATTTTGCAATTCCATAGCTGTTTCTCCATTAATATCTTCACGAATGAATTTTATTAGAGCTTCTACAAAGCATCGCACTGCTGGTGCCTCAATGTACAATGCACAATGCACAACGCGAAAGCCAATTTTCCAACTGAAAGAAAGTGATGGGTTTTACATGCCTATTTATATCGTCGGATGATTGAGAGCGAAAAGTAAACTCACTTATCTCGTTGTTAAAGAGGTAAACTAAGGACCAACCGCCGCCTCGTCGTTTCGCTTCCGCTGCTAACCAGTGAGCATAATCATAAAGTTGATCTTTTTGGTCGACTGCCCAAGGTTTGTTTTCAATACCTGTTAACTCGTTTTGATCCGCAACCAATATGTCAATTCTACGACTATTAGAAATGGTGTACTCAATTGAAATCTGAGCCTTCATATGAGCTTTGAGCGCTTCTGATTTCTCTATTAATTGATAAAAACTATTGAGAAAAAGATCACCCTGGGCATGGCTTTCATCAGGTCTGAGAAGGAATGCCAAACATTGAGAAAGGGTATTTTCATTAATATTGAAAAAACGTAACAAACGAAAATCAGGAGCTATCTTACTGGCATAACGTTTCTTTGCTTGATGATAGCCTTCCTGCATTAACACAGTGCTACGCAGCAACTCTCGTATATCTCGCCACTCATCAATCTTTTCCATTATTCAGTCCCTTGTGTGATAAATTGGCCTCTTAAAATATTTAGGCAATTTTGTAGACAATTGCTGACAAAGATCGCCTGTGTTTGAGGCAAACGTATTCTAATCTTCCGCTATCTTTCAGCCAACATTCCTGGATAGTGTTTAACAATGATGTCGTTCAATTTATCCACTAAATTTGGGCGCTTGAATGTCAGATGTGCGGTGCCCTTCTGAAAGTAACGGATCGAGAAGTAATTGTCTTCGTAAGCATCCTTGACCGGATTATCGCGTATATGCTCCATCAGGCGAATTGAAATGTCACCGCGATTATCGGGTATTGCTTTGCCATCCAGTAAAAACAGCATCCGTTCCAGATCTGCCAACTGGTCACGACGAAATCCCCACGTCAGGCTATAGCCCCAACGGTTGTGCGTCACCAGGTTATTAATGATGATTTTCTTGCCGAAGAAGCACGGGCTGTTAGTTTTGTAATCCCATGACAACCCTTTGAACACGTTGATAATGCCGCGCTCAAACACGTCCGCTTTGCTCTGGTGCAACTGCTCAAAGGTGCTGAGAATATTGGCTTCACTAATGGCCGGTAGATCTCCATCTTCCAGGTTCTGATACCATTGAGTACGCGCCTGTGCATCCATCAGCGATAGCATGCCGGATTTCAGCATCAGGTCGCGCCACAAGCTGCGGTCAATATTGCGGGCGATCACCGGCATCGCTTTATCTGGCTTTTCCATCAGCCAACAGTTATAGCGATGACCTTGCTTCATCGCCCAGTCGGCAGCGTTGCCACCACCGATTCCGGCAGTGAGCTTAGAAATGGCGTTGAGCTGCTGAATCAATTGCTCAATCTGCGCCAGAGCAGCGTTGCGTCCGGTGACGATGCGCTCAATATTGGTCGAGTTAATCAGCTCAGTATGTTCGGTAATCACTTCAGGTTCTGTTTGCATCGCAAAAAATTCCCTATAAGCAAATGCTTCTGCCGGTGATGGCAGAGGCATTATGCGTCGTCAGATAGAGGAGAAAGCAGCAGAAAGGTAAATCTGGAATGCGCTATACAGGATTTAATCGAGATTGCGCTGCGTTAATCCGGTAGCGTGACTTGCCTTAAGGATATCGGCAGCGGTCAGGAAGATTTCTGACTCTGGATAGGTATTGCCACGGCGATCAATGCGCACCAGTTCATATTTTTCCACCAGGAAATTGATCGCGTCGCCAGGGTAACACCCGCTTCGATGTGTTGCAGGATGACTGACTCACTGCAAAATGGCGTATCGTTTAAATCCATTCCGAAGTGTTTTTCCAGCAGGTACGCAAGCAGTGTTCGCCAGTGTGCTACAGGTGACAGGCAGCACGATGCCGCCCGCCTCGGATGTATTGCTGAGGTTGGCATATGGATTTTCCTTCAGAAGGAACTACTGAGTTGTCGGATAAACCGCGATATAGACGTAGCCCTGCGAACCGAGCGTGTCGGCTTCACAGGTAAGGTTGTTGTGATAAATCGTGACGCAATGCTGCTGGTACGGATTAAGTTCGCCTGTGGTCAGTAGATGTTCAAGCATGCCAACCATTGGCGGGAATGACTGATTGATAAGCTCGATTTGCGCTTCGCTAAATTCACCGGTTATTCCGGCCCGGTCAGACAGGAAGTGCAGCCGGTTGCCTTCCTGCACCAGTCGGGCACTGAAGCGCGGAATAATATTACGTTTCAACCCCCCCCATTCATTTTCATTCATGTTCTCCTGATTACAGCCAGCCACGCTCGGCAAACGACACAATTTCTATGTTGCCAATGACAAAGTTATCCGGCAGGCGAACATCCACCAGTGCCAGCGCTTTTTTCAACCGCTCGGTAATCCGCCTGTCTGCATCACTGGGCTATGCATGTCCGGATGGGTGATTGTGAGCAAGAATGGCGGCCGCTGCGTTATGTCGCAACGCCGCTTTGACGACCTCACGAGGGTGCGCTTATGTGCTGCTGATTGACCCGCTGAACAGCGTTTCGTGAGCCAGCAATCTATTCTGGTTATCCAGTAGCAGAACCATAAACACTTTACGCTCAATCCCCGTCAGGTTTCATCGCAGCCAGACGCGTGCAGCGGTTGCAGAGGCAAACGCCACGCCAGGTTCACGCAGGTGATTTTCAATCAGTGCGATGTGTGTTTAACGGTGAGTTGGGATGCCATAGGCACTGTGGAGTTGGTTAATAAGTTACTTTCCATCGCGTACTCCGACTTCAGTCGATGATGCGCATATAGCGGTTAGTTACTTTTAGAAGATTAAGTGTCTGGAAGCAGCTGCTTGCTACTGACCCTAATGAGAAAATCATCTCTTTTCATCTAATAGAGCCTGAAGATTAAAGAAGTACATTTCGTATTCATTAATTCAAGGTTGATGGGGAATTTTTTATATCAGCACACCGTAAAATCCAGCAACTGAATGATAAGATAAGAAATATCTTAATTACAATTAGTAACACTTTACTGGGTGATCATGCTTAATATTTAACTAATATCGGCAGAATAATTCCATGCATGAAGCAGGGACATCATCTTCAGGGAGAAGAGCATTGCCACCTACCGTTCGCGATACTGACGCCACCGATCCCGTAAATTCAATTGATAACCTGCTGCAGGACACTTTTCTGTTCGTGATGGATGTCCTTCACAACTCATCATTACAGCGGGATAACGATTTCTATCGTCGCGGCTGCAAACTCGTTGAAGCCCTGAAACAGCAGCTCGAAGCCCAGCAGGCCGGTGAAGAATTCACTCACCACGTGCTCTACGCCCAGTGTGGCCTGCTCGATCAAATTGTCCTCAACAGTGCATCGCAGCAGGACAATCATGCCTGGCTACCTGCCCCACTCCAGTCTCGCTATCTCAGTGAAATGCGTGCGGGAGAAGTCATCCCTGAGCGCCTGAAAATGCTGCTGCGCCAACCCGCGCCGGATATGCGTTTGCTGGTGCTGTATCAGCGCATCTTCGCCATGGGGTTTGGCCGCTACTCACCTGATTTCCAGCATGAACGCCGAGAGTTGATGGAGTCGTTAGACGCGCTGGTGCCTTCTGTAGATACACCACAATCTGCACCGCTGGTGGTTGAGCTTCGCCCTCGCACTCGTGATGGATTGCTCCGCTCTGGACGATTTCATATTGCGCTAATTGTCGTAGTAATCGCGGCACTGTGGTTCGGCCTGTCGTTTTCACTTTCACATTTTCTCAACAACAACTTTTAGGGCTGAAAGCCCCACGGAACTTACAACGCCCGGATAACAGCCATACGCCGGGTGACATGGATAATGACCTGATGCGCTTTGGTTCCCTGCTACGGGAAACAGCGAAGGGCGGTAGCGTGCCATAACGCCAGGTTCACTGATGCAAAGGAATGATGTCATGACCACACTTCCCCCTGTCCTCAACGGCACCACGCTTAACCGCTATCACCTGCAGGTGAAAGGTTCCGATATTCCGCTGGACGTAGAATCATTTACGGCCCGCGAGGCGCTGAGCGAGTGCTATCGCTATGAAATCATGCTGACCAGCGTAAACCAGGATATCGACCCATCGGTGATGCTGATGAAAGATGTCACTTTCATCATGCAGACGCTGCCGGAAACCGCGCTGCGCATTGCGATGCAGCCCGAAGTTCAGCGCTCGGTTCATGGTGTCATCACCCACTTTTCCCGCATTTCCTCTTCACGCGACGAAGCAACCTATACGCTGACGCTGCGCCCTCGCCTTGCGCTGCTGGACAAATCCCGCCGTACCGCCATTTATCAAAACCTGTCCGTCACCGAGGTGGTGGAGCAGATCCTTCGCAAAAATCACAACTGGGCAGGCTGGCTGTTTGATTTTCGGATCCGGCAAAGCTATCCGAAGCGGGATCTGATCACGCAGTTTATGCAGTCAGATTTTGAGTTCATCAGTTGCCTGCTGTCAGAAGTGGGTATTGGGTTCCGCTTTGAAATGGATCCCGAGATCAAACATGAAGTGGTGATCTTCACCGACAGCGGGCGCGACTGGCGGCAAGGCATCGTCGTCCCGGTGGTCAATCCAGCAGGCATGTTTGATGGTCGCGTTGAATCGCTATGGAATCTGCAGACGCATCATCAGGTGGTGGAGCGTTCGGCTTCGCATCGGGACTACAACTATCGCAGTGCCGGTATACCGCTCGATACTCAGGCGGATATCACCCACCACGACGATAGCAGCACCTACGGCAACGATTACCAGTATGCGGAAGGCTATCTGGCTTCAGGCGAGAAATATGCCGGGCAGAATGTTCAGCCGGAAAGCGGCCAGTTTTATTCCCGGCTGCGCCATGAGTGCGCAATCAATGATCAGCACTGCCTCAGCCTGGAAAGCAACGCCACCATTATCGCGCCCGGTCAGATACTCGAACCTAAAGGCACCGTTCCAGCGGCGTTTGACGGGGGCATGCTGATTACCGCTATCACCAGTGAGGCGTCACGCAGTTCGCACTATAAGTTGCGGGCCGAAGGGATGGCGTGGCGTGACCACCTTAACTGGCGACCGGCGATACAACCGCGTCCGCGCATCACCGTTCCGTTGCCCGCTCGCGTCACCAGTCTGACCAGCAACGACATTTATAGCCACATCGACAAACATGGCCGCTATCGGGTGAAGTTCCACTTCGACCAGGCCGATTGGAAAACCGGCTATGAAAGCCCATGGCTGCGACTGGCGCGCCCGTATGCCGGTGACACCTACGGCCTGCATTTGCCGCTGCTGGCGGGTACGGAAGTCTCGGTGATGTTCGACGGCGGGCATCCGGATAAACCGTTCATCGCGTTTACCCTGCACGACTCACTTCATCCCGATCTGGTCACGATTGAGAACTACAAGCGCAACATTCTGCGTTCTCCGGCACACAACGAACTGCGACTGCAGGACGAACGCCAGAAAGAGAACATCCACCTCTCTACCCCACACTCCGGCAAATCGCAGCTTAATCTCGGTTTCAACGTCATGGATGACGATGCAAAGGAGTTGCGCGGTGAAGGTGTCGAGCTGCGAACCGACGGCCACGGCGTACTGCGTGCTGCAAAAGGCGTGTTTATCACCGCCGATGCGCAGCCTCAGGCACAGGGCAAACTGCTGGATATGGCTCCGGCGGTTCAGGGGCTGGAGGCGGCATATCAGGAAGCGTCGAGCCTGCGCCACGCCGCTGAAATGGCAAAAGCGGAACTCGCCGACATCCAGAAACAAACCGATTTGCTTAATGACACGCTTAAAAACCTGCAACAGCAGGCGCTGCTGCTTTCTGCACCAGCTGGTATTGCGCAGGTTACTCCTGCCAGCATCCAGCTCGCGGCGGGCCAGAACCTGATTGCCACCAGCGGACAGGATGCAGATTTCAGCATCGGTAAAGCACTGCGCATCGCCGTAGGCAGCACGCTCAGCCTTTTCGCCAAGATAGCGGGCATAAAACTGTATGCCGCTTCCGGGAAGGTTGATATTCAGGCGCAAAGCGATGCGCTCAATCTGCTGTCGCACAAGGATATGCAGATTAGTAGTCAGGAAGGAAAAGTGGTGATATCGGCCAAAACCGAACTGCTGCTGGAATCAGGCGGCGCGTGGGTGCAACTGAAAGACGGCAACATCACACTCGGTGGATCCGGCAACGTCAGCGTGAAGTGCGGCACTCTGGAGAAGCTGGGACCGGCTTCGCAACAGGGAAGCATTACCCTGCCTAAGCACTGCGCATCCATGGTTACCGATGCCGCAGCAGGGAAAGATGCTGGCGTGGCGCTATAACGGGAAAACATCATCATGACGACGTTTGACTTTAGTTCGGAAGCACAGGCTCAGCAGGCAAAACAACTCAGGGGAGTCATTGATAAAGCACTGGCTGATTCTGATGACAACCTTTACCTGCTAGTAGATCCGGTATCTCTACCTAAAGATATGAATCATCCGTTAGTTAGCTCACTACTGGCACAGCGTCCTGTTCCAGTCCGGTTGCCACACGAGAAACTGAGTGCTGATGTATATCCCTGGCTGGTGATACTGGATGTTAGTCGCTCCGAACATGTTGAATTACTCGAAAAAAGCATTGCGTTTGCTCTTGATGAAATTCATCCAGAACATCTGAGTCAGGGGAATGGCAGAGCGGTGTGTGGCTGGCTGACCAGCTCCCATGATGCAGACACCGTTGCCCGTCAACTGGGAGAGACGGCTATTCAACGGCGTCACGATCATTCTCAGTTTTTATTGCGCTATTACGACCCGGCGGTACACAGCGTGCTGTGGTTATATTTCAGCAGACTGCAGCAACAGCGATTGATGGGTATTGTTCGAAGCTGGATTTACGCCGATGGTGATGGTCAGGCGGTTATTCATCAGCACGTACCTTCAGTCCATCCGCACTACACCTTTTCACTGGCGCTGTCAGGGGAAGATTCTGCAACGCTTGCCCTCGTTGGGAAAATTAATCGCACGCTTGAACAGTACCGTCTTAATGGGATGGCATCTGCACGCCACGGGGAAATTGAGGCCATCCATACTGTCCGTGCCGCACTGGATAGGTCGGTATCGCTTCATGGCTTTGAAAAGGAAGATGACCATCAGGCACTGGCGCTTGACTGCCTGCACTGGCACAGCCATTTCGATTTGCATCCTCAAGTGCGCATGCTCCTATCGCCGCAGGAACGTCCCCCTCACACGAGCTATCAGAGCTGTACACAGCTTCTGGCGGATACCGTGCGCAAGAAAATGTGTGATGAATTAGTCACCACCTCTATAACTCCCCCGACATACTGAAGGAAGCTGTTATGTCTGCATCACTCTGCACACGTTGTGCATCAATCGGTCCTGCCCTGCTACCGGCTCGTTATGCTGTAGTCACTGACAACATCCGCTCCGGTATTCCTGGCTGGGCGACACCAGCAGCCCCATTCCCACAAGCGGAAGGCTACGACTATGCGGTGCGCGCCCTGCGTCAGGGCTTTGTCTATGTCTGGTATGAGAGCAACCAGCAGTGGGACGGCTGGTCCGTTTGCGAGGACGGCAGCCTGTGGAAACAGCCCACCGCTGCCTATGCACAGCCCAAAAAGACGCCGGACTGCCACTCACCAGAACACAGCGCCACCAATATGGAGATGATGGTGCTGCGTGAAGAAGCGCTGCAGGGTAATACCTGGATTGCGTTCTCGCCCTCTAAATGGAGTCTGAGCACGCTTGACCGCTATGCACAGGACAAGGGGATGCGCGAAAAGCGGATGCAGTGTCTGGCGTCATGGCAATGGAGTGAACCGGCCAATGCCGACGGAGTCACTGCCGCGTCGCCTGGCAGCATTGGCAATATCCTCGACTATCAGCAGCCAGGGCCCGCTAACCCCATGTTTTTGCTGCCGTGGAATCCTCCGGTAAAACGCATAAGTCAGACTGAAGCGACTGCACCTTGGTACACATTTGAAGAGCGTGACGTTAAGCCGCAGGGCACCATTTATGCCTGGAGTAAACTTCGCGCGGGCAACGCATCACGCACGCTGAAAGCACTGCAAACCCGTGGGCAGGGTAAAAATCGTTATGGTAAGGAAATTACCCCGTTGGTGATGGCCCTGCATGATCCAATTGGTATCGCTCATGAGCTGACGGGTTTTAGCGATGATTATGCTGCGTTGCATAAGTCATGGATGAATGATCTGTCGATTGAGTTTGCCTCCGATAGCTGGTTGAACGGCGCTGAAAACCAAATACATGCGCTAAAGAATGCTCGAGCAAAAATGCAGTCCAATGACCGACTGGATTACAACCAGCAGATGATGGAAAAATACAACCGCTACGGACATAAAGTGGATGATGCTGTGGCTGCCGACTGGCGCAAGCGGGAGTCTGAAAGAGCATTTAAGGACAGTGAAGATGAATATGCCAGTGAATGGAAAAAGTATACAAAAAAACTGAATCTGCAGAAACGACAGGCTTTCCATAATTGCAATGATCGTTTCTTTGAAGTGCTGGCGCAAAAACTCGAAATATTGGCAGAGCTGCGTATTAAATGGATGAATGAGTACTCATTTGTTGTGTGCAGTCAGGATTTTTACTCTACACAAGTTGAAGACAACCTCAGTTATCGTGAAGCAGTGGATTATGCGCTTGCCTCACTCAATCTGACAAAGGTTGGCACGAACTTCCTGGATAAATTAATCGATCAGTATTCTGCTAATGATGAGCGAAATTTCGTCTGGCGGTCAATTATGCTCAATAACCCGGAAGTCATTGCAGAAACGCAGTCTTTTCTGCAGGGCATGGAACAGCATAAAGATGATCACAAGAAAGCTGACCAACTGACTTACCTTATTTTGTCTGGCAAGCTTGAAGGAAAGTTCGCTAAGGCCTACGCAAAAGCCAATGACATTGTAGCTAAAAATTTAATTGCAACAACTAGTTGGTCACGGGGCATGCTGGCTACCGACAGGTTGATGACCACGCTGGGCGATCGATTCTTTAACTTGACTCGCCTAAGCAACACTCTAGACACAATGAATGAGTTATTGAGTAAAATTTTATTTACTGTTTCAGCTGGAGTGGCAACAGTGAATGAGGAAGTAGAACGCGGAGTAGCACAATTGGTAAGTGCCGACGCTTTCAGAAAACAGTTACTGGATAATCTAAAAAAAGGAGATCTTGATACCGAAAACATTTCAAGAACAAACAACTATAAAATGAATTTTGATGATTTTGCCAAAAAAACTGATGGAATAAACGCACTAAAAAAGTCCCGAATCCAGATTTTGGTTTTAACTTTTAATATGCTTGAGTATTTCAGCCTTATGAAGCATGCTGAACAAGAGCCAGAAAACAAGATACTTCGCGCCACTATTTACTCTACTTTATTAAGTACTCTAAAGGTTTCTACAGATATATTAGAGCCTGTTTTAGAATATGGCATACAAAGTACTAAATTGACCAATGGAATTAAACTGATTGGAAACGTAGCCGCAAACCTTGCTTCAATAATGATGTTGGGGATAGATTCAGTCGGAGGACTCAAAGAGATTGAGGGGAAAAGGCGCTGGCAATTCATTCTTCTATATCTTGGAAAAATAGCTGTTGATTTTGGTACTGCAATAAAAGCATTAGAAGGTCTATTGAAATTCGCCGTTGATAGGCAGGTCATTACTTCAAGCAACGTTTTAACCAATGGAGTGACTCGTCTTTTATTAGTAAGGGAAATCGCTTTTGTAGCAAGTTGGCAAGCGATGCTATTAATATTCATTATCGAACAATTAGTAATTTACTTCTCTGATAATGACCTTCAGGATTGGTGTGAATCTTGTGTCTTTGGGGAAGTTCCAGAGTCAGAACTAATCTCCACAGAGAAAATTGATTATCTTAATGTGAAATTTGAGTTACTTGAAAAACAAGAGAGCATGTTCAATAAAGCTGTAAAGGTGATCGGATGAAGAAAGATCGTTTAATGAAGGACGCTTTATACTTTCATGAGCTAAAGAAAGAGAAGGAAATTCTTGAAAGCAATATCAGAGTCCATTCGGAATGGTTAGCGAGTCACCCACGTAGTAATGACTCAAAAGATAAAATAAATGAATCAGAGAAAAAAATAGCTGAAATTGATGCCTTGCTTGTTAAAGAACCGCCATCACCTGAATTACCACCACGCCAGCCTCTAATAAAAGTCAGTGGCGTATTGGAAGAGATCGAAATTCTGTTTGCCAGAGGTTTTTTTACAGACCGAGAGTATGAACCAGAAGAGTATGACAGAAAGTCGAAGGGGCGTATGTGGGGCAGTGTGATTTTAGCTGCAGTTGGGGAATCTGCAGCTGCAGCTGTTCATTCTCAAGATGATATCCGTGAAACTGATGTCTATGATTTTGTTAAAGGAAAAGTTAATGGAGTGCCCTTTCACGGCTGGCTGGGGAGAACTACAGCGATTCCAGGTGATTATATTGAACTTGCTGCAATTGACAAAAATGGACATTACGAAGTTTATGCATTGGCATTACCAAAGTTAAGAACAGTCTCCATATTCCCTCGTTGTTATCAGGCGATATACTCAAAGGCCTTAATGGATTTAAAAAGTATCATTTACCTTCCATTTGGCATGGCGACTTTCGTAGGTGTTATTGTGTTTTTTTTTCCTGGCATTAGTGTTAATGAAAGTTACTTTATATTCTTAGGTTATATAGCAGCAGCGATGATGGCCTATTGCATAATTGCATCACCATTTGCTTATTATCGGAATGTAAAAAAACCCAATCCAATTAATATCATGGCGCAAAAAATTTTCACCGCATTAGAAATGAAAGAACCAGAAAAAATAAACTTAGAAAAAATCACCAAAGAAAAATCAAAACATAAATCACGGCAGGAAAATCAGAAACGAATCATGCCTGATCATAGAGAATGGGTTGATTATTACTATTATTATTGAAATGGACTTCTAATGACCAAAGGTATTATCCGCAAAGGCGATAAGCTAACCAGCGGCGGTGAAGTGATCTCCGCAACGTCCACCATCATAATCGATGGGATCATGGCATCCCGCATTGGCGATTTGGTCAGTTGTCCGAAAGCGGGGCATGGCATCAATCGTATTGTCGGGAGCACATCGCAATGGCGTTCTGATGGTGGCGAGCTGGCCTTTGACCAGTATTACTGTGAATGCGGCTGTCAGGTAATAAGCAGTACCCCTGATACCCTCTTTTCTGGTTAAGCCTATGAACTGGAATATTCCAACTCCGCATCCAATCCCTGTAATTAAGCCGCTCCGCTGGGCCCTGTGGTGGTGTGTCAGCCTTATGGTCGCCGTATTGGTGTTATTCACCGCCGCACTGTGCTGGTTCTGGCTGAAGGATGGTCGTATCTGGCTGTTCGCCTTTGGTGCAGTCGTTGGCTGGGGGCTGCTTTGTGCGCTGGTAGCAGGCTGGATGATGTACAGCTGTGGCGTGGACCATGAACATGTGCAAGGGCTGCAACTTTACAATCAACTGCAGGAAGCTGAGTGGCAACGCTGGTCGCAAAAGGGGCTGCCAGTACTGGATTACAGTTTTATATTTCCACAGCAGATTCCTCCGGTGACGTTAACACCTCAGCAGGTCGTCAGCGAAGAAGCTTACTCTCCCGGCCCCTACCCCGGCCCGGCTACCCTATTACGGGAATTATTACTGCCACTGCTTCCCGCTCTTCAGGCGGTGGTGGGTCGCCATCCGCTGATGGTAGCACTTCCCGAATCAGTGAGCGTACGCGACTTTCATCGTTTCTGCGAAGAGGCGGATTTACCTCTTGCGTCCATTTCAGTCGCAGCTCCTGACAGCAGTAATATTTTCTCCATGCTGTTTCGATGGGCAGACAGTCAAGATACCGCTGTCTGTCGACTGATTGTACTCTCTGACTGGGAAGACAACCGCAACTGTACGCAGGGCGCTATTGCCTGGCTGCTGGGACCATCAGTAAACAAATTCAGCCTGCCGGTACGCGCAACGTTGCATCGTCCCATGCGAGCAAATGAGGGTGGAACACCTCAGGAAATTATACAGTTTCTGCATTACCAGCCACTGGCGCAGCAGGCTTCAGATTTGTGGCTCAGCGCCGGTACATCCGCGCTGGCAGCGCCGATGATGATACAGCGCGCAGCCTGCCTGCAGACGACTTCATCAGACAAAACCGCACTACCTGAAATCACACAACACCATATTGCCCACTGGCTTGGCAGAGCCAGTGAGGAGAGTCCTTTTTTTGCTGTCACCCTGATGATGCAGATGGCTGAATGCCGCAAGGGAACGCAGGTTTTACTCCACAGGGAACAAAATGTGCTGACGTTCTTTAGTGTCAGTGCCGGAGCCTTTATTCATGAATAAGCGTCTTTTTCGTATTCCGGGCAGCATGATGATGCTGCTGGTGGTCGGGCTGATTGCCGGATTAACTCTCTGGTTTTTCGGGCCTGAATGGCATCTCACTCGCCAGCAACAGGGGCTGTACTGGCTGGGCGTGATGGCGGTGACAGCAATGCTGCAGGTGGCCTGGCGGCAGTATCACCAGCGAATGCCAGAGTCGACAGGAAATGTTCGCGTTAAAAAAGATGCTCCAACAGAACCCGCTTTCATTAATGAGATGCGCACTTACTTAAGGCATCAATACGGGTGGAGATGGAAGCGTAAGGTACGGTTTGTGGTCATTAACGGCACGCCGCATCAGGCCGGTCAGATTATACCGGGACTGGTCGAAGCCCAGTGGCTTGAAGCCAACGGCGTGGTCGCCGTCTGGGGCGGTAATCTCACCTCCGGCGCGGAGGGCGTGCGCATCACTGCGCTGCGTAAGCTCAAGCGCTGCCCGGTCAGCGCCATCGTGCTGGCGTATGACGCCGCGCTGCGACAGGCGATGCCGACCGACACCGTCGCGCGTCAGTTGACCGAGCGCTGCAAAAAACTTGGATGGCAGGTGCCGCTTTACCTGTGGGAAGTACAGGACTACGTCTGGCCGCAGCAGGAGCGCGAGACCCAGCCGGTTGGCGTGCTGTTGCCTGCGCATGCATCCCCGGCAGAACTGGCTGCTGCGCTGCAGACGCTGCCCGTTCAGCTCACCGAACCCGGCATTCGCCAGGCCATGAACAACTCACACTTCGCTTTTCTACTGCAACTGAGCGCTATGCTGCGCGATGGCGCGGCAGAGCAGTTTCAGCGCCTGAGCCAGCCGTTGCTGACCGGACCTTATGCGGTGCCGCTGCGCGGCGTGATGTTCAGCCCGCCGATTACTGCTAAGGAAGCCGACAAACAGCGCTGGCTGCCTGACAACAGCTGGCAGCGTATTCTGGACGACCTGCCGGGCCTAAGAATCCGTCGCGCTGGGTTTGCCTGGGAGCGCGTGGCCTATCAGACAGTGATGGCGGCGTTGCTGGTGCTGTGGGGTGGATTACTGCTGTCGTGGTGGACCAACCATCGCGCGATGAGTGAGGCGCAGCAACTGGTGCAGGCCGCAAGTGATGCCTCTTTACCGGAAGATAAAAGGCTCATCAGCCTCGGACAGTTGCAGCGAAAAGTGGACCAGCTCGGCTGGCGGCGTCAGCACGGCACGCCCTGGTATAGCCGTCTTGGACTGAGCCAGAACGATACGCTGCTGAACGCGCTGTTGCCGCACTACGCGCGTATTGCTCTGCCCGAGCTGCGCGACGGCGCGGTGCAGCATCTGTCACAGGCGCTGGAACACTGGAGCACGCTGCCGTTTAACGATCCACAACGTGCAGAACAAAGTAAAGAAGCCTACAGCTGGCTGAAAGCCTATCTGATGCTGAGCCATCCTCAGAAAATGGATGCGGCGCTGTTTGCTGACACGGTAATGCGCGTCTGGCCGCAGCGCGAAGGCGTCAGTCACGGCCTGTGGCAGGCGGAAGGGGCAAAGCAGCTGGGCTTTATGGCACAGCATCTGCCTGAGCATACCGGCTGGCAGATAAAACCGGACATGGCGCTGGTTTCGGCCTCACGCAGCGCCCTGCTGCGCACCATCGGCATGCGTAACGGTGAATCCGCGCTGTATCAGAAGGTGCTGGCGCAGGTATCCCACAACTACGCAGATCTCAGCCTGCAGGACATGACCGGCGATACCGATGCCGGACGGCTGTTTGCCAGCGACAGCGTGGTGTCGGGCATGTTTACCCGCCAGGCATGGGAAGGCGCGGTGCAACCCGCAATTGAAAAGGTGGTGAACGAACGCCGTGAAGAAATCGACTGGGTGCTGAGCGACAGCGAGCAGCCGTCCGGCAGCGAGAACTCGCCTGAGATGCTGAAGGCCCGCCTCACCGAACGCTACTTCACCGACTATGCCGGAGCCTGGCAGGACTTCCTGAACGGCATCCGCTGGCAGCAGGCCGATACGCTGTCAGACGCCATCGACCAGTTGACGCTGCTTGCCGACGTGCGCCAGTCGCCGCTGGTGGCGCTGATGAACACGCTTAACCAGCAAGGCCGCACCGGGCAGATGCGCGAGGCGCTCAGCGATTCGCTGGTGAAGTCGGCCAAAAACCTGCTGAACAGCGATCAGCAAAACAACATCGACCAGAAGTCCGGCCCGCGCGGCCCGATGGATGCTACCTTCGGTCCGGTTCTGAGCCTGATGGACCGCAGTAACGACAGCGGCAACAGCCTGAGCCTGCAGACCTTCCTTACCCGCGTCACCCGCGTGCGCCTCAAGCTGCAGCAGGTTACTGGCGCGGCTGACCCGCAGGCCATGATGCAGGCGCTGGCGCAGACCGTGTTCCGGGGCAAGTCGGTGGATATCACCGATACCCGCGACTATGGCAGCCTGGTCGCCGCGAGTCTCGGTCAGGAATGGAGCGGCTTTGGTCAGGCGGTATTCGTACAGCCTATGGTGCAGGCGTGGCAGCAGGTGCTTGCACCCACCGCCTCCAGCATCAACAGCCAGTGGCAGACCAGCATTGTGCAGGACTGGGAAAGTGATTTTAATGACCGCTGGCCATTCTCACCGCATAAGCAAAGTGAAGCGTCACTTCCGCTGCTGTCGCAGTATCTGCGTAACGATACCGGACGTGTCACGCAGTTCGTGAAGGAGAACCTTGGCGGCGTGCTGCGCAAAGAAGGCCGCCGCTGGGTGCCGGATGCCATTGCCGCACAGGGGCTGCATTTCAATCCGGCGTTTATCGATGCACTGAATCAGCTGAGTGCGCTGGCCGACATAGCCTTTACCGGCGGTGATGCCAGCGTGCAGTTTGCGCTGATGGGCAAACCCGGCAGAGACGTGATGCAGACCATTCTGCAACTCGATCAGCAGGTGCTGGATTACCACAACCAGCAGGAGCAGTGGCAAAACATCAGTTGGCCGGACAGCCAGTGGAAACCGCGCACTTCACTGTCATGGGTGACCACCACTACCGGTGAGCGCATTTACGCCAGCTATCCGGGTAGCTGGGGATTAATTCGATTGCTGGACCGCGCTCAGGTCATTGCCGTGGATAACAGCACCTACAAGCTGAGCTGGAAAACCAGCGACGGATTTGGTCTCAACTACATGCTGCGCACGGAAGTATCAAACGGTCCGCTGGCACTGCTGGGATTGAAAGGGTTCAGGTTGCCGCAGCAGGTGTTTGCAGAAACTCAGGGTAACGATTCTGTTGAATAAGGAAATTAATAATGAATGAGTTTCTTCAGTGGCTAAATAACCTTAGCAGCGTTATTCCCTCTATTATCACTGGCGCGGGAGCTGTTTTATATACACGTTGGCGATATGTGAAAAACCGCCAATTTTCCACAGTAAGCGATGAAAAACGTTTTGAAACTCTTAAGAAAATTGGTGATCTTGAAAAAGATGGCGGGAATCTACACAAGGAGAGCATGCGGAAGACTCTTTATGAAAGCATTGGTATGTATTATCCCCATCAGTACAATTGCTACCTGCTGGAATACACCAATGAGAAAGGTTTGCCTTATAAACATAGCGATCTTAATCATTTTCTCAAAAGTGCATCACTTCTTAGTTTCAATTCACTGAATCAGTTTGAGCTCAATAAGAAGAAATATTTCCTGCGATCAGTAGAGTTGTGGTCAGTATTTTTACTCGTCACTGCTGGACTCCTCCCCATTTCCTTCATCATGTTAAAAGCGGCATCTTCAGCAAAAGAAGGAGTCGATGTTTTGCATTATCTATTCTCTGGCTTCGTTGGTGGAGCATGGGCATTCCTGTATGTGGGGTTTGTGAGATCAATGCAAAATTGTATTGGGGCCAAACGGTTTTATAAAAAATTTGCACCGTGGTTAGAGCTTAAATTAGAGGAAGTTCTTCCTGAGCCTTCAGCAGAGCCTGATCTTCCACCAGCCAGAAATAAACTGTTCAGAACCGTTGAATATATAGCTAAGAGGTTTTCATGGAAGACCTGACTCTCCGCTACTACGAAGCCGAACTGCGTTATCTCAGAGATGCGACGCGGGAATTCGCCCGATTGCATCCCGAGCAGGCCAGCATGATGGGGTTGACCACGCCCGGTGCAGCCGATGACTCAGTTGAGCGCCTGTTTCAGGGCTTCGCCTTTCTCAATGGCCGACTGCGCGAGAAGCTGGACGATGATTACCCTGAGCTGACCGAGGGCGTTATCAGTCTGCTGTGGCCGCACGCACTGCGTCCCTTGCCTTCAGCCTGCGTCGTCGAAATTTCGCCAGATGCAGACGGCATGAAACTTAGTGATGTGGTTACGGCAAAAAGTGAAGTGCTGTCGCAGCCGGTGGGTGAAAATCACATTCGTTGCCGTTATCGCACCACCCGCGATCTGACGCTTAATCCGCTGGCGTTGAATGCCGCATCCATGGTGACGGATCCAGACGGGAAGCATCTGCTACGCATGCTTTTTCACTGTGGACGCAGCGCAGACTGGCGTCAGATCGACCTAAGCAATTTACCACTTTATCTGCACGGCGATGCGCCCCTCAGTTCGCTGTTGCACCTGTATCTCACCCGCCGCGTGGCTGCGATGTATATCCGCCTTCCGGGGCATGTTGACCGTCAGCCTTTTGGTGGGCGCTTCCGTGCCAGCAGCTTCGATGCGACTGCCAGTATCTGGCCGGTGGATAATGCAGGCACAAAAACGCCTGACCGCAGCGGCCATATGCATCTGCTGGAATACTTCACCTTTCGCGAAAAGTTTATGTTTGCCGAGCTGGCGGGACTGGAATCCGTCGAATGGCCGGAGTCGCCGGAGTGGTTCGAGCTGGAAGTGGTATTCAGCGAATTCTGGCCCACTGATTTCAAAGTAGATGAATCGAACCTGCGCCTGCACTGCGTACCGGTGGTGAACCTGTTTCGCCTTGATGCCCGTCCGCTGGCAATAAATGCACATCAGTCTGACTATCGGCTGCTGCCACTGCGCAATGACGATCCTGATATTGAAATATTTGCCGTGGAACAGGTAGCAGGTTCATTTGCTGAGGATGCCCCGCACTACACGCCGTTCCGTCATTTTCAGCATCGTGGCGGCATGATGCAACACAACATACCGGCACGCTGGTATCACACGCGCATGAAGCGGGGCGAGTCGGGACGAATGGAAACTACACTCACGCTGGGCGGTGATGCATTTGAACAGGATCGCCTGAATCCGGAAGATCCGCTGGCGCTAAGCCTGACCGGCACCAACGGCATGCTGCCACGTAAAACGCTACAGAGTGTGCTGCTCGACACGCTGGAAAGCACCACGCAAACCAGCGTGCGGGTGCAGAACCTCAGCATACCCACCATGGCATGCTATCCGCCGCAGCGCGATCGCTTCCACTGGCAATTGCTCAGCCAGACCGGCAGCAGCTTTTTGTGGATGATGGATAACGCTGAGGTACTGCGGAACACGCTGAAGCTTCACTGCTGGTCTGATGACGCGATAAATCAGCAGCGTCTGGCAAGCATCACCGACGTGCGGCACTGGCGGCTTCAACGCTGGCAGCGTTATCTGCAGCGAGGAGTGGATATTGAAGTCACGCTGGATACCGCTCACTTTGCCGGTGAAGGCGACGTGTGGCTGTTTGGCTCCCTGCTCAACCGCTTCCTGGCGCAGTTTGCTGATGAGCATCTGTATAACCGACTAACGCTGATACTGCAGCCTTCAGGGAAATGCCTGCGATGGAAAGAGAATCACCACTGAGCTATACCGAACTCAGTAAAACTATGGGCGACAGGCTGCCCTACAGCAATTTTTACCGTTTCATGCAGTGGCTTGAACACCGACATCCGCACCTGCCGCCTATTGGTAGCACCGCGCAGATTAAAAACGATCCGATTCGCTTGCGACCTCATGCGGGGATGGGATTTCCGGCCAGCGAGTTTAAAGGCATTGAACTGAATCCGGATGGGAATCCAGATTCACCGCCGACCGTACGCACTACCTTTCTCGGCCTGTACGGCATTACGTCTCCTCTGCCAGGCTCCTATATCGATGACATTGCAAAGCGCCGCGAGGGACATGAATCCGTTGAGCACTTTCTCGACATATTCAACCACCGCATCCTGACTCAGTTCTATCGCATCTGGCGCAAGCACAATTATCCGGCCACTTTTGGGGCAGGTGGCACGGATAGCGTGTCGCAATGCCTGCTGAGCCTAGCTGGACTGGGCATATCTGGCACCGCTGACCACCTGCGCACGCCGCTGTCACGCTTTCTGTCTCTTCCCGGCATCTTACGTCAGCCGGGAAGAACGGCGGAAGGCCTTGAAGCGCTGGTCAGGCTTGTAACGCCCAATACCCACGCCACCATCGCCCCAAACTTTAAGCGCAGAGTTGAAGTGCCAGAGCCACGGCTTGACAGGAATTTCAGCCTCGATAATCAGCCGGTGCTGGGCGGCAGAGCAACCGACGTGAACAGCACGGTGGAGATCCGGCTTTTTACAGAGAACCCAGTTGATGCGCGTGGCTGGTTGCCACCGCATCAACCGCTTTATCACGACCTGCTTTCCCTGCTACGGGTGTACCTCGGCTGGCGATATGACGCGCACATTACGCTGACGCTGCCGCGCCGGTTGTTCCCGCCTCCGCGTCTGAGCGCAAAAGCCAACGACATGCACAGCACCTTCGCGGGCTATTCCTTCCTGCCGGGACAGGATGATAACAACAATTCAGATACGTTGACGGTGCCGCTCGGCTTCTATGAAGGGCTAACGCGCAATCCGCAACAACGCACAGTGACAGAAGTGGATGACGATTAATGAAACGGAGAATACAACGCACCCTGCCCCTGATGTTCGCCGCGCTGGTGGCAGGATGTGGCCTGACGCAGAGCGTCACTGACGGCACAAAAGACGTGGCAAAAGCGGTGTTTTATAAAAAGGTAAAAACCGTGCATCTGGAGTTTCGTGCCCGCGCAGAGCTGAACCCAGATGAGGATGGCATGTCACTCGCAACGCGCGTACAGGTATTTACGCTCAAGGACCGACAGGGATTTGATAAAGCCGACTACAACACCCTGATTAGTGATGCTGAGCATGCGCTGAGCGCCGATTTGGTGGCAGAAAGAGAAGTACAGATTCGCCCGCAGCAAACGGTGCCGTTCACCATGCCGCTGGATGAACAGGCACAATTTGTTGCCATCGTCGTACAATATCGCACGCCGGATATTCGTAAAAATGACTGGCGGCTTGTGTTGAGTCGGGAGGAGCTTGATCCGGATAAGGCGCGGGTGGTTGAGATGGCAAAGTATGCCCTGCAGCTAAAGCAGGCCAGCAACTAATTCAACAGCCTCTTTTTTTTGAGATTATGACGCGCTGGAGAGCTGCCATCGTAATGCCTTCCGTTTTTTTGGTGGTGTTCCGCAGGAGATCCTTTACGACAACATGAAGACAGTCGTGCTGGAACGTGATGCGTATAGTGTCTGGCATGAGCAATCCCTTCAACGCTTGTGTTGTTTAAACGGTACAGGGGTTTTTTCTCTGACTTCCCGCATCAGGTCGTACATGCAATCTTCACAAAGGGTTTTATCCGTCGACAGCAGGCGCTCAATGAAGCCGCGCTTTTTATTACAACGCTCGCAGCGTTTCATGTTGGCATTCCTGAGATGGGCAAGCGGTATACGTGCAGCACTGTCAGATGTGAACGAATGCATGCAGTTAAAGGAATGGGAAGGATAAACAACGGGGAAGCAGTAAAGATAATCGTTTTGATAGATCAATTTTACCATACCGATCGCTTTTACCGATCAATCGCTGGGGCGTGCAAGAAGATAAGTGCCGGGATTGAAAGTGAAATCTCGCAACCTCTCTCGCGTTACAACTATGTTGGATCAATCGGTGCCCGATGGTCAGCTTAAGCAGGATGTGATGGAACTGCTGCGGACCTATCTGGGCTGTGATTATGACCTGCGGTTCTGGCTGACGTTTCCCACTAGACTGCTGCCGCTGCCCCGGCTGGTTGATGCCGGATTGTTTAACGGGTACAACATGATGCTGGGGTTAAGGGAGGATAATCTGGATGAAGTGCCTGAAAGAACGAGGATTCGGGTGGGGAGGTTGCGGAAAAGCGGTAATGACATTGAGGAAAGTTAATTTCGGAAGTTAAGCAGGAAAAATCTGCACTCGAGCTGATTCAGCAAAAAGTGGATATCAAAACAAATTATTGTACGCAAAATATCACGTAAAAAGACTGTAAAATCTGCTGTTCGTTACGTAAAATATCACGTAACAGATTTCTCGCGTTTTTACGGAATTCAAGTATGGCTAGTGTTGATGCAAATTACTGTTACTCTTTTCCCGCTATACGTGGCATCCAGGCTGGTCGTCCCTTCTATATCGCCACATGTCCAATGCGTATCATCCCCAAAATTTTCAGCTTTGATGAAAATGATGTTCCCCCGGAGTTACGCGCACAACGTACACTAAATAAATCGCGTATCCCCGAAATGGTCCGTTATCTTTTAGAAAATCCGAAGGATTATGTGTTTTCGGCGCTGACTGCTTCCATTGCCGTTGATGTCCAGTTTGATGAGTTCCCCGGCACGAACAATCTTGGGACGTTATGCGTACCGATGGATGCGCAAATTTTGATCAACGACGGTCAGCATCGCCGTAAAGCGATTGAAGACGCCTTAGATGCTCGCCCTGAGTTGGGGCAGGATAATATTCCTGTGCTGTTTTTTGTCGATGAAGGTTTGAAACGTAGCCAGCAGATGTTCGCCGATCTCAATAAATACGCCATTCGTCCAAGCCCGTCGCTGGCATCACTTTACGACCATCGTGATGCCAGTTCAAATCTGGCACGTTATCTGGCAATGTCTATAGAGCCGTTCGTAGGGATGACCGAGCTGGAAAAATCCGGTATTAGTCAGCGGTCAAATAAATTATTTACGTTAAGCAGCATCAAACAAGCCACTCGTGCACTGTTAGGCAAAGATCCTAAAGAGAGTAATTTTGAAGAGTGCACGCAGATAGCCACCCGCTACTGGCAGGCTATTTTTCATGTAATGCCGGACTGGCAATTAGCAGCAAAAAAAGAGGTTTCACCGGTTCAGCTACGGCAGGACTATGTTCACGCTCACGGCATTGGTTTGCAAGCTCTCGGACAACTGGGTCACGCCCTGCTGATAGACTACCCGGAGCAATGGCAGGATAAAATTGCTGCACTAAAAACCTTTAACTGGCGTAGAAATAATCCAGAACTGATTAAACGCGCGATGCAGCACGGTAAGTTAAGTAAGACCAGTACGGCGATTCAACTCACCTGCAATGCGCTTAAAACTGCGATCTCAATTCCCCTCACTCCTGAAGAACAGGAGCTTGAAGCTCAAATGGTTGCCTCATGAGTAAATTAGTTCAGGCCTTCGATCTGGCCGAATACGAAGATTTTATTAATCAGGAGCAGTTCGCCGAACGTCCTCTGGCCGAATATGTTTCCGAAGTACAAAGAATTTATTGTGCTGATAAGCGTCCGTGGGTGATTGGCTACAGCGGTGGGAAAGATTCTTCCGCCGTGATCACCTTAGTGTACCTGGCATTGCTTGGCCTGCCTCCGGAAATGCGCAGTAAAGATGTTTTTTTAGTGTCATCCGATACGCTGGTGGAAACACCTGTCGTTGTAGATCTCATAAAGAAAACGATGTTGCAGATTGAGGCAGGAGCAAAGCGCTATGGCCTGCCAATAACCCAACATGCTGTGATGCCAAAAACCCATGAGACCTTCTGGGTTAATCTGCTGGGGAAAGGTTATCCGGCCCCAACCCGGAGTTTTCGCTGGTGCACTGAGCGGATGAAGATCAATCCGGTCAGCGACTTTATTAAAGATAAGGTCAGCCAGTTTGATGAAGTGATTGTTGTCCTCGGCTCGCGTAGCAGCGAAAGTTCTTCCCGTGCACAGGTAATAGCAAAGCACAGAATTGATGGCTCCCGCCTGGCCCGGCATACCACACTGGCAAATGCGTTTATCTATACCCCTATTGATACCTGGGATGTAGAAGATGTCTGGAAGCTGCTGCGCGGTGCTTTCCGCTATGCTCCTGGGGATATCGAAGAATGGGAAAGTCCGTGGGGCGGAAACAACCGCCCGCTATGGACGTTGTATATGGACTCTTCCGCACAGGGCGAGTGTCCACTGGTGATCGATGAAAGTACCCCTTCCTGTGGTAACTCCCGCTTTGGCTGCTGGACCTGTACCGTAGTCACCAAAGATAAAGCGATGGAAAGTCTGATCAAGAATGGCGAAGAGTGGATGTCCCCTTTGCTGAAATATCGTGATCTGCTGGCATTTACTACGGACCCTGTGAATAAAGATACGTTCCGCAACTACAAGCGCCGTACCGGTAAAGTGAGTTATCAATATGCCAAGGACGGCGAAGAAATCAGTGCGGAACGTAAGCATGTTCCCGGCCCTTACTGGCTCAAATATCGTCAGAAGTGGCTTAAAGATTTGCTGGAAATTGAGCGCGACTTGAACGATCAGGGCCATACCATCACGTTAATTACGCAGCCGGAGCTACACGCTATTCGCCAGGAATGGCTGAAAGATCCTAATGAGCCGGACTGGTACGACACTTTGCCAGGTATTTATCGCGACGTTTATGGGAAAGACCTGGACTGGGTTATTGACGACCAGTCACGTTTCAATGCTAGCGATGCGGAACTGCTTGAGCAGATCGCCCAAGGATTTGAGGTGGTTCCTGAGATGGTTATGAAACTGATTGAGCTTGAGGTTTCTATGGAAGGACTCAGCCGCCGTCAGGGTATCTTCGACAAACTTGGCACCATCTTGAAACAAGACTGGGGCAGTCTCGAAGAAATTAAACAGCAGCAACAAGCCTTACAGAAACGGAACGACCGAGATATTCATCAGGATGAAGTAGCAAAATTGGAAGCCGAACTACAGATCTTGCAGCGCAGAATTAACGAAGTGAGTGAGCCAACTCTGCTTACCAGTGAGGAAAAAGAACGTGTTAATTAAACAGCTGGTATTGCGTAATTTCCGTGTATTCAATGGTACTCATGTCATTGATTTGGCCCCGAGAAAGCGCCGGAACAATGATAACCCGCGTCCGATAGTTCTTTTCGGTGGGCTTAACGGAGCAGGAAAAACATCAATTCTGTCTGCAATACGACTGGCACTGTATGGTCGGTTAGCGTTTGGCCCAGCAACTCAACAACAAGAGTATGTTGAAGAACTTAGCGCATTGATTCACAACGGATCAACGACCGATGAACGGCCAAATGAAGCGTCGATTGAACTCGTTTTCACGTATAACAAAGGTGGGCATGAAGCTGAGTTTACCGTCACGCGCACATGGAAAAAAGGGAAAAAGGACCAACTATCCCTCCAGCAAGATAACCAACTCCTTGAAGAACTGGATTATGATCAATGCCAGGGTTTCTTGAATGAATTAATTCCGCATGGAATCGCCGATTTGTTCTTCTTTGATGGTGAAAAAATTGCAGAGCTCGCTGAAGATGACTCTGGTAATGTTCTACGTACAGCCGTACGTCGCTTGTTAGGTTTAGATCTCATCGCGAAACTTCGTAATGATTTGATGATCTTTGTTAAGCGTCAGCAATCCAGTCAACTAGCAGACTCCCAACAACAAAAACTTGCTGAACTCGAAGAACAGGTTAAGCAGTTTGCTTTCCAGACAGAGCATATTTTAGAAAGAGCTGATTTTGCCAAAATACGATTTGATTTGCTTTCAAAAGAAATCAACCGTTATGAAGCACTTTTGAATGCGCAAGGTGGTGCTTTTGCTCAGACAAAAGCACAGGAAAAACAGAAAGTCGACACTCTGTTAAAAGAAAAAGATCGCCTTGAAAAAGCATTGCGCCATGAATGCGATAGCTCACTACCTTACGCTCTTGCACCTAAGACTCTAGGGCTTTTACTTGAGCAAATTAGTGCAGAGATACAAATTAAGCAGGCAAACAGTTTTGAAAGGGAATTAACTCAATTTCTTACGCAGCTAAAAAATGATATTTCATTCCGCTCAGGAACTACTGGCAAAATTGCTGCCGAATCAATTGAAGATAATCTGAAAGATTACTTGGCTGGAAAACCCAAAGGTGAGCTGTTATTTGACATCTCCGAACGTGAAGCTGGGATGATCCAACAATCGATCGAAAAGGACAGCAAGAAAGCGTGGCGGCGTTTTGATCTTTATCGTAACCAATTGGCTGAAGTTGAAGAGCAGCTTGAGCAAGCCGCGGCAAACATTGCTCGTGCACCGGAAGATGATCAACTTATCGATATGTTTGAAAAACTTCGGGAACTTGACCGTAAACGCGAGAAGAAACGGCAGGAGTATCGCTCACTGTTGGAAGAAGCAAAACAAACTAAGCAGCTGCAACTGGACTGTGCCCGTCAGATACAAAAAACACACGATCTGGCACGTAATCAACATAACTCCGATAGTGCATTTAATAATGCCCAAGAAACAATCAACCTGCTTGATCGCTACAGCGAGCTTTTAACTCAAGCAAGGGTGAAAACGCTATCAGCGAATTTTGAAGCGGCTTACCGTAAACTAGCTCGTAAAGAAGATTTGCAGCTTAATGCACACATCAATCCTGAAACGTTTGATGTGGAATTAGTGGATGAAAACGGCTTAGTGATCAATCGCAAACTACTCTCTGCCGGAGAGAAACAGATCTATGCGATTGCGATTCTTGAGGCCCTAGCAAAAACTTCTGGTCGTGATTTGCCGGTAATCATTGACACTCCATTGGGCCGTTTAGACTCTCAACATAGAGATAAACTGATTAACCATTACTTCCCGTTTGCCAGCCATCAGGTAGTGTTGCTTTCTACAGATACGGAAGTGGATGAGCGTTATTTTGTCGATCAATTGCGTGATGATATCTCTCATGCTTATGAGATTGTGTTTAATGCGCATACAAAATCATCGGTGCTGAAACCCGGTTATTTCTGGGAATTAACCAAGGAGGCAATCTGATGCTCCCGAATCGAATGGTGCTTAGTCGTCAGACTGAAGAGCAACTTAAAAAATTGAAAGGATATACCGGGATCACTCCGAATATTGCCGCCCGGCTGGCTTTTTTCCGCTCGGTGGAGAGTGAGTTTCGTTATTCCCCTGAGCGTGATACCAATAAGCTTGATGGCTCGTTGGTGTTGGATAAAATTACGTGGCTGGGGGAGACATTGCAGACTACGGAATTGGTGTTGAAAATGCTTTATCCGCAGATGACGCAGAAGGATATGATTAAAGCCTGGGCAGCGCATGTTGAAGATGGGATTTCAGCGTTAAGAAACTATCGCTCAGTAAGAGATTTTGTATACGGAGTATACAAATGATGGAAAATAATAAATCGATGTTCACCCCATCTTTGCTAACAAAGCATGAAAATGGTCCACTAACAACGAATATATATATTGATCCAGTCTCCAGCGCGACATCAAAAGTCTTGTGGGGATTTCAACCAACTGAATTATCAGCTATTGCATCTTGCATTACAGCTTTAGTGTCATTTTGCCTAGCAGTTCATACTGTTGCGAAATATAGAGAAGATAAATTACAGCAACAAAAAATAATTTTAAGAGAAAGAAAGCTAACTCTGGCCAACAATGCAAAAGAAAAAATAGAAAAATTCTATGGCCCTTTAAATTCTTTATTAGAAGAGTCAAGAATTATTTATAGTCACTTTGCACTCAAAGAAAAAGAAAAAGAAAAAACTGAAGGAAAATACTTCCGAACCCTACGCTATTTAATACAAAACAATAGCTTTGAGAATAATGGATTAGACACACACGACAAAGAGTTGCTACAGCAAATTATCGAAATTTCAGATAAGATAATGTTACTGATAGAAAGTAATTCCGGGCTTGTAGATAATCCTGAGTTGCATACACTTCTTGGTAAATTGATAGCACACTACCGAATATTAAAATGCGCTGCAAGAGGAGTGTTAAGCAAAGATAATTCCGATCTAGAAGACATAGTTTTCCCTCTGGAAATTAATGGTGCACTTGATAGTGAAATTAGGAAACTTCAAGTCATTATAGAATTTGACTCAAAAACAAAGAGTGAAGGATTAAAAAATAACAATATCAATTTTTATGATGAAAAATATATTGATTATTTTAAAAAAACATCATTATTGGATATGAGTGATATCTATAATGAGGTTCGTAGCCATTTTAAACGAGGAACCGCAATACTCGATGCAGGATGTGGTATAGGTAGGGATACTGAATATTTTATAAAGCATGGTTATAAGGTAACGCCTTTTGATGCTTCAAAAAAAATGGTGTACTTATGTAATCAATATCCATTTGCTTTTTGTGAACAATTTCATTTCAATGAAATTGATTACCCCCCCAAATTCGATTTGGTTTGGGCATGTGCATCGTTACTCCATCTAAATAAATCCGAATTCATAGATGCTTCATTTAGATTATATAAATCGATAAAAAAAGGTGGGATAATATATTTTTCTTTGAAAAAGAAAACAACAAAAACAAAAGGTGATAAAAGAGATTTTTATTATCACTCTTCAGAACTGATTACAAATATATTTTCAGTTGAATTGAATATGACTTTGATAAAAGAGTGGGAGACCTATTCTAACTTATCTGATTCTAATGATGTTTTCTTAAATTATATATACAAAAAATAAAAATATCTAAGTCTCTCTTATTCTAAAAGGGTCTTAATGTACAGACCCTTTGATCACCCAACACTTTCCTCTATTATAAACAAGCATATAACCCCTCCTTAATTAAAAGTGCGTAGTTATAAGTCAAAAAAGTTTCTATCAATTTCATAAAGTTCGTAAGTGCTGACTTTTGCAACACCCATACCATTTTGCACTAAGTACTCACACAATTGCTCTCCATCTATTAATGTAATAGTCATTCCTTGAGCTTTTTCAGCACTATTCATAGCTTGTTCAGTAAAATATGAAGATGAAAAGAAAACGCCTTTATGCGCTCCTTTTTGATTCATAGAACCAATAAATTCTCTAATCTCGCTGGGAGGAACTTTCTTGTTATTATACCGCTTTGCTTGGATATATATTTTCTCTAAACCAAGTTTATCCTCATTAATAATACCATCAATCCCCTCATCCCCAGCCCCACCAACAACTTTACCTGCTTCAGATTCATGCCACCCATATCCCATCTTTAATAAAAGCGTAACTACAAGTCTTTCAAAAAAGGCTGGATCAGAAGAATTAATAGCATTAAGTAATTGATTTTTTATGGTATCTATATGTTCAAGATATTTCTCATGTATGATCTCTTCTGGTAATTTATCTTTTGTTGCCTTTTCAATCTTTAATGAAGGGACAGTTGATACTTGTCCCTGCCATAAATCGTAAAAAGGTTTTGACTGCCCTACAGACCTAACCTCAATAAATATTTTTCTTGGTGATGCACTAGGAAAATCAATGCCATAGCAATGTTTTCTAATTTCCCCCCGAACTACTGCCACAGGATCTTTTGCACCAAATGGATAGTATTCATTATTTATAATGCAATCATAAATATCCTTGTGTGACAAAGGTTTTCCATGTTCCTTTAATACTTTTACGATAGCTTCAATAATCGTCATTTAACTAGCTCCCAAAATGCACGATCCCGCATCTTCTTAACCCGCTTATCCCCATCCACAAACAAGCTATAATGCTTCTCAAGCTGCCGAATCTGCCCCATCAAAGACTCCTGCTCACCTTTATCGTCAACGTTAAACACAGCCTTGATATCTGCATTCCTAATCTCTGACACGCGATGGATCACCCAAGTCAAAATATAGGAAGCATAATTATTTTCCCCTGTCTTGAAGTGAGTGATCTCCTGCGTTGACAAGATCGCACCAACGCCATACTCACGGCCTTCTTTAAGGATCTTACGCAGGCTGGAGAAATCCTGGCGCATAAAGTTATCGGCTTCATCCACTAGAATCATTTTCGTGAGCTGACGGTAATCCCCTCGTACAACAGGTTTACCGCGCTTTTGCATCTGGGCGTAAAACAGATCCAGCGTTAGCGCGACCACCAGGTTTTGTACTTCTGGCGGATAGCCAGCCAGCTCAATAACAGTGACACCGTCAATCAATTCGTACAAGCTGGTCATCTTCTCCGGCATGGTCTCGAATATCTTGTAACGCGCCAGTTTAGAAAGTGCTGCGTAAAGTGAATCTTCTTCAACCTTCTCCTGATCGAGGAAGCGCTGCCATACATCTTCAATCGTCGGCGCAGTCCTAGACCATGTTGTTGGATCTTCCGGCGAAATACCTGCCGCTTCGTAGCATTCCAAAATTAGATTTTCTAGTTTGAGCTGCTGCTTATGGCCCAGCCCATAAGCTTTCGCCATTGTTTCCGATAGTCCACCAGCGGTATGAATTGGTAGCATTGGCGTATCGCCAAACAGAGATAAGGGATTGTAAGGCAGCTTAAATAATTTGTACTTTTTAGCACCCGTTGCATCAAGAAAAGCCTCGTCCACATAGTCTGATTTGTAGTCGAAGATCAGTAAACCAATAGTTTTACCATCAATGTTGCAGGACTGATTACGCATCAACTGTGTGACCAGCGATTTAGTAAATTGAGTTTTACCGGTGCCCATCGTTCCAATAATGCCGGTATTGGTATTCATGAACTTCGCGGTGTTGGTTGGCTCCCAATGTAATGGACTCTGACGCGCAGCATCATGTCCAAACAGGATCTGTAATGGAGTATCGCTAATATCAGGTGTCACCACCGGTATAGCAGGCTGTAATGATTTCGACTCAGGTTCCGGAATAGACTGTTCTGCAGTCGCCGTTGTGACTTCTACCACGACTTCCGGTTGTGACGGACTTGCATCACACTCTGGCTTAAGCCGGTATTTTTCCGGCACCCGGTAACGTTCCGCCAACGGTAGTTCATACCCTTGCGCAGCAATCAACGAAGGCAGCAGTGAATAAGGGATTTCGATCTGTAAGATATTCTCCGCTGTCTCTTTATAAGAGAGATCGAAACAGGTTGAGCTGTCCACATGCGCCACGACGAAGCCGTCCACATAGTCGGCCAACTCACCTAACTGATAGTCGCCCGTTAACCACCATTCGCGTCGTTCCAGCAAGGGAGCCAGTTTGTTGCTATCCAGCACACCGTACAGACGCAGTTTCTCCACCTGCATCAGTACCTGACGAATAAAGAGCGCCCGGTACAATTGTGATGCCAGCGTTTGTGGTTCCAGAAGGTCTTGCTGTAAATAGCGTTTCAACTCACGAGCCTGTTGACCTGCATAGCTGTAGTCAGGCCGCGCCCCGGTTTTAACTTCCAGCGGTAACAGATAGAGGCGGTTTTCTTTGAAACCCACAAAGAGCACATCATCAGAGATCGCGCCGTTACGATAACCCTGCAAATTTCTCGATAAATCGCTCTCTTTCATTTTCAGCCCGACATTGCCGGACACACGGATCATTTCGGCCACCGATAACGGAATCCAGCAAATGTCGGACTGGTGCAACATAGATTGCACAAATTTGTACGCACCTATAATGCCGTGCTTCTCTTTACGCTCTCTTTCATTGGAGCGCAGCATTTTCAGCAGCCATTCGCCGTTAAAGGCATTAAATTCAGCCAGCAAATGCTGACTATCAACAGCAGGTTGCCCTGACTGGCTTCCGGTCTGGAGCAACCGCAGGAACAAATCAACCTGCTTCGTGACGGTGACGGCATCGTAGCCTGCGCAACTGGTGTACTGGTCAGAATAGTGGATAAGCACTACATCTTTCTGACTGGTGAAAAAGTCGAGAGTGACTTTTGGATCAATAATGGTGGTCCAGAGCGCGCTATTGTAGGAGTAATTGAGCAGCTGTTTAAAATTACCGCTCACAGCCAGGCCGATCCCTTGTCCATGATACTGGCTGTTGCTTTGACGTGCAGGTTGCCATAGGCAGCCGATTAGTCGGGCAAGACGCAAAGCGCTGTAGGACTCAGTATCCACATCACGCAGTCCAAACGCGGTAAAGTAAGCATCACCCTGCGTTTCGGCACCTTCCCCAGCAATCAACCCATGACACAATACCCCACTGGACGCATCTTCAATGCGGATCTGGCGGCAATCCACAGGTGCAGTATTGGTGAAAAATGCCAGATGTGCATAGGCCAGCTTGTCGCTTTCTGACGGCAGGACAAACTTGCTGAACGTTAACCGGCTACGCAGCAAATCAATCAGCATATCGGCTTCCGCCCGCCATACGCCGCTGTTCAGATCGAGATCGTTTTTAAGCTGCTCATAACTACCACTCTCTGCAAAGTGATCGAACATATTGGGTTGCAAACGTTCATCGTAGCAGCTCACATGAACCGAAATAGCCTTCTCTTTTTCTTGCTTGAAATATTCTACTAATCCCAGAAACAGTTCTTTGGCGTTCCCTTGATTAATGGCATTGATAATCAACGCACTGTTTTCAGCGCTCTGGAACAACCGGGCGTAAGCGTCCGTGAACTCATTAAGTTTGTCTTTTACCAGACGTTTAACGTAGTCATGGCTGACCTGCCGCTGGGGAACCACATCAATCCAGAAGCGGTTTTCATCAACCGGCTGTAGTTGCGCGTATTCATGCTCACTGTGATAAACAAACGGCAATAACCCGGAAACCATCAAGCGATCAAGAGTGATCGGCGGTAGTGTGGCAAATGATGACGAATCGTGCTGTTCCGACTCCGCAACGATAGTTTCTGCCAGTTGTAGATGGTAGGCCAGCACCAGAGGATGCAACGGAGAGAGGCGCTCATGGCTATCATTGCGGCAGATACCAAGATGCAGAAGACGTTTCTCATGCGCTGTCAGCGCTCTGCTCAGGCCTATTTGCTGGAGTGACTGTTCAAATGTAGTAACAATGTAGCTAACCAGTGCGCGATATTCCGCTGACCACGACACCAGACTCGGCAGTGTGTTACGACGATGATAGTAGGCAAATAAGTGCTCATAAGCGTTATGGAGATCGGGGTAGCTAGCAAGAAGTTCATCCAGCGTGAACTCGCTATCGTCACTTCCCGTACCCAGCAGACGTTGCTCAATTAATGAAGCTTCCATTATCAACAAATGCTGGCGTACACCGACGACCTTGTGTTCAGTATTATCGAGTATGATGCGCCCTTTTAGTCGGTTCCAGGTTGCATTGCCTTCTTCCTTAAACAATTTGTTGAAACGACTTTGGTCAAAAAGCAGTGGCAGCGTTAGCCCCTCTTCTGCTCCCGGTCCCTCTATGTTAAACGACAGACGGGAATCGCCAGAAACGATAGCAAACTGAACCAGGTCACTTTGATTTGCCAGCGTCTCAAAATTCACCTGAGCATAATGCTGGCAGTCTATGTCTTCGCTCTCGTCATTCAATGTAGAGGTCAGGTTGCCAGACTCGGCAATACGCAGCGTGTTATTTTCCAGTTGCAGGGTTATTTGTTCTTTACCTGGCTCAATGCGGTAACAGTGCTGAATATCGTTCAGCCAGAATTGTTCCTGCTCGACTAACAACAGGCGAAATTTATACTCTTCAGCTGAATTATTGCGGTTGGTCAGTTCGAGACTAAAGAAGCAAGGATGCCCGTCAAAAGGCACCGATGCCATAATGCGTGAAGTCTTGCCTCCCGCCCGGCTGGTGCGCCAGAAAGATGCTTTCTTTAACTGGCGATTATGGGCAATCTTTATCTGGTTATCCTGAAGATCATTACCCTGAAAACTGAACTCCAACTCAGCCTTGGATTGCCCTGGCTGCAACTGCACCAGCAGACTGATGTCACGTTTGCCTGCCTTACTGGGGCTTTTCGCCCGTTGCCAAACCTCGCCGTTTTCGACGGAGACGTTCTCCAGCACCAGTTTTTGTTCACTATTTTGTTCTTTCTCTTTCCTATAGTCGGAGAAATCGAGCTCACGCCAGTCATCTTTATCGTAAAAATGCTCCTGAATGAATTTTGTACTAAACTCAGGCAGCACATTCTCCAGCTGTCCACTGTAGCGTTCAACACTATCTTCTATCTGGCGATATAATTTCCGGTTTTCATTCAGTCGGGTGCGTAGCTGCTTCTGGCTATAGTTCAGAAGTTCATCATCTTTAAACAGATGAAGCTCTGAGAAATCCAGATTGCCATCATCCAGCAAGCGATACAGCGACGAGAAACCAAATACGGTCGCGCCTTCATCCAGTACCGTCGCAAGTTGATCCTCCAGCAAACAGTGTGACAATTCCGAACGTTTACTGCCTATGGTTATGAGCTTTTCAAGTTGATGACTGAAAGTTTGTGGATACCAGATAGCATCCGGTGCCGCCACGTCTTTTGTGCTGTTAATCAGAGTATCGAGCATGCTATTGTGAATAATCAACAGCGCTGTTTGGGCAAAAACTCCGCTGCGCCCTGCAACTTCATCGCGCAAATGAGAAATGTAGTTTTCTGTGAATGCTGGAGCCTCGGCTCCGTGCAGTACAGGAATAAGCTGAACACCATTGCAGGAAATACAATCAATATATTGCGCTGGCGCAATTTCCAACTGATTGCCGTCCGCCAGAGAAACGAATGCTTCCCACAGTTTTAGGGCATTATCGGGATCGGGAGATTTGAACTGGTAGCGCTCGCCGGGCTGAATGATCCCCCCTACCCATTTAATAAAAGTTTCTGCCAGATAGGTTTCATACTGTTTTACGGACATAAACGGCGTCTCCACTATCACTCATTCGCTCTACATTTCCCATGCGTTCATAAAACGCCACCAGCGTTTGCGCCGACTGATTGTCCAGATAAAAACCGCGCTGTTCAAAACCACGCAGCAATTCATGTAGGCGGAGTTTGTCATTTTTGCCCACAGTGAGATTGGTCAGTAACAGAAGACGATCCTGATTCAGCACCAGCACTTTCCCTGCCCGACCGCGGACCTGAATGAAACCTGTACAGATTTCTCTTTCCAACTCATTTATGTAATTACGGTTTACTGCTGCCCTATCTTTTTTATCTTGAAATTGTTCAAGAGAAACAGAAAAAAATTGATTGAAGGCACTTTCTAGAGTTGATGCTTGTTCCCTAGCTTCGAGCTTCCGATTCTCAATAAATTCACTCAAATATTTATTAAGCGCGTTTAATATCTGAAAAGAGGTGTCTGGATAATTTATTACATCCTGATAAACCTGCCATAATGGACGTTTTTTTTCGCTTTTTTCCCACTGCAATACCTCTAATGCAGAAAGCATGGGAAAAAGTTTTTCACTTTGACTTGAGAATAGTTTATAACCATATCGGTTCAACATATCACGTTCGGAGCTAGCCTTCTCACTATCAAGAATAAAAAACAACGATTTGCTTTTTGGAACTCCATCTTTCCAGTTATCAATATTGAGTGCTAATTGAGCACACCAACTAAAGGCATACAATCGAAGAGTGTTGGTAAGCTCTTGCAATAGATATTTTGGATGCTCTGCTAAAAATGAAAGATCTGACTTGAAACACTCTACCATATAGGGTAAATATGGTTGTTCTTCTGTAAAGGGTCCCCTTCCTAAAAAAGGAGTTATATTTTTAACAAGTTTACCTAACATTCTTTGTTCGATGAAACTTAAATTATCCTGTATTGGATAATTTAATGAAAAATCCCCGATCAGATTAGAAAATAGGATAGCAAGTCGCTTATCTGCTGTTGAGCCTACATTTATTTTATCATTAGAAAATTGCGCATGGAAAAGTAAAAAAAGCGGAGATACACGGAAAACATCATAGTTTGCAAAGTACATTCTTTCCAATGTTGACCAAAATTCTGGATCTTCAAGCACTCCCTGCAAATCAGATCTGCAGTCATCACGAAACTGAGAGAAATCGTAATTATCAATCTTATGTTTAAGTGCATAACTAAGTACCAGACCAGTAACTATTTTCCAGTCAATATTGTTATTGCTGTTACGTACTGGTAAGTAGCTATCGACTATATTGTTTCCAACTTTCAGTTTTTTTAGGGTAATGGGATACATCATGTTATCCCTCCATGCAGCTAATTGATATTATATCGTCATCTGCTTTTGCGCGATAGACTCGGAGTCTGCCATCATAAAATTTTATATCGCGGCTAGATTTAGCTTGTTCAGAAATTAATTCAACAAGCTCATCCAGCAGAACTATGGCATTTTTATCGTATTTATTCGGACGATAGCCATTGTTCAATTTGTGCAAAAGTTCAAAAAGATTGAGTCCAATGTGAACAGGAGGAAGTGCGTTACACCCAACCTTTATATATATATCAAAGCCAGTAGAATGAGCCGTGTGTTTATTACGAATAGAGTCCCAGTCAGGCTTTATCTCTACCGGCACGGTTATTTTAACCCCACCAAACTCACCCAAAAAGAACTCTTCTTTTTGCATACTTAATTCAGGCGCTTTGCGGTTAGCATAGCGCTGGATACCAGCAATAAGCTCAAAAGCATAGAAGCGATTTAGTGACCTTTTTTGCTCCGGAGCTGCTGTGTAATTACTATGCAAGTGCCAGATTTCTGAGTAACGTTCAAACAGCGATTCGTTAAAGAACGCGGAAAATTTCCGATGATAATCATTACCCAATGACTCGTGCTGCAACAGCCAGAAAAGCCGGATCAAGGAGGTTGCGTCACCAGACTTAACACTCTGGCGATCAAACTTAATGTGCAACGGCTCAAGTGCGGCTAAAAAATCATCGAGATCAGCGTCAACCAGCCCCAGTTCATAGCGCAAAACAAACTGATCAAGTTCATAGGTGTGCAATCTGGCGGGATCAAAATCCGAAACTTTTTTAATCAGATCATTTTCTGCACCGGTGAAGAGATTATCAAATAAGTAGCCAGGCCCCATCAGTAGATAATGCAAAAAATCCAGCAGCGTACGGGTCGTTACAAACTGGTCTTTAATTAATCGCGCTTTAAAGAGCTGAGTAATTAACACATTCTGCACACCTGGCATGCAAAGCAATTTAAAGTTTGCAACCTCTTTTAGATCTGGGTTAACAGATTCCTCGCGCCGAAAAATAAACTGAAAGAAATTATTATCATCATCACGAGTTAAATTATCTAACAAGGCCTTAATAAATGATGAATATTGTTTGTTTTCGTCAAACTGGAATTTAGGGTAATGTTCAAAATCAAAAAAAGAACAGCTCTCGTTACGGTAAGGACGGCTTGCATCCTGCTGCCCGGATAAAAATGAGTCAATTGCAGACCGGATCATCTTGTGGCATTCAGCGCCTTCTCGAGCAAAGTTAGCGAGCATTCCGGTGTTGATGCCAATGAGCAATGGAGATGACTGCTGATGATGATTAGCAAATAGCTCATTCAAAGCGTCAATGGCTGATTGTCGAGGGGCAAAGCTATGAGTGGCATCCAGATGGAAACTAAATCGCCGCTGATAACGCGGATCTGACTGACAGCGGGTTAAAATTTCGGATTTTCCGTCCCCGCTACTACCGCACAAAAAAATGATTTCGCCGGGTTTAGCAACATCCAGATAGCGTAGCAATTCAGTTTCAATCTCTTGTTTAACAAAGAGTTGTTCCTTCAACTGATCTAACTCATCCTTCTGGCGGTGTGTCACGGTGGTGACGGAAAACGAAGATGACTTCGCAAGTACACCCAACGCTTTACGTAATGTGATTGCGCTCATAACTTCATGTTCTCTAAAGTAGGAATACACTTATTCTATAAAAGCTACTTGCTGATATCTATAAGTTCTTTAACACATTCATTACGTGCAATTTCAACATTGCATATTTTACTATCCGTCAACAAAACATATCCAGTGACCTGCTCCCCGTTGATTAATACACCGTGATGTTAGTAATGTCTTCATAAGCCACATGAGGACATCCCCATGAAGAAGCGATTTTCCGACGAACAGATCATCAGTATTCTCCGCGAGGCAGAAGACGGGGTTTCGGCCCGGGAACTCTGTCGCAAGCATGCCATTTCAGATGCCACCTTTTACTCCTGGCGCAAGAAGTTCGGCGGCATGGAAGTTCCCGAAGTGAAGCGGCTCAAGTCGCTTGAAGAGGAGAACGCCCGCCTCAAGAAGCTCCTTGCCGAAGCCATGCTGGATAAGGAGGCACTTCAGGTGGCTCTGGGGCGAAAGTACTGACGACAGACCAGAAGCGGGAAGCCGTGGAGGTCATGTGTGAGGCAATGGGTCTGTCGCAACGCCGTGCCTGCAGTCTGGCTGGTCTGTCACTTTCAACCTGCCGTTATTCGGCCCAGCGTCCTGCTGCTGACGCGCAACTGTCTCTACGGATCACAGAGCTGGCACTTGAACGCCGGCGATTTGGTTACCGGCGGATCTGGCAGTTATTGCGCCGGGAGGGCCTTCACGTCAACCATAAGCGGGTTTACCGCATCTATCACCTTAACGGTCTGTGTGTAAAACGCAGGCGCCGCCGTAAGGGTCTGGCGACTGAACGGCTTCCGCTTCTCCGCCCGGATGCGCCGAACATGACATGGTCAATGGATTTTGTCATGGATGCACTTGCCAGCGGCCGCCGGATTAAGTGCCTGACCTGTGTGGATGATTTCACGAAAGAGTGTCTGACGATCACAGCCGCTTTCGGGATTTCAGGTGTTCAGGTCACGCGGATTCTGGACAGCATTGCGCTGTTTCGTGGATATCCTGCGACAATAAGAACCGATCATGGTCCGGAATTTACCTGCCGCGCGCTGGATCAATGGGCCTTTGAACATAGTGTTGAGCTGCGCTTAATCCAGCCAGGCAAGCCAACTCAAAACGGATTTATTGAGAGTTTTAACGGTCGCTTTCGGGATGAATGCCTGAATGAGCACTGGTTCAGCGATGTTCTTCATGCCCGGAAAATCATTAATGACTGGCGGCAGGACTATAACGAGTCCAGACCTCATTCATCGCTGAATTATCAGACGCCATCTGAATTTGCAGCAGGCTGGCGAAACGGGAAACATGAAGAAAAACCCACCGACATTACTAACTGAAGGTTGTATCTAATACTGGGGGCTGGTCACCAGAGATGGCGGAGCAAATCCATCCATCTAGCAGCTTCCAAAGTGAAGCTGGTTGATTAGTTTTTATTAATTAAACTTATAAATTTGCATAGTCAAACGGCTTAATCCCTTTCTCCCGGTTAGCATCCAGAAAATCAGCCCGCCATGTGCTCATCCAGATGGTAGTTAAATGCATGATTTTAAATAAAAAAAGACCTCAGTTGAGGTCCATTTACATACTGTTGGTGCCGAAAGAAACATGCGTATTGATACTTTCTATTCAAACGATTTTACGAAACTCAATAGCATTTATCTTTCCTAACCCATCCACATAATCCCCATACCACTGCAACATATCCCTTCTCTGCTCCAGATACTGCGCATGGTTGTACGTTCCGCGTATAGTGTTCTTGTCCACGTGCGCCAACTGCAACTCAATCCATGCCGTGTTATATCCCTGCTCATGCAAAATGGTACTCATCGTGTGTCGGAATCCATGCCCAGTTGCCTTTCCGTGATACCCAATCCGTTTTAACACCTGATTTATGCTCGCCTCGCTCATTGGCTTAGCAGCATCGTTCCTTCCCGGAAACACTAAAGTATAGCGCCCAGTAACAGCCTGAATCTCTCGCAACGCCTCAACGACATGAGTAGACAAAGGAACTATGTGTGGCCGTCGCATCTTCATGCGTTCCTTCGGCACTTCCCAAGTCCCTTTGTCCAGATCAAACTCACGCCATTCAGCCAACCTCAGTTCAATGGTTCGAACTCCAGTTAGCATCAGAATACGAGTAGCAAGTCGAGTTATCGGACTGCCGCTGTAATTCTCCAGTGCCTGTAAGAATGCTGGCAGCTCATCAGCGAGTAAGTGAGGGAAATGCTGAGGTTTTGGCGTCGCCAATGCACTCGCAAGATCCGCCACCGGATTGATCTCCGCCCTGCCCGTCACGATGGCATAAGTGAACACCTGCTTACAGGCTTGCCGAATTTTACGCAGCTTATCCAATACTCCGCGCTTTTCTAACTTGCGCAGCGTCGTCAGCATCTCTAGCGGTTTGATTTCAGCTATAGGACGCTTACCAAGATCCGGAAAAATGTCATTCTCAAACGCTTCCATCAGATCATCAGCATATCCCTTCGACCATCCTGGACGTTTGTACTCATGCCATTCAAGAGCAAGCGCTTTGAAGTTATTCTCAATGGCAATTTTACGGGTTTGCTTATCAACCTTCTTCTGCTCACCTGGATCGATGCCATTGGCAATCTTCCGTTTAGCTTCATCACGACGTTGTCTGGCTTCAGAAAGCGAGATCTCAGGATAAACACCTAGCGCCAACGTTTTCTGCTTGCCATCGAAGCGATACTGCAGCCGCCAATACTTAGAACCGTTCGGGTGCACCATCAAATGCATCCCTTCTCCATCGGTAAGTTTGAAGGCTTTATCGGTGGGTTTCGCACTGCGGACTTTTACATCTGTAAGCGCCATTGGCTGCTCTCCATAACTGGATGTTGGTACAAAAAAACATTGAACGGGGTTGTACCAACACATATACCAACAAAGATTACTTGATGTGGGTTTATGTCGATAGACTCAGGTTGAATTTGAATGCCTGGTGCTGGGCTAAATTACTGGATTTTAGGCATAAAAAAAGACGCCAGTTGACGTCTCTTGATATGAATTTGGCGCGCCCTACAGGATTCGAACCTGTGACCTACGGCTTAGAAGGCCGGTGCTCTATCCAACTGAGCTAAGGGCGCATAGTGATTGGGTCGGATTATACGTCCAGCGGCTCGCGCGTCAACGTTTTTGCCCTTGAACGGAAGCGGAGTGCTGCCAGATTAACCAAAACCCCTTAATGCCGCTTACGCCACTCGCTCATCGACACCAGATTCCCGCCCTGTTCCGTTTCGCCTTCCAGCTCAATCCCTTGCTGCGTGAAGTACGCATTGTACTGCTCGCGTAGGGCATGCAGTTCCTGGCTGTCCGGCTCCAACTGGCGCAAGAACCCCAACGCCAGCAACAGCTGCTGCCTCGAAATCAACGCAGAAAATCCCGCCCGGCTCAAAATGCCATGCCAGCGCTGCCTATTTTCGTCGCTGCCATCGACAATCAGCACCTGCCAAATCAGCAGCACCGCCGCGCCGTTGTGCAGATGCGTGTCGTTATCGCCCGAGATGTAATCGGTAAACTCTTTTGCCGCCTCTTTGCCCATCAGCGACAACATCGATTCGATATGCACCGGCGGCAGTTGCAACCGTTTATTAAGCGCCTGCACCGCATGGCGCGAGCTGGCCGTCAGCAGCTGAAAACCTACCACGAACACCACCGCCAGCGTGGCGAGAATTAACCAAATCATCACGTCATCCATCTCATTCACTGCCCGGCATCAT
>Ga0308163_10000749_pt1 | contig 45981 bp, 39 predicted proteins | sample PhyTR1_FD_201037 | JGI IMG/M metagenome (GOLD analysis project Ga0308163, IMG submission 201037) | Phyllosphere microbial communities from UC Gill Tract Community Farm, Albany, California, United States - DLSLT.R1 | ecosystem: Host-associated > Plants > Phyllosphere > Unclassified | place: USA... | reverse complement strand
AACGCATCGCGGGCAAGCGCGCTCCTACAGGTACGGGGTAATGACTGACCGTCAGGCCATACCATAGGCCTGTGGGAGCGAATTCATTCGCGATTGGCCGGTGCATCCGAAAGATATTCATCGGATTCACCACCGCATCGCGAATGAATTCGCTCCCACAGGTTCGACAGCGCGCAGCCCTTACCGCCTATTTGCGCTTTTTATCGCCCTTCGCAAACGCCGCCTCCAGCGCCTCGTTGATCGTGCGCAGCACCTTCACTCGCGCCCAGCGTTTGTCGTTGGCTTCGACCAGTGTCCAAGGAGCGATCTCGGTGCTGGTGCGGTCGACCATGTCGCTGACGGCTTCCCGGTACTGCGGCCATTTCTTGCGATTGCGCCAGTCGTCCTCGGTGATCTTGTGGCGCTTGAACGGGATCTTTTCCCGCGCCTGGAATCGCTCCAGTTGGGTCTTGTCATCAATCGCCAGCCAGAACTTCACGACCACAATCCCTGCGTCGGTGAGTTGTTCTTCAAAGTCGTTGATCTCGCTGTACGCCCTCAGCCAGTCGGCCTCGGAGCAGTAACCCTCCACGCGTTCGACCAACACCCGGCCGTACCAGGAACGGTCGAACACCGTGAACTTGCCCCGCGCCGGGATCTGCCGCCAGAAGCGCCACAGGTAAGGCTGCGCCAGCTCGTCCTGACTCGGCGCTGCGATCGGCACGATGTGGTACTGCCGTGGATCGAGCGCACCGGCCACGCGCTTGATGGCGCCACCCTTGCCAGCCGCATCATTGCCTTCGAACACCGCCACCAACGCGTGACGGCGCATGCGCTTGTCGCGCATCAGCCCCGACAGACGTGCCTGCTCGGTAATCAGTTGCTCGTCGTAATCGTCCTTCTCCAGCGCCAGCGTCATGTCCAGGTTGTCCAGCAGGCTCAATTCGTCAGTGTTGCTGGGCAGCGGCCCGAGGTTAACCAGGTTGGTGCTGCCTTCCGGCGTCTTCAGCGCATTCTGCAAACCTTCGAGCAGCAGACGTCCCACGGTCAGGCTGCGGTAGTTGGGGTCAACGCCCTCGATCACGTGCCACGGCGCATAGTCGCGGCTGGTGCGACGCAGCACGCGCTCGCCGAAGCGCACGAACTTGTCATAGGTCTTTGACTGCTGCCAGTCCAGCGGGCTGATCCGCCAGCTGTGCAACGGGTCGTCCTTGAGGGTCTTGAGGCGCAATTTCATCTGCTGCTTTGACAGATGGAACCAGAACTTGAAGATCACCGCCCCCTCATCGACGAGCATCTTTTCAAGGCGTTCGGCGCCATTGATGGCCTGATCCAGCACCGGATCCTTGTATTGCTTGTGTACCCGACCCTGGATCATCTGGCTGTACCAGTTGCCGAAAAACACACCGATACGCCCCTTCGGCGGCAGTTGACGCCAATAGCGCCACACGGGCGGATGGGCGAGTTCTTCATCGGTCTGCTGATCGAAGGTGCGCACCTCGATGTAGCGCGGGTCCATCCAGTCGTTGAGCAGCTTGACGGTTTCGCCTTTGCCCGCGCCTTCGATGCCGTTGATCAAAATGATGATCTGGCGCTTGGCCTGTTCATGCAGTTCGTACTGGGCTTCAAGCAATGCTTCTCGCAACGCCGGCACTTCGGCGTCGTAGGTTTCGTCGTCGATGGTGTGGCCGATTTCAGCGGATTCGAACATGTACGGCTCCCGTTCCTGATCGCTCAAGACTAGCGGATCGAATAACTCAGTGCCGGTTGTGACCGCAAATCCCTGCCATGGGTCAATTCGCCGGCTGCGATACCACACCCGCTGTGCGTTAAGATGCCCACCTTGCACCTGCCAAAGCGCCTTTCACAGCCCAATCATGACGACTCTCCAGCATGCCCAGCTCGACTGGGACGAAAACGGCAACCCGATCTCCCGGGCGTTTGCCGACGTGTATTTCTCCAATGAATCGGGCCTCGCGGAAACCCGTCATGTGTTTCTGACCCAGAACGACCTCCCCGAGCGCTTCGCTGCGCTGCCGACGGACGGGCGTCTGGTGATTGGCGAAACAGGCTTTGGCACCGGCCTCAATTTCCTCTGTGCATGGCAGCTGTTCGAAGCCTGCGCCACACCCGGCGCGCGTCTGCAATTCGTCAGCGTCGAGAAATTCCCGTTGAGCCGCGCCGACCTGGTGCGAGCGCTGGCACTGTGGCCGGAACTGAAAACATTTGCCGATCAACTGCTGGAGCACTACGTCGCCATCCACGAGGGGTTTCAACGCCTGGTGTTTGACAGCGGACGCATAACGCTGACCCTGCTGATCGGCGATGCGCTGGAGATGCTGCCGCAACTGGATGGGGAGATTGATGCCTGGTTTCTCGACGGTTTCGCGCCTTCCAAAAACCCGGAAATGTGGACGCCCGAGCTGTTCGCCGAACTGGCCCGCCTTGCAGCGCCAGACTCGACCATCGGCACGTTCACCAGCACCGGCTGGGTCCGGCGCGCGTTGAACGCGGCAGGTTTCAAGATGAAGCGCGTGCCCGGCATCGGCCACAAATGGGAAGTGCTCAAGGGCCGTTTTCTCGGCTGGCCGGAAGACGTACCTGCACCCGCGCAGCCCAAACCGTGGTTTGCTCGACCGCCCTTGTCCGGCACAGAACGCAAGGCGCTGGTCATCGGCGCCGGACTCGCCGGATGTGCGACCGCTTCCAGCCTGGCTGCCCGGGGTTGGCAGGTCAGTTTGCTCGAGCGTCATGCGGACCTTGCGCAAGAAGCATCCGGCAATCCGCAAGGCGTGCTTTATCTCAAGCTTTCCGCCCATGGCACCGCGCTTTCACAATTGATTCTCAGTGGTTTTGGTCACACCCGTCGGCTGTTGGAACGCTTGGACCGCGGTGTGGACTGGGACGATTGCGGCGTGCTGCAACTGGCGTTCGACGACAAGGAACGCCAACGTCAGGCGCAACTGGCCGACGCATTCTCACCCGAGCTGCTGCACGTTCTGGACACGCCCGCCGCCCAAGCTAAGGCGGGCATTGCGTTGAACAGCGGTGGCCTGTTTTACCCCGAAGGCGGCTGGGTTCACCCGCCTGCGTTGTGTCGTCGTCAGGCGAGCGCGGCAAACATCCGCCTTATGCCGCACCACGACGTCGTCGAATTAAGACACGAAGGTGATCACTGGCAGGCATGGGATGGCGACCGGCTGGTGGATTCAGCACCGGTCGTGGTGCTCGCAGGCGCAGCAGAGGTCAAGCGCTTTCCGGCCAGCGCCGACCTGCCGCTCAAACGCATTCGTGGGCAAATCACCCGATTGCATCAAACCCGCGCCAGCGCCTCGTTGAGCACGGTCGTCTGCGCGGAGGGCTACGTGGCACCGGCGCGTCTGGGCGAACACACGCTCGGGGCGAGTTTCGACTTCACCAGTGACGACCTGACACCGACTGCTGCTGAGCACTTGGGCAATCTTCAATTGCTGCGGGAAATCTCCAGCGACCTGACTGAGCGCCTGGATGCCGATCAGTTGCCTGCCGAGGAACTGGAAGGCCGCGCCGCCTTTCGCTGCACCAGTCCTGATTACCTGCCTATCGTCGGCCCGCTGGCGGACAAGGACGCCTTCCTCGAGGCGTACGCGGTGCTGCGCAAGGATGCCCGGCAAACGCCCGACACTGCCTGCCCTTGGGTAGACGGTTTGTACGTCAACAGCGGGCACGGCTCACGCGGCCTGATCACCGCGCCATTGTCCGGCGAGCTGATCGCCGCCTGGCTCGACAACGAACCCCTGCCCCTGCCCCGTGCTGTTGCCGAGGCCTGCCATCCGAATCGGTTTGTATTGCGCGGGTTGATCAGAGGGAAGTAGCTGGCCCGAGTCATTGGGTGTTGCGTAAGTCATGTCAAGGCAACTAATGAGCACTGAAGTCAAACCACATTGCACCTATTTATCTGCAGTCGTCATCAGAGTCATTCCCTATATCAAATCTTCTTCCCGATGAGTTTTGATCACGCAGTTCGACGTCGGATAACTTACACACAGAAGTATCAAGCTCTCTTTGACTTGGTCATCGTCCAAAAAGGCCTGCTCGCTTTGATCAACACTCCCTGACACAAGCTTGGCGGCGCAGGCTGAGCAGCTTCCTGCACGGCAACTGCAGGGCAACTCAATCCCTGCTTCTTCTGCGGCATCCTGAATGTATTTATCCTCACTAACTTTAATGACCTTTAAACCAACATTTGGAATATCTAAACTCACGTTGTAATAAGCCATCGCTGCCATCCTTTGCCGAATAAATTTTATAAAGCCTTGCCAGCCATTTCACTATCGACCAGAAATTAGAAAACGTAAAGACAGGAACTCAAGATAGCGATAAAAGAGCCTCTTATTTTGCAATAACATTCATTCCAATCGGATATATTCAGGAAAGTTGATGCCGTCATAGACCATTTGTGCGAGTTTGGTCTGGGGCTCGGTGATCTGACCCGATCCCGGAAAAGCCCAACGTATCCAACCGGCTACAAATCTGCACGATCGTGCTGTTTACATCTCCCCCGGCCAACCCGGTATTCTCCACCTCACTCCTCTTCCAGGTGCAGGTCAATGCTGCAAGTCCAAGGCGTGTTCAAGAGTTATGCCACGGCGCAAGGCCCGTTGGCAGTATTACGCGGGGTGGATTTGCAACTGGGCCAAGGGCAAAGCCTGGCGTTGATGGGCGAATCGGGCAGCGGCAAGAGCACGTTGTTGCACTTGGTCGCGGGCCTCGATCAGGCCGATCAAGGCAGCATCGAAATCGCCGGCCGGCGCCTTGATCAGATGAACGAAGCGCAACTGGCCAACTGGCGACGCACGGAAATCGGCCTGGTGTTCCAGCAGTTCAACCTGATCGGCAGCCTCAAGGTCGAAGACAACCTGGCCTTTCAGGCTCGCCTTGCCGGGCGCTATCAGCCTGAATGGCAAGCCGAACTCACCGAGCGTCTGGGCTTGGGCGATTTGCTTAAGCGTTACCCCGAACAACTCTCCGGTGGGCAACAGCAGCGTGTCGCCATTGGCCGCGCCCTCGCCTCGCGCCCCGGCCTGTTGCTGGCGGATGAGCCCACCGGCAACCTGGACGAAAACACCAGCGATGAAGTCCTGCAGTTGTTGCTCGACCTGCTCGCCGACAGCCCCACCAGCCTGTTGATGGTCACCCACAGCCCCAGAGTCGCGGCCCGATTGGACCGTCAGGAAGTCCTGCATCTGGGACGGCTGGCCAATGAAGGCGAACGTTGATGCCCGTCTTCTTCTGGACGCTGAAAGCGCTGCTCAGCCATTGGCGGCGTCATCCGGTGCAATTCTTCAGCGTGCTGACCGGCCTGTGGCTGGCGACCAGCCTGCTGACCGGCGTGCAGGCGTTGAACAGCCAGGCACGCGAAAGCTACGCCAAGGCCAGTCAGCTGATTGGCGGAGAGCCGCAGAAAATACTCGTCACACCCAATGGCGCAAACTTCCCGCAAGAGCTGTTCGTCAGCCTGCGTCGTGCCGGCTGGCCGGTCTCACCCGCGCTGCGAGGCCGCGTCACGCTCAAAGACCTGCCCGACCAGCGCCTGACCTTGCTCGGCATCGAGCCGGTGTCGTTACCCGTCAATACCGCCCTCGCAGGGCAGTCTCTGGACACTGCGCAGATCGTGTCGTTTTTCACCCCGCCGGGCAGCACGTGGATCTCCCCGCAAACCCTTCAGGCGCTGGGCCTGCATGAAGGCGAACAGCCTCAGACCGACTCGGGCCAGACCCTTCCACCACTGCATGCCCAAGCCGACATGGCACCCGGCCTGTTGCTGATGGACATCGGCTTCGCTCAGCAATTACTCAATCAGCCGGGACAGATCTCGCGTCTGATCTTGCCCAAAGACTTTGCCGATAACGCCCCGGACCTGCCTGACGACCTCAAGGGCGAGCTGGTGATGCGCAAGAGCGGCGAAGACAACGACCTCGGGCGGCTCACCGAAAGCTTTCACCTGAACCTTGATGCACTTGGATTTCTGTCGTTCGTGGTCGGGCTGTTCATCGTTCACGCAGCAATTGGCCTGGCGCTGGAACAGCGTCGAGGTCTGCTGAGAAACCTGCGCGCGTGCGGCGTCAGTGCCCGGGGCTTGATCGTGAGCCTGATCATCGAACTGGGCGTGCTGGCGCTGCTGGGCGGAATCGCAGGCGTGATCAGCGGTTACTGGCTCGCCAGTGCGCTGTTGCCTGACGTGGCTGCCAGCCTGCGGGGCCTATATGGCGCTGAAGTCGCCGGGCACCTGAACCTGAGCATCGGGTGGTGGCTGAGTGGATTGGGCGTGAGCCTTTTAGGCGCCTTCCTCGCCGGAGCGAGTAGCGTGCTGCGCGCCGCGCGCTTGCCTTTGCTCGCGCTGGCCAACGCACAAGCCTGGCATGAAACCCACGCACGCTGGTTGAAACGTCAGGGCTGGGTCGCAGGGATTTCGGTCGTAATCGCGGTCCTCGCGGTGCTGTTCGGCAACAGCCTTGCGGTGGGCTTCGTGCTGATGGCGAGCCTGCTGCTCGGTGCGGCGCTGGGTCTGCCGGTGCTGCTCAACACCCTGCTCAACCTGCTGCTGGGCAGGAGTCGTTCGGTACTGGGGCAATGGTTCCTCGCCGACTGCCGCCAACAATTGCCGGCACTGAGCCTGGCCTTGATGGCCCTGCTGCTGGCGATGGCCGCCAACATCGGCGCGGGCAGCATGACATCGGGCTTTCGCCAGACCTTCACCCACTGGCTGGAACAACGCCTGAGCGCCGAGCTTTACATCAACCCGCAAAATTCGGCCCAGGCCGCGCCGCTGGAAAAATGGCTGAGCGAGCAACCGCTGACCTCTGCCGTGCTACCCAACTATCAAGTGTCTTTGCAACTTAAAGGGTGGCCGGCCGAACTGTATGGCGTGATCGACCACGAACATTACCGACAACACTGGCCCTTGCTGCAATCGGTCAGCGGCGATGCCTGGGCGCAACTGGCGTCTGACGACACGCTGATGCTCAGCGAGCAACTGGCACGACGTCTCAAGGTCGGGGTCGGGGATCAGGTGAGTCTGCCCGCACCCGACGGCGACTGGACGCTGCGCGTGGTCGGCATCTACGCAGATTACGGCAACCCAAAGGGCCACATACTGGTCAACGCCGATCACCTGCTCACACACTGGCCACAGCTGACACCTAATCGCTTCAACCTGCGCATCGATCCTCGCGCCATCCCGCAGTTGCTGCGCGTGCTGCACAACAAGTTCACCATCGACGACAACCGCATCGTCGATCAGATCCAGCTCAAGGCATGGTCCCGACAAGTGTTTGAGCGCACCTTCGCCGCGACGGCGGCGTTGAACAGCCTGACGTTGATGGTCGCAGGGGTGGCGCTGTTCATCAGCCTGCTGACCCAGAGCCAGAGCCGCCTCGGGCAACTGGCGCCGTTATGGGCACTGGGGGTCACGCGCCGGCAATTGATGCTGCTGAATCTTGCGCAGACCTGGCTGCTGGCGGTACTGACGCTGGTGCTGGCGATCCCGCTGGGGCTGTTGCTCGCCTGGTGCCTGGATGCAGTCATCAACGTGCAAGCCTTCGGTTGGCGTCTGCCGTTGCAGGTGTTCCCGATGCAGCTGCTGCGTCTGATGCTGCTGGCGATGCTTGCCACGCTGCTGGCGTCGGCCTGGCCTCTGTATCGCCTGTACCGCACCCGCCCTGCCGATCTGCTGAGGACATTCGCCAATGAAAGTTAAGGCGATGGCCCTGCTGACGGTCGCGCTGCTACTGGCCGCCTGCGACGACCAACCCGAGGAAGAAAAAGGCTTCGCAGGTTTGGCGGACAATGCGGCCCATTACGCGCAGGTCACGCCGGGCAAGACGTTTCTGTTTCCGTTGGATCATGGCGCGCACAACGACTTCCGCATCGAATGGTGGTACATCACCGCCAACCTCAAGGACGCCGACGGCCAGTCGTTTGGCGTGCAATGGACCTTGTTCCGCAACGCCCTGCCCCGTTCCAACGCGGCGCCCCAGGACAATCATGGCTGGAGCAATCGCAACCTGTGGATGGGCCATGCCGCCGTCACCTCGCAGGACGAGCACTACGCTGCCGAGCGGTATGCCCGTGGGGGCGTGGGTCAGGCGGGCGTCACGCTGGCGCCGATGTCAGCGTGGATCGATGACTGGGCGCTGACCAGCCACGCCAGCGTCGAAGACCCGCTGGCCGACATGCAACTGGAAGCCCGCGGGGCGCAGTTCAGCTATCGCCTGCACCTGACGTCCAGCAAGCCGCTGGTGCTGCAAGGCCAGCAGGGATTCAGCCAGAAATCAGAGCAAGGCCAGGCGTCTTACTACTACAGTCAGCCATTCTTTCAGGCCGAAGGCAGCCTGGAGATCGATGGCAAGACCTATCAGGTTACCGGCCCCGCCTGGCTGGACCGCGAGTGGAGCAGCCAGCCACTGACGGAAAACCAGACCGGCTGGGACTGGTTCTCGCTGCACCTGAGCGACGGCGCTGACGTGATGCTCTATCGCATGCGGCAGAAAGACGGCGAGCCGTACCTCACCGGAACCTGGATCAACGGTGACGGCAGCACCCAACGGCTCGACGCGAAGGACATCGAGCTCGAACCGCAAAACACCACCGAGGTCGAAGGCCGCGACATCCCCACCCGCTGGTCGGTAAAAATCCCCGGCAAGGGCGTAGATATCACCGTGGAAGCGCTCAACCCCCAAGCCTGGATGAACCTGCAGATCCCCTATTGGGAAGGCCCGGTGCAGATCAGCGGAAACCAGAAAGGCGTGGGGTATCTGGAGATGACGGGGTATTGAGATGCTGCGATTGACGCGCACTGAACAGGAGTTGGCTGGGTGCGGGCCGTGTTTGGACGAAGGCGGTGGGTCAGGCGGCATCGTTGGTGACTGGACCGGCGCGTTCGCTGCCCTCGTAACCTCGGACGTCTCCTACGGGTACTGCAGCGCGACAGGCGAAGGCGGTGGGTCAGGTGCCATCGTTGGTGAATGGACCGGCGCGTTCGCTGCCCTCGAAACCTCGGACGTCTCCTACAGGTACTGCCGCGTGAAAGGCATTTGAGGCAACCATCAAGTCCCCTGTTATAGGACCTGAGACGAGCTTCGGCCGGTAAGTCCGATGATAGAGTCATGCCCGGCTTATAACTCATCGTTCTAAAACTCTCACAATCCCTGCCGGTCAGTCTTTGGGTAGCCGGACTTCCCGTCTACGTTCCCCAACGGAAAACCGGTAAGGATTATATGTGCGGATTAGCTGGTGAATTACGTTTTGACAACCAACCTGCGGACCTCGCCGCAGTAGAACGCATCACCCATCATCTGGCCCCTCGCGGCCCGGATGCCTGGGGTTTTCATAGCCAGGGGCCGATTGCCCTCGGCCATCGTCGCCTGAAAATCATGGACCTGTCGGACGGCTCGGCGCAGCCGATGATCGACAGCCATCTGGGCCTGTCACTGGCCTTCAACGGTGCGATTTATAATTTCCCGGAACTGCGTGCCGAGCTTGAAGCCCTCGGCTATCAGTTCCACTCCGGTGGCGACACCGAAGTGCTGCTCAAGGGTTATCACGCTTGGGGCGCCGACATGCTGCCCAAGCTCAACGGCATGTTTGCCTTCGCCATCTGGGAACGCGACAACAATAGCCTGTTCATTGCCCGCGACCGTCTGGGCGTCAAACCGCTGTACCTGTCGCTGACCGACAAGCGCCTTCGTTTCGCCTCGGCACTACCCGCGCTCCTGAAAGGTGGTGACATCAGCCCGATGCTGGATCCGGTGGCACTGAACCATTACCTGAACTTCCACGCCGTGGTGCCTGCACCGCGCACCCTGCTGGCGGGCGTCGAGAAAATTCCGCCGGCCACCTGGATGCGTGTGGGCGCCGATGGCAAGGTCGAGAAGAAAACCTGGTGGACCCTGCCCTATGGCCCTCATGCCGATGAAGCGAACCTGACCCTGGAGGACTGGCGCGACCGCGTACTCGACAGCACGCGCGAAGCTGTGGCCATTCGTCAGCGTGCGGCGGTGGACGTCGGTGTGCTGCTGTCCGGCGGCGTCGACTCCAGCATGCTGGTCGGCCTGTTGCGCGAAGTCGGCGTGAAGGATCTTTCGACTTTCTCGATCGGCTTTCAGGATGCAGGCGGCGAGCGTGGCGACGAGTTCCAGTATTCGGACCTGATCGCCAAGCACTACGGCACGAATCACCATCAGTTGCGCATCAAGGAAAGCGAAATTCTCGAGCAGTTGCCGGCCGCGTTCCGTGCCATGAGCGAGCCGATGGTCAGCCACGACTGCATCGCTTTTTACCTGCTGTCCCGGGAAGTCGCCAAGCACTGCAAAGTGGTGCAGAGCGGCCAGGGCGCCGACGAACTGTTCGCTGGCTACCACTGGTACCCGCAGGTCGATGGCGCGAGCGATCCATACGCCGCGTACCGCGATGCGTTCTTTGACCGCAGCTACAAGGAATACGCCGATACCGTTGCGCCGCAATGGCTGACCGCCAATGACGCCGCCGGCGATTTCGTGCGCGAACACTTCGCTATGCCCGGCGCTGACGCGGCGGTGGACAAAGCCTTACGGCTGGACAGCACCGTGATGCTGGTGGACGACCCCGTCAAGCGTGTGGACAACATGACCATGGCCTGGGGCCTGGAAGCGCGTACGCCGTTCCTTGACTATCGCCTGGTCGAGCTGTCGGCCCGTGTGCCCGCCCGCTTCAAGCTGCCGGACGGCGGCAAGCAGGTGCTCAAGGAAGCAGCGCGACTTGTGATCCCGTCCGAGGTCATTGACCGCAAGAAAGGTTATTTCCCGGTGCCGGGCCTCAAGCACCTTGAGGGCGACACGCTGAATTGGGTGCGCGACCTGTTGCTCGACCCGAGCCAGGACCGTGGCCTGTTCAACCCGACCATGCTCGACAAGCTGTTGACCGATCCCGATGGTCAATTGACCCCGCTGCGCGGCTCGAAGCTGTGGCAGCTCGCGGCCCTGAACCTGTGGCTCAGCGAACAAGGACTTTGACCGATGAAAGCCAACGCTTCGATCTACAACCAGCGCCTGTTGCGCGGTCAGGCACCCTCCTATGAGCGCCTGCAAGCGCGCTTTGCCGAAGACGGCAGCACGCCGGATGCAGGACCTCTGGCCCTGCATTGCGGCTGGGGACGCCTGCTGATCGGTCACACGTACCCCGATCCTGCGGCGCTGGCCCATGAGTTGCTGAACGAGAAGCCTGGCGAGCGCGACATCGCGCTTTACGTGGCCGCACCTCAACAGGTGCTGGCCCAGTCGCCACAGCAGTTGTTTCTCGATCCGTCGGACACACTGCGTTTGTGGTTCAGCGACTACCGTCCTTCGCAACGCGTGTTTCGCGGGTTTCGCATCCGCCGCGCACAGAGCCAGGATGACTGGACGGCGATCAACAATTTGTACATCGCCCGAGGCATGCTGCCCATCGACCCGACCTTGCTGACCCCGCGTCATCAGGGCGGTCCGGTGTACTGGATCGCCGAAGACGAAACCACGAATGCGGTGATCGGCAGCGTCATGGGCCTGAACCATCAAAAGGCCTTTAATGACCCGGAAAACGGCAGCAGCCTGTGGTGCCTGGCGGTTGACCCTCAATGCACACGACCGGGTGTTGGCGAAGTGCTGGTTCGGCATTTGATCGAGCATTTCCAGAGTCGCGGCCTCGCCTACCTTGACCTGTCGGTATTGCACGACAACCAGCAGGCAAAAAACCTCTACAGCAAACTCGGTTTTCGAAACTTGCCGACCTTTGCCATCAAGCGCAAGAACGGTATCAACGAAAAGCTGTTCCTGGGCCCGGGCCCGCAGGCGGACTTCAATCCGTACGCGCGGATCATTGTCGAGGAAGCTCACCGCCGCGGCATCGACGTGCAAGTGGATGACGCGGAAGCCGGCCTGTTCACGCTGATCCATGGTGGGCGACGCATCCGTTGCCGTGAGTCGCTGAGCGATCTGACCACCGCCGTCAGCATGACGTTGTGCCAGGACAAACGCCTGACGAACAAGGTGCTCAAAGCAGCGGGTCTTGAACTGCCCGTGCAGCAACTTGCGGGCAATGCCGATGACAATCTGGCGTTTCTCGACGAGCACGAACGGGTCGTGGTCAAGCCGGTAGACGGTGAGCAAGGTCAGGGCGTTGCCGTGGATCTGCGGACCATCGACGACGTGCAGGCGGCCGTCGAGCGCGCCCGTCAATTCGACAGCCGCGTGCTGCTGGAAAGCTTTCATGAAGGGCTGGACCTGCGCATTGTCGTCATCGGTTTCGATGTGGTGGCGGCAGCGATCCGGCGGCCGGCTGAAGTCATAGGCGACGGTCGTCACACCATCGCCCAGTTGATCGAAGCGCAAAGCCGTCGTCGCGCGGCGGCCACGGGCGGCGAAAGCAAGATTCCGGTGGATGAGGAAACCCGTCGTACCGTTGAAGACGCGGGTTTCACCTTTGACAGCGTGCTGCCGGCAGATCAACGTCTGGCGGTGCGCCGCACGGCCAATCTGCATACCGGTGGGTGTCTGGAAGACGTGACGGCGATCCTTCACCCGGTATTGAAAGATGCGGCCATCCGAGCCGCCCGCGCTCTGGACATTCCAGTGGTCGGTCTGGACCTGATGGTCCCGGCCGCCGACCAGCCGGAATACGTGTTTATCGAAGCCAACGAACGCTGTGGCCTCGCCAACCACGAGCCACAGCCGACGGCCGAACGCTTCGTCGACCTTTTATTTCCCCACAGCCTGCCCGTGCACGGCTGAAAATCGGCGCGCTCCCCTGCTTTTGTAGGAGCGCGCTTGCCCGCGATTGCGTAGCGCCAGTCAGCATCTTCTTCGCTGACACACCGATATCGCGGGCAAGCGCGCTCCTACAAGGGACCCGCTCACACATTCAGGAGCCTCTCCATGACCACTGCACAAAAAATCCTCGAACCGGATCTGAATTACCTGCAGAAAGTCCTGCTGGAAATGCTCGCGATTCCAAGTCCCACGGGCTTTACCGACACCATCGTGCGCTATGTCGCCGAGCGTCTGGAGGAGCTGGGCATCCCTTTTGAATTAACCCGGCGCGGGACCATACGTGCCACCTTGAAAGGCAAGCAGAACAGCCCCGACCGCGCCGTTTCCGCGCACTTGGATACCATCGGTGCCAGCGTACGTGAAGTGAAGGACAACGGCAGGCTGGGCCTGTCGGCAGTGGGTTGCTGGTCCAGCCGTTTTGCCGAAGGCAGCCGGGTCAGTGTATTTACCGACACAGGTGTGATTCGCGGCAGCGTGCTGCCGTTGATGGCCTCGGGGCATGCGTTCAACACCGCCGTCGACACGATGCCGATCAGTTGGGACCACATTGAACTACGCCTGGACGCTTATTGCGCAACCCGCGCCGACTGCGAGTCGCTAGGAATCAACATCGGCGATTTCGTCGCGTTCGACCCGCTACCCGAGTTCACTGAAAGCGGTCACATCAGCGCGCGACACCTCGACGACAAGGCGGGGGTCGCGGCCCTGCTCGCCGCGCTCAAAGCCATTGTCGACAGCGGCGCCGAGCCACTGATCGACTGCCATCCGCTCTTCACGATCACCGAGGAAACCGGCAGCGGCGCAGCGGGCAGCCTGCCGTGGGACGTCAGTGAGTTCGTCGGTATCGACATCGCGCCAGTTGCACCCGGTCAACACTCCAGCGAACACGCGGTGAGCGTCGCCATGCAGGACTCCGGCGGTCCCTACGACTACCACCTGTCTCGGCATCTGCTGCGCCTGGGTCAGGAGAAAGAACTCTCTGTGCGCCGCGACCTGTTCCGTTATTACTACAGCGATGCGCACTCGGCGATCACCGCAGGCTATGACACGCGCACCGCGTTGCTGGCCTTCGGCTGCGATGCGACACACGGCTATGAGCGCACGCACATTGACAGCCTGAGTACGCTGAGCCGCCTGCTCTCGGCGTACATCATGAGCCCGCCGGTATTCGCCAGTGATGCGCATCCCTCGAATGCGTCGTTGGAGAATTTCAGCCATCAGCTGGAGCACGACGCGCAGATGGAAACCGACACCCGCGTGCCGTCGGTGGATACATTGGTGGGACAGCGTTAAGCATTGACCCGCCACGCGCTGATCATTCCTACACCCTGGGTGGGAATGATCAAAGAAGTCCTGTGGGAGCGAATTCATTCGCGATGCAAAGCTGCAGGCAATAGGGATGTTGAGCCTCTACCACCGTCTCGCGAATGAATTCGCTCCCACAGTTGAAGTGCAGAAATCAGCAGCAGCGTAGGAAAAATTAACTACCGCTGTAGCCTCCCAACCTGGACCGCGCTAGCATCCCGCCATCTCCCCCTTCGCCCTGACCGAGAACCCCATGCTGATCCCCTACGACCAACTCGAAGCCGACACCCTGACGCGTTTGATCGAGGATTTCGTGACGCGGGACGGGACCGACAATGGTGACGAGACTCCGCTGGAAACCCGCGTCCTGAGGGTGCGGCACGCCCTGAGTAAAGGTCAGGCGGTGATTTTCTTTGACCTGGACAGTCAGCAATGTCAGCTGATGCTCAAGCATGACGTGCCCAAAGAGTACTTCGACGAATAATAAAGGTGGCCGCAAGGCAGAGGGTTGATCGATTTGACGACGGGTCTAGGTGCCCGATGATTGCGTCGCCATCTGCTGCAGACGCGCAGCGATGCGTTTGTAGACTTCCGCGCGATGGATCTTCACATGTTGCGGGGCGTCAATGCCCAGCCGTACCTGATTGCCGGTGATGCCCAGAATCTGCACGGTAATGTCATCGCCGATGGAGAACGTCTCTCCGACTTCTCGCGTCAATACCAGCATTTTTCCTACTCCCTTGGTTGTAACCGAGAGAGCAGGTTGCCGCGCGGACCCGAGCGCTTCAATGCACTAGGAGAAAATCAGTCTTGCCCTTCAAGCCTTAAGGGCGATTGCTGACAGACACATCCTACGAACCATCAAAACTCGCGACGCCGATCGGAAAAAACGCCCGCACAGCGTGGGATTTTTACCGGGCCCTGTCAGGTCGCCGCCCACCGAGGACCCAGCAAGATAATGGTCGCGCCGATGACGCAGAACGCCACCCCGATCCAGTCAGACGTCAACGGTCGCACGCGCTCGATGACGCTCAACCAGGCAATGGACGTGATGATGTAGATCCCCCCGTACGCGGCATACGCACGTCCTGCATACGCCGCCTCGACCCGCGTCAACAGCAGCGCAAACAGGGTCAGGCTGGCCAGTGCCGGAATCACCCAGAGCGCGCTTTTACCCTGTCGCAACCACATCCAGAAACCATAGCAACCGGCTATTTCGAACAGGGCGGCCAGAAAGAACCAAACGTAATTGAGCACGGCGAAAACTCTTCAAGGGTGGCCGGAAAGATACGGCGCACCCTATCAGAAAACGCCGAATTGATGTGTCGAACGACTTGAAAGCGAAAGCGCAAAGAGATGCCGATTAATCCCTAAGCGTGTTGAGCGTAATACAGCAGCGCCATGGAAGAGACGACAGTCACCGATGAGTAGAAGTGAAATTTGACTCCGAATCTTAATGCTGCCGGTACTCTACGAACCTTCCACATCGGAATAACCTCCTGTCGTTTATACATACCGGGCACCATGATCACGAACACAATCGCTATCTCACGCATTCGTCTGCCAAGAAAGTGATTGCCGTAAGCGTCACGATGCTTTTTGACCAGTTCTACATCGCTCAGAAACTCTTCAATAACCTCGAGGTATTTTCGATAGAAAATATAGGAGGCGGCGGCATGAACGATCAGAGCGACAGACACCGCCACGGATAACCATCGACTATCGAAATCAAACATTACGGCCTCCACTCATAAAGAAGATCTCCAGCGTTCCCTCCTAACCACTCGCCCCCAACGCCCCCCGCATAGCCTCCGACGAGGCCACCCACAATTCCGCAACCGATTAAAGCAAGTCCGCCGCTAGGAACACCAAACACAACCACACACACGCTGTAAGCAGCGGAAGCTCCCAGCCCACCAGCTACATAACCACCTGCTACTCCCACCACCAACTTCGCTCCCTCCACATACCTCGCCTTTGTGCACATATCCTCACGTCCCATCGAGCAGGCCTCCTTTATCTCAAGCCCAGCAGACGTGATATTCAAGCCGATACCTATAGCCGTACCGTGCTTAAGTAAATTGGAAGCCTTGGCGATTTTACCGATCCTCTGCGCATAGCCGCGCAGCTCCTGTGTGTGAATATAACTTTTAGTCGACACGCCCAGCATGTGTTTTATCGACCCCCGGTTATGCAGCCCTGTCCCCCATCGCGCCACACCCTCTAGCTGAGTATCGAGTTTTGTGAACAGCACCCGTCGCTGATTAATGAACTCCTGACGCGCAATCGGAGTTCCGCGCTTCAACGCCAACTGGTAAAGGCGCTCTATGTCTTCGAGTGTTTTCTGTACGCCATCCAAATGTTTGCTCCAACTACTTGAAGCCGATCCTATCCCAAGTGATCCATAATTGAGGATGTTCTGTAACAGGTCATAGTTTTTGATGACCTGACCATCGGCTCTCGCCAGGTTCTGAAAAAGGTCATGGTGCACGCCATATGCAAGTCTTACCAATTCAGCCTCTTCCGGTGTCACCCTTGCCATGGACTCATCCCCCACGACGATAAGCTGTCCGGGCATGACCATGATGTTCCGAATGTGAGCATTGAGGGCATCGAATTTAGAGCCACCTCCCACCTGAGCTTTGAGCGTGGGGTAGTGTTGAAACTGGTCATTGATGAAGATGTAAGGCTTCCCATCCGCTGTCATCGTTCTGTCCCTAAAGATGCAAAACGGCAGAGCATAGGAAAAGGCCCAGAGACTTACGATGGTTTGAGCAGGGGTGCCAGAGAATTCAGAGCAACCCTACTCAGGGAGGGATGGATTCCTACATTTTGCAGGCGAGAAAGACTTCTGCACCCAGACGGCAACAAAGCAGCTCGCTAGTCCTTCCCGGACTTCGCCTTGGCCCGCATTTTGTCCGCCATGTTGGCCATCTCGTCGTACAGCATTTGCGGGTTTTTCTGCTTGAGTTGCCAGGCCATGCGCCCTTGCTCGTGGGGCAGGATCATGAACTCGCCTTTGCCTACCTGATCGAAAATGTACTCGGCGATGTCGCTCGCGCTGATCGGCGAGCTCTCCAGCAGCTTGCCGACCTGGGCTTTCATCGCCGGTGTCGGCCCGCGGAACGAGTCCAGAAGATTGGTCTGGAAGAACGACGGACAGACCACATGTACCCCGATCTCTTGCTGACGCAATTCGATCAACAGGCTTTCCGACAATGCCACCACACCGGCCTTGGCGACGTTGTAGTTGCTCATCGCCGGGCCCTGCATCAACGCCGCCATCGAAGCGATGTTGATGATCTTGCCCTTGCTCTGCTCTAACAACGGCAGAAACGCTTTGCAGCCTTTGACCACCCCCATGAGGTTGATCGCGATCTGCCAATCCCAGTCTTCCAGCGACAACTCGCCAAAGAAACCGCCAGACGCCACGCCTGCGTTGTTGACGATAATGTCGATGCCGCCGAACTTCTGTTCACAGGCTTGAGCGAAGGCCGTCAACTGGCTGTAGTCCCGCACATCGCAGCGCTGAACGAAACCGTCTGCACCCGCCTCACGCACCAGCCTCAGGGTTTCCTGAAGCCCGGCATCGCTGACGTCCGACAGCGCCAGGCGCCAGCCTTCGCGTGCCCAGCGCAGTGCGATTTCACGCCCCAGACCAGAACCTGCGCCAGTGATCATGATGCGATTTTGCATAGCAGTTGCCTTGTCGATTGCGAAGAGTGAGCTGAGTGTAAACAGACAAATTGTCGGACAATGCCTTCATTAGCTCGCTGAATATGCCAGGCAAACCGGCGCCTCAGGCCGCTCGGCGACCGTGACGCCAACGCTGGATCACGATCAGATACACCGTGAGATTGACCACCACCACCAACGTCCCGAGCGCAATCTGGATCTGCGGCGTGAGGCCGGCGGGATAGATCAGCGGTATCAGATAGTGACCGATGAAATCTCCCTCATAACCCGCGATGCCGGCCTTGAACCGCAGGCTGTTCTCAAGCGGGGTCAACGGGCAATACAGGTGGAAGAACTCTACGGCCATTCCCCAAGCCACCGCTGGTAAATGAATCAGCATCCAACCGCGCCAGCGCAACGCCAGAAGTGCGCCTGACATGACGAAGATGATAAATAAAAGATGGAAGACGACTACCGCGTCTGCCATGAAGGAATAAAACATAGCTTGCTTCCTATTTATCCTGCCAGGACAACTTTCGGGACCGACTTCCCGCGTGTAAGTTCCACGCTCATTACGCGCTAACAGCACACGAATCGCCACTAACTAAAGCCAGCAATTTTTGTCACACCACAGACTCAACCCTTTGTTTTATAACGCTTTTTAAAAAATGTTATTTTTTATTTCTTTTGATACGAACCTTTTGATTATGGCCACAGTCGGAGTAATCAAGCGGTGCAACTTTTGCCAAGTTGGCCAGAAGCTTGAACGGCATAGCCACTTTCCAGGTACACAAGAAGGAACTCGTCATGGGCATCGGCACAATTCTTATCATCATCCTGATTCTCCTGTTGGTTGGCGGTTTGCCAGTGTTCCCGCACTCCAGAAGTTGGGGCTATGGACCATCGGGCATCATCGGTACTATTCTGGTGATTCTGTTGATATTGGTGTTGCTCGGCAGGATATAACCCCCTGGCAGCATCTGGAAAACCCCGCGCTCGTCGCGGGGTTTTTTATGGGTTGGGTTTTGGTGGTACTGGGTTTGGGTATTGATCCGTATTTTAGGGTGATGCTGATATTTTGGTTCGGCCTAACGGCCGATCTGCTCCGCCTTCGGCGGGTTACTTTTTCAAGAGCCGGAGTGCCGGACCATCAAAAAGTAACCAAAAGGCCCTGCTCCTGGGTGGAGCCTGCCCCCAAGTCGCGTTTTGTGGTGTCTGGACTCTCGCGTACAAGAGCAACTAGGGCTGGAGCTAACGCTCGTCGCATTCCTGGTTCGTGCATCTATCGTTCGCGCTGCATTCTTAACTGTAGGAGCGCGCTTGCCCGCGATCTGCCGGGAACTGGCAGCAAATCCGGTGCATGCGGTGTGTCAGGGACAACCGAGTCGCCTGATTTTGCTACCGCTGCGCGGTAGATCGCGGGCAAGCGCGCTCCTACGCCTTCGGCAGAATCAAACGCAGACGACGCGCAGTGGGTCGAGCGGCATGGATGCCGCGAGAGCGCCGTCAGGACATGGATGCCCGTTCGGCGCGGGCCCACGGAGCGTCGCCGGAGTGCGGGTACCCGACGAAGTCGGGCCGAGCCGGGAGCCAACCCTTGGTTACTTGGGGTTATCAAGTAACCCGCCGAAGGCGGAACAGTTCGGCCCTCAGGCCAAACCCAAATACCAGCGCCACCACCAGAAACAGATATACACACCAAACCCCAAGCAAACCCTCAACCCAAATCCAAAACCCCAAACCCCAAAAACAAAAACGCCCCGAACCAGTCGGGGCGTTTCCTATCACGTAACTACCTCACATTAATGTGACACCGCACCGCTCGCCCCAAGCCCAGTCTGCGAACGCACAAACTGCGGGAAGAACAACGCACGCTCACCTTCCGCCGCTTTCGACTTGTCCGTCACCGAGAAGAACCAGATGCCGACAAACGCAATGGCGATGGAGAACAGCGCCGGGTACTCGTACGGGAAGATCGCCTTCTCATGATGCAGGATCTGCACCCAGATGGTCGGACCAAGAATCATCAGCACCACCGCACTGATCAGCCCCATCCAGCCACCGATCATGGCGCCACGGGTGGTCAGGTTCTTCCAGTACATCGAAAGCAACAGCACAGGGAAGTTACAGCTCGCTGCGATGGAGAACGCCAGGCCCACCATGAACGCGATGTTCTGGCTTTCGAACGCAATCCCCAGACCGATCGCCACAACCGCCAGGGCGATGGTGGTGATTTTCGATACGCGGATCTCGTCTTTCTCGTTCGCCTTGCCGCCTTTGATCACGCTGGCATACAGGTCATGCGACACCGCCGAGGCACCGGCCAGGGTCAAACCGGCAACCACCGCCAGAATCGTGGCGAACGCCACCGCCGAGATGAAGCCAAGGAACAGACTGCCACCCACTGCATCGGCCAGGTGGACAGCGGCCATGTTGTTACCGCCCAACAGTGCACCCGCTGCATCCTTGAACGCAGGGTTGGTGCTGACCAGCAGGATCGCGCCGAAGCCGATGATGAAGGTCAGGATGTAGAAGTAGCCGATGAAACCAGTCGCATACAGAACCGATTTGCGGGCTTCCTTCGCGTCGCTTACGGTGAAGAAGCGCATGAGGATGTGCGGCAGGCCAGCGGTACCGAACATCAGTGCCAGACCCAGGGAGAATGCCGAGATCGGGTCTTTCACCAGACCGCCCGGGCTCATGATCGCTTCACCTTTGGGGTGAACTTTCACGGCTTCGGAGAACAGCATGTTGAAGTCGAAGTTGACGTGCTTCATGACCATCAGCGCCATGAACGACGCACCGGACAACAGCATCACCGCTTTGATGATCTGGACCCAAGTGGTCGCCAGCATGCCGCCGAACAACACATACAGACACATCAGAATACCGACGAGCACCACGGCAACCGCGTAATCCAGACCGAACAGCAGCTGGATCAGCTTGCCCGCGCCAACCATCTGCGCAATCAGGTAGAACGCCACCACCACCAGCGAACCGCAGGCAGACAGGGTACGGATTTCCTTCTGCTTCAGGCGGTAGGACGCCACGTCAGCGAAGGTGTATTTGCCCAGGTTACGCAGGCGTTCGGCGATCAGGAACAGAATGATCGGCCAGCCCACCAGGAAGCCGATCGAGTAGATCAGGCCATCGTAGCCAGAGGTGTAAACCAGCGCGGAAATACCCAGGAAGGACGCCGCCGACATGTAGTCGCCCGCAATCGCCAGGCCGTTCTGAAAGCCTGTGATCTTGCCGCCCGCCGAGTAGTAATCCGCTGCCGTCTTGTTCTTTTTCGAAGCCCAGTAAGTGATGCACAGCGTAAACGCTACGAAGACCACGAACATGATGATCGCCGCGATGTTCAGCGGCTGTTTCTGTACAGCGCCCGTCAACGCATCGGCCGCCCACAGGGTCGGTGCAAATGCAGACAGGCCAAGGGTCGCAACCAAAGGGCGGATCATTGCTGTGCCTCCTTCAGGATCGCGTTGTTCAGGTCATCGAACTCACCGTTGGCACGGCGAACGTAGATGGCTGTCAGCACGAATGCAGAGACAATCAGGCCGACGCCGATTGGCATTCCCCAGGTGATGGATGATGTGGCGCTGAGTTTGGCGCCCAGAATCTGAGGCCCATACGCAATCAAAAGGATGAATGCGGCATAGAGCCCAAGCATGATCGCCGAGAGAATCCAGGCGAAACGTTCCCTTTTCGAGACCAGTTCCTTGAAACGGGCACTGTTCTGAATCGAGAGGTAAATGCTGTCGTTCATTGTTTTTGTCCTCGCAGCACAGATGGATGTCACGCATTCCACTTTAGTCCGCTCTGAGGCGCACTCCAGACGACCTTAGTATTAGAACGACATTAGTTGATGTGTGCGGACCTGCAGTTTCTGACGCTAAAGAAAAAGAAGAGGCATCTTTGGCATAACAGTCGTACGCGGTGCTTTTCGATTTGGGCCGAAGGCCGTGGGCCGGCGCGCAGGCGACTGCAGTGGGTCAGTGAACGAATGAGGGATTGATGCAACGTAGTCGCGAGCGAGTTCGTTTCCACAGTGAGTGCGTAGCGCCGGAAATGAAAAACCGCCTGGCGATCATTCACCAGGCGGCCTCTTGAAGATTAAATCTTTATGGCAACTTACTTACCGGTCCACTCTTTAACACGATCAGGGTGCTTGGCGACCCAGTCCTTGGCGGCGGCTTCAGGTTTGGCGCCGTCCTGGATGGCGAGCATGACTTCGCCGATCTCATCTTTGCTGGTCCACTGGAATTTCTTGAGGAAGTCAGCCACGTCCGGCGCTTTTTTTGCCAGGTCCAGGCTGCCGATGTTGTCGACGGTTTCAGCAGCACCGTAAACGCCTTTTGGATCTTCCAGGAACTTCAGTTTCCACTTGGCGAACATCCAGTGCGGCACCCAGCCGGTCACGGCAATGGATTCCTTCTTGTTTTCAGCGCGGGTCAGCTCGGCAATCATGCCGGCGCCGGAACTCGCCTGTAGCTTGTAGCCATCCAGACCGTAGTCCTTGATCGCCTGGTCGGTCTTGATCATCACGCCTGAACCGGCGTCGATGCCGACAATTTTCTTCTTGAAGGACTCGTCGGTTTTCAGGTCTGCCACCGAGTTGGCTTTCACGTACTCCGGCACGATCAAGCCGATTTTGGCGTCCTTGAAGTTCGGACCGTAGTCGGTGACCTTGTCCTTGTTCTTGGCCCAGTATTCACCGTGGGTCACGGGCAGCCAGGCGGACAGGATCATGTCCAGCTTGCCGGTCGCAACGCCCTGCCACATGATCCCGGCGGCCACGGCCTGCAGCTTGACGGGGTAACCCAGTTTTTCCTTGATGACCTCGGCGGCCACGTTGGTGGTCGCGACGCTATCCGACCAACCATCTACGTAACCGATGCTGAGCTCCGGTTTGTCAGCGGCAACGGCCAGCGTGGAACTGATGGCAAGGGCCAGAGCGGCGCCTGCACCCAGGATATTTCGAATCTTCATCGTTACTTCCCCGGTAGTCCTGAACCCGACGGCGTCGGGAATCGTTAACGTTCTTATAAGGCCGCGACCTGCGCCCACGTTTGGCGCGTCGCGCACCTTTCACGCCTCAACCACTTGCCTGCGCAGCCGCACTCGCTGCGATGACGAAACGATCATCAACCTGCACCGACCTCGCCCCTTTCCTCTGGGCGACACTCAGGCACCGGGAAACGACATCACAGGGCCATCAACGACAAACAGGTCGTAAAACAGGTGGCAGTCCGTCCGAAATTTGCATGTCTTAAGGCAGCGGTCAGTTTCAAGCGGCAAGCGATAAGAAAAAGCAGGCTTGTGACGTGTCAACTTGCAGCTTTAGGCTTGCCGCTTGCCACTGCCCCTAAGCTAGACTGCGGCCCTCTGCCCTCTCTCGGCCCGATCATGCCTGCCACCTCCCGCTCGCCGTTCGTTCTCTACCTTTTTTCTTGCCTGATTGCTCTGATCGCCCTGTCCGGCTACTGGTACTGGCTCGGGAAACCGGTGGTGCTGCCGGACGCGGCGACCCCGACTCACAAGCTGCAATGCGCGTCCTATACGCCGTTCGACAAGGATCAATCGCCGTTCGACCAGCCGCTCACGTTGCGCCCGGCGCGGATGGATGCTGACCTTGCGCTGCTGGCGACACGCTTCGAGTGCATTCGGACCTACTCGATGACCGGCCTGGAGGCGATCCCTGAACTGGCGCGCAAACACGGATTGAAGGTCATGCTGGGCGCCTGGGTGAATGCCAACCCCGAGGACACCGCCAAGGAGGTCAAGGCGCTGATTACGGCCGCCAACGCCTACCCGGATGTTGTCACCGCAGTGATCGTGGGTAACGAGGCGTTGTTACGTAAAGAAGTGACGGGCGCGCAACTGGCGAAACTGATCCGTCAGGTCAAGGCCCAGGTCAAGCAGCCGGTCACCTACGCCGACGTCTGGGAGTACTGGCTGCAGTACCCGGAAGTCGCACCCGCCGTGGACTTCTTGACCATCCATTTGCTCCCGTACTGGGAAGACGACCCGAAGGGTATTGATGACGCGTTGGACCACGTGGCCCAGATCCGTCAGACCTTCGGCAGCACGTTCGCCCCCAAGGACATCCTGATCGGCGAAACCGGATGGCCCAGCGAAGGCCGTCAGCGAGAGACCGCCTTGCCGAGTCGGGTCAATGAAGCGAAGTTCATCCGCAGTTTTGTGGCGATGGCCGAACAGAACGGCTGGCATTACAACCTGATCGAGGCCTTCGACCAACCCTGGAAGCGTGAGGCCGAAGGTGCGGTCGGCGGTTACTGGGGTCTGTTCGACGCCGATCGTCAGGAGAAAGGCGTACTGGCAGGCCCGGTGTCGAACCTGCCCTACTGGGGGGTTTGGTTGGTGGTGAGTGGTGTCATCAGCCTGGCGATACTGGCACTGGCCGGACAGGTAACACGCCCGCGCAGTGCCTTGATCCTGCCGCTGCTTGCAGTATTCGGTGCAGGCTGCATCGGCACATGGGGCGAACTGGCGCGAGTGACCAGCCGGTTCGCAGGCGAATACCTGTGGGCGGTTAGCCTCGCGGTGCTCAATCTATTGGTACTGGCCCACGCGGCATTGACCTTGAGCGAACGGTCCGGCTGGCGCGGCCGCGCGTTCGCCTGGTTCGAATCCCGCGCCGCGTGGTGGCTGGGTGCCGCAGGGTTCGCCGGGGCGGTCATGATGCTGGCAATGGTGTTCGATCCGCGTTACCGCAGCTTCGCCACCTCGAGCTTATGGCTGCCCGCGCTCTTCTATTTAGTCAGGCCCGTGAGTGCGCCGCGCCGGGAGATCGGCTTGCTGGCCTTTATTGTGGGTGCGGGGATCATCCCGCAACTGGCGCGCGAAGGATTGAGCAATCCGCAGGCCTGGGCGTGGGCGGTGGTCAGCTTGCTGATGACGTTGGCACTTTGCCGCAGCCTGAATGCAGGGCCGCCAGTGCGGGAGGCGCAAGCGTCGTCGGCCGAACCCGAGCGCGCAACCGGGTGACGTCACGCGAAACACATTGTGTTACCGATGACGGGATTCCAAAACAGAATACGGGTAACACGGAAACAGAATGGGGACTTGCGCGCCGGACCCAAAAAGTATGAACTTAATAAGTTATTGATTTATAACGGTTTTCAAAAGTTGGCACGGCACCTGCTATATCTCCTGCATAACAAGAACAAAATGTGAAAACCCAATAAAAATAAGATGAATCGGCTCTGACATAACAAGAACAACGGTACAGAGACGCAGCCAACAGATTTTTTTGGAGTAGATGTGCTTTAGCGAGGTCTTGGCCTCGCAGCCCGACAGAGAACAATAAAACTACCTTCAGGTAGCGTCCGGAACGGGTTGGATCTTCGCCACAAGCGAATCGGATCAAAGCAGATAAGCGCTCAAAAAAATACGTTTGCTCTTGTATCCCGGATGGGGATCACTGAAGAACGCTGTGAAGGGATGGTTGCCAAAAACAACAATAGACCGCCCAAAAACAATAAAAAAAGAGCACGTGCAACGATTTAAAGGGGAGCCTCGGCTCCCCTTTATGCTGTCTGGGGTTTGGGACTTCTTTCAGCAACGCGCCTGAACGGTAGAAGCCGGTCTGCTCAGGGCCGCGATCGGGAAAATGCGCCGATCAGCGACACTCACAATCAATGACACACCGCATTCGCTGCCGTCGTAACCTGCGACGTCTCCTACAGGGTCGGTGTTCAACCTGTGGTTATCAGGCAGCCCGCACCAGCCGCAGCCCGGCAATCACCACGGCGAACACGGCAAGGCTCGCGGAATACAGCACCAGTGACAGCATCCCCAGCAGCAGACCGATCAGCGCCAGGATCCGGCCCACTCGGTGCGGTACAAAAAATGCGATCACCGAGGCGATCATCGCTCCCCAGCCAAACACCCCGAAATGGATCATCAGACCCAGATTCGAGCGCACCTGACACTGCCATTTCGCGGCGCCTTCGGAACACAGCCCGACCCATTGCACGTCTTCCATCAGCCCGTAACGCACGCCATAGGCCGCGGCAAGCCACAGGGCCAGCGCAAAGAACAAAACCACCAGCGACAGACGACGCGACACGGAACACCCCAGCTCTGGAAAACGACGCCCAGCATAGCCGCAGCCACCTGGGGACAGATACCGCATCACATAAAAAGCACAACCGGACACGCCAAATGTGCCAGAACGTGTATTGTCGCCTAGGGTCTGTACCAGGCTTGCTTGCCAGCACGGCACTTTGGCACTACACCCGTGTCATAGCCTGCGTATCTCAACAGCACTTCTTTCCCAAGGGATTTAGTCATGCTTCGTTTTCTGCGCCTCGCCGCCCTCTCTGGCGGCTTGTTCTTGAGTGCGTCCGTGATGGCGGTCGACATCGACCCGTCCAGCTATGGCTTCCCTCTCACCAACCCGTTCGAAGCGACCATCGCCACCACGCCGCCTGACCTGCGTGCCAAGGTGCCGGAGGACGCTGACATCGATCAGGACGACTACAGCCTGACCCTGCGCCCCGACCGCGAATTCACGCTCCCGGACAACTTCTGGGCCGTGAAGAAACTGCGTTACCGCCTGGCGAAACAGGACAAACCCGCTCCGCTGATCTTCCTTATTGCCGGCACCGGCGCCCCTTACAACAGCACGCTCAACGAATACCTGAAGCGGCTTTATTACGGAGCGGGCTACAACGTCGTACAGCTTTCGTCGCCCACCAGCTACGACTTCATGAGCGCGGCCTCACGCTTCGCCACACCTGGCGTGACCTCCGAAGACGCCGAAGACCTGTACCGGGTGATGCAGGCCGTGCGTGCCCAGCAAAGCAAGCTGCAAGTCACCGAGTACTACCTTACCGGGTACAGCCTCGGTGCTCTGGACGCGGCGTTTGTCAGCAAGCTCGACGAAACCCGTCGCAGCTTCAATTTCAAGAAAGTGCTGCTGATCAACCCGCCAGTAAACCTCTACACCTCGATCACCAACCTGGACAAAATGGTCCAGACCGAGGTGAAAGGCATTACCAACAGCACCACCTTCTATGAGCTGGTGCTGCAGAAACTCACCCGTTACTTCCGTGAAAAAGGCTACATCGACCTTAACGACGCCTTGCTCTACGACTTCCAGCAGTCCAAGCAGCATCTGTCCAACGAACAGATGGCAATGCTGATCGGCACCTCGTTCCGCTTCTCGGCCGCCGACATCGCGTTCACCTCAGACCTGATCAACCGACGCGGCCTGATTACGCCGCCCAAGACACCGATCAGCGAAGGCACCAGCCTGACGCCGTTCCTCAAACGCGCGCTTCAATGCGACTTCGATTGCTACGTGACCGAACAGGTGATCCCGATGTGGCGCGCCCGCACCGATGGTGGCAGCCTGCTGCAGCTGGTCGATCAGGTCAGCCTGTATGCACTGAAGGATTACCTCAGCACCAGCAAGAAGATTGCCGTGATGCACAACGCCGACGACGTGATCCTCGGCCCGGGCGACCTCGGATTCCTGCGCAAGACCTTTGGCGATCGCCTGACCGTTTACCCGTATGGCGGTCATTGCGGCAACATGAACTATCGCGTCAACAGCGACGCCATGCTGGAGTTTTTCCGTGGCTAAACGTCTATTGCTTATTGCCGCTCTGCTCTGTGCAGGCGCCGTTCATGCGGCCGATGCACCGATCGTCTCCAAGGCCGCGCCCGTGCAGCGCCTGGACAACGACGATGGTTTCACCGAGCCGTTGAAGTCGCTGAAATTCAACCCCGGCCTGGATGCGCAGGAGTTCGAGCGTTCCTCGCTCAACGCCCTCAACGTCTATGACCCGCTGGAGTCGTGGAACCGTCGGGTTTACCACTTCAACTACCGGTTTGATGAATGGGTCTTTCTGCCCGTGGTCAACGGCTATAAATACGTCACGCCCAGTTTCGTGCGCACCGGCGTCAGCAACTTCTTCAGTAACCTGGGCGATATCCCCAACCTGCTGAACAGCCTGTTGCAGTTCAAGGGCAAGCGTTCGATGTCCACGACAGGACGCCTGATCATCAACACCACAATCGGCATCGCCGGCCTGTGGGACCCGGCGACCATGATGGGCCTGACCAAGCAGAGCGAAGACTTCGGTCAGACCCTGGGCTTCTACGGCGTGCCGGCTGGCCCGTACTTCGTCCTGCCGATCCTCGGCCCGTCTAACTTCCGTGACACGGGCGGTCTGGTGTTCGACTTCACCGCCGAATCGCAGATCAACTTCCTGAACGTCGCACAGGTCAGCCAGGACCATCCAGAGCTTTACCTGCTGCGCGCGATCGACCGGCGTTACACCACCAGCTTCCGTTACGGACAAATGGACTCGCCGTTCGAGTACGAGAAGGTGCGGTACGTGTACACCGAGGCGCGCAAGTTGCAGATTTCGGAGTAGACCCAGCCCCCTGTAGGAGCGCGCTTGCCCGCGATTGCACTCTTTGCGGCACATCCATGCCGACTGACAGAATGCATTCGCGGGCAAGCGCGTTCCTACCTTGGGCGTCAGAACAATCTATAAAATCGATCAATCCCTCGCAAAATCATCAACCATCTATCGCCTCAAGAGGCATACCATAGGCGCCATTCCCACCTGTTCCGGAGTGAGCCTCATGACTCAATTACGCAAAGTGCTGTCAATCCAGGCCGGTCAACCGACCTCGGACGGCGCGGGCGTCAAGCTGACACGCGTCTTCGGCGGTCCCGGCGTCGAGGTGTTCGACCCGTTTCTGATGCTCGACGAGTTCGGTTCCGACAAACCTGACGACTACATCGCGGGTTTCCCGCCTCACCCACACCGTGGTTTCGAGACCGTCACCTACATGCTCGAAGGCCGTATGCGCCACGAAGACCACATGGGCAACGTCGGCCTGCTGCAAGGCGGCGGCGTGCAATGGATGACCGCTGCGCGCGGGGTGATCCACAGCGAAATGCCTGAGCAGGAAGAAGGCGTGATGCGCGGCTTCCAGCTATGGCTCAACCTGCCCGGCAAATCGAAGATGGGCGATGCCGGTTACGACGACATCCAGCCGGAACGCATCCCACGCATCACCACGCAGAACGGCGTCGAGGTGGTGGTCATCGCCGGGCAGTTTGACGACGGTCAGACGCAACAGGCCGGCGCAGTGCAGCGTCCGGACACCGAGCCGCAGTACTTCGACTTCAACATGCCGGCGGGCGCGAGCATCAGCCCAAGAGTTCCGGAAGGCCACCGCGTGCTGCTGTATGTTTACGAAGGTGAGGTGGAGATCGCCGGTCAACCGCAGAAACTCGGCAAAAGCCGTCTGGCCCGACTGTCTGAAAACGGCGAGTTGCAATTGACGGCATCGGTCGACAGCAAGGTGCTGCTGATTGCCGGTAAACCGCTGGGCGAGCCTATCGTGCAATACGGCCCGTTCGTGATGAACAGCCGTGAAGAGATCGAACAGGCGCTGCGCGATTTTCGGGATGACAAGCTGACGGCGTAAATGGTCGAAGCATTACGCAATATCGCTGGCCTCCAATAACCTGTGGGAGTGAGCTTGCTCACGAAGACGCCTGTACATCCGACACACCTGTGGCGTTTGACAGTCATCCTTCGTGAGCAAGCTCACTCCCACAGATTTCCGGGCGCGTATTTAATCCAGCCGCAAAAACCTCATCAATTGCTCCTTCTGGGCCATCGCATCGCGGCGGCCCAGTTCGATCAGCTCACTGCAATACCCCGACTCGAACAACAGATAACTCAGCACCCCTGCCCCGCTGGTCTTGGTCGCGCCCGGGCCGCGCAGAAACGTGCGCAGTGCAGGCGGAAGTTCCCGGCGATGGCGTGCAGCGATCTCATCAATAGGTTGGCTGGGAGAGATCACCAGCACTTCAACCGGTGCCAGCGACTGCACGGGCGTAGGTTGCTCCGAGACGTGCGGTGAAGGCTCATGAGGCGTCTGGGGAGGCAGCATGCGGCTCAACAGATTCAGCCGCTCCAGCAACTCGATGTCACTCTCAAGGCTATCAATGAATGTGCTGTTGAGCATGTGCCCGCCAATCTGCGCGAGGCTCGGCTGCACGCCACTCATCGCGCGCTGCACCGCCGTATTCGCGCCCAGCCCGCGTGGGTTGCCACTGACACCGACCACCAGCACGCGATTGGCGCCCAAGTGCAAGGCCGGACTGATGGGCGCCGACTGACGCACTGCACCGTCGCCGAAATATTCATGCTCCAGCCTGACCGGCGCGAACAACAGAGGGATCGCCGAGCTGGCCAGCAAGTGATCGACCGTCAGCCGGGTCGGCACGCCGATCCGCCGATGCCGCAACCAGGCGTCGATGGTGCCCGTGCCCTGATAGAAGGTGACGGCCTGGCCCGACTCGTACCCAAACGCAGTGACCGCCACCGCATGCAGGTGCTTGGCCTCGATGGCCTCGTCGATCCCGTCGAGGTTGAGCCGTTGAGTGAGCAGGTCCTTTAACGGCGAACTGTTGAGCAGGGCGACGGGCACTTGCTTGCGGCCGATGCCCAGCAGGCTGCGACCGAAGAATCGTGCTGCCTGACGAATCACACCCGCCCAGTCGCTGCGCAACACTTGATGGCTGCGAAAGCCCTGCCAGAAGTCAGTCAGTTCATGGATTGCGGTACGAAACTGCGCCGCGCCGCTGGCAAGCTTCACCGCATTGATCGCGCCCGCCGAGGTGCCGACGATGACGGGAAAGGGGTTCTTGGCACCGACCGGCAGCAAGTCGGCGATGCCCGCCAGCACGCCGACCTGATAGGCCGCCCGGGCACCACCGCCAGAAAGGATCAGACCGGTGACCGGTTCAATGGCGTCTGCAACCTGCGACCGCATTGAAGCGCTGTTGACTGGTTTTTGTTCTGTTGCGCTTGTCGTCATGAAAGCTCAGCTCTGGGGTTCAACCACGCTTTTTATACAGTTTCGGCTCGCCCGGGGGTCGGCTTTTAAAACGCCGATGCGCCCACAGGTATTGCTCAGGACATGCCGTGACAGCGCGCTCGACCCATTGGTTGATGCGCAGGCAGTCGGCCTCATCGCTTTCACCGGGGAAGTTCTCAAGCGGCGGGTGAATCACCAGCTTGTAGCCGCTGCCGTCCGCCAAACGTTCTTGGGTAAATGGCACCACTTGGGCCCGGCCAAGGGTGGCGAACTTGCTGGTGGCCGGCACGGTGGCGGCCGGAATGCCGAACAGCGGCACGAAGATGCTCTGCTTGGCGCCATAGTCCTGATCCGGTGCGTACCAGATGGCGCGGCCCTTACGCAGTTGCTTGATCATCCCGCGCACGTCCTCGCGCTCAACGGCAATCGAATCCAGGTTGTGACGCTCACGGCCGCGGCGCTGAACGTAATCGAACAAGGCGTTTTTGTGCTCGCGATACATGCCGTCAATGGTGTGTTGCTGGCCAAGCAATGCCGCACCGATTTCAAGGGTGGTGAAATGCAGCGCCATCAAAATCACGCCCTGCCCTTCAAGATGCGGTTGCTTGAGGTGCTGCAGCCCTTCGATATGGGCCAGCTTGGCCAGCCGTTGCGGGCTCCACCACCAGCTCATGGCCATTTCAAAAAAGGCGATGCCGGTGGAGGCGAAGTTTTCCTTGAGCAGGCGTTTGCGTTCGGCCTTGGCGTATTGCGGGAAGCACAGCTCCAGATTTCGCGCGGCAATGATCCGCCGATCGGTGGCGAAGTAATACATGACGCCACCCAGCGCCCGGCCGATGGCCACCAGCACTCGAAATGGCAACTGCACGACCAGCCAGAGCAAACCCAGCCCGAGCCAGAGCGGCCAGTAGCGTGGATGAAGAAATCGAGCTCGAAAACGCGGGCGATCCATTACAGCTTCCGTCAAGTCAAAGGCGGGCATTCTACATCGTCTAGGCAGGATCGGTGGCGGTTCGTCAGTTGCAGCTCGCTTGCGACTCGCGGGCGTTCTCGTTATAAGTCTCGGCACTTTTAGCGACAAGCCGCTGTATGCCGACATGAGCCAAATCGAATTGCAAGACCAGGATCCCGTGTTCCAGTTGAAGGGCAGCATGCTGGCCATCACCGTGCTGGAACTGGCCCGCAACAACCTCGAAGCACTGGATCGTCAATTGGCGGCAAAAGTCGCCCAGGCCCCGAACTTCTTCAGCAATACCCCGCTGGTGCTGGCGCTGGACAAGCTGCCGCCCAACGAAGGCGCGATCGATCTGTCCGCAATGATGCGCATCTGCCGTCAGCATGGTCTGCGCACATTGGCCATCCGCGCGAACCGCATCGAAGACATCGCAGCCGCCATCGCCATCGACCTCCCCGTGTTGCCACCGTCAGGCGCGCGGGAGCGACCGCTCGATCCGACGGAAGGCGAAGTCCGGAAAAAACCTGAAATCATCGAGAAGCCACCCGAGCCGTTGATCAAGCCGACCAAGATAATCACGGCCCCGGTGCGCGGCGGCCAGCAGATTTATGCACAGGGCTCGGACCTGGTGGTGATTTCCTCGGTCAGCCCCGGCGCGGAACTTCTCGCCGATGGCAACATCCATGTGTATGGTCCCATGCGGGGCCGGGCACTGGCGGGCATCAAAGGCGATACCAAAGCGCGGATTTTCTGCCAGCAAATGATGGCCGAACTCGTCTCCATTGCCGGGCAATACAAGGTTTCCGAAGACCTGCGCAGAGATCCTCTGTGGGGAGCCGGGGTACAGGTCAGTCTGTCCGGCGACGTGTTGAACATCACCCGTCTTTAACGGATACTGCGCCATTTTCAAAGCCACTCTGATTCACCGCGAAAACGATGCAAAGGGAAAGGAAATCCGGGAAATTCATTTGTTTTCTCGAAACATGAGCCTCCTTCAGGCGCGTGTCTTCACCGTTGCTCGCATCACGCTGTGTCACGAGGGGCTCTTCAGGGACTAAAAGTCCTTTTCCTCTAGGGGTGATTCACCTTGGCCAAGATTCTCGTGGTTACATCCGGCAAGGGTGGTGTGGGCAAGACCACCACCAGCGCCGCTATCGGTACCGGTCTCGCTCTGCGCGGCCACAAAACAGTGATCGTCGACTTCGACGTCGGCCTGCGTAACCTCGACCTGATCATGGGTTGCGAGCGTCGCGTCGTTTATGACTTCGTCAACGTGGTCAACGGCGAAGCCAACCTGCAACAGGCCCTGATCAAAGACAAGAAGATCGAAGGTCTGTACGTGCTGGCCGCCAGCCAGACCCGTGACAAAGAAGCGCTGACCAAAGACGGCGTGGAAAAAGTCCTGATGGAGCTCAAGGAGTCGTTCGAGTACATCGTCTGCGACTCCCCTGCCGGTATCGAAACGGGCGCTCACCTGGCGATGTACTTCGCCGACGAAGCGATTGTCGTGACCAACCCGGAAGTCTCCTCCGTACGTGACTCGGACCGCATGCTGGGCCTGCTGGCCAGCAAATCGCGTCGTGCCGAGCGCAACGAAGACCCGATCAAGGAACACCTGCTCCTGACCCGCTACAACCCTGAGCGCGTCAGCAAGGGCGAGATGCTGGGCGTGGAAGACGTCAAGGAAATCCTGGCCGTCACCCTGCTGGGCGTGATTCCTGAGTCCCAGGCTGTGCTCAAGGCTTCCAACCAGGGCGTGCCGGTCATCCTCGACGACCAGAGCGACGCCGGCCAGGCGTACAGCGATGCCGTCGACCGCCTCCTGGGCAAAGACCGTGAGCACCGCTTCCTGGACGTACAGAAAAAAGGATTTTTCGAACGTCTGTTCGGGGGTAATTAATGAGTATTTTTGACTTCTTTCGTGCCAACAAAAAGCCAAGCACCGCGTCGGTAGCGAAAGAGCGTCTACAGATCATCGTGGCGCACGAACGCGGCCAACGCAGCACCCCGGATTACCTGCCAGCCTTGCAGAAGGAACTGGTTGAGGTCATCCGCAAATACGTCAATATCGGCAATGATGACGTGCATGTCGCGTTGGAAAACGACGGCAGCTGCTCGATTCTGGAACTCAATATCACCCTGCCTGATCGTTGATCGAAACGGCAGTCGCCACGGCGGCTCGGTCACCTGAACCCTTTTGCGGGGTGCGGGTGAGCGAGCCGCCGTTGGTGCTTTCAACGGGTCTGTTTTTTGCGACAAGACCGTTTAGCTACGAGGCTGTTTGATGCCGCTGTCCAATGTTCACATTCTCCATCAGGACGACGCCGTGCTGGTGGTGAACAAACCCACCCTGCTGCTCTCGGTGCCCGGTCGTGCCGACGACAACAAGGACTGCCTGATCACGCGCCTGCAGGAAAACGGCTACCCGGAGGCGCGTATCGTCCATCGGCTGGACTGGGAAACCTCCGGCATCATCCTGCTGGCCCGTGATGCGGACACCCACCGCGAGCTGTCTCGTCAGTTTCATGACCGGGAAACCGAGAAAGCGTATACCGCGCTGGCTTGGGGACGGCCCGCGCTGGACAGCGGCAGCATCGATTTGCCCTTGCGTTACGACCCGCCGACCAAGCCTCGGCATGTGGTGGATCACGAGTTCGGCAAGCATGCGCTGACGTTCTGGAAGGTGCTGGAGCGTTTTGACACGCATTGCCGGGTCGAGCTGACGCCGATTACCGGGCGGTCGCACCAGTTGCGGGTGCACATGTTGTCGATCGGGCATCCTTTGCTGGGTGACGGGCTGTATGCGCACCCTGAGGCGCTGGCGGCGTACCCGCGGTTGTGTCTGCACGCGAGTATGTTGGCGTTTACCCATCCTGTTTCGGGAGAGCGGTTGCGGTTTGAGTGTCCTGCGCCGTTTTGATTGCGCTGCTTTGTGGGTGGCACCTGGATCGGCGGGCATAACCGTTTTCTGTAGTGATTCTGATGGGTCTGGCTAACGCAGACCTGTTTCGCCTTCGGCGAGTTACTTGGGGTCTTTTCAAGTAACCCGCTGAAGGCGGAATAGGTCTGGCGTTAGCCAGAGCCTATCGGCGCCACCTTAAATAATGGATATACACCCGACCTCAGCGCCAACCCTCAAATCCAACACCTCCCAAGCTCGCTACCTCACCCAGAGGCCTGTAAACTCCCGCCATTGCTGTCTGGAGTAACTTATGCGCGAAGAGTTGAACCAAGGCCTGATCGATTTCCTCAAGGCCTCTCCCACCCCGTTTCACGCCACCGCAAGCCTTGTGCAACGTCTAGAAGGCGCCGGTTATCAGCGCCTGGACGAACGTGAGCCATGGCACACCGAAGCCGGCGGCCGTTACTACGTCACTCGTAACGACTCCTCCCTCGTCGCCTTCAAACTCGGCCGTCTGTCGCCACTGATCGGCGGTATTCGCCTGGTCGGCGCACACACCGACAGCCCGTGCCTGCGCGTCAAACCGCAGCCCGAACTGCAGCGTCAGGGCTTCTGGCAACTGGGCGTCGAAGTCTACGGCGGCGCCCTGCTCGCCCCGTGGTTCGACCGCGACCTGTCGCTGGCCGGCCGTGTCACTTTCCGACGTGACGGCAAGGTCGAAAGCCAGCTGATCGACTTCAAATTACCGATCGCGATCATCCCGAACCTGGCGATCCACCTCAATCGCACCGCCAACGAAGGTTGGCCGATCAACCCGCAGAACGAACTGCCGCCGATCCTCGCGCAAGTCGCTGGCGACGAGCGTGCTGACTTCCGCGCGCTGCTGACCGACCAGCTCGCCCGTGAGCACGGCCTGAACGCCGACGTGGTGCTCGATTACGAGCTGAGTTTTTACGACACCCAAAGCGCGGCCGTCATCGGTCTCAACGGCGACTTCATCGCTGGCGCGCGGCTGGACAACCTGCTGTCATGCTTCGCCGGCCTGCAAGCGCTGCTCAATGCCGATGGCGACGAGACGTGCCTGCTGATCTGCACCGACCACGAAGAAGTCGGCTCGACCTCCGCCTGTGGCGCCGACGGCCCGATGCTGGAGCAAGTGCTGCAACGTCTGCTGCCTGAAGGCGACGACTATGTGCGCACCATCCAGAAGTCGCTGCTGATCTCTGCCGACAACGCCCACGGCGTGCACCCCAACTACGCGGAGAAGCACGACGGCAACCACGGCCCGAAACTCAACGCCGGCCCGGTGATCAAGGTCAACACCAATCAGCGTTACGCCACCAACAGCGAAACCGCCGGGTTCTTCCGTCATCTGTGCATGGCCGAGGAAGTGCCAGTGCAGAGCTTCGTGGTTCGTACCGACATGGCCTGCGGCTCGACCATCGGCCCGATCACCGCTGGTCATCTGGGCGTGCGCACGGTCGACATCGGCTTGCCAACCTTCGCCATGCACTCGATCCGCGAGCTGGCGGGCAGTCAGGATCTGGCACACCTGGTGAAGGTGCTCAGCGCGTTTTATGCCAGCGCCGAGCTGCCATAGAGGTTGATGACCCGGTGACCCACCCCTTCCGCTTCTGCACCCTGTCGCGTCTGCTGCTGATTGCGATGCTGACGCTGCTTCCTTTCGCGCTGACCCAGGCCGCCGGCCTGCCCAGCCTGTTGAGCGGCCAGAACGCTCAGCCCCAGGCACAGGAGCCGCTGGGTCAGTCACTGGACGAGGTGATCACCTCGCTGGAGAACGATCAGCAACGCAGCAAGCTGCTTGATGACCTGAAAAAACTCCGTGACGCCACCAAGAAGGCCCAACCCGCTGCGGAACAGGGGGTCCTGGGGCTGATCGGCAGCACGCTGTCGGGCTTCGAGAAACAGTTCACCGGCAACGACAGCCCGCTCAGCCGATGGGGCGACGAGGTGGCGCTGGCCGAACAGGAACTGATGGACCTGATGCTGCCCGCCAACCAGTGGTGGCCGATCATCTTCGGCTTCGCCGTCGTCATTGCGCTTTGGAGCCTGTTGGCCGCAGCGCTGATCTGGCTCAGTCACCGGGTCCGCGTGCGTTTCGGCCTGTCGGAAGAGCTGCCGCAACACCCTCGTCCTTCTGACATGCTGCGCTTTGCCCTGCGCAAGCTCGGCCCATGGTTGATCGCTCTGGTGATCACCGTCTACTTGAGTTATTCCCTGCCGCCGTCATTGGGCCGCGATCTGGCGATGGTGCTGGCTTATGCGTTGGTGGTCGGCACGCTATTCTCGGCGATCTGTGTGATTGCGTTCTCGTTGCTCGACGGCCCGCACCGGCACCAGGCGCTCTATATCCTGCGCCATCAGGCCTTCCGTCCTCTGTGGTGGATCGGCAGCTTTGCAGCGTTCGGCGAAGCTTTAAGTGATCCACGCCTCGTCGCCAGCCTGGGTGTGCATCTGGCCCACACCGCAGCCACCTTGGCCAACGTCATGGCGGCAGTGTCCACGGGGCTGTTCATCGTTCGTTTCCGCCGCCCGATCGCGCATTTGATCCGCAATCAGCCGCTGTCCCGACGCCTGAAACGCCGGGCGCTGAGCGATACCATCGAGGTTCTCGGCAGCTTCTGGTACTTGCCCGCAATGGTGCTGGTAGGCGTCTCGCTGTTCGCCACATTCTTCTCGGCGGGCGACACCAGCACCGCGCTGCGCCAGTCGTTGATCTGCACCGTGCTGTTGGTGGTGTGCATGGTCCTCAACGGTCTGGTGCGTCGCCATTCGCAGAAACCGTCCCACGGCCACAAACGCCATGCGCTCTACTCGGACCGACTGAAAAGCTTCTTCTACACCGTGGTGCATCTGGTGGTCTGGCTTGTGTTCATCGAGCTGGGCCTGCGGGTCTGGGGCCTGTCGCTGATTCGTTTCTCCGAAGGCGACGGCCACGACATCAGCGTGCGCATTGCAGGCCTTGCGACGACGTTGATGTTCGCCTGGCTGGTATGGATTCTGGCCGATACTGCGATACATCACGCCCTGACCCGCTCGCGCAAAGGCCTGGCCAACGCCCGCGCGCAGACCATGATGCCGCTGATTCGCAACGTGCTGTTCGTGACCATTTTCATCATCGCCGTGATTGTGGCGCTGGCGAACATGGGCATGAACGTTACGCCGCTTCTGGCGGGTGCCGGTGTGATCGGTCTGGCGATCGGTTTCGGCGCGCAGTCGCTGGTGGCGGACCTGATCACCGGCCTGTTCATCATCATCGAGGACTCGCTGGCAATCGACGATTACGTGGACGTGGGCGGACACCTGGGCACGGTCGAAGGGCTGACCATACGCACGGTCCGGCTGCGGGACATCGACGGTATCGTCCACACGATCCCGTTCAGCGAGATCAAAAGCATCCAGAATTATTCGCGGGAGTTCGGCTACGCCATTTTTCGCATCGCCATTCCGTCGAACATGAACATCGACGACGCGCTGAAGATGATTCGCGACGTCGGCCAGAAGATGCGCACCGACCCCTTGCAGCGCCGCAACATCTGGTCACCGTTGGAGATTCAAGGTGTCGAGAGTTTCGAGTCGGGCAACGCCATCCTGCGGGCACGCTTCAAGACGGCGCCGATCAAGCAATGGGAAGTGTCGCGAGCGTTCAACCTGTCGCTCAAACGCTATCTGGATGAAGCGGGAATGGACCTGGCGACACCGCGTTTGAACGTGCAAGTCAGCACCAGCGGCGGCAGCGTGAGTGAGCTGCGCGGGAAGAAGGATGATGCATCAGCCAACTGATGCATCGCATAACCTGTGGGAGCGAGCTTGCTCGCGAAGACGTTAGCCGGTCCAATGCAGCTGCATGGCCGCACCGGCCCCTTCGCGAGCAAGCTCGCTCCCAAGATAGGATCGCTGACAGCCATCAGAGGCGCGGCAACCCGATCTCTGCAGACAAGGTTACGGGTTGATTGCCGCCGTCTTGTTGCCCGCAACCATCGCCGCAAAACGCTGTTTGTTCGCGGCGTAGTACGCAGCGACGACTTTTTCAGGTGAGCTGCCCTGCTCCCGCGCTTCCGACATCATCGATTGCAGGTCAGCCTGCGGGATAGAGAAGTGAGAGAAGAACTGCGCAACCTTCGGGTACTGCGCGCTGAACCCTTTGCGGGCGACGACATGAATCTGTTCGGTGCCGCCGAACAGATGCTCCGGGTCATCCAGGTAACGCAGCGGGTATCTGGCGAACATCCAGTGCGGGCTCCAGGCGTTGACCAGTGACCACTTCCCGCGTTTGAGGTTGCGGTCCAGTTCGCTGAGCATGCCGCTTTCCGAAGACGCGACCATCTTGTAGCCGACGATCTTCTTATCGTTGAGGACTTTCTCGGTCAGTTTGTACTGCCCGTTGCCCACCTCGGACGTCAGGATCTTGCCGTCGAATTTCTCCGAGATGCCCGGCTTGTTCAGGTCAGCAAGGCTCGACACCTCGCTGGCCGGCACGATGTCCGGCACCGCCATGCCGATGCGTCCCTCATACAGCACGCCCAGATCCTCGAGCTTGTCCTTGTACTTGTCGTAGAAAGCCTTGTGCGTGCCCGGCAGCCAGACCATCGGGATGAGATCGATATTACCGTTGGCCATGGCCTGGAACTGAATGCCGATGTCGGCCATCACCAGCTTGACCGGCTGTTTCAACTGATCTTCCAACACCAGGTTGGCCAGCTTCACCGTGATTTCCGTGTCCGACCAGTTCACCCAGCCAATGCGCACGGGCGGTTGATCCGCGGCGTGGCTCATCAGGCTCACAGTCGTCAAGGCAATCCCTGCTAACCAACCAATACGTTTTTTCTTATACGGCGAATAAGCATCCATCGTGCATGTCCCCTGTCGTGTATGGGTGTTACTGGGTGCGGCAGTGAAAGTGTCGAATCGCCAGTCTCGGCCAGCTGTTCGCCCGATACTAGCCACACAGTGAGTGGGGGCGCAAGCGAAATGTACACCTACGTCACCCATGCTTGACACTCATGTACATTCCACCTAATTTTGCGTCAAACCAAGCCTGATGTTCCCCGACAGGAGCGCCCCACGATGTCCAGCGATCCGCTGCTGCAGCCCTACAAGATCAAGAACCTGACCCTCAGAAATCGCATCATCACCACCTCCCACGAACCGGCTTATCCGGTCGATGGCATGCCGAAAGACTTGTACCGGGCCTATCACGTGGAGCGCGCCAAAGCCGGTGTTGCACTGACCATGACCGCAGGTTCGGCTGCTGTGTCACGCGACAGTCCGCCGGTGTTCAACAACGTGCTGGCGTACAAGGATGAAGTGGTGGGCTGGCTCAAGGACCTGACGGACGAATGCCACGAGCACGGCGCGGCCGTGATGATTCAGCTGACGCACCTGGGGCGTCGCACGCGGTGGGACAAGGCTGACTGGCTGCCGGTGGTGTCGCCTTCCCATCGGCGCGAGGCCTCCCACCGGTCGTTCCCCAAGAAGCTTGAGGAATGGGACATCCAGCGCATCATCAAGGACTACGTCGACGCCGCCGAGCGCATGAAAGCCGCCGGCATGGACGGCTTGGAGCTTCAGGCTTACGGCCATTTGATGGACCAGTTCTGGTCGCCGCTGACCAACGACCTTCAAGGGGAATACGGCGGCTCGCTGGACAACCGCCTGCGCTTCACCTTCGACATCCTGCGCGGGATTCGCAAACAATGCGGTGAAGACTTCCTGCTCGGCGTGCGCTACACCGGCGACGAAGACCTGCCGGGCGGGTTCGGCGCCGAGGAAGGCATCGCGATTTCCCACAAGCTCAAGGACAGCGGGCTGGTGGACTTTCTCAACGTCGTCAAAGGGCACATCGACACCGATGCCGGCCTGACGGACGTGATACCGATCCAGGGCATGCGCAACTCGCCTCACCTGGATTTTGCCGGGGGAATCCGTGCCGCGACGGGCTTCCCGACCTTCCACGCCGCCAAGATTCCCGACGTGGCGACGGCTCGCCACGCCATTGCATCGGGCAAGGTCGACATGGTCGGCATGACCCGCGCGCACATGACCGACCCGCACATCGTGCGCAAGATCATCGAGAAACGCGAAGAGGACATTCGGCCTTGTGTCGGCGCGAACTACTGCCTGGACCGGATTTATCAGGGCGGTGCGGCCTATTGCATCCATAACCCCGCAACCGGTCGTGAAACCACCATGCCGCACGAGATACCCAAGGCCGCGACGCAACGCAAGGTTGTGGTGATCGGTGCAGGCCCTGGCGGACTCGAAGCGGCGCGTGTCGCGGCTGAGCGCGGCCATCACGTCACCGTGCTGGAGGCTGCGGCCGAGCCCGGCGGGCAGATCCGTCTCACGTCGTTGAGCGAGCGTCGCCGAGAGATGATCAGCATCATCGACTGGCGTATGGCGCAGTGCGAACGCATGGGCGTGAAGTTTCAGTTCAACACGTGGGCAGAAGCGCAAACGGTGCAGGATCTGGAACCCGACGTGGTCATCGTTGCCACCGGCGGATTGCCGGATACGGAAGTGCTGAAGGCAGGCAACGACCTGGTGGTCTCGGCCTGGGACATCATTTCCGGGGACGTCAAACCGGGCAAGAACGTGCTGATCTTCGACGACGCGGGGGATCACGCTGCGCTGCAAGCCGCCGAAGTGATCGCGCAAAGTGGCGCACGGCTGGAGATCGTCACGCCAGACCGTGCCTTCTCACCGGAAGTGATGGCGATGAACCTGGTGCCGTACATGCGCAGCCTGCAAGATCTGGACGTGGTGTTCACCGTGACCTACCGCGTGGAGTCGGTGCTCCGGCGCGACGGCAAGCTGGTGGCGGTCTTCGGCAGCGATTACGGCAAGGTGAACAAGGAGCGTGTGGTTGATCAGGTGGTGATCAACCACGGCACATTGCCGCTGGATGACCTGTATTTCGACCTGCGTCCGCATTCCAGTAACGGCGGCGCGGTGGAACAGCACGACCTGATCGCGGGCAAGGTGCAGAACCTGGTGACCAACCCGGACGGACGCTTCCAGCTGTTCCGCATCGGGGACGCGGTGGCCGCGCGCAATACCCACGCCGCGATTTATGACGCGCTGCGGTTGGTGAAGGATTTATAGGTTGTGCCCGTCGCGCCAGGCACCGAGACGCGACGGGGCAGCACGATTGCCTGTGGGAATTCATTCGCAATGGGCCGGCACGAGCGTTAGATCTCTGCCGTGTGGGCGATGTTTCGCGAATGAATTCGCTCCCACAGGATGTCATTCCCATCCAGATCTGAGGATAGATCCGGACTTCGCACTTACATGCCTCTGCGCGCGACCTTAGCCCCCGCCTGCACGGCATCGCCAATCAATCCTTCGAAGCCCGCGTTCATCAGGCTCTGCAACGCCGCCGCCGTCACACCTTTGTACGCCACCAGTGAATCAATAAGCGCCTGCGGCTCGGCCGTGCTCAGCAACTGGCTCGCGTTGAGCACCACGCCTCGCGCCGCGTCTCGGGCAACCTCCTCTGGGATGCCGGCGGCCACAGCCTGACGAGTCAGCGCCGTCATCAACAGCGCGGGAAACGCCGGGCCTGTGCCAGACAACGCACTCAGGTAGTCGATGCAGTCTTCCATCGGCACCCGGCTCGCCGTGCCGACACACATCAACAGACCTTGCACGTAATCGACATCGGACGCCGACAACTCACACGCGCAATGCCACGGCGTAAACGACTGCCGGATGTCTACTGCTGCATTGGGCATCGCCCGCACAATGACGGATGCGCCAGTCGCGGCGCTGATTGCCTGTGACGTGACGCCCGCCATCAAAGAGATCACCCGCTTCCCTGAAGCGTCTACGCTCAATGCACTGAACTGTTCGGGACGCACCGACAGGATGACGGTGTCGCTGGCGTCCACCAGCGCCTGATTGTCGGTCATCAACTGCGCGCCCGCGTCCGCCAGCGGATGGCTGCCGGACCGGTTGGACAGAAACAGCCGGCCAGCACCGACAAAGGCCATCTCCAGCAACGCCTGCGCAAGAGCCCCGCCCAGCCAGCCCGTGCCGCCGATGATGCCAACCGTGTCAGCTCGCACCGGTTGTCTCCTCAAAGGTATCTGCCAGCGGAACGAACTCGCCCGGCTCTTTTTCGGCGTAACCGAACTTGCCGTAAAAGCGGTCCAGCTCACGTTTCCTGGGCGCCTTGCCGGTAAAGATCGCGACGTAGTGCGGGATACGTCGGAAACGCTCGGTGATGTCTTCGGTGGTCTTCATCGAGATGTAGCCGATCTGCGTCAGATAAATCGTTCGGGCCCGTGTGTCGGCGCCGTCCTGCTCGTAACCGAAACGCCTGAACATGGCGGTCAGTGCACTGATACGCGCGTCGTCCGCCGCGACGATTTCCTGAGTGACTTCCTCCGACTGCAGTGCCCAACTGCGCACCGCGAACTCGAACTGGGAATCGAAGACCGCGGGGTTCAACCAGCACTCGAATACGTTAAGGATCGCCTCGGTGATGTTTTCCGCGTAGCTTTCGGACTGCTTGACCATGCCGCCGGTGTTCTTGTCTTTCCAGCGCGCCAGTAAGCCAGCCAACAGTTGTTCGCGGTCCTGGAAGAACCAGTAGAAACTGGTCCGTGACAGATTCAGCCGCTTGGCCAGCGGCATGACGCGCACGGCGTCCACGCCGGATTCCTTCAAGGCATCGTAGGCAGCCTCCAGCCAGCCCTCGGCCGAGCCCCGCCATCCAGAGTCCTGGGTTTTGCCCCGGCTCTTACCTGATTCCGACATATGCGTGTCGCCTTTGATTGAAACGAGTGAAGCAACTGTACGCTCATGGTCTTTTGATGTACACGGATGTACATTCGGGCGACGTTCAGTCACTCGGTTTTGGTGTGCTGGATCTGTAGCCGCGAGCGTACAACGCCTCTTGTAGGAGACGTCGGAGGTTACGACGGCAGCGAACGGGATTTCGCTGATAAGCATTTTTTGCTGACCCACCGCATTCGTCCGAAATGCGGCCCATACCCTCGTAACCTCCGACGTCTCCTACAGGGATTGCGGCGTCACTCAGGTTCACGGTTGTACCCGCCTCTGTGGGAGCGAGCTTGGTCTGGGCGGCATTCCGACGAATACGGAAGGTCAGCCGACATCACCATTGGCTGACCCACCGCTTTCGCTGCCGTCGTAACCTCCGACGTCTCCAACAAAGACTGCAGCGAGTGCGCGACGGATGCTCAGTTCAGCAGGGACACGTCTCAAACATCCGCAACGACCGCACTCACATGAATCGCATCGTGCCGCCAGTACTCCAGGTCGCAATCGATCAGCCGGCCACTCTGATCGTGGTTGACCCTGGCAATGCGCAAACCGGGACTGCCGATCGAGACTTTCAAGGCCGCCGCCGCGTCCATCGGCAGCGCTGTGGGCACCATTTCGAACCGCACCTGACCGTACCGAATGCCGTAGTGACTGGCGTACAGCTCGGTGAGTGACTGATTAAGGTCGAACTCCAGGATCTGCGGGAAATACTCGGGGTTCAGGTAATGCTCGACGTACAGCACCAATCGCTCATCGATGCGCCGTGCGCGGCAGATCTGGACCACGCTGGACAATGCCGGAAGCTGCAGCAAATTACAGATCGCCGCCGATGCCGGTTGCAGTCGGGCAGAAATCACCTGCGTCGCCGGCACCCGGCCTTGCGCCTGCACCATTGCGTGGAAGTGGCTCCGGCGCATCAAGTCATAGGCCAGCCGAGGCGGCGAGATGAACCAGCCGCGACGCTCTTCGCGATAGATCAGCCCTTGAGCCTCCAGTTGCACCAGCGCCTCACGCAAGGTAATGCGCGTGGTGTCGAATACTTCACTAAGCTTGCGTTCAGCAGGCAATTTGCTACCGGGCAATAACAAACCATGCTCGATCTGCTCCTGCAGGGCATTGCAGATGGTCGTCACCGCTCGAGGCACATCTTGGCGCATTGCGTTACCTATCTGGACTAGACCAGCGCTAAATGGGGGCAGGATCGACAGCGTGATGGCCCGTTTCAGTGCTCTAGAGCCTAGGCAGCGTAGATGACTGTTACGTGACATGCCAGCGCGATCCGCTTGAAAAACCAGACAATAAAAAGAAATTAGGCTTTTTATATCAGTGAGTTGGCCATGGTCTACGCTTACCCCACAGCCGTACCGTCTGCTCGTGTTCACCCCAGCAAAAGTCGGTCCAGACACGAAAGTGTCATGAGAGTGGCCTAACTTGGCTCAGGTATTGCTGACCTAGACCAACGCACCAGACATCCCAACCCGCAACGAGCATTTCACCGACTCTTTCTTGAAAAACATCGGGAAGTGCACCAAAGGAGCTTCGAATGAAACACCTTTTGCTGGCATCACTCCTGGGTTCGGCCATCGCGCTGAGCACCTCGGCCATGGCCGCCGACTCCGTCAAAGATCTGGAAGCCGCCGCGAAAACCGAAGGCGCGGTCAACAGCGTGGGCATGCCCGATGACTGGGCGAACTGGAAAGGCACCTGGACCGACCTCACTGCCAAGTACGGCCTGGTGCACATGGACACCGACATGAGTTCGGCACAGGAAGTGGCCAAGTTCGATGCGGAAAAAGACAACGCCAGCGCCGACATCGGTGACGTGGGCGCCGCATTCGGCCCCATCGCCGTGGCCAAGGGCGTGACCCAGCCTTACAAGCCGACCACCTGGGATCAGGTTCCAGACTGGGCGAAGGACAAGGACGGTCACTGGGCACTGGCCTACACCGGGACCATCGCCTTCATCGTCAACAAAAAGCTGCTACACGGCTCTGAGGTGCCGAAATCCTGGGCTGACCTGAAGACCGGTAAATACAAAGTCACCATCGGCGACGTGAGCACCGCGGCTCAAGCGGCCAACGGCGTGCTGGCGGCATCGATTGCGATGAAAGGTGACGAAACCAACATCGCGCCAGGCCTTGCGCTGTTCACCGAACTGGCCAAGCAGAAGCGTCTGGGCATCAACAACCCGACCATCCAGACCATGGAAAAAGGCGAAGTGGAAGTCGGCGTGGTATGGGACTTCAACGGCCTGAGCTACAAAGCCAAGATGGCCAACCCGGACGATTACGTCGTGCTGATCCCGTCTGACGGCTCGGTGATTTCGGGCTACACCACCATCATCAACAAATACGCCAAACACCCTAACGCGGCGAAGCTGGCGCGCGAGTACATCTTCAGCGACGCCGGTCAGATCAACCTGGCCAACGGCAACGCCCGTCCGATCCGTGCCGATCACTTGAAACTGCCAGCGGAAGTGCAAGCCAAGCTGCTGCCTAACGAGCAGTACAAAAACGTGACGCCGATCAAAGACGCCGCCGCCTGGGAAAAAACCTCGAAAGCCCTGCCTCAGCAGTGGAACGAGCAGGTCATCGTCGAAATGCAATAAACAAACGGCGCGCCCTTTTGTAGGAGCGCGCTTGCCCGCGATT